>Ga0182024_10004540_pt1 | contig 31858 bp, 27 predicted proteins | sample P32metaG_FD_120480 | JGI IMG/M metagenome (GOLD analysis project Ga0182024, IMG submission 120480) | Permafrost microbial communities from Stordalen Mire, Sweden - P3-2 metaG (Illumina Assembly) | ecosystem: Environmental > Terrestrial > Soil > Wetlands > Permafrost | place: Sweden: Stordalen...
CAGGACTTTCTGAAGACGCCACAGGCCAAACAGGTTGCCTCCACATTGCGCGTTCGTAAAGGTCCGAGTAATGGTGCAGCGGAGGAGCCTGCAAAGAAGCTTGTAGCAGGGGTAGAGTCAACGCCTTCTGTGCGGGCAGTGAAGGCGTGATCCTGCATTCAATTTCGTGGTGGGGCAAGAACGGTGCTTCGCACCGGAAGAATTGTGACACTCCACCCCTTCGAGGGTCGTGTGAGTGCACCACGGTGCACTTCCAGCGCTTTCAACAGCATGACAATTTCCGGTGCACTTGAGTGCACCTGTGAAATGGATGGGCGAGATGGCAATTTTGAAAGCAACGCGAGACGAGAGATCTCCTGGCGCTCGCACTCTAAATCGCGTCTTCCCGGTGACCGCGAAGCTAACAAGAGAGGAACTGGGGAGGGTGACTGACTTTGCCAGGTCACAGGGACTTGCACGCGGGGAATGGATACGCGATGTGATCCTCCGTGAGACAGGGGGAGAGCCAACGAGCGATCCATCGCTGGCGGAGATTGTTGGAGTTCGCTTGCTGCTAGTAAACGTGTTGCGGCCTCTGGCCGCTGGCCAGCTCCTTGCTCCCGAGGCATTCGACAGACTGCTGGATGAAATCAGCGATGCGAAGTACAAGCTCGCGGAGAAATTGGCAACTTCTGCAGGAAGGAAATAGGCGATGGCGATGACCAAGTGGGGGCGCAAGGAGACAGTGATCTGGCCACCGCACAGCCCGATCTACACTTATGGGGCGGTATTCATTGCGGTCGTTTTGACTGGATTTTTCATTTACTGCCGGTTCACCTTCGGCAACGATGCCTTACAACGTTTCTATACGCCGACATACATCCGATCGAGCATTGCAGGCGCAATCTCGACCGGTCGCCGGAACAACTATCGAATGCTCATGTTGGCCGCTCGCGGAATTCCACCACGTTTGGCGACGAACGCCGACGTCACAGATGGCGCAACGCCAGAACCGGGCGGCAAGCCTATTCCACTTGCGCTCTCGCGGTCCGCCCTGCAGAGCGGTTATGTTCTGCTTTACCTAGGACCGGAGCAGAAGTATATCGACGCGTCCTTGAGCGCCTACCTCAAAAGTGCGGTTTACGGCGGCGACAGCCTTTTCGACCTCTACAAGCTCCCACTGCTTTTCGGTCTGGTATCGCTGGTCATCCAGCTCCCATTTTCCATCGCCAAGGACGTTCGACGGCGGCGACAACTGAGATACGGACGACGCCTGAAAGGCCCCGAGATGATGACGCCCAAAGAGTTCAACAGCAGGGTCGTTGGAAATGGCATCGGCATCAAGACTGATGGAATGAAGGCGATGATCCGGATACCCGTGAGGGCGGAAGCGCAGCACATGCAGATCATCGGAGATACTGGCGCGGGCAAAACTGCGATCATGCTGCAGATCCTTCGACAGATAAAAACTCGTGGCGATTCCGCGATCGTCTACGACCCCGCACGAGAGTTCGTCCAACGCTTCTACGACCCGAAGAACGGCGACGTAATCCTGAATCCGCTCGACAAAAGGTGCCCTTATTGGGGCCCCTCGGAGGAACTCCGCCGGCGCTCCGAGGCGAAAGCTCTGGCGGTGTCCCTGTTCCAACCGCCGCAGGACAGGAAGGGGGAATTTTTCATCGAGTCCCCGCAGAAGATCTTCGCATTTCTGATGGCCTATGGCCCCACACCCGAGGAATTAGTGAAGTGGATGTCAGACCCGCAGGAGATCGACCGGAGGCTCAAAGGGACGGAGCATGCCCACCTCATCGACCCGAAGGCGGAGCATCAGCGTGCCGGTGTCTTGGGCTCGCTCGGATTGGTGGCCGATAGCCTCCGTTTGCTCCCAAAGAAGGGCCAAGGAAACGGCGAGTGGTCAGCCACGGAGTGGGCCGAGACGCGGCAGGGATGGATCTTTATTACCTCGCTTCCAGCGGAACGTGAGGCGCTCCGCCCCCTACAAAGTCTGTGGATCGATCTGCTCGTCTTGCGTCTTCTAAACGAGCCGAAAAACGGACAGAAGCGGGCATGGTTCGTGATCGATGAGTTGGCAAGTCTGCAGAAGCTCCCCCAACTCCATACCGCCATTACCGAAAATCGGAAGAGCAAGAACCCGGTGATTCTGGGTTTCCAGGGTAAGGCGCAGCTGGAATACCTGTACGGTCACCTCGCTGAGGTCATGCTGTCCCAGCCAGCAACCAGCATTTGGCTCAAGACAAAGGAGCCGAGTGCTGGCGAGTGGGTCAGCAAGTTCATCGGAAAGGTCGAAATCGAACGGCTTCGCGAGACCCACTTCGACGGCTCCCGTGCCGGGCGAAACTTCGCCTTAGACCGGCAGATTGAGCCGCTGGTGATGGAGTCCGAGATCTCTGGACTCCCGGACCTACACGCATACATGAAGTATGAGAACTGTGTGACACGCTTCTCGTTCCCGTACTTTGATATGCCGATTGTCGCAAATGACTTCGATCTGCGGAGTACGCCCGAGGACAAGCTCCCCTACGATCCCAAAGCGATCGGAACAGCTAAGCCGCAACTACGGTCAGCTGAACTGAAGCACGAACCGGCTGCCCCCGCTCCGCCGCAGCGAAAATCGCCGCGGACAGCGACTGAGATACCCCAGGATGCAGACCTTGAGACCCGCGTCAATGCTCAACAAAGCCTCAATCTCAGGGGATAGTTACCCGCAATGCTGACCATTTCCAAGCCGCTCTCCGCTGGCCAGGCACAGACCTACCACCAGAAGGAGTTCACCGCGAAAGAGCAGAACTATTGGTCGCAGCGCGGCATCATCGCGGGCGAATGGCAAGGGCGGCTAGCCGGAGAGTTCGGACTTACCGGGATGGTCTCTGCCGAGGACTTCGCGAAACTTAGCCAGGGCCAGCATCCACAGACCGGCGAGCAAATGGTGCGGCAACGAGCGTCCTATGAATATCAGGATGCTGAGGGCAAAACCATCAAAACGATGGAGCACCGCGCCGGGTGGGATGCCACTTTTTCCGCTCCGAAATCTGTCTCGCTCACCGCGCTTGTCGGCGGAGACGAGCGCGTTCGCGAAGCGCATCGGGAGAGCGTTCGCGTTGCTCTCGACCAGCTCGAACGATATACACAAGCTCGCATCGGCGGCAACCATCCACCCGAGACTACGGGCAAGTTTGTCGCTGCCAAGTTTGAGCACGATACCGCTCGCCCGGTTGACGGCTATGTCGCGCCACAACTGCACACCCATGTGGTGGTTTTCAACGTCACCGAACGCGACAACGGCCAGCCTCGCGCAATCCAGCCGCACAGCCTCTTTGCCTCGCAGCAGTTTGCCACGGCCGTCTATCAATCCGAGCTGACCTACCGAGTGCGCCAACTGGGGTACGAGATTACAACAGGGCGAAGCGGCGCTCCGGAGATCAAGGGCTACACCCAGGAATACCTCGACGCATCCAGTCCTCGCAGCCAACAAATTCGTGAATACCTCGAACGGACAGGCCGCTCCGGAAAAGAAGCTGCCGAGATCGCGGCGCACTCGACTCGCGACCGCAAAAAGATCCACTCGCCGGCGGAGGTGATGGCCGCACACCGGAAGCTGGCAGCTGCGTTTGGGCACCAAGCCAACGCCGTTGTCCGTGCAGCACTTGAACGGTCGCAACATCAGGAGAAGCCCGTCAGCTCGTTGGACCGGGTTCGAGAATCTCTTACCTTTTCTCGCGACAAGAACTTCGAGCGCGAGGCCGTTGTGGATGAACGGGCGCTGATCCGCGATGGTCTCCGTCGCGGCATGGGGGAGATTACATACACTCAGGTTCGCGCCAATCTTGACGCTCGCTTGGCCTCGGGGGAATTTCAAATCGTCGAACGATCTCAGACCGTTCCCGGCCGCCAGTTCACGACCGCGAAAACCATCCAAGCAGAACATGAGATTCTCCGCCGAATGGGTGAGGGTCTAGATCATTTAGAGCCAGTTCTTTCGCGTCCGCAGGCCATTGCGGTTGCTGATCAATACTCGCATCTGAACCGGGCACAAAAGACCGTGATCGAGGATGTGCTGAGCTCTCGCGATCGCATTCAAGGAATCCAAGGCTTCGCCGGCTCAGGCAAGACGAGCACGCTCGCCGCCGTCCGCACTGCCGCGGAAGGGCAGGGCCACCTCGTCGAGGGTTTCGCCCCAACCTCCCGCGCTGCGCGCCAGCTGAAAGAGGCGGGAATCGAAGCTGGGACCCTGCAGGCGTTCCTCGCTCGAACCGGAAATCCAGAAGTTCAAGAGCGAAAGCACTTGTACCTTGTCGATGAATCGAGCCTCGCCAGCACTAACCAGGTCCGCGAGTTCCTTTCGCGGCTGGGTGCCGGTGACCGCGTGATTCTGATCGGCGATATCCGCCAACATCAGGGCGTGGAAGCGGGCCGCCCCTTTGAGCAACTGCAGGACGCCGGAATGCGCACAGCTAGACTCGATGAGATCATCCGCCAGCAGGACCCGGCTCTGAAATCCACAGTCGAATTGCTGGCCACGGGCCAAGTGTCCGCTGCACTCGAAGCACTCCATCAGCAGGGACGCGTGAAGGAAATTCCCAACGCAGAAGACCGCGTCCGCGCAATTGCCAAGACTTACGTTGAATCGCCCCAGAACACTCTGATCGTTTCGCCGGACAACGCGTCCCGCCGCGAGCTGAACGTCGCCGTTCGCCAGGACTTGAAGCTGATCGGAACCCTTGCCCCGGACGATCATACGTTCCGTGTCTTGGTTCAGCGACAGGACATGACCGGGGCGGAGCGCTCCTGGGCAAACCACTATGAGGTTAACGACATAGTTCGCTATACACGTGGCAGCAAAGCTATTGGAATCAGGGCAGGAGCGTATGTGTCGGTAGTTGCAATCGACCCGGCCGCAAACCTGCTCACAGTAGAAAAAGCGAACCATGAGCTCGCGACCTACGATCCCCGTCGCCTGACCGGCGTGAGTGTCTATCAAGAAATCGACCGCGAGTTCTCCGTAGGCGAGCGTATCCAGTTCACCGCACCCGACAAAGCGCTCGGCGTTGCGAATCGCGACCTTGCCGTCATCGAATCGATCCGTCCCGATGGCCGCGTTACCGCAGGCCTTAGCGATAACCGCCAGATTGAATTCAGCGCCCGCGAGCATCCTCATTTCGACCACGGCTATGCCGTGACCAGCCACAGCTCGCAGGGCCTTACCGCCGAGCGCGTCCTCGTTCACGCCGACACCAGCGTTCACCCGGACCTGCTCAATCCGCGCTTTGCTTACGTTTCCGTCTCGCGCGCCAGCCACGATGCCGTACTCTTTACCGACGACGTGGCGAAACTCGGTCCCCAACTAGGAGCCGATGTCTCGAAGACATCCGCTCTGGAGATCAATCAGGCGGCATCCATCACCCAGGGAATTGGGCTAGGGTTGTGACGGTGCTGACCAGCGGACTGGAGGCTCCATTTTGCCGAGCGCGATGCGCAATCTATATATGATATACATAGACATGCGTACAAGATATTGATATACATATAGTTACTCTCTATTATGCATGAAATATTACTAAAATAATTGACATTTTTACATCTAGGCAGTAGCATAAGCATGGAGAATCAGGAACATGCGGACGAGCACACTTGAGCACTTGAAGCGACGCCTTCGTCCCGGACGTGTGTACCGCAGAGAGAATCTTCTGCCGTGGTCCCATAGTGTCGATCGACACCTCAAAGAACTTACCGGCGACGGGACCCTCCAGAAGCTCCGTAATGGCTTGTACTACAGCCCTCGCAAGTTTGAATTTGGAGAGGCTCCCGCGGATGAGCATGAACTCGTCAAAGCGTTCTTGAAGACAGACCGTTTTGTCGTGACCTCCCCAAATGCCTATAACCAGTTGGGACTTGGGACAACGCAGCTCTACAACAAACGGGTTGTCTACAATCAGAAACGGCATGGGACATTTCCGCTCGGCAATCGCATGGTCACCTTCGAACGCCGCATGAATGTTCCCAGGCAACTCTCTCCCGAGTTTCTGCTGGTTGATCTTGTTAATGAGCTCGGCGACCTTGCGGAGGATCGGGACGCCGTCCTTTTTCGCATTCGCAAAAAAGCCAAAGAGATGAACCCGAGAAAGCTTTCACGGGCAGTTTCTCTCTACGGCAAATACTCCACGCAGAAAAAGTTTCAGGAGATGTTGCAACATGCCGCCTGACAGCTTTTTGCACCAGAGAACTGATTTCAACGCGCTTGTCGAGACCGTCGCCGACCGCGAGAAGATCAATGATCCGGCTCTCGTGGAAAAAGACTACTGGATCATGCATGCCGTCTTTGGGCTCAAGCAACTAGGCTTGACGTTTGAGCTCAAGGGCGGCACCTCGCTCTCTAAGGGCTTCGGCGTCATCCATCGCTTTTCCGAAGACATCGATATTCGCATTGAGCCCTTCGACGAATTGCAGGTCGATACAAATCCAAACCACGAGAAGCCGCAACACATCGAGTCGAGACGAGTGTTTTATGAAAATCTGCGGGACAAGATCAAGATCCCAGGGATCATGCTTGGCCCACGGCGATGCCTCGACTTACGGTCCATCAGCGGTCCTGCTGAGAACACCGGCGTGGATACTTGCCGTCCGCGACTTGGAGAGTGCCAGATGTGTGCCGGGTTTGCAGGTCCAAGCAAGGAAATAAAGCGCGGAACGTTTGCTCTTGATAACAGATTTTATCGATACCAACCTGGCGGTTGGTTTTTTTGCATGCGCCTCAGCACGACCAGAAAGAGCTCTGTCTCAACTCGCTCGACATCCTCGCCAAGAGCTTCGAGATGAGCATCTCGCAATTGATGCGAGGGGTGTAACCGATTGGCCAACCTTAGCCGTCACCCAACAGGGCGCTACTTGCTAGGACCAGAGAAAATGAGGGTCGCTCCGGCCTTCTCAATCTTGGACAGGTAGCTCAACGGATGGTCTCTGTGCTCCTTGTACTTACGCCAGATGCCCAATCCCTTCCAGGTGAGAAGGCCGATCGCAAGGCCCGCACCGGAGGCAAGCGGGAAAACGGAGCCGCCAGCCAGAACCCCCGCAGCAACCTCGGGAAACTTTACCTCTGACGATTCAATTAACGCTTCAAGCGCAAACTTGGGCAGAGATTTCTTGTACTTTGCCCACTCACCAATGACCTCGTTTGCCTTTTCCTTCAGCCGCTTCTCTCGCTCGGTTGGGTCAAGAATTTCCGGAATACTTTCTGCAATCGACATCAGGGCCGTTTTAAACGCGCGGAGGTCCTTCCCGTTCTTGGACAGTTCGCCGATTTCCTTGGCGCTTAATTTGTTCAAATTGAAACAGCTCGTCATCACGAGCTCCGCCAATTCATCAACTTTTTCCGCAGCCGATGTTTCTTTGTTGGCTTCTCCTGTTTTGGCGAGCCGCGCGAAGACCTCCTCCTCGTCAAGCACGGCCAGCGCATGGTGCAGCGTGCCGTCGCTCGTTACGATATCAAGCCCCTTATCTCGCGCAATAGCGATCGCGATTACGGACATGATTGCCTCGCCGAGGGTTTCATGAACACCCGCCCAACGACCGTGCATCTCTCTGTACGTGGGAGGCTTCGTCGTGATAACAGCCAGGTTCTTATCCTTTAGGTACTCGCCGAGCTCGTACATCATTTTGCCCGTATGAATACGATAAAGGTCCTTTTTGGGGGCGGACTTCTTCTTGGAGGTGGCGGCCGGCGATACAGAATATCTCTTGCAGATCAGCTCTTCATTGAGTTGCAAGACCTTCAGCAACCGTTCCTGAGCCTCACGAATGGGAGATGACAAATTCAGGTCAGAGAGGCTCTCGTTGATGAGCAAAGGCTCTCCTGTGGCCCCGATTGTCTCGCAAAACGGTTCGACGTGTGCTTTGTCTTCAACCTCAAAACCATCAGGAACGATGCGCCGAACCTGCGGGAAGCATAAGAGAGTGCCTTTTAGCCAATTCAGATCTCGAATATGAATGTAGGGGTAATACAGAGCTGCTCTATCAAGAGCGGAGGGCATTTCATCTCCTTTGCGGTGCCACGCTGAGCTCTACAGCACGAACGTCCCATATTTCTGCTCTGAAATCGTACCAGCTCTCGCGCCGATGCGCGATTTAACATAATCACTGTTTTCGAAATTTCACCGGCAACGGCGCGACACAAGGACAAATCGCAGATAATTCAACATAAGATAGCCGCTGATAACGTCCTTTATCATGCGATAGTTTTCCGTTCAAGCGCCAACGATCTATTCATCCCAAATTGTTAACTCGTCATCGTACTTGACCCCTTCCATTCTTCCCACAGCCACGTAGTCGGCAAAGAGAGCACCCATTTTCTTGCGTCCGATGTCGTAGCCCGGATAGCGAGTCTCAATGATCGTTGTGAACCCGGCTACGACGCCCGGCTCTAAACACGACAAGAGGTATGCCAAAAAGCGGTGCGTAGCTTCATAGTCTTCCGCTACGATCCCCGGTTGATATTGGCGCTCCTGAGCTTCCAGATATTTTCCGATGTGATCGCCCGGTTCTTTGAAAAGCGGCCGTGTCCCTTCGAAGTACACGAGTTCGAGCTGTTCGCGCTCAGGATCGCAATTGCCGTGGATAGCATTGTTTCGCTTGTCCATGACACGCTTAAAGGCCTTATAAACTTCAGCATTTTGGTCGATCGATCGAGCGAACCCTTGGCATTTGTAAGCAAGATCGAACAGTTTAGTATCAATATTTGCTCTGACGAACGCCTCAAACTGTCGTCTGTTGTTCCGAATGTCTGGTTTGCAGAGCGCCAAAACAACCATGTTTATAAACGACTCAGCTAACACGGGGGTGAGCAAGGACAATTCAAGCGCGCTCCGATGCACTATCCTCTCCCGCTCAAAGAGTTTCTCCACAGCTGCCTTCTGTTCATCCGGCGCGCTCCTGCTCTCCGAGGGAGTCTGGTACGTGCGATACCCTCCTACGTTATCGACAAGGTCGGCGTGCAGATCCGCGCAAACCGACTCTATTTCCATGTATTTGTTCGGGAACAACACCCATCGTTCTAGCGACTTGAAGACCGTGTTCTTTTCATTGGCGACGCGTTGATAGTCGGCCTTGATGCCGAGAATGAGATCGCGCCAGTCGGCCTCAGTCATGTCGACCGAGATCAGAATATGAATCTCGCGCGACATGCCGGAAATGTAAACATCCTCATCACCCGCTTTAAGATTGAAATCCCAATGTATCCAATTGTCACTGTGGTCCGCACGAAGGAAATTCTGAAAGCCGTTTGGTTCACCAAATCTTCCTTTCAAGTAGCAATACACGTCTGCAGGCGACAGATAGTGGCGCACAGCAAGAACTGCGGGCCTGTTCCGGTATTCCTTTTCAGTGCGGGTGCGAGGCCGATCCAGGAACTCGCGCAATTCATCTTTCGTCGGAAGTCGCCACGATGCAACATCCAAGCAGTTCGGCCGCGGCCTTTCCTGATGATTGCCGGTTGGTTCTGTCATTCCTCAGCAACGCCCTTATTCCTTGACGCTCAATTTTGCATGTTGCACGAAATTAACATCTCCTAACGACCGCGCCTTAGGGTGCCGCCCTCACCAACCTTGCTGCCGACGGATCATAGACGTACTGCGTGATCGTGCCATCCTTTATCCGCTCTACCGCCTCATTCACCACGAATAGCGGAACGAGGAACCACTCGCGTGGTTTGACGGGGTTGCCGAAACGATCCCGGACTTCAATGTCCAATTGGGCGGTGTCGAACACCCGATGAATCACGTTTTCGAGCTTAACCCGGCTGATGTTGTAGAGCTCATAACTGGCGATGACTTCCACGTCGGCCATCAGAAAAGTCGGGTCCAGGCTTGCGTTTGCGAGGCGGGTTTCGATCTTCCCGCCGGTAACACCGATCTTGTGCAGAATTTCACGGTTAGCCGCAACTACTGGATTGTCGGATTTGCTGCGCAGAACATAAATCGTGCCACTCGCTAGGTCATCCTCATCTCGTTCTTCGGCAAATAACGGGCCAGTATCCGGATTGGTTATGAGGCGTCCCGTTGCATCGCGATGCAACGCTCGCTGGAAGGAGCGCATAAGCAAATGGCTCTCCGTTCCGTTGTCGTAAATGACGCGCAGGCGGCTGTCCCGGCGATCATATTGGGTCTTGAAATCCTCACCCACCTCGGCGACGTAGGCGATTTGTCCCTGAACTATGAAATATTCACCTTTCTGAATTTCGGCCAGCTTTATCTCGTCCATTGTCTGAAACGGCAGCGTATGCCGGACGCCGGATTTCAACTCCCTTTTTACAAGCTCAAAAAGAGGCTTGAACTTCTCGAAGTCCTCACAGACCGTACGATTGGAAATCTCCTCGGCGGCGCGTTTGTCGACGCTTTTGCGAACATGCCGCAGCTCTGTGATGTCGCCGGCCCCCGCCGCGTCCCGCAATTCGGCCAAAAGTTCATCGTCGCCAATAGCTGCTGCCGATTCGGCAGCGACTGGCTCCGCGCCGGACAGCAGTCCTTGATGGTCTAGCGGCACGAGCAGCGACCGGCACTCGGCAAGCGCGCGTAACCGGTCCAGCCGCACTGCGTACATGCGCTCAAAGATGTCGCGCTTTTCTCCGTGTTGTGGGGGGCGGCCGTGTTTTGCGACGAATCGCTGTATCTCTTCAAAACCGGCAATAATGCGTTCCTCGCGGGGCGGCTGACCCGCTTTCTCATCCTTTTCCGCGAACTCGTCCAGTTCCGAACGCAGTTGGTCGAGATCGATGTCACTCATAACGGCCCTCATCCTTGTACCGGACAAAAGCGGCAGCGCCTTCGGCCATTCGCCTTTCCCATGCATCTTGGGATGTCAGGGACGGGAGCCGCCCCCGTTCCTTCTTGAACCGGAAGGCCCGCACAGCAAGCTCTTTGGCTTCCTCGGCGGTCAGGCTCGTGCGCTTGGCGGCGATCACTACCGCGACCTGTTTCAGGCTCTCCTCGCTCATGGTTTTCGCAAGGATCGCATATGCTTCGCCGAACGGATTAATGCGATCGATAAGGTCGATATCGAGTTCACGCACATCCATCGCAAATCTTCTGACGCCATCAATGAGCGCGGTATTGGCGCTCTGTCCTGTATCACCCCCTGCTCCGCCACCGAGCGCAGCCTGCTTGGCCTGTTGGGTCAGATTGAGGGCGGCAATCGCGTGCTGGCGAACAGCCTCAAGGTCTTCGTCATCAAGCTCCGGGTACTTGTCCTTGATGATCTTGCCCATCCGCACCTGTGTCAGTTCCTCCGGTATCAGCTCCTCATCGAAAAGACCGCGCTCAAGTGCAGTTTTATCCTGGACGAAAGCCGCAATAACCTCGTTTAAATCTTCCTGACAGATGCGTGTGGCTTCTTTGGTCTTTGGTTCCACCAGACCCTTTATTTCGATCTGGAACTGTCCCGTTTGCTCGTTGAAACCGACATTGCATTTGCTGGGATCGTAACCAGCCGCGCCGTAGTCGAAGCCAGGGGTAGGCCCGCTCTCCTGATGCTTTGGCTTGAAATCGAAACGCGGTGCAAGCACCTGCTCCATGAGCAGACTGGCGGCGATAGCCTTAAGGGTATCGTTCACCGCCTCGGTGACGGCTTCCTCGGAGGCGTCCGGTTCCGCAATCAGGTTCGTAAAGCGCGTGCGGGTCTTGCCCGGTGCGTCGCGAGTAGCGCGCCCGATAATCTGAACGATTTCAGTCAAGCTCGACCGATAGCCGACCGTTAGGGCATGGTCGCACCAGATCCAGTCGAAGCCTTCTTTCGCCATGCCAAGCGCAATGATTATATCGACATAGTCGCGATTGTCCTTCTGTGACTGATCTTTCAGGGCAGTAGAAACTCCGTCGCGCCGGGCGGGATCATCATCGACCAGGTCCGCGATGCGGAGAACACGGCCGTCAGACGTTTTGACGAGCTGAAATCCGGTTGCAGGATCACTCCCCTGCCATTCTCCCAATGCTCCGATGATGTGCTCGACTTCTTTAATCTTGTCCTTCGTGCTCTCCCGCGAGTTGACATTCGGAATATGCACGATGGTTTTTTCGGCGGGATCAAGCACTTTAAGGATGTCGTCGACATAAGAGCCGCTATAAAAGAAGTAGCCGATGTCGAGTTGCTTGAGATATTCGTAGCCGTTGAGCTGCTCGTAATAGGTATAGGTAACGCTGTCGAATTTGGCCTCGTCTCCCGGAGCAAGCACGGCTTCGGCGTCGCCCCGGAAATAGGAACCAGTCATTGCCACGATGTGCACACGGTCGCGAGCGATGAACTGGCCGAGATGCAAGCCGAGCTTGTTGTCTGGGCTGACGGAAACGTGGTGAAACTCGTCGATGGCGATGAGCCTGTTGTCGAACTGTTCGATGCCGTATTCGTCGACCGCAAAGCGGAACGTCGCGTGTGTGCAGACGAGAACTTTGTCGGAACTCTCAAGAAATGCCCCGAGCGATTTTACCTTTCCGCCATTCTCTCCGCCCGGCGCATTGCAGAGGTTCCATCTTGGCTCGACGCGCCAGTCCTCCCAAAAACCAAACTTGCTTAAAGGTTCGTCGTAGAAGCTCGCGCCGATGGCCTTTTCCGGCACGACGATGATCGCTTGCTTGAGTCCTTGATTCTTGAGTTTATCGAGCGCGATGAACATTAGCGCACGGCTCTTGCCCGACGCAGGGGGCGACTTGATAAGGAGATATTGTTCACCACGTTTCTCATACGCGCGCTCCTGCATCGGCCGCATCCCGAGCGCGTTCGTCTTCGTCGAACTGCCATTGCGGGCGTAAGAAACCGAAATGGAGGGAACTGATCTCGGGTCAATGGTCATTGAACAGCCTCCGCGTTTCGTTTCTTGGGCGCTTCCTTCACAGCGGTCATCCTTGTATAGAGATCGAACAGTTTCTCAAGGCGTTCCGTGTCGTTCTTAAAACGGCGACCAAGATAAATACGCTCTAACACTTCGTCATTACGCTCGTGGGTCGCGCGCAGATCGTCCGGCATATTGTCAGGGTCGTAAAGGTCGGCAATCGTTAATGGAAAATGGTGTTCACGCGCCAGCAGGATTTCTTCGGCACAATGGGTAAGGTCGACTTTGTTTTTCTCCGTCAGTGCGGGGATAGGAAAAGTGTTCCACCCAAGTGTGTTCGAATAACGATACCGCGTTTCGAGCTTGCCGCAGACGGTAGCGATCCAGACCAAGTGCATCCTCGAGGCAATCAGCGCCATATTCCAAAGCGGAGCGTCGTAAAGCCCGAACGCCAGGTTTGTCAGCGCTGTGCGATGATCAACAATCCCAACGGGCAAATACGGTCTGCGCTCAGAAGACACGCCTGGGACGACAATGGTGTTCCGCGTGCCGATGCGCATGAGTTTCAACTGATGAGCACGCTTCGCAAGGGCGTTTGCCCCCTTATCGCGGCTGGCAAGTCTGACTTTCCGGACGGCCGCGATACGCTTTCTGATGGAATCGATGGCTTCCGCCTCGGGGAGGTCTCGATCCTCAATCCAGATGCAGAACCGGCCGCCTCCGTTTATAAAGTCATCCGATCCGTAGATGCGGCGAATAAACTTCTCACGTTGCATCAGATCAAGGCCCAGCGAGGCCAAATCCTCAGGCCGCAAGAGAAGATGACCGCCGTCGGTCGGCTTATTGCCGAACTCCATCACGCTCAGATCGCTAATCGGAGAATCGTGCTTTTCGACAATTACACGCGGCCCAAGTGTTAAATAGGGCGTAATCGATGTTCCTTCTCTTACGACTACTGCGTTTTGATCGTCATGTTCATAGAGACTCCGAGACGCTTTACTCGACGAGCCAATCCCCACAATGATTACCGTGACCCCCGCCTTATTGCTGGCGAGATTTGACCACTTGAAGGACGTATACGCAAACACGATATCGCAACCCGTTTGAAATAGTACCGGCCACAATATCGATACCGATTGACCTTGGCAGATCGAATTCGTAGCCACAAATGCCGCAACAGCATCGGTTCTCTTTTCGTATTCAGCCGCTTTGATGAACCAACCCGCGACGTAATCTAGAAATCCGCTTGAAGAAGTTCGCCCCTTAAGGAGGTCACGAACCTCGGCCTTTTGTTCGGCATTCTGCCAGGTAAAGCCTAGATAAGGCGGATTCCCGCAGATGTACGTCTCGCCGCCTTCATTTTCGAAGTCGATCTGCGCTTGATCAAGCGGGGTACTAAAGAGATCGTCTGCCTGTATTTTGACGCCAGTTCCCGTGGGCGGGCAGATACTGAGCCAATCGATCCGTAGTGCGTTGCCGCATGTAATCCAGTTCTCTGCGCGAAGTGGCAGAAATTCTGCAAGAGCTTCCTTCTGACCACGGTAAAGCACATCGCATTGGAATTCCGCGATGATGAGAGCAAGGCGCGCTATCTCTGCCGGAAAGTCGCGCAACTCGATCCCGCGGAAGTTGGTAAGGGGAATTTCCGTGCGGTGATCAGGCTCGCCGCGACGTTTATTAATAGCGGCTTCTATCTCCCGCATTTCTTTGTAGGCAATGACGAGAAAGTTGCCAGAGCCGCACGCCGGGTCGAAAACCCTGATCTTTGATAAACGTTTCCGGAGGTTCAACAGCATGCGGGGATTGTCGGCCGCCTCCTGCAGCTTCGCGCGAAGATCATCCAGGAAGAGCGGATTGAGCACTTTGAGGATGTTGGGAACGCTAGTGTAATGCATTCCGAGACCGCCGCGCTCCTCATCGTCCGCAACGGCCTGGATCATCGAGCCGAAGATATCCGGATTAATTTTCGTCCAATCCAGATTGCCGATATGGAGGAGATAGGAGCGTCCAATCCGGCTGAAGTGTGGCACGTCCATACTGCCTGAAAAGAGGCCACCGTTCACATAAGGGAAGGATTCGGCCCAGCGAGGAATTCGTTCGCTTTCCCGATCCTCTCGCTTGGTGTTCATAGCCCGGAAGAGTTCGCTTATAACCTGATGGGTGTTCGACGAATCCTTGGCGCTCATCTTCGCAACAGTCTCTGTAAAAAGACCGGTTCCGTTGAAAATGTCGGTGTCCTCAGCAAAGAAACAAAAGATCAGCCGCGCCATGAAATGATTCATGTCGTGGCGTCGCTCCGACGTGCCCCATGTGGGATTGTCCTTCAGAAGTTCGATATACAGCCTATTCAGGCGACTTGTCGCCCGTATATCGAAGGCATTCTCCGCGATTTGCCGGACAGTCGTGATGCCCGCAAGCGGCAGAAAGAAACCGAAGTGATCGGGAAAATCCTTATACGCGCAAGCGACAGTTTCGCCGCTCGATAATTCTTCAGCCTCAAAATCCACACCGTCTGTCGCCAGGATGAACTTAGCTTTCGCTTTGGCGGTCGCGGGGCTCTCTTTCAAAGCCTTCAACGTCTTCGTGACCTGTTCCGCGTCACAAGTAACGATGTGAATGTTGTTAGTCTGAAGAACACCGCCGAGATCAGACTTGTTCGAGGCGCCGGCGCGAAGCCTCTTAATCGTGGTTTCCTTGTTACCAAAAGCTTCGAGGAAGGCATAGGGGAAGTTCTGGCGATCAAATGGATGATCCGCCAGTTGTGAGATGGCCTCCTCGATTTCAACAGCGTTCAACTGTTCACCCTCCCCTAACCCAAGCCGGCTTCCATTTCGGTCTTGCTCTCACCCAACAAACTGACCGCCTCATCCATGCCGTAAAGATAGTCCGCCAGCCGACCCATCAAAACCCCGAAGTTTCGAAGATTGACGTTTTTCAAATTCCGAGGCAGTGACGTTTTGCCCTTCTTGGAGTGGGAATATCGGAAGCTGAAGGAATCCGCATCAAGCTCGGAAAGCTGGCGAATGTAACTTTCAATTCCTTCGACTTGTACAGCGTCAGATTCATCCCAGCCAGCCGCTTCATAGAACGCAGGCAACATTTCACTCAAGTCCTCCCACAATAAATCCAATCGGTGCTTCCCAAGGTGTTCTCTCAGCTTCTTGTTCAGACGACCATCTATCACATAGAGAACCCGTTTTATGATCCGCTTCAGCATTAACTCTACATGGTGCCGATAAAGGAAGATGATCGGGTAAACGAGAACATCTTGGTCGTGCCCGTGCTCACACACGTGCTCGATGAGAATCTCTGCACCGCGCCTATAGCCCGCTTTGTAGGCATAGGGGTCGCCATTCCCCGTAACATTAAGGCACGCGTTGTTCATCCAATCCCGTAGATCGCCACGAAACAGTCGATCATTCTTTTTGGGGACCGCAAAGCCTGAATTCGCATCAGTAGAGGACATTAAAATTGCACCTTTCTGTCAGGTCGTTCTGTCCCTGTTTCCAGTTTTGCGACCTTTGGCTTCCGTAGCCTCGACCTGGCGTAACGCGGCATTAATTGGACTATCTTTCTGATCGTCGGTCATGATGCGATTTTTCTTCCGTACAATCCTCTCCCTGCCTTCGCTCAACGCTCCAGCCGCACTCGGAGTCGCCGTGCGCGTTCCCGAAACGCTTCCTCTCCTCCCTCCAAAATATCGCACACCGCTTTCCGAATATCGATATCTTCCAAACCGCCAGCGACATACGTAATTGAGGGCAGCCCTTGTGCCGGATGAGGGCCTACATCGGCGATGATGATTTGATCTGCATCCGTGTTCACGACGAGATTCGCATTATGCGTAACGATGATGACTTGACGCTTCGTCTTGGCCGTCATGAACAATGACACAAGTTCATCGAACACCGACTTCGGGTCCAAATTTTCTTCCGGCTGATCGATGACCAAGGGACGGTCGTCGGCGTCATCCAGTGCGAGGTACAGCAGCAACAATACGATCCCGCGCGTACCCGGTGACAACTTCCGAATGTCAACACCGTCGTACGCAATCTCATATCGAATCTCGATATGATCCGTGCTGAAGAGCCACTGTGCGAATTTCCTTAGCCAGTCGCGATATTCCTGCTTTTGCGCGGGAACATAAGGCGCGTGCACAAGAAGGTCCTTCCAATACTTTGTGATGAAACCCGTCATTGCCGTCTGAACGACCGTCGCGCTCCCCGTCTCCCAGGCGGGCTTCAACTCCGAGTTCGCGACGCCGATAAGGGACCCCCTGCCTGAAAATGGACCGGCCCTCCGGCAATCTATCAGCTCTTCTTCTGCGAAGCCGCCCCAAGCGTTTACATCGACGATCCGCGACACCGAAAAGCTAAGCTTCTTTAAGGTCCCCGACGAGTTAGCAAGTCGTTCCATCAGCGGCGCATATAAACCTGCGAGGGCATTTTGTTTGGCAACGATCGCGTCGAACACTCTTCCATATGATTCATCACGCTCAGTTTGCAGGGCCTTCCGGCGTGCCGTCGCGCCCTGTGCATCGGTCAATCGCGTCTCAAGTGTCTTCAGAGCGACGTTTTCCTGGGCGATTCGCGCAGAGAGTGCACCATATTGTTTCCGAACGACTACATCTGCGCTGATAAACCGTTCAAGCCGATTCATCTCGGCATTGATCCTTGCGAGCTTTACCGTCGCCAAGTCTTCCCCATCAGCAATAAGTGCGACGTTCGGATCTCCCGGAGGTAACGGCTCTCCATTGATTTTTGCGATCTCTTGATCGGCCCAAACAACATAATCTGCCAGCGCCTTATCAACGTTTCCTTTGTAGACAAGGAGGAAGTCGGCCCACTGCGTTGGGCCAAGTCCGCTCCGGGTGTGGCGGGCCTGTAGCTCCCTTAGCATCTCCGGTGCCTTCGTTGCGCGCATACTTCTCACCTCATCCTGCATGGTGAGGAATGTGCGACGCTGGTTGCTCAAGTCCTGTATCTTCACGTTGAGCGCCTGTGCGGCCCGGCTTAATTCTGCATGGCGCTTCGCTTGCACCTCCGTACCTTTTACAACCAGCTTGCCAAGGTCCGCGTTATACCCCGTGATCAAGTTACGCTTTTGTGTCACTTGTTGGGCGTAGACCCCAACGAGACCCTCTTTCTCCAATTCCTCGGCAATCCGGTCGGAGATCGAGGCTATAGCTTCAGCCTCTCGCTGACGCGACTGCTGAAAGCGTACAGTTCGCGATTCCCGAAATTCCGCAAAGTTCATCGCGCCATCGCGCGAGTCATCCGGGTGCGCCTCAAAAATCACGCGCTCCATCTCCTGGATAAGCCCTTCAGAGGCCCCCTTCGAAGAACACAAGTCCTCGACGAACTGCTGCGAGAGATACCTTGCCCGCGGATACGAGAAAGGGTCATCTCCTTGACTCCCATCCAGGGCCCGCGTGACGGTATTGCCGCCTCCCCATTCGAGGGTCACTTGAGCATTGCCGATTAGCGTTCGTGCGCGCACCAAGAACGACGGGCTAACACTTTCGTTTTCGTCCCAATCCGGCCATGCCATCGCATCGCAGCCAGCAGCAATCACATCGGCCAAGGCGGTTTTACCCGAACCGCGAGCCCCGATAATAGCCACAAGTCCGGGATTGAGAGGAATCGTCGGTGTGCCTGCCCAAGCTGCGCCCGTGATCTCGACTTGCGATATGACTTGGGAAGGCAAGGCTTGGTTCGGCGGCTGTGCCCCGACAAAAGCCCGCCCAGCCGGATCGATACACGCCTGACGCAATGTATCGAATGTAAGCGCGCCCTTGATCCACGAGAAGCGCTCATTATCTGGCCGTCCCGTTGAAACCTGATCGTGCGCATCGCTTCCGTGAAGGCACGGCTTGCAACCGTTGTAGCGCGCTCGAAGCTCCTCGATAGTAGCGGAGCGCTCACCGAGCCAGAACTCGCGTTGCGCTTGACTGCTCGCGAAGATGATGTGCGAGAATTTCTCGATCTCTTGTCGCACGGTCGCATCGGCAGGATCCCGTACGCCCGATGTGCCGTCGGCCTCGTTACCGGCTACAGCGATCACGATATTCTTCTTCGCCCAATCACTCTCGCTATAAACCTTCCTCAGCTGGTCGAAATTAACTTTGAACTGGGTAGCGCCGTGCGCAAGCGCGGCTCGGTCATCAGTTATCGATGGATCGGCGCGCTTACCAAGGCGGATCAAGTCGTCACGCGTGCAATCGAAGCGGTCCCCATGCGCATGAAATTGAAGCCGCATTAAAATACGTCGGACCTCCGTGACATGATCCGCGTCTTCCGGGCTCACAAGAAGGTGGAGGTTGACGAATCCCGATCTGGCCGCCACATCGAGCCTGACCTCGATGTTTGGGAAGATAAGCCGAACGTTTGGAAGCCGCCCGGCCGTTTTCTGCCGAACCATCTCTTCGTATGTTTCAGTGACGTAATAATCCGTAACGCCAATAGCTTCGATCTTGGGCGTGAGTCCTTCAAGCGTGGTTAGGTAATCCCCCCAAGGATCGCCGGCCCCGAATTGGTTATTGAGCACGGTTCCGGGCGCATGAATGTGAGGGTCCCAGCGCCGCCATTCCGATCCTCGATTAACCATGCCTCGCCCCTTTACGCGTCCCCGAGTGTAGTCAAACATTTAACCTAAGTCGAAACCTTCTAACGGTTCGACGCACTTACGGTGTGAAAGTTCAATATCCTGCCCACTTCCCGCTATTGAATCACCTGACTTTGGCTAATGAATATGAAGTGCTACGCCCCCCGGCAGCATCCTTGACCAGCACTTTCTTTCGGATCAGGTACTCAATGTCGCGCAGAGCCGTGTCCTGCGAGCATTTGGCCAGCTTAGCCCATTTGGATGAAGTCAGCTTGCCCTCGAATCCGTTGAGCAGGCGGTTGACGATCTCCCGCTGCCGCTCGTTGAATTCCACCTTTGTGAAGCGCTCCCAGAAACGCGCCTTGTTGAGCACCGTCGCGAGGATCGTCTCCGCCCGGTCGAAGGCGCGGCTGAGGCACTCAAGGAACCATTCGAGCCAGCGCGTGATGTCGAGCTCGCCTTTCTGCGTCGCTTCGAGGATTTCGTAATAGGCCTTGCGCTCCTGCCGGATTTGCGCCGACATGCTGTAGAAGCGTTGCGGGCTCTGCTCTGAACGGGCGAGGACCATATCCGCGATCGCGCGGGCCATGCGCCCGTTGCCGTCATCGAATGGATGAATGGTGACGAACCACAGATGCGCGACCCCCGCCTTGAGCACGAGATCGGTCGAACTATCCTTCTCAAACCACTCTAGGAAGCTCTTCATTTCGCCGCGCAAGCGGTCAGCCGCGGGCGCTTCATAGTGGACGCGTTCCTTGCCCATAGGACCAGAAACCACCTGCATCGGGCCCTTCGCATCGTCGCGCCACGCCCCTACCCTGATCTTGGACATCCCGCTGCGTCCCGTAGGGAACAAGGCAGCGTGCCAGTCGAACAGTCGCCGCGCCGTAAGCGGCCGGTCGTAGCTCTGCGTCGCATCGAGCATCATCTCGACCACGCCTTCAACATCCCTATCCGCCGGCGTTAGCCCGCCAATGTCGAGCCCGAGCCGTCGCGCGATCGAGGAGCGCACCTGGTCGCGGTCGAGCGTTTCACCCTCGATTTCGCTCGATTTCAGGACTTCTTCCGTCAATGAATCGAGAACGGCCTCCGCCCGCAACTGAAAGCCGAGCCCCTCCATGCGGCCAATGAGTCGGCCCTGCCGGTGCCTCACATCGACGAGACGCGCCGAAACGCGCGCGTGATCCCAGCGGAAGCCCGGCCACCCGGCCCGCTCATGGATGTAAGACCCTCGTTTTATTCTCCGCACCATATGCGTCGAACCTAGCACCTATCCACCGCAAAAGGCAAGAATAATCTCCGCACGCTATGCGGTGATTAAGGCTTTTATTCGCCGCATCACACGAACGGCGTTTCGGGGTTCTCACTAAGCTTACGAAGCTCTTCTTCCTGCTGCCCCCTTTCGTGAAATGTCAGTCTTCACGCTGCACCATGGCAGGGCGCGCCGGGCGGTCAACGGGCTGCCCGCGCCAAGAAACCGTGTTGCCCGTTTCCCTTCGGTGACCTCCCGGCTTTTCCGCCCCGCCTTGTTTCCGCGTGCTGACAAACCATGAAAGGAGACAGCAAATGATCGATCTCGACACCTTTATGAGCAAGTACAACCGCTATCACCAGGCTCTGGCGAAATGCAGCGAAGGCAACAAGGGGACGGTGTTCGATGTCCTTGCCGCTGGGAGCATCACCGAGGTCCTCGTCGAATTCGACGGGGCAGGCGATAGCGGCCAGATCGAGAGCATGTCTGCGATGCGGGGTCAGGAGACGGTTCCTTTGCCGCAGGTCAACGTCACTCTGCAACGCCTCTCATGGGGCGACACCGAACCTGTCGCAGCGGACGGCATCCTCCAGGAAGCGATTGAAACGCTCTGTTACGACTACCTCGAAGTGACCCATGACGGCTGGGAAAACAATGACGGCGCTTACGGTGAATTTCGGTTCGATGTCGCGACGCGAACCATTGAACTCGAATTCAATGGCCGGTTCACCGATGTCTCGACCAGCAACCATACGTTTTGAGGGAGGCGGACGTGGCACATCCTTATCATCATTCGCTTTCCAGCGTGAAGAAATGGGGCGGCGGCGTCGCTGACTACCAGCGCATCCATGACTGGTTCGATGAGTCGAAAAAGATCATCGCCGATTTCCGGCATCGGGCCTTGCGGCATCATGCCGAGGGTATCTTCATGGCGGAGACCATCTTCGGTTCGACCATAATGCTATCGGCCGGCCGCGTGATCCCGGTCAGATGGATCGGCGAGCAGCATGTCCGCGAGGATCTTGGCTTCATCCCCTCCTTCGCTGATTGGGTGAAAGCCATTCGCCCGGAGCCGTGGATGGGCCGTGCCCTAAGACTTGAAGACATCCTTGAAACCATCACTCAACCCGCAGCGTGAGGAGATAATCATGACCACATCCCCCAAAAGTCCCGTTTCGCCAATTGACCTCGCAAAGGCCATCACGCCGCGGTGGATGCGGAATATCCATGATTTCGATGCCCTCGAAACTCGACTATGTGCAGATGCCGCCGTTTGAGGCTTTCCGCGATGCCGAATCCTACTACGCCACCCTCGCCCATGAACTGACGCACTGGACGAAGCACCCGCAGCGCCTTGACCGGGATCTCGGCCGTAAGAGCTGGGGCGACGAAGGCTACAGCCGCGAGGAACTCGTGGCCGAACTGGGCTCAGCGTTTCTATGCGCCGATCTCGAATTGCATCAGGAACCGCGTGAGGACAATGCCGCCTACATCGCCACATGGCTCGAAGTGCTCAAGAACGACACCCGCGCCATCTTCACGGCAGCCGCCCACGCCCAACGTGCCGCTGATTACCTCAACAACAAAGCCGCGCAGGTTAAGGAGGCCTGCGCGGCCTGATTCCGCGTATAGGGAACGGATAACTTGTCTCGGAATCCCTATACTAGACAGGAACAGGAGGCAGTATGTTCATGCTTATGCTTTCTGTTCTGTCGTTTGTAGTCGGCACTGTCGCACTGGCAATTCAGCTTTACGACCGTTGCCGCAAGTAGTCCCACCCCGACCGGCTCCGACCGGCATTTCACAAAGGGACAGTTCCCTCGCAGAAGAAGTCCCTATTTCTCGTCAGCTGCATTCTTCGCCGACAAAAAGGCGATCTGTTCTGCCAGTGTCAGCATCGTCTCGGGGCGGCGCGGCACATCCACATAGGCCGATCCATCTTCGCGTTGCTGAATATCAATTCCGCCAAGCTTCAGAAGTTCCTCGGCAATCTGTTTCAAAGGTTCGTAAATGTCGAGCCCCTTCCAGGTTCCATATGTGCCGTGCATCGCGCGGAGTTCATCGGAGAGCCTCGAAAAGAACGGCTTGAAATAAGGACTCCTCCCCAGCGCGTCGATAGCCTTCGGAGCCGATGCAGCCACATCGCCCTCGATACCGTCGATGTGTCCCAGCATGTAGGCTGCGTAAACCATCACGCCCTTGTATATCCCGGCCACCTCCTTCGTAACGCGGCTCACATCGGCGTGCATGCGATATTGGCGGATAGACGCGTCGGCGCGTTCTTTCGCTTTGTCGAGCGCCGTGCAGAACGTCTCCTCAAGCGAGCGCAATACCGGCTCCTTAGCGATAAACGCGCTCAGCCGGCATGCGATGTATTCATCCCAGCAGCCCGACGCGATGCCGAGAAGAATCCCATCGCGGAACGACAACTGCTGCTTGAGGATGATGTCCGGCATGCATGTGACGCGTATGTCGAGATCGTGGACATGGCCACACTCATGCGCGAGCGTGTAAATCATCTGATCGCGTAATTCCGCGTTCTCAGGTTCTTCTTTGACGGCCAACACGGCCATGTATTCGGCATTGAGCACCATGACCGACTTGGCTTCTCCGTCATCGAGCACCGTCGGGGTCATTGCGATTCCCACGGCGATCTCGTCATTGGTTGCCTTCAACGCTTCGCCGACGGTCGTTCCCTGATCGACCTCAGCCAGCGCCTCGTGATACTTGTAGGAGACAACGATCTGCTTGAGCCGCTTCAGGTTCAGGATCTTCCCGAAGACATGCAACCAGTTCCCGATTGCGTCTCCGACCGATCGCGCAAATTCTTCGTTCGCGTAGTACCTCAGGTCGATCCCTATCGGCGGCAGAGTCGAAGGCAGCCGCGCAAAATCCGCCGCCGCTTGTTCGTCGGAATCCGAGGATTCAAATTCAGCCTGTTCGAGCTCTCCCATGAACGGAATATAGCAGCGATCGCGCGCGCATCACAGAGGTTCGCAATCGAGAAGACTCGCCAACGCGGCAGGCATGCAAAACTACGATGATCCATTCTCTTATGCGTAAGCCGGATCGTAAACCTCGTCAGGATAGGGAAGCCTGCCATTGACTGCGAGCAAGAAGTCGAGAAAGTGAGCAATATCAGAAACCAACTCTTCCTGAGAGCCAATCTGTTTATCGTTGAAATGGTGAATGGCGTTACCGCGCTGCTGGATACGCCGAAGGAATGCTTCGTATCTTGAATCGACCTTCGAGGAATATAAACTTATGAGGCGATCGAAACCGACATCGCCCGGTTTCTTGACCATGCCGGTTTTCTGATCTTTGACGGCGCCGGCGTCCTTGCAATAGTCCTTCCACCACACAACAAAAAAGAGCTTGAGAATGCCCTCGCAGAGACTTCTCAATGTAACGTAGCCAAGAATGAGCCGCGCTTCGGCTTCCGCCGACGGGAACGGCTTGAGAAAGTCCGACAACGTATGTGCAAATGAAACCTGTCTATCTAACCTGGCAGCGGCCAACAGCTCAGCAGCTTCTGTAGGCGCCCAGCCATGTGCTTTTCGCCAAAACCGTTCCATCGCCTCGGTCGTGGCAACGATTCTCCTGATCATCGTTTATCCCCTCGCGCTGCTTTCATTCCTCTCAAGGGTAAACGCTGCTCGTATTCCATGACATTTCAGTCTCGTTTTTATTCTAGAGCTAGCGCGACTCCCCTACTCTCTCCAGTGCATCGAGCGCTTGTTTCAGCAACTCGCCGAGTGGAACGCCTTTGGCATCGGCTGCCTTGTAAAACCGCTCAACCGTCTCCACCGTCGCTTTGATTCCGAGACTTTGGTTCCGGCCCGTCCGATACGTGCGTGGTTTGCGTTTTGGCGTTGCCGGAGCTTTTGCCTGACGGCTCGGGAAATTGTTCTCAGCCGCAATCCGATCAATTGTCGCCGTCGGCACGGGCTTGTCAGTTCTCGTCTTCGTCGTGAAGACAGGTGGGTCTTCTGACAAACTGGCAAAAGCGTTGACGCGTTTATTCATGCAGCACCTGCGACGTTAGAGTGTTCCTGATCTTTCTTCCCACCGCCCTCCTCCGCTTCCTTGAGGCGCGCGACCACTTCGTACACGAACTCCCAGACGTTGAGCCGTGCCTTGTCGAGATTCGGCACATCGGCCGCGCTCAGGCCGTCGAGTGTTTGCTGGAACGCGAACACAGCCTTGAACGCATCACGCTCGTTGAGTTCCGTTTCGAGCACGGGAATGCCCGCTTCGATCAGGCCGTTTTGGATATGCGCGAGGCCGCGCGCGCGGATCGATGAATTCGTGCGCGTTAGCAACACGGCGTAGGGTATGTCCGTCTTCGTCATTTTCTGGCTTTGCAGAACGACGCGGATCGCCCTGCTCGCTTCGTTCGCATCGAGCTGCGAGCCCAGTGTCGGGATGATGACAAAGTCAGCCTGGGAGATAGCGTAGATGACTGTTTTCGATGCCGTGCCTTCGAGATCGACGATCACGAACGGCGTTTGCGATGCTGCATCTTCGATGCGCTCGATGATTGTGTCCTCGTTCGCGTCGGAAACAATCGTTAGACGCGGCGGCGTGTTGCCGCCCCCTGCCCAGGTCTTGATCGGATGATTGGGATCAGCGTCGATGATCGTCACGTCGTATTTCGTCGCGAGCGCGGTCGATAACAGGAAAGCCGAAGTCGTTTTTCCGGCTCCGCCTTTCGAGGACACGAAGGCAATGGTTGGCATGGGACTCACTCGGCCTGGAGGTGGACACGAATCGGTGGTAGCTATCAGGTTGCGGAAGGATACCAGATAGCTATCCGATGACAAGTGGCGATCCATCTGATATCAGACAGCTATCGGATTTCTAATAGGCATCCGTTGGTATTCTTTCGGAAATCAATTGGCACCCAAATGGATATCCTTTTGGCATCCTTTTGGACCCTGAAGGGTGACCGAAGGGTTTCCGAAGGATTCCAATATAGATATTGGAATTCGGGATATTGGCAGGGGGTGCCGAATAAAATCGCCGCCACGCCCCAAAAGATTCGCAGGGAAGGGGATTGTAGCTTTCGGTGCGCCCCCGAGTGCGGAATTTCATCAAAACTCACCCGTGACCTTCTAATGGGTTCTGACTTTTCGCGAGGGGGCAGGGGCCTCTTCCGGACTGTCATAGCTCTGCCGCTGGATAGGCGCGCGCTTGTGGCGAGCCCGGCAAAAGCCAACGAACGCCGCGTTGTGATTGCCGAGTGTCGGTTTGCCCGAACTCACCCACCAGTCGCGCCATTCGCCTTCGAGGGCGTAAACGTCATAACCGGGCGCAGCGGCACGGGCGTCTTCGTAAGCCTGCTCGGACAATGGTGGCAGCGTTTCACCGTCAGTGGGCAGGGGCCGTTCAATCCACTTTCCATCGCGGTTCCTGAACAAGACCATGTCGCTTTCTTCCTCGAAGAGGAGGTAGTAATCCGGCAAATGATTGTTCTTGGCGATGTTCTTCACCATTTGCCGAAAAAGCTTCATCGAGCTTTGCGAGCCCGATTTCTTGAGCAGAGTTTCAAGCGAGATTTGCCAGGCGCTTTGACGGCCGCAATGCTTGCGCGCCAGCTTGTAAATCCTGCGTTCCAGAGGCTTGCCGAGCCGGAAATAATCGCGGTTCAGCGTCAGCACTTCCTGGCTGCGGATCGCATTGAATACCCAGTCGGACAGTTTGATTTCAGCCCATAGAAGGCGCCCATCGAGTCCGTGTTTGCGCTTCATCGACGACGCTTCGATCAGATTAAAGCTATCCCTCTGCTCCTCCTCGCCGGTACGGATATTTGTTGTAATCCGCGTTCCAGCGAGCCTGTCAATGCCTTCGCACAGCGCCTCATAGTCCTTTCCGCCAGTACCGCGGTTCGTGAAAACGAGAAGATCGTGACTCGTGATGCGCAAACGCTGACCCACAGGCTCGCCGCGCTTCAGCTTCTCCATGACCTGCGAAATGCAATAGATGAGGATGTCCTTGTCGTAGATGGTCGCAAGCCCTTTGACGCTTGGCGTGATCTCCAGATAATTGCCGTTGTGTTCGTAGCGCCTGATCTTGGTTTCCGGCTTCTTTGACAACGAATAGAAGGGATGTTCCATTTGGTGCCAGATGTCCTTCAGAATCGCGTCCGCAACGTCGCAAATGAACAGGTCGCCCTTGGTGTGCCGGGCGGGAAGGAGATGTTCGTCTGGATTGGAGGAGTCCGTTGCCATCCCCCGCATCTTCGGGGTTTTACATACCCTGTCAAGGAGATTCGGGGTTTTACATACCGGTTCGGGGTTTCAAATACCTGTCAAGACGATTCGGGGTTTTACATGCCAAAATTCGGGGTATCACATACTTGGATTCGGGGTTTCAGATACCAAACTTCGGGGTTTCAAATACCGGGTGTCAAAATTTGTTTACGCGGGGCAGTAGGTTACGGTGAGTCGTCCAGGGCGTAACACTACTTAACACAGACTCTAACCTTAATAACACCGGCTCTCCACCGACAAGGCCGCAGCAAACGTCAATTGGGCAATAGGAGATGAAAGAGGCGGGTCAAGTAAACCCACGCGCCGCCAACCTCGAAATGCACTATCATTGGCGCGAAAGGCAGAAGACTGATGACCGCCGGATTCCAAGAAGAGTTCTCAACCATCGATCTTGTTTTGGCGTCAGGAGCGGAGACAGCCGGTGTCGATGGTTTCGCTCTTTCGCTCATCAAGAGCGAACGCCAAGTCAGAAAACTATTCACGTATCTCGTCTATCAGTCTTCAGCGTTCAGTCCGAAAGATGTGCGTCAACTTCGAGAGACCCTTGCCGCCTGCACAAGCGTCTACTTTGAAGGGATTGTCAAAGGGCTGAATGCGTTGTCTCCAGTGAGCGTAAAGCAACTGGTAGGACCGGAATATCCTCGTCTCTGGCCGCGTTTCAAGGAATTTGCTCAGCACCGAAACAAGATTTTCCACGGGCAGATCACGGCGAAGGGTTTGAGCCGGGCGCAGCTTCTCAAGAATGTCAGCGACATCCATGTCTGGTGTGACAGTCTCGGGGCAGGGGCCGAGCGAGAACTTGGCTACGACGGCTTCGGGCGCAATTCCTTCAGAAAATCATCCGTAACCAATTTGGAAAATCTTCCTTCTGTGCGGCTTGAAAGCATCAGCCAGTACGCCCATTTCATACGGACACTTATGAGTAGGAATAAATAACAAGTATGGGTGTGACACTTACAGATTCGATCATCATTTCCGTTGCTCGTCTGGTCGACGATGCACAGTCGGATAGGCGTGAGCCAAGCCATTCCGATCTTGAATTCCAAATCAACCGCGCCCGACTTACCAAGGGCGACCCCAATGCGCAAGGCCAAACAGTTGGGAAGGCTAAGCGCGTAAGGGGCACGCTTCACTGGGCACTGGAGAACGACTCCGCCGCCGGAGAAGCTTTGGTCGAAGCCCTGATTGCTCTTGTCCGGGGTTGCGGCGGCTTTCGGCCTGTCTCACCGAACTACGTCGGCGAACACGCCATTGCGGACGCGGTCGCCGCATTCAAGACTGAGGGCTTCGAGCTATCGCTTGACGGCGATCTGCGACCGATCGTTCTGGACAGTCTCTCCGGGGCCGCTCTATCGGATGCGCTGCGGGCCTATGTGCGACGCGCAAAAACGGGCGCCGCCGATGCCGCGCTCATGACCGGCACCGGCAAAGACCTACTCGAAGCAACAGCCGCGCATATCCTCGTCGAGAGGAACGGTTCTTACCCGCAAACCAACTTTCCGGGTCTCCTGGGGCAAGCATTCGTCGCTTTGGGAATGATGACTCCGCATCACCCTGTTGTCGCCGGAGAGCCTCCCCAGAAGAAGATCGAGCGCGCGATGTTTGACCTCGCGTGTGCCGTGAATACACTGCGGAACAAGGCTGGCACCGGCCATGGCCGTCCCTGGCTGCCCAACGTCACCGATGCGCAAGCGAAAGCGGCAGTCGAATTCATGGGGATCATCGCGGAATGGATGCTCGATGCTCACAAGTAGTGAGCGCGCGAATCATACCTGAACACCGAGCAGGTGAATTCAGCCCACATGATCCCATGCCATCCTAAATAGGGCAGGGCGCGAGTCTTTCGGCATCATCTTTATACGTGGATCGCGCGACACTCGGGCAATGAAGAAGTTCAGAAATGAAACTCGGTGCCGTTGAGGCGATCCATGCCGCGCAATCCGGAGCAGCTGCACCAGCATTCGACCTCCACTGCGAACCCGCACAGCATGCAGATCGCGCGGGGACCTGGCGTTTCCGGCTTCGGGCAGACGCAATCAAGCGGCGTACCGTCACAAACAGGGCAGGGGAGGCAATTGCAAGGCTCGTCGCGCCGAAACAGCTTCGCGCACCAGGGACACCACCAGTCGCAGACCCGCTGCACGATCATCTCCCAATTGTGACTCCAAAATAATCGGAGATCAAAGGGCGCTGCGGGAAAAACTACGCAGATTGAGCGCGAAGCTCGTGACGGCTAAATTCCGGCCCGATCAGAACATCGAGAATGTGCCCGTAGGCATCGGCGCGGAAGAACTGGATGCCATCAGAAGCGGAATTGCGCTCGCGCATATGCTTTTCGAGCGCGATCTGATCTCTGACAATTTGGACGATGCGGTCGTATTCGGTGATCTTCTCGGCGTCGGTCATGCCGGTATTTTAGCTCTGCTCATAGGCAACTACTGCGAGAACTGAGTGTCGGGTATAATGCCGCGCTATGCACGCCTCCAGCTTGGTAAAAGAAGTCGGGGCACTCTTCTCAGCGATCTTTGGGATTTACGGCATAGGTGCCGAAACTCGCAAAGAAGACGGTAGCCTGAACCGAGCTGGATGGGTAGCACTGCTCGGCCTCATTCTGTCCATGCTGGTTACCGTGACGGGACAGTTTTTCGAGGACCATGAACGTACCCTGGACGCTCGGGCGGAAGCAGACAGATACGAGAGGTTACTCAGCAGCGCATACTATGCGCCGCTTTCAACTCAAGGTGCGAGAGTTGATCTAAAGTTTTCGATTTCGATGGAAGACCTTCAGACCGTGGAACCTGGGTATGCGAAACGACTACAAGGATTCTATCTAAACCCGACTCGGGAGGGGTGCAGTCACGAGCCGATATCAGACGAGCCGGGGCTCAGGCTCGCCTACAAAGATATATGTTCCGACTATGTTTACGAGGACACCACCCTCTTGACGCCGGAACTCCGCTTCGACCAATCGTCGACATTGATGCCAGGCGACAATGAACCTTTCGCGAGAGAGTTAATTCGTCATCTTGGGGTTTATTTTGACGTTCCTTTGCCCAAGGACCAGGTAAAGTTTTTTTATGAAGATCCGCCGCTGTTCACAGTCGACAGAAGATGCGAGTCCAAACAGAAAATGACCGCAGGTATTCCAACCAAAAGCGGCGATAAACAGCCAATTCCTGAGGAAGGGAAGGCATGCCCAAAAGATGCAGAGTTCGTTTTTGAGGGAGATGTGCTAAGCGTGTCGGTTGTCCAGCGCGAATGGGACTCTGCCGCAATGGAGAGAGCAAATCTCACGTCATTGATCGATCTTCTTGGCCATGAAATCGTTTTGAGCCCCAACGATATGAAAGGCTGTCCGCCGGGCGCCGCAACTCAGTGCGAGAACCTGCACCGCGTTTTAAGGACCAGCAAGATGCTGAACCGCTTTGCTCTGACGTTCCCTCACAGGCGCGACATAATCTTCAATGGGCCGACCCCATCGGGCGACGAAAAGAAAGGATTTGTTCTATTCATCGACCCGAAAGGCAAAGCTCCTCTCTACAAACACGTGATGCCCGCCAAGGTAGAAGATTTACCCGTAACGGACCGCAGAGACCCCGATCACCGCTGACGATCGGTGCCTTAGAGGAAGGCGAACTTTGAAACCCTCTGAAACCCAGACCCGTGAACTACCGTGAACTTGCGTGGCTTTAGGTCGCTACCTGTGCGCTGCAAGTCCTTTAGTTTATGTTTTCAGGCGGGTTCGAATCCCACTCTACTCTGCTCCGAAAGACCTCCTCTTCATCTCTTCATCTCGACACCGTGAGGCTCCCGGCGGTCAGAAATCGGCTGACTGTCGGACAGTCAACCATGTCACGGCACTACGTTTCAGATTGCTCGTGTGTGCCTGCTGTGTGCTGACTTCCAATCCGTAGCGACAATTCGTCATTTTCAAGCGGAAGGCTGCGCCGTCTTTCTCCCCACTTCGCCCTCCTCCGGGTGGACGCCGCTTGGCCGCGGCTCGGACGGGCGTTTCGGACTGCGCCGGTTTCGCGCCAAACCATAAATCAAAAGCGGTTTGTCACGAACCGCGCTTTCCCTCACGCCCTGCCACCCTCCCCCGGCCTCCGTTCTGCCCTTTGCTCCGTTCCGCCTTGTTTTTTCCCGCTGCCGCTCGGGTGAAGAAAAAAACAAGCCGGAAACGGCGCGAAAGGGAAAAACAATGAAGTTAGAAGAGATCAAGAACAAAACCAAAGACGCAGTCGATTACCTCGTCCAGTCGCTGGAGTCCGGGCACAGCGAAGTGCTCACCCAATACCTCGGCGCTATGGCCCGATTCCATACCTACTCCTTCGGCAATGTGATGTTGATTGCCCGACAAAAACCCGACGCCAGCAATGTGGCCGGAATTCGCACTTGGAACTCGCTTGGCCGCTTCGTCAAACGCGGGGAAAAAGGCATTCTCATTCTGGCTCCCATGGTCGGCAAGAAGCGCACCCAGAACGAAGGTGCGGAGCCGACCGAGGATGCCAAGAGCACCGAGTCCACCCTGTTTGGATTCCGCGCGGTGTACGTGTTCGACAGATTATCTCGTGATTTGCGGCCGAGCCTTTGCGCACTCGATGGATTCCGCCAGTGCCACTTTAGAGAGCCCCCCCTCGATAGCACATTCCGATTCGGGCACACATCATTTGAACCGCGGCCATCAGCGGCCACGTGAGGAGTGCAGTCCAGAGAAGCTGGGTTCCGAACTGCGCGCCCGCGACAGAATATGTGGCAATCCCGGATGGGTCATCGTCGGCAGCCCCGGTGATAAGGCCAGGGCCAAGCGACTTCCACAGCAATCGCATCCATCGAGCTGGGATAAAGGTCGACACGAAAAGTTGGAGCGCAAACCGCCTACGAATCACGGCTCGGATCCGCTCATAATCCTACACGGGCGCC
>Ga0182024_10004541_pt1 | contig 31847 bp, 28 predicted proteins | sample P32metaG_FD_120480 | JGI IMG/M metagenome (GOLD analysis project Ga0182024, IMG submission 120480) | Permafrost microbial communities from Stordalen Mire, Sweden - P3-2 metaG (Illumina Assembly) | ecosystem: Environmental > Terrestrial > Soil > Wetlands > Permafrost | place: Sweden: Stordalen...
AACACCCGCTGCCGCGCCGCGACGCTCCTCAACGAATTGGTGAACCATGGCGCCGCCGCGCTCGATCCGCCGCCCTCTTGTTCGCTTCGCGCAAGTCGGCAATCGCCGGCGCGCTCTGATCGTCGAAGCCGTGATATGGCTGTTGCTGGCACGGCTGAGCTTGATTTTCATAGCGTTTCCGCGGCTTGCGCGGCATTTGGGGACATTCGTGCCGCCGCACGATGTCCGCGCGTTGCGCGCCAAATCCGAAGGCCCGGATGAGCACGCCCGCCTTGCCGAGAATGTCGGCTGGGCCGTCACCCGAGCGGCGCGCTACGTTCCGTTCAAGGCGGTCTGCCTGCCGCAAGCCATGGCGGCCAGGATCATGCTCAAGCGGCGCGGCGTCGGCAGCGTGATGCATTTCGGCGCCCTGATCGGCCAGGACAGGTCGATGGCCGCCCATGCCTGGCTCGATGCCGCCGGCGTGGAAGTCACGGGCTATCCGGTGGCGAACACTTTTGCCGAAATCGCCTGTTTCGTGTGAGAGCGTTGACGGCGCGGCTTGACGGCGCGGGGCACGGGAACTTTGCCGCCGCGATGAACGGTTCGTTGAGCCCGGCGCTCAATCAAGCATTTGCTTCAATCCGAGGCCGCGAGGATACACTCGATCGTCTGGTGTTTACGGCATGACCATACCGAGCGAAATCGCTGCCGCGGCGCAAACTCGCCAACACCACGGCGCGGCCGGCTGGCCGGCGGCCGGCGACTCCTGCTCGGCGGAATTTCTTCTTGCCGCCGCCTGCTGCCGGTGGCCGCCGTCGCAATCCCGCAACGCGATCATTCACACGGCGGTGGCCCGCGTGACCGACTGGCCTGGATTTCTGCAAGTGGTGCGGCGCCAGCGGGTCGTCGGGCTGGCCTTGGATGCGCTGACGGCGGCGGCCGTTGATCTTCCGGCGCCGATTGCCCAGCAGTTGGTCTCGCGGGGCCGGGCGATAGCGGCCGCAAACCTGGTCCTGGCCGGCGAAGTTTCGCGGCTGGTACGCGCCTTCGACGCCGCGCAGATTGCCGTGGTTGCTCTCAAGGGCGTCGCGCTCGGCCAGCTCATCTATGGCTCGTCCGGCTCCAAACACAACAGAGACATCGACCTGCTGGTCGCTCCCGACCGCGCCGAAGCGGCAATGCTGCTGCTCGAACAAGAGGGCTACGCGCCGGTGTCTCCGGCGCAATATCTCAGCGGCGCCCAACGCCGCGCGGTCGTGCGCTATGGCAGAGAGGTCGAGTTCCTGCGCCGCGACGGCGATCTGCGGCTGGACCTGCAATGGCGGCTTGCGGACAACCCGATGCTGCTTCGGGGCGTCGACACCGATGCGCCGATGCAAAGGGTGACCTTGCCGGATGGCACCGGCGTCTGCACCTTTGCGGAACAGGATCTGTTCGCGCATTTGTGCGTTCACGGCGCCTATCACGCCTGGTCCAGGCTCAAATGGCTTGCCGACCTCAATGCCTTGATCGCGGCATCGAACGCGGACGTCGTGCGGCTCTATGGCCACGCCCAATCGCGCGGCGCCGGCCTATGCGCCGGACTGGCATTGCAGCTCTGCCGGCTGCTGTTTGACCTTCGACTTCCACCGGCTCTGGCGGCCGAGCTTGAAGGCAGCAGGCGCATCGAAAGACTTGTGGCAATCGCCCTGAAGGCCATGACCCGTCCGCAGGTCCATGCCGACGATATGGCGTCGATCGCGCGCAGCACTTATGCGCAATTTCTGTTGGGGCGCGGATGGGCTTTTTATGCGGGTCAGTGCCGGGTCGCATCCGTGAGCATCTTTGACGTTATTGCCTTGCCGCTGCCGCCGGCGTTTTGTTTCCTCTATGTCCCCTTGCGCGTGCCGCTGTGGCTGTGGCGACGCGCCACCGCATCCCGACGCCGCTAGTTGCGTGATCCGGAAAAGCTTGCCGCGGACTTGATCGGTCAGCAACAAGTCCGCCCGGCGGCCGCCGGGCCGGCTCCATCGGCATCGCGGAGTTCCGCCAAGCCATTAATAACATTTGTAATTGTGTTATCTTTGTTGATCGAGCCATGATAGAGTTGGTCTTTGGGGCAAGCTCCGAGCTCGCGTTGAGGCGTTCTCCGTGGCCAAGGCAAATCTGCGCCTGAGGAAGCCGTCCTCGCACACCCGACTGCTATCGCGCGTTGCGGTTTGGGACGTCGTGTGGGGCGGCATCAGCCCGTTTGCCGCCTTTCTCCTGCGCGACGGCACGATCTATTCGCCGAGCGGGGTCGCCAACTACTGCGGCGTCGCATTTTTCACGTCGCTGCTGGTGTTCCAATGGTTTCAGACCAGCTCGCCGATCGCGCGATTTTATTCGATCCGGGACGCCTTCGAACTGGTCAAGGCCTGCCTGTTGATTGCGGCGCTGACCGCGGTCGCGGCGTTTTTGTTGACCCGGCTCGAGGATGCCCCGCGCTCGATCCCCATCCTGCATTTCATGCTGTTGGCTTGCGGACTGCTCGGCGGCAGGAGTTTGTTGCGGCTGCGGGAGACCCGCCGCCAGACCGGGGCGCCGGATACCACGAATAAGCTTGAACATGTCCTGCTTGTTGCGGCTTCACGGCTGGCGTGGTTCTTCACCAAGATGGTCGAGGAGCTTGCTCCGGGCCGCTATCAGATCGTGGCGATACTGGACGAGCGGCCGAAACTGAAGCATCGATCGCTCAACGGTTACCCTATCATCGGCGCGCCGGCCGATCTGGAAAAGGTCGTGGCCGATTACGCCATGCACGGGGTGCGCATCGACAAGGTCGTGCTGGCGGCGCGGCCCCAGGACCTCTCGGCGGGCGCGTGGGAGGAGGTCTGCCGCATCTGCCGCGCGCTTCATATCGGCTCGGAAGTGCTGCCTGACCGTCTGATGTCGGACGCTGCGGCGAGCGACGACAAGCTGATCATTCCGCACCCCAGCGTGGCCTCAAGGGCCAGCAAAGCCAATCTGCAAATTTCGCTCGATCGCCCGTTCTGGAAGATCAAGCGCGGCATCGACATCATGGTCGCCGGCGTCGCGGCGGTTCTGCTGTCGCCCGTCATCGTTATCGTCTGTGGGCTCGTCCTTGCGGACGTCGGCATACCCGTCATGTTCTGGCAGCAGCGCGTCGGGCGCAATGGAACGCCGCTTCACCTCTACAAATTCCGCACGCTGCAAACGCTGTTCGACCGCCAGACCAAAGACAGGCGCGAGGCGCAGGAACCTTCCGCGATCGGAAGGTTCCTGCGGCGAACGCGGTTCGATGAGCTGCCGCAACTGTGGAATGTCCTTGTCGGCAACATGTCCTTGATCGGGCCCCGGCCGTTATTGCCGGTAGACCAGCCCAGTGATTTCTTCCGCCGCCTCCTGGTGAGGCCGGGCCTCACCGGCTGGGCGCAGATTTGCGGCGGCAAGGTGATAACCGCTGAGGAAAAAAACGCCCTGGATGAATGGTACATCCGGCATGCGTCGCTTCGGCTCGATCTGATCATATTCATGCGCACCGTATGGATGCTGCTGATAACCGGCGACCGCCGCGACGACACTGCGATCGCGATCGCCATGCTCGGCGCTGCGCATGGCGAAGTGATCGCCTTGCCCGGTCCGGCGGAGCCGAAAAGCGCCGGCGAGCCGGGCGGCCCGGCCAAGCGCGCCGGCTCCAAATCATCGTGAGGCGGCCGGTGCCGGCCGCGCCCGTGTCCGTTTCCAGGTCCGGCCCGCGCCTTGCCGCCAGGCCCAGGCGTGGGCCACCTGCGTGGCGAGGTCGGGATGGCGCGGCTGCCAGCCCAGCCGATGACGCGCGCGGGCGGCATCGGCAATGAGAACCGGCGGGTCGCCGGTCCGCCGCGCACCGATCTCGACCCGAACCTCGCGATTGGTGTGCTCGCGCACCGCAGCGATCAGGTCGCGCACCGACCAGCCCCGGCCGGTGCCGAGATTCAGCGCCGTGCTCTCGGCGCCGTCGAGCAGCGCCGATACAGCTTTGACATGAGCATCCGCGAGGTCGGTCACATGGATATAGTCGCGCACGCAGGTGCCGTCGGCGGTCGGATAGTCGTCGCCGAAAATTGTGAAGCCGCCGCCTTCTCCAGCGGCCGCCTCGATCAGCAGCGGCAGCGCGTGCGTTTCCGGGACATGGCATTCACCGATCTCGCCGTCGGGATCGGCGCCGGCGGCATTGAAGTAGCGCAGCGCAATGGACGACAACGCAAAGGCGGCGGCGCACTCCCGCAGCATCCGCTCGCAGATCATCTTGGTGGCGCCATACGGATTGACCGGCGCGCAAGGCGTCTCCTCCGGGATCGGAATGATGGCGGGGATGCCGTAGACCACGCAGCTTGAGGAAAACACGATGTTGCCGACCCGGCATTCGCGCATGGCGTCGAGCAGCGCCGCGGTGCCGCCGACATTATTGCGGTAATACGCGGCGGGGTCCGCGGTCGACTCGCCCACATAGGCGAGCGCGGCAAAATGAACGACCGCGGCCGGCCGATAGCGCGTCAGCGTCTCGCGCAGCCGGGCGCCGTCGGCCAGGTCGCCGATTTCAAGCGCGCCCCATTTCACCGCCTCCGGATTGCCGCGCGCGAGATTGTCGTAGCTGATCGGATCGAATCCGGCGCGGCGCAGAGCCTTGCAGGTGTGGCTGCCGATGTAGCCGGCACCGCCCGTTACCAGAATGGACGTCATCGCCGGCCGCTTTCGCCGAGCAAAGCGCGGAAATCATCGAGCATGCGGCCAGCGATTTCCGCAGCGCGGAATTTGCCGGCCGTGCGATTGCCGGCGTCGGCAACCTCCTGCAAAAGCCTGCGGTCGTCGATCAACCGCGCCAGCGCCGCGGTCAAGCCGGCGACCGGATCGGAACCACGGTGATCGAATTTCAGGCCGGTCACGCCGTCCTCGATATAATCGTCGAAGCATTGCAGGCCGGAGACGATCGTGGCGCAACCCGCGGCCATCGCTTCAAGCGGCGCCACCGGCAGAGCTTCGCCGGTTTCGGCCAGGCTCGGATAAACGAACACCGCGCCGCCCTGATATTCACGGATCAGCGCCTCCTGATCGAACAGCGGGCCGACGAAATCGCACCGGATTTGAAGCTGCCGCGCCATGCTGCGCAACTCGGCCAGGTAATCCGGGCCGTCACCGCCCTCCGAGACGGCATGTGGCCCGACGATCCGCAGACTCCAGCCGGAGGCCGCGGCCGGCTTGCGCATCACGCCGGCAAATCCTTGTAGCAATAATTCAATGCCTTTTTCCCGGGCGATCCGGCCGACATACAGCACGACCTGGCTGCGGCTCCGGTTGTCGCGCGCCAGGAAATACGCCTCCGGAATGGCATAGCCGATGACGACGATCTTGTGCGCCAGCCACGGCGCCTGCCGGGCAATCGCTTGCCCCACCGCCCGCGAGACCGCCTGCAACCGGTCGGCCCTGAAATAGAGCCACATCTGTCCCTTCGGATAGCGCCCAATCTGCACGGAGATCTTGCCGGCCCGGCGCCGCGGCAAAACGAGCGGCAGGAAGAACGCGTTGGTGATCGTTACGTCGGCCGCGGGCAGCGCGCGCGCCACACGCAGGGCATACAAAAAATCCAGCACCAAATTGAGCGCCAGGCTCGGCCGGCGGTCGGACGACGCAATACGCAGCTGCCGTATTCCATCGACGGTCTCGTCGTGGCTGAAATTCTTATAGCGCCGCGAAATCATCGTGACCTGGTGCCCGGCGTCGCGGTAGGCCGCCGCCAACAGCAGATGAACCTTCTCGACCGCCCCACCAAGCACCGGCGGAATGGGGTAAAACGGCCCAATGACGATATTGATGCGCATGCGACCGGTTGTTACGACACCGGTCCGGGATGCCGGTCATCGGTGGTCGTGTTCGCGTCCGGCCCGAGGCGCAGGCGCCGCTCGACGAGTTCGAGCGCGATCATCGTCTCGGCCACGAGCCGTTGCAGCGCATAGCACAAGCCGGGCCAGCCATCCAGAATGCAGCCCTTGACCAGCAAGACGTAAAACAGGACGCCGAGCGGCGCCGGCCAGCCCATGCGGCGGACGCGGTCGCTGCGCGTCAGCTTCTCGCCCGGCGCTGCAAAAAGGTAGCGCGCCTCCTCGGCCGCATAGCGCTGCTGGGTGGCCAGCCAGCGCGCCAACGGCTTGCGATCGTCGTGATAGATGACGCCGTCGAGCGCTTGCACTTCACCGTCCACCACGACGCGGTGGCCGTGACCTTCATTATCATAGCGCGCGCGAGCCTTGCGGTGCAGGACGATGCGCGGCGGATAGAGCGTTCCCCGCAACGGCCGGCCGTGAATGCGGTAGATGAATTCCGCCCGATAGCCCGCCAGCGCGTCGGCAGGGGCAAGCGATGCCAGTTCGGCAACCAGTGCATCGCTCAGTTCATAATCCGCATCGAGCGACAGGACCCAGGCGGTGTTCACCTGCAACAGGCCGAAATTGCACTGCGCGGCAAAATCCGTGAACGGGTGCTGGATCACCTCGACCTGCGGGTAGCTGCCCAAGATGCCCAGCGTCTCATCGGTGCTGCCGCTGTCGATCACGACGATCCGCGGCGCCCACAACAGCTTGCCGATCGTGCGCCGAATGTTCGGCGCCTCGTTATAGGTAATGACCAACGGCGTGATCTGATCAAGCAAGCGGTTTTCGCAGTCCGTCTTTCGCCGGTAAACGGCGACCTTGCCGCGCCGCCAGGCGGCTGTACTCGCTTTGATGCTGAAGTGTCGCTAACCGAGCGGGCAGTTTTTATCCCCCGCCTCGTTAGTTGGCATTGACGTTCTGCACCTGCCAAGTCGTTCCGACATTGCCGACGCCGGCGGCTGACGACACCGCCGCCCCGTTCATCAGCCACACCGCGACGTCACCGGCGCTGTCGAGCAGCAGGATATCGCTCTTGCCGTCGCCGTTATAGTCGCCGACCTGAGCCACGCTCCAGTTGCTCGGCAGCGTGCCAACCGCTGCCCCGGACGTGACCTGCGTGCCGTTGGTGAACCAGATCGACAGCGTGCCGGTATTGTTGTCGCGCCACAGGATATCGATGTTGCCGTCGCCGTTGAAGTCGCCGACGCCCTGCACCACGAAATTGCTCGACACATTGCCGAGGCCCGAGGAATTCGTCAGATGGCCGTTCTGCAACACCCATAGCGCGACGTCGCCGGCAGTGTCGCGCCACAGAATAGCGTTATTGGCATCGCCGAGGATGGCCCAGTTGCTGGGCGCGGCGCCGAGCGCTACCGACGTGGCGACCGATGCGCCATTCATGAACCAGACCGACACCGTGCCGTTATTGGCGTCGCGCCAGAGAATGTCGCCCTTGCCGTCGCCGTTGAGGTCGCCGGTGCCGAACAGGCCGAAGTTGGTCGGCACTGCGCTGACGATAGCCGACGAGGCCACCGATGTGCCATTCATGAACCACATCGAGATGGTGCCGGTGTTGCTGTCGCGCCACAGAATGTCGGCCTTGCCATCGCCGTTGAAGTCATGCTGGCCGACCACCGAAAAGTTGGCCGGCAGGGTGGCAAGCGCCGCCGACTGCGCGACTGCGCCGCCATTCATCAGCCACGCCGCGACGGTGCCGCTGGTGTTCCGCCACAGGATGTCGCTCTTGCCGTCGCCGTTGAAGTCATGGCTCCCCGTGCACGCACCTGCCCCAGTCGTGATGCGGCCGATATTTTTGGCATTACCTTCGGTGAACCATAGTGCGCCGTCCGGCCCTTTGGTGATGCCATTGGGACCGCTGCTGGCCGTGGGCGTCGGGTATTCGGAAATCGCGCCGGCGGTTGTGATGCGACCGACCTTGCTGCCGAGATTTTCGACGAACCATAACGCGCAATCCGGCCCCAATGTGATGTCGATAGGGCCGCTGTTGCTGGTGGCGATCGCATACTCGTTGGTAATCACACCGGCAGTCGTGATGCGGCCGATCTTATTGCCGGCAGTATTAAATTCGGTGAACCACAACGCGCCATCCGGTCCCGCCGTGATGCCCCAGGGTCCGCTATTGTTCGTCGGCAACGGGTACTCGTTGGTGATCACACCGGCAGTCGTGATACGACCGATCTTATTGCCGCTGCTTTCGGTGAACCACAATGCGCCGTCCGGCCCCTTCGTGATGTCTCTGGGTTGATTGATATTCGTGGTCAGCCTGAATTCACTGATCGCACCGCCGGTCGTGCTGCGCCCCACTTTGTCCGCGCCTTCGGCAAACCACAGGGCGCCGTCCGGCCCCGTCGTGATGCCCCAGGGGCCATTGGGGTTCGTGGGGATCGCGTATTCGCTGAACCCGCCGCCGGTCGTGACGCGGCCGATTTTGCCGGTGGAAAGCTCGGTAAACCACAGCGCGTTGTCCGGCCCCAGCGTGATGCCCTGGGGGCTGCTGCCGGTCGTGAGGATCGTAAATTCCGAAAACCCGCCGCCGGTCGTCATACGACCAATCTTGCTGGTTTCATATTCTGTGAACCATAGCGCGCCGTCCGGCCCGGTCGTGATGCCGGTGGGATCGCTCAGGATTGCGCTGATTGGAAACTCGGTAATGACCTGCGCCATGGCTGGGCGGTGGCCGGCCAACAGGACGGCAAACGCCAGCAGCAAGCTTTGCGATCCGATCGCCGTCAGGGCGCATAGCTTCAGAGGCTTCGCCGTCATGGCGCCCGCCCAAGTCCGCCTGTACATCCGGAGCCCGGATACCGGCGACGCGCCGACATCAGGCTCATTCGCCGTGGTTGCGAAGCCGTGTCTGCCCGGTGTGCTCGCAGATACCCGCGTGACATCATGCTCCGGCTTCATTTGTTGAGGTTCCTGATTCGTCGGCTCCAGCATCGCGACTTGCGCGTCATCGCATCCCCCAAAACGGCTTCTATCAGCCGTGAGGGCGGCATCGCGCACGGCGCAGCCGTGCTTCGCCATGAGCCCGCATCGATTTTCTAGAAAAGTCGCCTGCCGACAGCCGTGTTGCTGTCTGTCGCGCCCCCGCAACTTTCGGCAAGTCTGCAATAGCAGCTATCGGAACTGGTACGACACCCGCATGGACTAAGCAAGGATTATAAGGCCTTGCTCTATCCGCATTGAGACCTGAAACCGTCCAGGCCGCGGGTAACACCGAGATCGGCAGCAACGGGTCAGATTACGCCCCCCGCGTAGTGACCACAGATCGGTTTGCTCGCCCCAAGCCCACCAATTTTGACGAGTCTTGGGGCGACATGCGCGATGTATCCTCGCTGTGAGCCAGCACCGTTATCGCCTACCTGATTGCACGCCTTGTCAGAAATCGGGTGGCGCGCTGCCGCTACGCAGGGGGAAGATGACCGTTGATGCCGAGCCGAATGACCAGCAAGACCTACGGGATCGTCAGCGCCGACAGGCAGAACGAGATGAGCGGCCTGGAGTTCGTCCAAGGGCTCGTCGACGGGACGCTGCCCCTGAATACAATAGCCAAGACCTTGAGCTACGATGTGACCGAGGTGGTGAGTGGGCGCGTCGTCGTCACAGCAGAGCCGAATGGCACTCACCTCAATCCTGCTGGCACTGTGCACGGTGGTCTCGCCGCCACGATGCTCGACAGCTGCATGGGCCTCGCCATCCAGTCGATGCTGGAGAAGGGTGTCCGTTCGACGACGCTCGAATTCAAGATCTCACTCCTGCGACCAATCACGCCGGAAACAGGTCTGATCAAGGCGGCGGGCGTCGTCTTGAGCTGCGGCCGTCGTATCGGGACAGCCGAAGGACGGATTACAGATCCCCAAGGGCGCTTGCTCGCCCACGGAACGACGACGTGTTTGATCTTTCAGAGCTGAGCGTCGCGCTGCTCCGCGAACTTAGCTTGGCTCTGCCTGGCGCACGCTCTCATAGAGCGCTTCCATTTGAGCGGCAACGCTGGCCCAGCCGCAGTGGTCGCGCACGTGGCGCCGGCCCGCCTCCCCCATCGCCCGCGATCGGGCGGCATCGCCCGTCAACCAATCCATTGCGCGGCCCAGCGCATCGGGGTCGCCGTCGGCCACCAGACCGCCGCCGGACTTTCTGACGATCTCGGCAGCGCCGACCTCCGGGGTGACGATCACCGGCACGCCGCGCTGCAAGGCCTCCAGCACGGTATTGCCGAAGCTTTCGGAATAGGACGGAAGCACGAAAGCCTGCGCCGCTGCAAAGACACACTCCTTATCCGCGCCGCCGACGGTGCGCGGCACGAGCCGGACCCGGTGGTCGACATTGAGCTTGCGCGCCAATTGCAGAAGCTCAGCGGCCAGCCCCTCATAGTCGGTGCCGACGATGGCAAGGATGCCGCGTTGGGCGCGGGCAAATCCATGGAGCAGCCGGTCCAAGCCTTTCACCCGCGCCAGCCGGCCAAAATAAAGGATCAACGGCTGCTCGCGCGCCAGCGCCGCTATGTCCTGCGACGGCTGGTCGGCATGCCGTTCGACAGCGCCGACTTCAACGCCGTTCGGTACCGTCGCGACTTGACGCAGATGCCAGCCGAATTTTTGTATCTCCTCGGCCTCCAGCGTTGACGTCGCGTGAATCGCGGCGGCGCGCTCCAGATTCGACCTTTCGATCAAAGTCAGCCAAGCCGACTTGATTGCACGATTGCGGCTTTCGACCAATCTCTTGACCAGCATGCCTCGCGGCGAGATGACGTACGGCACATGCGCGCGCTGGGCCATTCGTGCCGCCCGCCATGTCGGCCAAAGAAATACCGAATGCAGGTGCGCGACGTCGGCGGCGGCCATCGCCCGGCGCAACGGCCCGACCATGCCGGGCGCGCAGGCCAGCCGGCGCAGCCGGTGCGCCGCAAAATACCGGACCGTGACGCCATCGAGCATGACCGCCTGGTCATGGGGGACGGCGCTATCCGTCGGCCCATCGATGCTGGTGGTGAAGACCTCGACGCCGTGTCCGCGTACCGCCAGAGCGCGGCACAGACTGTGTACCGCAACGATCGGACCGCCATAGCGCGTGGCCGGCAAATAAGTCGGGACGACATGCAGGATTTGCATCAGGCGCCAAACTGATCGCGGTCCGACATTTCGATCGGCATATCGGCGGCTAAGGCTGGGTATTGCCGCGCGCGCCAGCCGAGCGCGGACCGTCGGCCTGAGCTTTCGCCGCAAACGGCATGACCGGTACCGGCCGTCTGGTAAACCTCGGCAGCATGACGAACAGCAATATTGCTCCAATGGTTTGGGACAACGTGACGATGAGGTAGGAAAAATCGCTTTCCATGTTGCAAATGGTCAATGTCGAAGCGATCGTAACCAACATCGCCAACGACAGCGGCGATGCGGTTGCGCTCAAACGCATCAGTATCCCGCACAGCACGCCGAATATAGCGCCGGCGATGATGACGCCCAGATTGCCGAAATTCGCATAAGCCTCGGATACCAGTCCCCAACCTATCGTCGTCTTGCCGACGTCCTCGGCGCGTTCTCGACCGTAACGTACGCTGAGCAGGTTCAAGGCGGCTTGGCTTTCCGGCTTATCCGCCTGCAAAAATCGCGGTACCAACATATAGGGCAGCATCGCGTAGGTCTGTCCGTCGAGATATGGAATGTATCTCGGCGTCGCCTGCTGCACCACCAACACCATGTGCAACAACGAGGTTCGTTCCAGGAGTTTGCTGCCGCCGTCGCTCGGCGAACCGACCGCCTGAACCCCCGCCGCGACCCAGTTCGCCATCATGCCCGGTATTTGCGTCGCCGAATTGAGTTGCTGCACTTGGCTGTCCGTCCCCCAATAAGCCGACCGCATACTGAACTTGCCGGCATTGAGCACGCTCATCGCTATGAACGACGCGGCGATGACGAGCCAGGGGATCCGTTTCGCTGAAAGCACGTAGCCGAGCAGGACCGCTCCGATATTGATCGCGCCGCCGACCAGCAAGAGATTGCTCATCGCCAGCCCCGTCACCGCGATGAACGCGGCAAGCGCCACGATCCAGCGTTGGCCCGTCAGCGTCCCGGCGCCGCGGGCATAGCCCATCAGGTAGCACGCAACCGACGTCAATGTGATTACGACGGCGCGAACCACGCCGATATAGGTCCCGAGAAAGCCGATCGCGCCGGACATCGTAGCAAGATAGAACAGATTTCCGCTGCCAAGGCCGATGAATATCAGCCGCTCCATCTCCCGCATCGACGAGAGATACTTGCTGAAGGATTTCGTGCCGAACGACCGGGCGTAGCGCGACAGGCGGCCTTTGGCGGGCGTGCCGGTCGCGTTACGCGTTGCACTCAAAAACGGCCATGCTGCGATGGATGCGGATGACACAAAGAGGCCGACCGAGATCGCGGCCCAGCGAATGTCTTCCGGGCGGAAGATGCTGAGCGTGCTGCCCTGCAACAACGGGGCGGCGTAGTACAAATAAAACAGCATGGAAATGACCGGCAGCACGGGTATGCCGAACGCGCCGGCTTTCAGCCAAAGCAGCGGCGCCATCAAGACTGGTATCGCGACGTACAGATACGCTAGCGGATCCTCGGCAAAAAAGCTGGCGCCCAACATCAGGAGTGCGACCGCGCGCAGTGCATAGCTTGCCTGCCGTGGATCGACGGCGCGGAACAGCGCGGTGTTGGGGCTTGTCGGCCGCATGTTCATGGGTTTGCCGTCGCACGGGCCATCGGCGAGCTTCAGCAGGTACCGATCGCGTTGACTGCGGCAACGATTGCCGCTTCGGCCGCTTCGGTATCGAAGGCCCACGCCCGCCGCGCCGCGGAGCGCGCCATGTTCGCCAACTCGTCAGGGTCCCCGATCATGTCCTCGACAGCCTTCTGGAGGGCGGACCAATCGTTCCAGGGAAAGACCCGGCCGCACGTCGCATCGATCAAATCGGCCGCGCACCCGACGCGGTCGCTGACCAGAACGGGCCGCCCGCACGCCAACGCCTCGTTGACGGCCAGGCCCCAGCTTTCGCCATGGCTGGAGGGTAAGACGAAGATGTCACCCAGTCTATAGACGATCGGCATACGGCTTTGATTTTGAAACGGCAGCACGCGGAATCGCGATGGCTCGGCGGCGGCGATTGCATCGATGTCGGCCTGGAGTTCGCCGGCGCCGACCAGCACCAATACCAGCCGGCCATCGCCGATCCGCGCCACCGCGCGCATGAGATCCGTCGCACGCTTCTTGGGTTCGAATTTTCCGGCATAGAGCAGCACTTTCTGTTCCGGAGCGATGCCGAGCTCGGATCGCCAGCCTGAAGCCTGCTGCTCGCTTCGGTTCGCCGCGTCGCTGAACCGGCGCACATCGATCGAATGCGGGGATGGGTGGAGCTTCGCCGGCGGGACGCCAAACCGTTCCAAGTAGGCGCGGTTGGCTGAACCGGCGACAAGAAAGCCGGTCGGCCAGGAGTAGACCCGGCGCAGCAGCGCGGCTTTGAGCCACCAGCGCGGTCCGCCATGCGGACCATCGAGCAAATGCGAGTCGCCGAAAAAGAGCGTCCGCACGCCGTGCCGGTACAGTGAATGCAGCAACTGCAGGTGGGACAGCCAAGCCCAGCCGCTGATATGCACGACGTCCGGCCGCCACGCCAAAACCCTCTCGAGGAGGCGGGGATTGCGGATGCCGAGAAAGCGATGGGTGCCCGGATCGGCCGCCACGTTCGGCACCAGTTCGTGATCGTACCCCTCGGTGACCGGAATGTCCCACGCCACCGGCGTCTGAAAGCCGCGATCTTCGACCGCCGTAGCGCCGTCGTGCCAGGTAAAAAAGACCTTGCTGTCAAAGTCGCCGCGCCGGGCGATGCGTTGGTAGAGCGGTACGGAATACTGGATCGGATGCGTGACGACGAAGCAAAGCCGCTTCCGCGGCGGCAGCGCAGCGGCGGTCCGTCGTTCGTTTGCGGTCGTGACCTGGCTCACTTGTGCGGCACTGATTGCGCCGGCAGCAGCACGCGGTCGAACACGGCGCATTGCAGCTGGGTCAGCGCCTGAGCGGACCACGGCTTCATTTGCAGGTCGATGGCGGAAGGGTCGAACGTCGGTGCCCGCAGCCATTCGATGCCGTCGGCGATCCTGGCACGGAATTGCGGCTCGGCTGGGGTCTCCTCGAACGCGGCGATAAAGATGTTCGGAAACGCCGCGGCGATCTGGGCCGCCAGACTTCGGCGATGAAACAAGGCCAGAATGGGCTTCTTCGCCCGGATCGAGGTGAACAGCTTCGACAGCGTGTACTCGGCGTGCACCGAGCCGATAAGGAGAACGGCGTCGCTGGTCCGATAGGCCGACAGAGCTTCAAAATAGGGTATCCGTTCGGAGTGTTCGACGACCATGTCTTGAAGACCGAACGGCCGCGCCAGCGGCTCCACAAGCTTGTAGGTGCGCGCCGGCGGCGCATAGTTGGTGCCGATGAAGTCGAGGCGCAGCCTCGCGGCGAAGTCCGGATCTCGCCGCTTCAAGGCGGCGATGTTCTGGAACAATTCCGTCAGAATCGGCGCCATGTCGGGCCCGGCCCGGCCGGCCGACACCCAGTGTATCCGGCCGCGACCCGGCAGGAAGATCGTCTGCTCGATGGCGTGCGCCTCGAGAAAATTATAATCCTCGTCGCCCGCCGCAAACGGCAGCACGGTGAATTTGGAGCGGTCGAGCCACCGATAACGCGCGGTCAGGTCGGCCACATAGCCGTCGGAAACCGAGATGATGTGATCGGCGGCCTTCAGCGCAAAGGGCTGAAAGACCCGGGCCAGCAATTGGTCGATCCGATACTTTCGCCAGCCTCCGGGAGCATCGGCACGATCATACAGCGCCGCGCCGCTGTACCAGGGATCCTGGAAATCGTAGACGATCTTGCAGCCGAACCGGCGCCTCCACAAACGACCCAAGATGAAGCTTGTGAACACCGTCGTGGAAAAGAACACGACGTCGAAGGCCGATTGCCGAAGCAGGCGGCAGCCGGCAAAATACAGCGGCAACAGGCTTCGATAGCCAAGCGTGCCGAAGCCGAAACGGCGGCATTTCGCTTCCTGCCACGCCGCCACGCTCACGACCCGGATATCGGGCGGCAGCGCTTGCGCGAGCATCGGATCTTCGGGGCAATCGGACGTCGCCGGGTCGACACACAGGACGGTGGGCTCCCAACCGAAGCGACGATAGTGCGCCAGCGAGACCCGGACGCGGTGCAGATCGGCGGCGTTGGTCGGCGGAAAGCGTGGGCTGACGATCAGAACGTTGCGCATCTGTCACTGAAAGCAAATTCAGGATTTTGCCAAGAGTTCCTGATAGAGGAGCTCGTATTGCGGCACGACCGCGGCTGCCGAGAACGCCTGCTCGGCGCGCGCCCGGCATTGCCGCCGATCAATCGTGTCGAGCTTCTGCACGGCTTGGCAGCCCTGCTCCACATCGGTGATGAGAAAGCCGTCGATGCCGTTGCGGATGATCTCCGGCGTCGCGCCGCGCGGGCAGGTGATGACCGGCGTGCCGCACGCCAGCGCTTCCGCGAAGACGATCCCGAACGGCTCGTCCCACTGGATCGGCACGATCATGGCGGCAGCCGAGCCGAGCAGCTCGATCTTCGCCGTGTCGTCGACCGCGCCGACATAGTCGATAGCGGCATGCGCCAGCTGGGGCTTGATCGCGGTACGCCAATACTCACCCTCGACACCGGTTTCGCTGTGATTGCCCGCGATAACGAGCCGGCGGCCGGCCTGCTTCGCGATCTCGATCGCGATATGCGCGCCCTTGATCGGCTCGACGCGGCTCAGAAACACCAACGGCGCGTCGTTCGGCACGCGAGGAACGAATTTGTACAAATCGGTATCGACGAAATTCGGCACGGTTCGCCACGCGCCGCCATATTTGCCGCCCATGGTCGCGATGAACGTGCTGCATCCCGTAAACATCAGCGAGGATCGACCGACCAAGGCAGCGGCCGATATCTGCCGCCCGCCGGGAAACCGCTGATACGACATGATCTTTGGAACTCGCGCTGCGAGAAGCGGCGCGAGATAGAGCAGGCGCGAAAAACTGTGCACGATCGACGGCCGAAAACGACTCACCGCCTTGCGCAATGCCAGCGTGTTGCGCGCGTGTGCCACTGCCGAGCGCGGCATGACCTTTGGCCAAGCCAGAAAATAATCGGCGGCAGCTGTCGAATCGGGGTGTGCGACCAGACCCACTTGGTGGCCGCGACGGCGCAATTCGGCGAGCAAAGTAGCGACGATTCGCTCCACGCCGCCGTATAAAGGCGGGGGAACCGGCAGGAACGGATCGGTCGGCAGCAGGATTCGCAAACGTCTTGCCCGTCAGCGGACGCGCGCAACAGCGGGGCGAATCCCGCTGCCAGGCTGCGGGCACCGAGGCTCCGCTGCCAAGGCCGCGGCCACGCCCCCGAGCAGCGCGCCTTCCTGTCTCTCCCAGCAAAACGCCGTCTCTGCCGCTTGCAAGGCGGCGGCCTTGGCCCGTGCCAGGCGAGCAGGCGAGGTCAAGAGCGTATCGAAGGCCGCGGCCAATGCTCCGGGGCTGCCGGACTGGTAAAGCTCGATCGCGCCGGACGCCTGCGCGGCGACCTCCCGTTGGCCGGCCGTATTGCTGGCGACGACCGCAAGCCCACCCAACACATAGTGCATGATCTTGTTGGTGACCGTCAGGTCACGGCTGCGGCAATTCACAATCTCGCCGGCAAATCCGATGTCATGCTCGGCAACGCGCGACAGCAACTCCTCATTCGTCACCAGCGCATGAAAGAACACGCGCTGCCGCCAGCGGTCGGGGATGCGGCTTTCGATCCAATCCTGCATCCCGGGAACAAGGCGGCCACGAAGGTGGAGTTCGGCCTCGCCCTGCATGAGCGGCAGCGCCGCCATCAAATCTTCAATTCCACGGCCAGGGCCAAGCGTCTGCGAGTACCAACAGATCGAGGCGATAGCCGGATTGCGGCGATCCTTGCGCGCGCCGTCGATGGCCTGCCGGTCCGCCAGGGGAAAGGCGTTGTAGATCACGATTGGCGGTTTGCCGCCATAGTCATTGGCGAGTGCCTCGCTCATGGCCCGCGATGGACACGAGGCATAAGCACCGCGCGTCAGCAGTTCCCGCTCCAGCGAGTGCAACAATTGAATCGGCCGACCGCGGCGCGCCGGCGGCAGCAGGTCCTCGGAGAACCAGTCCTCCATGTCCACGCCCACCAGCTTGCCGCGCCGCATGAGCGTCGAGGCGACGTGCATGGCCGGTTCCGAATGGGCGATGAAAAGATCGGCCGCGATATTTTGCACGCTCGCCCTCAGCGCTTCGACCGTGAGCCCCAGCTGATGCGGGCTTTCCCAGCCGGTCGTCGCCTGGAGCAAATTTGCCGCCTTGCGCCGCGCCCGCCGGACAATATGCGCGGTTGCGGCGCGCAAGCCGCGCCGTGTGCAGTCGAGCACCGGAACGAATTGGAATGGCACCGTCTCCAGCAGATGCCGATCACGCGCCTTCAAATCCGGATCGAGCCAAGCCCCGAGTACCTGGACGTCGTAACCGGCTCGGCCGAGCGCGGCGGCGGCCTTGAACACCCGCGGATTGTGACACAAGCTGCTGCCGCTGAGCAGGACGACCTTGCCGCGGCGTTGCGTCATTTCGGCGTCACGGCCGCGGCCCGGCGCAGCCTCTGCCAAGCCAGCTGACAGCGCCTGCTAAACTTCCAGCCGAGACCGCGAGCCAACAATCGAAACGCCCGGCCGCCGCCCGGCCGAAGTTCACTGCCGCCCAATGCCGCGGCGCGCCTCTGCGCCTGCGCCACCAAGGCCGGGGCTGCCGGATACGCATCGTAGGCGAAGCGCTGATAGTGCGTGGCGCATGCCTGGCGGGCCCGGTCGCAATCGCAGCGCTGCAGCAAATGTCCGCAGGACAGATCGACGGCCTTAAAGGCGGAGCAGAACGCATCGCCGTCTCGTCTGCTGCTGATCGAGCCAGGACCGGCCGACCGGTAATAGCCGCGCGCCGCTGCGCAGAACGCGACGCCGGACGTAGCGAGTACGACGCGAGCGAAGAATTCGCCGTCGTCGTTGAGGTTCAGCGCTTCGTTCCAGGGCCCCACGGCGTCGATCAATGCCCGGGGCGTCAGCCAAGCGAAGTTTGGCATCATGCCGCCGCCGAGCCACGACGCGATGAGGAATTGTTCCGGCGCCAGATCGCGCCACACCGGCTCCGGCGCGAACACCGCTTCGTGCGGACTGCGCCGGAAGCGCGCCCAGGCGCCGGACGCGATCGCCCGCGGCGGCGCGGACGCGAGACGCTCGAGCTGAACGCGTATCTTGTCGGCGTCGAGCACGTCATCGGCGTCGAGAAATTGAATGAACTCGCCCTCCGCCCGCGCCAATCCGAGATTGCGAGCGGCGCTGGCGCCCTCGCGCTCGCATTCGAGCACGACGACCGCACCGGATTCATAGCGCCTGGCCAATTCAAGGCTGCCGTCGGTGGAGCCATTGTCGACCACGATGATCTGTAAATCGCGCCAACTCTGGCCGAGACAGGACTCGATGGCTTCGCCGAGCCACGGCGCGGCGTTGCGGCACGGAATGACGACGGAAACCGCAGCAGGCATCGCGATTACGGCGCCGGGTTGCGATCCGCAAAGCGCGCGTCATCGACCGGCGGCAACTGCCGCATGGGGGCGGTTTGACGTGTGCCGTTCATACCGAGGCGAAAATCTCCTTCCAGCGGGCGATCCAGGCGGCGCGATCCGGCGGCCGGTTGCCGATCAGGAACGGCTGGCGAAGATGCTGCAGATAAAGCGCGTCATCGCCATCGACAGCGATGACGCGATCCACCAATGGGGCAAAACCTGCCGACGACCAGGCCCGCTGCTCGATCGTGCCGGCGGCGCTGTTGAGCTTTCGCGCTACCCGGCCGAGCAAGGATGGCTGCGGCTTGCTGTGCAGAGAATGCGGCGCATAAGGCAGCCGCGGCATGAACCGGCGCGGCCGGGGCAGATAATCGTGGGCATTGATGAAGCGCCCGACATTGAACGAGCGGCCGATTTGCGGATCGCCCCAATAGATCGGCACGCAATCCGCCTCGATGGCGTGGCTCAGCTTCTCGGTATTGTATCCGGGCGCTGAGCCATTCTCGAAGGCGATCACGAACTTGTACGCGCGCAGGAACTCGACCTTGGCCTTCCAATCGACCGTTCCGGGCACCGGATCTATTCCCGGCATGTTGTTCATCGAGCGCCCGGGCGCATCGATCGGCTTGTAGGCCGACAAGGCGCGAAACATCGCCTCGCGATACGGGACCCTGTTGGAGTACAGGAAGGCGCAAAACCGGGTCTTGGATTTCAGCACGTCCGGCCAGTTTCGATCCGTCCGGATAAGGTGGCTGTCGTCGCCCCAGCGCCGGAATCGCATATAGCGCGGATGGCGCACATATTCCTCGTGCAGAACGCCGATCGCCCAATCGCACTCGCTCATGATCGGCCGGACGTTTTCGCAACCGATGAAAACCTTGATGTAGCGGCCCGGCGGCATGTCGCCGGTATAGGGCCCGTACAAGACGACGTCCGGCGACGCCGAAACCTCAAACTCGAAATAAGGCTTCAGATCGGGCAGTATCGTCTCGATGATGCCTGCCGCAGTGGCGCCGGTCCAAAAGCGAGCGATCGCAATGCGGATGGTCTTTTTCATCATGACGATCGCGTCCATCCGTCATCATCGACCGCGTCGGAGGAGTTTTTGCGGCATTTTACTGTTCGCCGACACCCGAACCGGTCAGCAGGACGAAACGGTCGCGATCATGGCTGCTCCGGTTTGATCGCTTCCATGGCGCATTCGTCGAGTCCGGCAACATCGTCGCGGAAGCGCGCGGCATCCTCCACCAGCCGAAATGCTTGGTCCGCGCCGTCATTGAAGCGGCACCGGCGGATGCGGACGAAGCCGGTCTTCGCCAGCGCGGCCGTCAATGAGCTCTCGTCCCACATCCAAAGGTGCGCCGAACGACCGAAGGCGTTGCGCGCGGCCGCGCCCAGGCCAGGCGCGCGTTCCTCCAGACCCAGATGAGCCGTCCGCATGAACCAGGCGTTGGCCTGCGCATCGTTGGCGTCGAGCTTCTCCAGGTATTTTCGCGCACGAACTTCGAGATCCGGCACCACGAGCCTGAAAATTCCGCCAGGCCTGAGCATCCTGAACGTGTTGCCCAGCGCCAGCCAAAATTCGGCCAGCGACAGATGCTCGAGGACATGGCTTGCGTAGACGCCTTGCACCGAGCCCGCCGCGATCGGCAATCCCTTTGTGATATCGCCAAAGCGTACGGCGTCGGGAAACGCCACCGCGTAGCGCCGGAACAATTTCCCGATCAACGGCAGCCGTTGCAGCCGAAGCGTCGGCGAGGCGTCGAAATTGATCCATCCGGTAGGGCACGACATGCCGCAGCCGTATTGCACGTAGAGGCCCGCCTGTCCGTCCGATGCATCGGTGGAAACGCCCGTTGCCACGGTTGGCGCCTCGTCGGTGTCGGCGTGCCGCCCGACCGGCACACCGCCCGGTTCCGTCATGGCCGCCTGACCCAAGCGTTATGCTCCGCGCACGGCCGGGCCGTCGGAGACGCTGCGTGCGTGCTGCAGATAGTGCTGCGCGCCTTTTTCCAGGGTGAGATTTTCAAGGATATAGTTTCGCGGGCAGAACCGGCCCAAACGAAACTCATGCCAAAAGCGGTCCCAGGCATCGTCGAATTGCTCGATCGACTTGAATGTTTGCCCGCAGCGGCCGTCCCAGTACGGCACCGAAGTCACCGGCTGGAAGTTTACCCGATGCGGAAAATAGGCCGGGTCCTGCCAGTAGCCGCCGCGATCCCACGCCAGGACAGGAACGTTGCAGGACAACGCCTGCAGATAGGCAATGCCTTGGGTTTCATGCTCGCACAGGAAGATCATGGTGCGGCATTCTGCCAGCGCCATCCGGAATTCGTCTTCGCGATAATACCCATAGCGGATTTCCCGAAACGATCGACCGGTTTCCCGCAGCTTGCGGCGAATTGGCTCAATGAGGATCGATTCGTAGCGCTCGCGGTCCCATCGCACCTTGTCGTACAGCAGAACGTCGACGCGCTTTGCCGCGGCATCCGAATTCTGCCAGCGATCGGTATCTATTCCGACCGGCCAGACCGCGACCGCATCATCCCAATACGGCTGCCACATTTCTTTCATCCAGGCTCCGGGCAGCAATATTTTTTTGACCGGGAGCCGCTCGAACAGGTGCGGATCGTCGCTCGGATGCGAGAACACCGCGGCCCCGAACAGGATCGGATTTTTCCAATCCGCCTGGTCGAGAACATGACATTGGCCGATGATGCAGACCAGTTCGGCGGGATTGCGCTCGGCGTGGCGATAATCGTTGACCCGATAGCGAATGCCGATGCGATCGAGCCCGGCGCAAAGATTGAGAAATACCCGGCGATGGCCGCCGGCGTGCGGCGGGCCGCGCCAGAGCCGCCGCAGCAGCCGGCGCGGGTAACGGTCGAAAGGCAGCCATCGATCGCCTTCAGGCTCCTCGTAGAAAAGATTCAGCATGACGATCGAGCGGTCGTGATAGGCCGGAGGCAGGATCGTTGCGCCCGTGGATGCGCGGGCCGCAACCGATATCCGCGGCGACGGCCTATCGGGTGAGAAACCAGATGTGCCCCGGCAGCCGGATCGCGGGCGCAAATCCGAATTGGCTGGCCACGCGCGCCAACTCGGCCTCGGCATCGTGGTGGTGATACTCCAGGCACAGGGCGTCGACGTCATGCAGCCATTCGCAATCCTGTGAAAACAGCTGCTTTTCATGACCCTCGATGTCGATCTTCAGCAGATTGATCCGCGCCCAACCCATACGACGCATCATCGAAGGTATGCTCATGCCCGAAACCCTAAATAGCGAAGCGGCAGGCGACGTCGGCTCGGCCACCTTGTGGGCGTAATCCATCGCCTGGCGTTCCATGACGACCACGCCATCCCTGATATCGGCAGCGGCTGCGATGATCTCCGCAGCCACCCCGTTCAATGCGAGATTGCGCGCCAGGAGCCGAAGATTGTTCGCTACCGGCTCGACGCAGGCGAGCCGGCTGCCGGGAAACAGCCGCGCCAGATAGATCGCGCTGAGGCCGATATTCGCGCCAAGATCGAGCAGCGTCGCCGGCGCGGCCCGCAACGGCAGCCGGTAATATTGCCGCTCGAAGACTTCCGAGTGGGTGAAGGCGTCGGCGCCGGCATTCGAACGAAGCCACAGACGCACGGCGCCGACTGGAGCCGGATAGCGAAAGCCGATGAGCCACTCTCGGGGCGTGAGCGCCGCCGGCAGAGCGCCCGCGTAGATCCAGGCCAAGGAGCGGAAAAAATCGGCTACGCTGCCTCGCCTCTGCCACGCGGTTCCGACGTTGGTGACGAGCTTGGCGATATCCACGCGTCAGCCCGTTACCAGACTTCGATCCCCTGCAGGAATTGCATCACCCAATGCCGCTCCTGCGGCCTGTCCCTAAGGTACAGGTCCAGCCATTCGGCAATCATGATCGGCCGGCCGGCGCGCAGCTCACGCACGATCGGCAAGCTGCCGCACAGGCCGGCGACGACATAATCCGGCTGCAGCTGGGGCAACATGAATTCGAGATTCAGCGGATGGCGAATCTCATGGACTTGCGCCGGGATATTGGCCCTCAACCAGTCGGTCAGCAGCGGCTCCTGCTGGCCTGTCGCGCCCGGATGCCACTTCACGACCAGTGAACAGCCGGCCAATTCGGACCCATGTTCGGAGAAGATCCGGGCGATCGCGCGCTGATAGATGGTGCGGGATTCGTCGTCGGTGCCGAGGCCGAACAGCAGCAGCAGCACGAGCGGCCTGGCGCCGTCCCGGATCGGCGCAAGGATGTCCTCGACTTCCGCGCGCATGGCGCCCGGCAGGTCCTGGTAGGTCGCCGTAAAGGCATCCATGGCGATCAAGGTCGATACGTCGATGCTGTTCGCGCTCCATGGGCTCGGCAGAGCAAACGTATAGGCGCTGTCGTAGACCACCCGTTCCATCCGCATGTCCACGGCCGACGCCCATCGTTGCCAGGGCAGCAGGAGCAATCTTCTGGACCAGGGCGCCGAAGCCCACTTCGCTTCAATGTCGCCTTTCCAATCCGCCACCATAGCGTCTTCGTGATTGAAGCAATGCGGAATCTTGACATGACGGGCTTGCTTGAGCATGCCGCGCAGAAACATGACGTTGAAATGAATCGGATCGTCCGCCCATAATTCGACGCGCCCGTCGTCGATGCCGTTGGCGGCCATCCAGCTCCGCACCGCTGCCGCATCGTCGCGCAGGCGGCGCGCCGCCTCGAACCACCACGCCACGGCACCCTGCGTTCGCGGCTTTGCCGACTGGAAATCGCGGATGTCGAGCACGCCGTCGAAGCCGGCCTGCGCTACGACCGCAGCCATGAAGCGATCGACCGCCGGGTTGTTGCCCAGCGGATGCCAGACCAGGAATTCGCGAGCCGCCGCCCGCCGCAGATGGCGCCGCAGATGCTGGATCACCAGAAGCTGGGTGCCGTGACACGCCGTGAAGATGCGGCTTGCCGGGGCCGGCGCTGGAAAACTCCGATGCAGCGACGAACGTCCCGGGGCGTTTTTACCAGAGCCGATGTCGGTCGCGGCCCGCGCAAGCGTCATAACAATGTCGAATCTCGGACGACATCGAGCGTCGTACAATGCAAGCCGCCCAGCATGGTGTAACAGTGACGCATTCTCACCGGCACCACCGTGAAGCGTTTGCCTTCCAACGCCCGGATCAAGCCCTCTTGCTGGTCATGAACAAGCACCGTGTCCGGATCGATGGACATTACATTCAGCCCCGCCCAAGGCGAGCTGACGTGCGCCAACTGTGATTCAACGCCAAGTTCGCGCAATTCTTTATAAACGGGAAGGCGCACCGAGCGATGGAACTCGACCTCGGGCGGGGGAACCGGAGCCACGTCGGTGAAATACAGCTTGCTCCAGTCGTGAAAGATCGCCGGGCATGTTCGTTCGCTGACCCTCGCGCCATTCATCAGCACCACGCCTCGACGCAAAGGCAATATGGTGGAGTCCAGATGCGACGCGCGGTAGGTGTGCGTCGCGTGAACACGATAATCCGGGCCGAGAATGTTGGCGAGCCAAGTCGCCGCCTTGCGGTTTGCGGTACTCGATACCAGGAACAGAACGTCTCGGCCGACCCGGATGATGTTCGCAGCATCGAAAATAATCTCGTCTTCGTCAAGATAATGAAATGTCTCATTGAGGCCGCCGCTCAGCTGCTGATGCAGCGCATCCTCGGTAACCTCAAGCTCGCTAAGGGGCCGCGCAATTTCATGCAGATAGTCGCCCCTCAGGCGAGGCGTCGGCGCCGAAACCCAGCGCAGGCCGTCATCGAAGAAGTGCCGATAGAAAATGTCTTGGAATGCATAGGATTCGAAAAGCCGAAATCGAGACGACGGCGCACTCACCACAACCATGTCGCCGAACACGATGTGCAGATCGCGAACGTTGTAGATATCGCAACCTGCGGCGATCCAGTTCGGGGTCTGAAAGCCTGCCGATGGTTCGGACCAGCGCGGCCGAATGACGGAGACGCCGGCTTGACGAAAGATTCCGCAAAGCTCTTCGAGGTCTTCGGCGACCTCGTCCAAATACCATTGCGGATAGGCCTTGCGGACAATCTTGGATGCGGCCTCCATGAGCCCCCCGCGACGATCGGCCAATTCGAGGCCGGGCGCAAAGCCTTCCACCGTGCCGACGATCACCGCCTTGAGAGCATCCCACTCGTTATGCGAATTAAGCTTCAATATCCTTATTCCTTTACCCCGAAAAACGTGTACCTGAACTCACTCCCCTCCTCCCGGAACGAGGAATCGTAGTGATCAAGATAAATCGGTTTGAACAATGCGAATTTTCTTTTCATATCCTCCTTGCTCTTGATGAAATTGAGAAACAGATCGTACGCCACGCGGGTCGTCTTGAATTTCACGTGCCACAGACCGTCGCCGACATAGGTGCCATGGTCTCGATAATACATGTTCCAGCCGTTCATCGAGGCGTAGATCTTGGCCCCCGGTTTCATGTTGCTCCAAAGGCATCTGATCGCCTGGGCACAATCGGTGTCGGACAGAAAATCCAGCGTCTGGATTGAGATCGCGATATCGAAATTGCCGCCGAAGAACTTGGTTGCTTCGTTTGGCTTCGGGTCTATGGTCCCGAGCTGATTGGCGATGCCGGGCAGGGCGCGCTTGGCTGCGGCGATATCGTTCGACGCTATATCAACGCCGAAGCAGTCGAAGCCCAATTTATGGAAGAAATTGAGCGCCGCCCCCTGGCCGCATCCGAAGTCGAGCAGCCGCTCATGATTTGAACCGTCGATGCCATAATCGAACTTGAGAATGCGGCCGTAAAATCGAAATATGAAGCTTTCGACATTGGGAGCATCATAACTCCTAGACCAATAATCGGCATTGCGCTGCAGATAGTCGGCCACCTGTAAACCCTTAGCCGGAGGTGACGGTGCGCGACGTTTCCGATTCCACAGAATCCCAGGACAACGGCACGCCCGCCGCTATGTCGCTGGCGCACCTCTTGCCAAGGATGGAACCGTAGTATTTGGGCGCGAGACCCTTGGCGGGTCGGATGATACGCATATTTTGATCGGAAAATATGTCACCGCGCTTCATGGCGCGGACGACATAGATCGACGGACGCTCGTTGACCGAGGCGCGCTCGACCGCAAGCGGACCATAGTGCACACCGCCGAGGCTCCGCCATACCAATTTCGTCCCACGGACGATGTCGCGTAGCTCAGACGGCTCGAGCGAGAACGCCGCGTCCAATCCGCCGTCGCGGCGTTCAAGAGTAAAGTGCTTCTCGATCACCGCCGCACCAAACGACGTCGCGGCGAACGCCGCATAGGGCGAAAGACTGTGATCCGACAAACCGACTTCGCACGCGTAACGCGCGTGCATGTCCTGCATGGTCAGGATATTTGCGTCGCTTTCTCGCGACGGATAGGCGCTTGTGCACTTGAGCAATACGAACTCCTCGCAGCCATTGCTGCGCAGCGTCGAGGCCGCTTCGTCCAATTCTTCCAGAGTCGACATGCCGGCAGACAGCAGAACGGGACGGCCGCACTTCGCTGCTGCCGCGATCAACGGGATATGCACCAGTTCGAATGAAGCAATCTTGATGGCATCGATTTCGAGCGTGACCAAGAACTCAAGGGAGTTCAGGTCACACGCGGTGCTGATACACGCCAATCCCGCAGCCCGGGCGGCGGCGAAGATGGGCTCATGCCACTCCCATGGCGTATAGGCATCCCGGTATAGCTCCCATAGCCGGCGCCCGTACCACAAGCTTTCTGGATCATCGATGAAGAATTCAGGCCGGTTGCTGTCGATCGTCAGCGTCTCCGGCGTGTAGGTTTGCAGCTTGATGGCATGTGCTCCGCACTCGGCGGCGGCGCGGACGATCTGCAAGGCTCGATCCAGGCTGGCGTTGTGATTCGCCGAAAGCTCGGCCACGATGAATGGGCGATGCCGACGGCCGACGGGTCTGCCACCGATGGTCAGCTCTACGCCCGACATGCGTCGACGATTTCGTATGAGCGGCTCCCGGCTGAGCGGTCGCCCATGGTGACCTTAGGCATGGAACGCTCGGAAGGATTTTTTGGTACGATGCCCGTTGCGGGACAGCAGCTGCATCACGCGCTCGACACCTCGGCCATCGCAAATTTTCGCAGCCGCCGCAGACATTCGATTCAATCTTGCGGGATCCAGCGCAAGAACGGCGCGCGTATAATCATCTGCGACCAGATTGTGATACCAGCCCAGTAGCTGTTGGCCGCCGGCGGCATGCACCGTCTCGGCGCCGGCCGCCTGATTGTCGGCCAATATCGTCGTCAAGCCGGGCAAACCGAGTGCGCAACGCTCCCAGGTGATGTTTCCTGCCGCGCAAATGGCGCAGTCCGCGGCCGTCATCAACTCAGCCATGCGCGGCGTCTGCACATGCAAGGTCGCGCGAAGCCGTGCACACGCTGATTCAACCGTGGACCGGTGCGCGTTACCTTCGCCGATAACGGCGTCGATGGCGAGTTGTTCGCCGGCCAGCCGCGACAGACCGTCCAGCACCTTGCAGGTTTCGTTTGCCGGATCGCCGCCGCCCATGAAGACCACAATCCGCGACACGCCGTCCCGGCGCCGGCTCAGGGACTTTGCGCGCAACGCGGCGAATTGCGGCCGCAGCAATGCGAATTGTGCGCCGAGCAGCAATTCGCATTGCGGCGGCACGCGGCCGCCATAGAGCGCGTGCGCGGGATTGCGATAGTTCTGGTCGAGCAGCGCCGCGCAACGGTGATGCCGGCCGAGATCGTCGATGACAAAGATGCGATCCGCGGTCGCCGCCATGGCCTGTTCCCAGGTCGCCCCGAGGCCGTAATGGTCGACGATCAGCCAATCATAATGGCGGCCGCCAATGGCATCGGCCGTTGCTGCGGCATCCTCGGATTCCGCCATGGCGCTCGCCGCCGGCGCCGCCAGTCTGCGGACATGGAAGCCCTCGGCTTCAAGCCACCGGTTCAGATCGCCGGCAAGCGCCCGGCAGGCGAAGTCGACGTCGTGGCCGGCAGCCGCCAGCGCCTGGGCCAGCGTGGCGCAACGGGCAACATGGCCGCTGCCGATCGCGGTGGACGCATCGGCCCGGAACAGAACGCGCATCGGCCATTGCGTCACGACGGTGTTTCAAGCTCGCGCGCCGCGGCGAGCGACGCATAGATCAGCTCGGCCTCGGTCCAATCCTCAAGCGTATCGATGTCCTGAACGCGGTAGCGCGGCAGCACGATGGCAACGGAATCGGCGGCGAACATCGGCAGGCCGGCGCGAAAGGCTGCGGCGCGACCCCAATAGAATTGCGCGGCGTCGTGATACGCCGGCTCGAGGTCCTGGGACCGGCTATCGATCCACTGCGGAAACATCGGCGCGACGCCGCCGTCGGGAAGGAGCCGCAGCGCGCGCTGGATCGAAGACGCGTAGCTGGTTACGCTGAAAGCGAAGCTCTTGCCGGTGCGCACCAGCGTTTGGTAGGCGCGCCGCAGGTCGGCGGCCTGGATCAGCGGCGCCGTGGCGTAAATGCAGCAAGCCAGTTCGACGGCCTGCCCGTGCTCCTCAAGCCAGTTGAGCGCGTGCGCCACCACGGCATCGGTGCCGGTATGATCGTCGGCCAAATCCGCCGGCCGCACGAACGGCGTCTCGGCGCCGCAGTCCCGCGCCACCGCCGCGATCTCGGCATCGTCGGTCGAGACCACGATGCGGTCGAACAGGCCGCATTGGCGGGCCGCCGCGATCGCGTAGGCGATGATCGGCTTGCCGGCGAACAGGCGGATGTTCTTGCGGGGAATCCGCTTGCTGCGGCCGCGCGCGGGGATGACGGCGACGCTCATGTCATGCCGCGAGCCGCAAGATCTGATCGACCACGACGTCCTGCTGCGCGTCGGTCAGCGCGGCATGAAGCGGGATGGTGATGGCGCGGGCGTAGTGCGCCTCGGCATTCGGATATTGCCCCGGCCGGAAGCCCAGCGTGCGGAAATAGGGGTGGGTGTGGACGGGGATATAATGGACCTGAACGCCGATACCGGCCGCGCGCAGCCGCGCGAAGGCGTCGGCGCGCGACAGGCCGAAGGCCGCCTCGTTCCAGCCGACCACATAAAGGTGCCACGCCGACGCCCCGTCGGGATCGCACCACGGCAAGGCGAGCCCGCTATTGGCGAGAAGCCGATCGTAGCGCGCGGCAAGCGCGGTGCGCCGCGCCACGTAGTCGTGCAGCCGCGCGATCTGGCTGTGACCGAGCGCGGCCTGGATGTCGGTCATGCGATAGTTCCAGCCCAGTTCCTCGACCTCGTAGTACCAGGCGCCGTTGGTTTTATCTGTCAGGCGCTCCGGCGCTTTCGTGGTGCCGTGCGAGCGCAGGCGCATCATCCGGGCGGCAAGCGCGGCGTCGCCGGTCAGCGCCGCGCCGCCCTCGCCGGTGGTGATGATCTTGACCGGATGGAAGCTGAAGACGGCAATGTCCGAATAGCGGCAGTCGCCGACCGGCGCGCCCCGATAGGTGGCGCCGACGGCGTGGGCGGCATCCTCGACGATACGAAAGCCGTAACGTTCGCCGAGCTCTTTGATGCGCCGCATGTCGCATGACTGGCCGGCGAAATGCACCGGCACGACGATCTTGGGCAAGGCGCCGTCGGCCGCGGCGCGCTCGAGCTTGGCCGCGAGCGCATCGGCGCTCATGTTGCCGCTGCGCAGATCGATGTCGACAAAATCGACCTGCGCGCCGCAGTACAGTGCGCAATTGGCCGAAGCCGTGAACGTATTCGGCGACGTCCACAGCCGGTCGCCGGGTCCGAGGCCGAGCGCCACGCAGGCCAGGTGCAGCGCCGAGGTCGCGCTGTTGACGACCACGGCGTGCCCGGCACCGCATGCTTTGGCCAGGGCCGCCTCGAACCGGGGCACCGCCGGGCCCTGGGTCAGCCAGTCGGAGCGCAACACCGCCGCCACCGCCTCGACATCCTCGGCGCGGATATCCTGCCGGCCGTAGGGAATATGCGATCCCATCAGCTCATCCCAGCGCGGCGCGGTTGGACTCGATCCAGGCGCGCAGCATGTCGACCGACATCCACTCGGCGTTGGTGTCCGACGTATAGACGAAGCCGGCGGCGACCTTGCTGCCGTTCTTGATCCGCGATTCGTTGCCCCAGGTGTTGATCGCCGGCATGATCTTGTAATAGCCGGGATACTCGAAGGTGTAGTGCGAGTCTTCGGCGCTGATCAACTGCTCGTGCAATTTCTCGCCCGGGCGAATGCCGACGATCTGCGGCTCGACCTGCGGATCGATGGCGCGCGCGATGTCGACGACCCTCATGGACGGCACTTTCTTGACGTAGATTTCGCCGCCCTCCATGTCCTCCAATGCTTGCCACACCAGTTCGACGCCCTGCTGCAACGTCACCATGAAGCGGGTCATTTGCGGGTCGGTGACCGGCAGGCCGCCGTTGCCCTTGAGCGACAGGAAGACCGGGATGACGGAGCCGCGCGACCCCATGACGTTGCCGTAGCGCACCACGGCGAAACGGGTATCGTGCCCGCCCACATAGGCGTTGCCGGCGACGAACAATTTGTCGGAGACAAGCTTGGTCGCGCCGTACAGATTGATCGGGCTGCTCGCCTTGTCGGTGGACAGCGCCACCACCCGCTTGACGCCCTTGTCGATGCAAACGTCGATCACGTTCATCGCGCCGATGATGTTGGTCTTGACGCATTCGAACGGATTGTACTCCGCGGTCGGGACGATCTTCAGCGCCGCGGCGTGCACGACGTAGTCGATGCCGTCGAGCGCACGGGACAGCCGTTGCTGATCGCGCACATCGCCGATGAAGAAGCGGACCCGGCCGTCGTCGGCATACCGCTTCGCCATCTCCCACTGTTTCATCTCGTCGCGCGAATAGATCACCAGCCGGCGCGGACCGAACTGAGCGAGCGTCATCGCGGCGAACGCCCGGCCGAACGAGCCGGTGCCGCCGGTGAGCAGAATGCTGCTATTGGCGAGACGGCTCATGGCTGCTCCGCGAGCATGCGCCACGGCAATTTCACCGACAGATAGCCGTTGCGGCGATTGCCGCGCCGCGTGCTCATATCGTCGAGATTGAACTCGCCGACGACTCCCGGACTGTCGATATCCGGCCCGGCCGGATCGAAGCCGGAGGCGAAGCTCAGATACATCTGATAGGCGCCGGCGCCGAGGATGCGTTCGGGAATCCTGATGCAGGCGGTGCCGGAACCCGCCGCCAGGCGCTCGAACGGATTGACGCCGTAGTCGCTGCTGTCGCCCTCATAGACCACGGTGCCGTCCAGTCGCTGCAATTGCAGATAGCCGTACAGCCCGGCAATCGGCCGGGTCGCCGTGTATTCGATGCAGATCGAGATCGGATGGTCGCAGTCGAAGCGGGCCACCGGATCGCCGTCCGGCTCGCGCCGTGTCGTGACGCGATTGACGTAGAACGGCCGGTCCGCGGGCCGCGGCTTGTCGCGCACGAACAGCCCGTCGGCCACGCCTTCACTGGCTTGCTTGAGATAAAACTCGATGGCGTCCTGCGCCGAGGCGTCGATCTTGACGCGTCCCGATTCCAGGACGAGGCAGCGTTGCGTCAGGCGGCGGATCGCTCCCATGTTATGACTGACAAACAGCACGGTTCGGCCGCCTTGCGCGACTTCGGACATCTTGCCGAGGCATCGCTTCTGGAATTCGGCGTCGCCGACCGCCAGCACTTCGTCGACGATCAGGATCTCGGTTTCCAGATGCGCGGCGACCGCAAAGGCCAGCCGGACATACATGCCGGAGGAAAACCGTTTGACCGGCGTGTCGAGGAAGCTTTCCACGCCGGAAAATGCGACGATCTCATCGAACCGGCGCCTGATCTCGGCGTGGCGCATGCCCAAAATGGCGCCATTGAGGTAGATGTTCTCGCGCCCGGTCAGTTCCGGATGGAACCCGGTGCCGACCTCCAGCATGCTGGCGACCCGCCCGGTGAGTTCGATGCGGCCCTCGTTCGGCTCGGTAATGCGGCTGACGATCTTCAGGAGCGTCGATTTGCCGGCGCCGTTGCGGCCGATGACGCCGATGACTTCGCCGCGTTTGACACTGAAGGAAACATCCTTCAGCGCCCAGAAGTCCTCGGTCGCCGATGGCGCGCCGCCGCCGGCGTGCAGCAGCGCGCGAAACCGCTCGGCGATGACGTCACGCAGCGCCACATAGGGTTCGCGGCGTTGGTGCCGGATGCGGTATTTCTTGCCGAGGCCTTGGACGCTGATGGCGATATCCGGCATGGCACAGGTTCAATATTTGGCGCGGTAGTAGATGTAT
>Ga0182024_10004542_pt1 | contig 31845 bp, 34 predicted proteins | sample P32metaG_FD_120480 | JGI IMG/M metagenome (GOLD analysis project Ga0182024, IMG submission 120480) | Permafrost microbial communities from Stordalen Mire, Sweden - P3-2 metaG (Illumina Assembly) | ecosystem: Environmental > Terrestrial > Soil > Wetlands > Permafrost | place: Sweden: Stordalen...
CGACCACCGAGCACTTGTATGCCGTTCCGGTGGTGAGGTCAGGCACGGTGATCGGTGATCCCCTGCCGATGATCGCCTTCGCGGTTCCACCAGTCACCGGGGTACACGTCGCACGGAACGACGAGATCGGCGTCCCGTTGTCGGATCCCGCTTTAAACGACACGACCAACGATCCGATCGGTCCCGGGGCGACGCCTGATACCACGGATGACGTCGTCGGGGCCGCGGGCGCGGTTCCGGGAATCGTCGACGCCGACGGTATCGACGCGGGCCCGCTGCCCGCGACGTTCGCGGCGGTGACAAAGCACGCATAGGTGCGGCCATTGGTCAGACCGACGACGGTGATCGGCGAACGCGGCCCGATATGCACGCCACGCGCGCCCTTGTTCGACGTGCACGTTGCCGTGTAGCTCATGATCGCGGCGCCGTTGTTCGCAGGTGCGGAGAAATAGACGGCGATCTCCCCGATCCCGCGCACGACCATGGGCTGAGCCGGTGCGTTCGGGACCGTCGACGGAACCCCGGGCAACGAGGCGGGAGACGCAGGGCCGGAACCGATCGCGTTATTGGCTGTCACGGTGCAGACATACGTCATGCCGTTGGTAAGCCCGGTGACCCTTATCGGCGAGCTCGGTCCAGCCACCGCAACAGCCACGAAGCCTCCGGTACAGACCACGACGTAGCTGGTGATGGGGCTCCCGTTGTCAGCCGGAGTGGAGAAAGTAACGGCGAGCTGCGCGTCGCCGCGTGCCATCGTCGGTTGCCTGGGCGCGTCCGGCACTTCGGCCGGGATGACCACGACAGCAGCGGACGAGGCGGGACTGGTGCCGATCGCGTTGGTGGCGGTCACGACGCAGGTGAATGTCGTGCCTCTCGCGAGGCCAGAGATGGTGATCGGCGAGTTCGCGCCCGACATCGATACGGGGCTCATGCCTCCACTGCACGTCGCGGTGAAGCTCGTGATGGCGCGGCCGTTGCTCGCTCCCGGCGTGAACGCCACCGATACCTCGGTGGCGGTGACGACGGCCGACGTGATCGATGGTGCGTCCGGAACGGACGCGGGGGTGACGGCAGCCGAAGGCAGCGACTCGGCGCTCGCACCATCGCCGTTCGCCGCATCGACCGTGCACGTATAGGTGGTGCCGTTCTCGAGTCCGGTCACGACAATGGGTGAGTTCGTCCCCGCCACGGACACGGTGGTTGCACCGCTGGTGCACGTCGCCGTATAGCCGGTGATAGGGCTGCCGTTGCTGGCCGGTGCGCTGAACGTCACGGTGATCTGCGAGTCACCCGCTGCGACCGTCGGCGCGGCCGGCCTGTCAGGAACGGTCGAAGGCACGACAGCGCTCGACGGATCCGACTCGCTGCTCGTACCGTCACCGTTCGTCGCGTCGACGGTACACGTGTAGGTGCTGCCGTTGGTGACGCCAGTGACGCTGATCGGAGTCACGGCCCCGCCGTTGCTGGTGCTGCCGGTCGTCCCACCGTCCGAGGACGTACAGGTCGCGTCGTAGGCAATGATCGGGCTGCCGCCATCGGTGTCGGGCGCACTGAAGGTCACCAGGATCTGCGCGTTCCCGGCCACGACGGTCGGAGCTGCGGGGGCATCCGGCACGGTCGCCCAGGCCGGCGATGCGGCAGTGGTCACTGCGAGCGACGCCCCGAGCGCAAGTGCCACGGCGCGAGGCACCCATCGCCGCCCGCTCCGCCTCTCCCCCACGCAAGTCTCCCTCACCGAGGTTCAGGTTCATTTGCCCAGCCCGGCAAGTACATCCCCCGCGACCACCGCACGCAACCCTCGACCCGATTCGGTACCGCCGCGCACCGTCAAGCGGTCGGTGGCGGAGCGCCCGGTCCTGGGGCACCGTGTGGCGCCAGACCCGCTCGCCGCCGAACACGAAGACGATGTTGGCCGAGACCCGCGAGGCCGAAGACCGCGACCAGCACCCGTGGCCGAGGCGAAACGGTTTCCGTACACCTGCGGTGTGACGTCCCGAGGATTGGGAAGATCCCCGACGATCTCAATCAGAGTGCTGGCGTTCTTTGACGTTGCTCATGCCGGGCACTGGGCCATTCGAAGGTTTCGAACCCGATCGAGTCGACGTGTGCGACCGTCCCGTTGGCGGGGCCAGGGTCACGAAAGACGCGGTTCAAGGACCGCGGGACTCGCGATGGTGTTCCGACTCGGGCGCCCCGCCGTCCAGGACCGGTCGCCCAAGACATCGGGGCCCGAACTGGTCACACGCGAACGCGACGGACCCACGTTCGAAGAAGGAGTCTTCTCACAAGACCACGAAACCGGCGCGTGACCAACCATCAACCACATCCGCAGGCTTTGACCAGTGCTCGCCAGTACCCGCGCACGGGCGCCTCCGTTCAACGGTCCTGTCGGAACGGGGCTCGGTCGCCGGGGTCTGCGACGCCGATCGCTCCTGTCACTGAGGACGGAGTCGGGCGGGAGGTGCCCGAGAGTTCCACGTGCGGCGCGGGAAACCGCGACCTCGGTGGTCCGGGCGTCGAACGCATGGCCTTCACAATGTGAGCGGCGGTCCCCGCGGACCTGCCCGCTGACCACCTGGGGTCCCGGCCACGCATTACGCAGCGAGTAGGGCCGCTCGCGCGAGAAGTGACATTCGTCACAGGAATACCAGAAGTCTGGGCAGAAATGACCCTTTTGCCGGTACCTTCGGGAAGGCCGTGGGGCTGGGGGAGACGTTGTGAAGCGGGCTATCGGCATCGCTCGCGGTCCGGTGCTTCGAGCGGGCCTCGTAATCGGTGTGGCGGTGACGACGTTGGTGGCGCTCGCCGCCCCCGCGTGGTCGTGCTCCGCCATCATCTCCGGTTAGACTACGTGCAGCGACGGTGCCCACGTCGTCACCTGGACGATCGGCAACAGCGAGTCCGACAAGGTGATGACCATCAACTACGCGTTGGCGGCAACCCCGACCGACGTCTACGCGGTGACCGGATTCAGCGCGACGGTCGGTTACAGCGGCTCGACCTCGGCGACGACCGTCGTGCCCTACACCCAGACCGGCCAGCTCAACATCGACGTGTCGGCTTCGTGGAGCAACGGGTCCAACGCGGTCGACTTCGCATCCGTGAATCTCGGGGACACGTGTCCCGGGCCGCCCGCTACGACCAGCACGACGACGACAACGCAACCGTCGACGACTACGACCGCAGCGCCGCCGACGACAGCCACCACTCCTCCCACCAATACCAGTCCTCCCACCAATACCAGTCCTCCCACCAATACCAGTCCTCCCACCAACACGACACCGACGACCGAGACGCCGACGACCCGCGTCGCCGCCACCACGATCGTGGTGACGACCACAGCGCCTCGGCGCACGACCACGACGCAGTCGACCATCACGATCGTCCGTCGGCAAGGCGGCGGACCCGTGACCACCACGACGAAGCCGGGAGCCGGCGCCAAGGAGCTTCCCTTCACCGGGAGCTCCACCGACTCCGTGATCTTCTTCGGACTGGTGGCTCTCGCGTCGGGCGGTGCACTCCTGCTCCACAAGCGGAGCGCGATGCCGTTGCACACCGGATGCGCGACATCCGCGGATGTTCAGCGGGACCTCGAGCGCAGACGGCGCGCGCTCACCGTCTACCTGCCCCGACGCTAACTGCTCACGATTTGCGCGATCGGTCAGCTCTCAGCGACGGGCAGCGGTTCTCTGGAGCCTCGCGCGGCTGTGCCATGCGTCCGGTCGCGGGCGGGTTGGCCTCGCGGCGCCGGGTGCGAGTCGGGCTTCGGAAGCGGTTGGCGTCACCCGTCGAATAGGTCTATGAGGCCGACGAGTCCGTGTTGGGATTCGCGTGCTGCGAACGGACCGATGCCGAATCCTGACCGCGATCACGAGCCGGTCGAGACGCGACGCGCGGCGAACTCGCGCCCCATTCAAGTTGTCGCTGTGTTCGCCGTTCGCGTGGGAATCGATCCCCAACAGCTCGTGATCTGCGCCTCCGTCCAGGGAGAAAACGCGAGGGTAACTTGCGGCCATGACCACCCAACCGGAGAAGGCCCGACACTTTCTTGCACTGCACCTCGCCGGCGCGCCACTGCTGTTGCCCAATCCGTGGGATGCGGGTTCGGCGCGCCTTCTCGCATCACTCGGCTTCGAAGCGTTGGCAACAACCAGCTCTGGCTACGCGGCGACGCTCGGCCGGCTCGACGGCACCGTAACGCGAGATGAAGCCATCGCCCACGGCGCCGACGTCGCGGCCGCGACGGACCTACCCGTGAGCGCCGATCTCGAAAACGGATTCGCCGACGACCCCGAAGATGTCGCTGTCACGATTGCCTGCGCGATCGAGGCCGGCCTCGCCGGCGGATCGATCGAAGATTTCTCCGGAAGCGGGTTGTACGCGCAGGATCTCGCGGTCGCGCGTGTGGCGGCCGCAGCTGAAGCCGCTCACCGGGACGAGACACGGTTCGTACTGACCGCGCGCGCCGAGAACCACCTTCGCGGCAACCCCGATCTGGCGGACACGATCGCGCGGCTCCAGGCCTTCCAAGAGGCCGGCGCCGACGTGTTGTACGCGCCCGGACTGTCGGACATCGACGACATTCGCAGCGTCGTCGCGGCCGTCGATCTCCCCGTCAACGTGCTGGCGCTACCCGGCGCGCCCAACGTCACCGAGCTCGCGCAGACCGGAGTGAAGCGGATCTCGGTGGGCGGCGCCTTCGCCTTCGTGGCGCTCGGAGCGGTCACCGTGGCGGCACGCGAGCTGCTCGAACAGGGCACCTACGGGTTCTGGGAAACGGCAGGGCGCGGCGCCGCGACCGCCCGTACCGCGTTTACGCGCTGAGGTCTTCGCCGCGGAGGAACCCAATCACGTCGGGAAGCGCGGCACGGTCCTGCGCGAAGAACGCATGGCCGCCTTGGTACACGCGCAGCCGCGCACCGTCGATACGTTCGGCAATCGCCTCGCCGTTGACGGGCGGCGCGATTGCGTCGAATGTTCCGCTGGCGACGAGCGTCGGACACGTGATGAGCCGCAGCCGGTCCGACACATCGTGACGGCTGCGCGCTCCGAGCTGCTCGGCTTCCCCGCGCAACTGCTCGGACGTCTTGTCGGTCGCGCGGCCCGCGGTCAGCATCTCGGCAAGGCTGCGGTCACTCGGGTGCGCCGCCAGCCACTCGGGTGTGAATCGCGTATCGAGGAGGATCGTTCTCTGACGTGATCGGTCGCTTTCGGAGAGCGTGGCGAGCTCGTGCAGCGGATATGACGCGCCCGCAACACCGCCCGGTGACGTGCAGAGCAGCGCGAGGCGCTCGATCCGTGCGGGCCACGTGACCGCGAGTTCCTGCGCGACCATCCCGCCGAAGCTCACCCCGACGACACCGGCCCGATCCCAGCCCGCGCAGTCGAGGAGCGCCGCGGCGTCGGCCGCGTAGTCGGCCATCTCGTACGGGCCGGGCGGAACCTCGGTGCGCCCGAGCCCGCGCTGGTCGTGCACCAGCACCTCGAAGTCGTTGGCGAAAAGCTCGATGAGCGGCACGCTGGTCGCGATCGAGGATCCCGACCCGTTGAGGAACAGCAGGCGGGGACCCCGTCCCCTCCGTTCGTAGTACAGCTCGATCCCATTGGCGACGACCTTCGACACGGCCGCGACAATACGGGCCGGCCACATGATGAACAACGTCTCCTCATACGAGGCGAGCGGCAATAGCTCATCGGCGACAACCGCTTCGAGTTCGTCGCTCGCGCACGGACCGTCAGCGTCGCGGGCACGACCACATCGCAGAACAAGCGCGTCTCGTCGACGCGGGGCGCTTCGTGACGTGGGGCAAGTGTGCTCTCAAGCTTGCGAACACGGCCGCGGGCGACACGGGCGCTTCGCCTTCGGAAGGGTGCGGTCGTTCGGGTACCGTCGTGCCCATGAGCGCGACTACGGCCGAACGCCGCTACACGATCATCTCCGCTGACACCCATGCGGGCGGCAGCCACGAGATGTACCGCGAGTACCTTGATCCTGCGTACCTCGAGGCCTTCGACGCCTGGCGCAACAAGTACAAGAACCCGTTCCGAGATCTTCAGGAACAAGACGGCGGGCGCGTCCGCAACTGGGACGACGAGCGGCGCATCTCCGACGAGGAGGCCGACGGCGTCGTCGCCGAGGTCGTCTTCCCCAATACGGTGCCGCCGTTCTTTCCCAGCTTCGTGCTGTTTGCCCGGCCGCCGAAGCCCGAGGAATATGAGCAGCGCCTGGCAGGGATTCGGGCGCACAATCGCTGGCTCGCCGACTGGTGCGCGCGCTATCCGGCGCGACGTGCCGGCATCGGTCAGATCTTCTTGAACAACGTCGACGACGCGATCGACGACGTGCGGTGGATCCGCGAGCACGGATTGCGCGGCGGTATCCTCGTGTCGGCAATCCCACCCGACGTCGACTATGTGAAGCCGTTGTACGACCCGCAGTACGACCCGCTGTGGAAGGTGTGCGAAGACCTGGGTGTGCCAGTCAACGCGCACGGCGGGACGGGAGCGCCCAACTACGGCAAGTACCCGGTCGCCGATCTGCTCTACATCAACGAGGTCGGGTTCTATTCGCAGCGGCCGTTCGTGCAGATGTTGCTGTCCGGCGTGTTCGAGCGGTTCCCCAAGCTGAAGTTCGTCATGACCGAGATGGGTTGCGCGTGGATCCCGCCCATGTTGCGGCGCCTCGACGCGGTGCTCGCGCAGATCCGCAAGACGGGACGCACCGGCGAACTGCGATACTCGGATGAGCACATCCTCCCGAAGTCAGCGACCGAGTACTTCGCCCAGAACTGCTGGGTCGGAGTGAGCCAACCCGGCCGTGAGGACGCCGCCGCCCGCCGTCAGATCGGACTCGACCGGTTCATGTGGGGCAGCGACTACCCCCACCAAGAGGGCACCTATCCCTTCACCCGTGAACATTTGCGCCAGCTGTTCCACGACACCGATCCAATCGAACTTCAACAGCTCCTCGCGGGGAACGCGGCGCGGCTGTACGGCTTCGATCTCGATGCGCTGGCGCCAATCGCGGCGAAGGTCGGACCGACGATCGCGGAGATCGCGCAGCCGCTCGAAGAGTTACCCGAGAACCCGAATGAGGCGCTCTTGAAGGTCAGCGCCGGCATCCGCCTGTAGCTGGTCGGTCCGACTAGGCGCTCCGGCCGAGGAAGCAGAGGAACCGTGTCTGCTCGTCGGCGTCCGGTGGTGGCTCGATCTTGGGTCCGAAGCTGCCCGGACCGCGGATCGCTGCGTCGGCCGGTAAGAGCATGGTGAACGCGTAGGTGACGCCGACAGCATCGAGTGCCTCGTCCTGACCGGAGGCCCGTGAGAGATCCCAGGTGTGCACGAGGGTGTCGCTGCACAGCAGGCGGCCGATCAGATCGTCGAGCGTCATCGGCGCGAAGCGCCCGGTGACCGGCGCCGAGGCCCGCTCCGGATCGGCGAGCGCGGCGACGATCTCGGCCGTTGCGCCGTGCCAGGCGCCGATGAGATCGGCGTCGGTCGCTGGTGGCGGCGGGGCACTGGCGTCGAGTCCGGCGATGACCTGTCGGTGCACCGACACGACGTGGCCCACGAGATCCCGCACCATCCATTCGGAACACGGTGTGGGTGCAGTCCAGGCGTCGCCGGCGATGCCCGCGACTCGTGCGTCGAACCCACGTGCGATCCGCACATAACGCTCGGCGCTCTCCGACATCACCCGCAAGGGTATCGGTACGCTGCACGAGTCATGTGGCTGCCGTGGAAAGCCGCGCTGGCGCTCGCGGTTGCGCTCGCCATTGTCCCGTTCCTCGTGGTGATCGGCCTGTTCGCGAAGCCGCGCCATCGCGGCGTCCGCTACGCACTTTCCTTCGCTCGAGAGACTGCCGTCGTGCTCGGCCTGTACTCGCTGTGGCAGTTCGCGGGCACCCTGTCGCTCCTGAAGGTTGACGGTGCAGTTGCACGTGGACGGTGGATCTTCCATTTCGAGCGCCGGCTGCATCTGCCGGACGAACTCTGGGTGCAGCACCTGGTGCTCAGGTCGTCGCTGCTCACCCAAGCCCTGAATGTCTTCTACGCGACGGTCCATTTCCCCGCGATGATCGCCTTTCTCATCTGGATGTTTGTTCGCCACCGCGACGACTACGCCCAGGTTCGCAACACCATGGTGATCGTGACGGGCGCCGCACTCGCGATCCAGCTCATCCCGGTTGCGCCGCCTCGCCTCACATCCGGCCTCGGTTTCGTCGACACGGCCGCCCTGTTTCACCAGTCGGTCTATGCAGCCGTCGGCACCCCGGGTCCCGACCAGCTGTCGGCTATGCCGTCGGTGCACGTCGCGTGGTCGGTCCTGGTTGCGTTGGGAGTGATCGTGTTCAGTACCAGCCGGCGGCGCTGGTGGATCGTGGCCCATCCGATCATCACTGTCATCGCGGTCGTTGCGACGGGCAACCACTGGTGGTTCGACGGCATCGTCGCTGTGCAGCTCATCGGCGTCGCGATTGTGATTGAGCGGTCATTGCACGCGGTCGTGACGCAGGCAGCTTTGCGCAGAGCACGATCGGCGCGCCGTCCCGGCGACTCAGACGTCCCGGTACCAGTCGCGCTCCCACGTCGTGACGTGCGCCCGGAACGCTTCGGTTTCGGCACGACGGCCGTCGAGGAGCACCTGCACGAGACGAACGTCGAACGTATCGGCGAGCACATCATCGAACGCGAAGGAGTCCAACGCGTCGTCGAGCGTGCGCGGGAGAGGCGCGAAACGTTGTGAGTCGCTCGCCGGATCGAACCCGGCGGTTGATTCCTCACTCGGGGGCGCGAGGTCGAGATCGTCTTCGATTCCAGCTGCGCCGGTTGCGATGAGCCCTGCCACCAGCAAGTGAGCGTTGGCGGCCGGGTCGGCACCGCGATACTCGATGCCCGCCGCCGCGCCCGGTCCTGCGCCGAGACGTATCAGCGCGGCCCGGTTCACGTGACCCCAGATCACTGCGCCGGGAGCCTCGGGTCCGGCGTGGAGACGACGATACGAGTTGACCGTGCTCGCAGCCAGGGCGCACAGTCCCGACGCGTGCGCGAGCTGGCCGGCGACGAACGAGCGCCCGCATTCGGTGAGCTTGCCGTCGGGCCCGAGCAGCAACGGCGACGACTGCATGACGTGCAGACCAGAGCCCGGCTCGTCGGGAAGCGGACGGGCCATGAAGGAAACCGCCAGGCCGGAGCGTCGTGAGGTGCGCCGGAGGACATCCTTGGTCTGAACGATGGCGTCCGCGAACGCGACCGGCCCGAGCAGGCCGATGTCGAGTTCATACTGTCCGGGTCCGGCTTCGGAATGCGCGGCGGCGATCGGTACTCCTCGTGCGGTGAGCCGGGTCGCAGCGCGCAAGACGACGTCTGAGCCGGGCCCGTCGAGATCCGAGTAATAGCGCGCACTGTCGACGGGGGCGTCGGTCGCATCGAGAAGGTAAAACTCGAGTTCGGCGCCGAAGCGCATCTCGGCCGCGAGTTCAGACTCGCGCTCGACGGTCAGGGTCAGCGCGGTGCGGGGATCGACCGGCCACGGCGCGCCAGTTCCGTCCACGACTGCGCACCATGCCTGCGCGTGTTCGTCGTCGAGTTCGACCACCGTGGCCGGATCGGGTCGCAAACGCATGTCGGATTCGAGCACGCGCGCGCGACCTTCGAGCGCGGACCCATCGAACGGAATGCCGTTGGTCACCGCGTCGTCGAATGCGGCCGCGGGCACCACCAACGAACCCGTCTGGCCGAATACGTCGACGAAGCTGCACACGTACCATTGGATCGTCATCGCAGCACCACCGTCAGTCCGATTATCAGTGCACTCACGAGTATGAACCCGCCAGCGACGAGCCCGATGAGCTGCCAGATTCGCTTCGCCGACTCGATCGCGGCCATGCCTCCCATTGGTGCCTCCGGCGAGAAGTCGAAGGTCGAGATGTCAAGCTTGTCGAGTCGGTCGAGATCGGCGAGGAGCGCAGCTGCCGACTGGTATCGGTTCTCCGGGTAGCGACGCAGCGCTTTGCGTACCACGGCCTCAAGCTGGGCGGGCACCTCGGCATTCAGCTGGTGGATCGGCTCGGGCACCCGAGTGAGATGGCCGGCCATCACCGCCATCCAGTTGTCGCCGCTGTACGGGGGACGACCGGTGAGTAGCTCATACATGATCACGCCCCATGCGTACACGTCGCTGCGCGGATCGCCGCGCTCGCCTTGGATCTGCTCGGGACTCATGTAGTCGGGTGTGCCGACGCCGTCGGTCAGGTGGCGCCACGTGAGACGCTTGGCGCCCACCAGCAACGCGGTGCCGAAGTCGATGACTTTAATCCCGCCGTCGGCGGTCACGAGCAGATTCTCGGGCTTGAGGTCACGGTGTGTAATGCCGTGCTCGTGGAGATACTGCAACGTGCCCGCGAGCTGACGTCCCCAGTCGATCGCGACCGGGACCGGGACACGGCCGCCCATCTCGCGCAGATGGTGGCGGAAGTCGTCACCGTCGACGTACTCGAGCACGAGATAAGGCTCGGTTCGCGTCTCGGCCCCGTCGAGACTGTGAATCACGCCGGGATGGTCGAGGGTGCGCGCAATTTTTACCTCGCGCTGGAACCGCTGGAAGATTGCCGGATCGGCGAAAAGGTTGGGATGCGGAAATTTGAGGACCACCAACCCACCGGAGCGAACGTCGCGTGCCTTGTACGTCTCGGCGTAGGCACCCTCGCCGAGCTCTTCGAGAACTTCGAAGTGGTCGACGGTGGATCCAGGGGAGAATCGCATCAGGAACGCCGCCGCGAGAAGAGGGATCGCCGGACCGCAGGAGGGATCGGCTGGTCGCTCGTCACCTGCACCACGACCACAGTCACGTTATCAGCAGATTGCCGTTTAATTGCGGTATCCACCAGGTGCTCTGCGAGCTCGCCGGCGTGTCGTAGCGTCGTGCCGAGTTCCCCGGCCGCATCTGCGATCTCGGAGCGCGTCACGACGTCCCAGATGCCGTCGCAGCACAGGACGAACACGTCACCGGCGTGTACTTGTTCGCGGATGAGGTCGACGCGAACCAATGGATCGGCGCCGAGGCTTTGCGTGAGCTGCGATCTCGCCGGGTGCGTCGCGGCCTGCTCCGGCGTGATGAGTTTCATGCGCATCATCTCGCCGACCCGCGAGTGGTCGTTGGTGAGTTGACGGCAGGCGCCGTCACGGACGAGGTACGCCCGCGAGTCTCCGACGTGCGCGATGTGCGCGTCGCGTCCGGCGAGTGTCAACGCGAGGAGGGTCGTACCCATGCCGCGCTTGCCCGGCTCGCGCGCGGCTTCCATGATCGCCTCGTTTGCGACGCGCGCGGCGGTGCGCAGTCCTTGCGGGGGTGTGAGCGGGTCGCCCGAGGTCCACCGATCGATCACGGTGTCGACCGCGAGGCGGCTCGCCGCTTCTCCGGCCGCGTGTCCGCCCATGCCGTCGGCCAACACGAAGGCGGGTCCTCGGTCCCATGAGTCGTCGGGCGCAGTTGACACGAAAGCTCCGGCGCAGTCCTCGTTGTGGTCGCGCAGCGGTCCGGTCTCGCTGACGAGTCCGAACGCGAACTTCGCGAATGTGCCGGACGCTCGGATGGCTCCGTTGCCCTCGTCGGGCGGCTTCTGATCGTCAGTCATGACGACCTCTCAGTCGGCCGGTACGATGCGGGTGTGAGCCGCGACGTCCCAGACGAGCCCCGCAAGGATCTGCCCCAAGTCGGAAAGCGGCCCTCGTCACCGCTCATGCTGGCGGTGACAGGCCTTGTCTGGATCGCCTGCGGAGTCATCGCGCTGACCGCTCTGCACGCATCGTGGAAGTTCATTCCCGCGATCTTCTTCATCGGCGTCGGGCTCTTGTGGGTGCGGGGTGCGGCGGTGACGCTGGCCCGGCACGAGCGCGGGAGCGGCAAACAAGGTCGCTAAACGTAGGGGCCGGGCCCGACGAGCGGACCCGGCCCCTACGTTACGCCCTCGCTCGTCAAGTCGTCGTCAGCACCTGTTCCCGCTTGGGAGCGCTCCGGTCGAGAATCTTCTTGCCCTTCGCGTTCGGGTTCACGACGAACCAGATCGCTCCGAGGATGATCCAAACGCCGACGGTGCCGAGCGCTTTGTAGGCGTCGGAGGCACCTTGACCGCCGGACTTGACTGCGAGGTACACCACCGCGGCCAGCATCGCGAGGTTCATCAGGGCTCCCAGTGTCGGCACGAGGTAATGCTTGAGGATGTGCCGGTCGTGGCGGTGACTGAACGCGATGACCGCGACGATGCATGTCGCTCCGTACACGAGGAACGTTCCCGTGTTCGACGCCAACGTGACCTGGGTGATCGGGTGGACCGTGTACGGGTCGACTGCGTAGATACCGATCAGCGCCGAAATCGCAGTGAGCACCCAGATACCGCCGTGGGGCGTCGCGAATTCTCCGTGTAGGAGGCCGAGGATGCTCGGCATCTCCTTGTCCTTGGCCATCGAGTAGGTGACCCGCACGCCGGTGTTCAGACACGCGAGCGTGGTGCCGATCAGCGCCAGGAGCACCGTCACTGCGACGATCAACGAGATCGTCGTGCCGGTGTTGCCCAACATCTGGTTCCCGACCTGGTGAAGCATCGTACCCATCGGGGCGGCGTCGACCCCGGCCTTGGCGTAGGTCTCGGTTCCTGAACCGGCCGCGAAGTTCGCTGCGAAATATTCGATCAGATAACAGATACCTCCTTGGATGAGTAGTGAGAGCAGGATCCCACGCTTGATGTCCTTGTCGGGATTGATCGCCTCGGCACCGAGCGCGGTGACGGACTCGAAGCCGACGAGGAGCAGGATCGCGATCGTGCCCTGGTACAGCACGTGGATGAAACTGCTCGGGATGATCACTTTCACCGCGCTCGAGATCTCGTACACCTTGTTGTGATGCCCGATGCGGTACGCGATGAAGATGACGCTCACTGCGAGCAGCGACGTGATCTGGATCACGTTGATGACGATCGCGGTCATCGTCGATCCCGAGATACCGCGGTACGCGATGTAACCGGCGACGAACGCGAACACGACGCAGATGCCCGAGAGCGGCAACCAGGTCAGGTTGTGGTGAGCCACGGTCGCGTAGATGTAATAGAACAGCGTGCCCGTGAACGCGACCATGATCCCCGGATACAGCCAGTAGTACAGGTGACTGATCCAACCGATCCACAGCTTCGCGAACCGCGCGTACTTGCGGTGCTCGGGGCTCTCCTTCTCGAGCAGCGCGGCCTCCGCGAAGTAATAGCTCGATCCCGTGCCGGCGTCGGGATACGCACGCGCTAGCTCCGAGTAGCTGTAGGCCGTGAGCATCGCGAGCACCAACGCGAAGAACAGCCCACCCCACATCGCCGCGGCCGTCGACGTGTTGCCCGACGTCTGTGATGCTTGGATCTGGTACGTCGTCCACAGGAACGCGCCCGGCGCGATCAGCGCCATTGCGTTGACCGTCACGCCGGTGAGGGTGAGACTGCGCTTCATCTCCCCCGGTGCGGTCATGCTTTCCGCCATCAGTCCTCCAGTTCGTAGTTAGGGCGGGCGGCGGTCGCCGATGACCGCTTTACAACTCGTTGCTGACTTGTTGCTTCCCGGAATCTGACGGTACGAGAGCAGGGTTTCGTACAACGTCAACTTGTGTAACGGGAGTGTTAACGACCCCTGACAGCCGTCGACGGCAGCGAGGAACCTGGTCGGGCGCCGTCGGTCGGCGAGACATTCCTTATGATCAGACGATCACGGGTCTCATCTCGCTCCTGATCTGGTTCGTCGGCGCCTGCGTGATCGCGATCACGATCTGGCGCAAGCGCGCCCAGCTGGTGAGTCAGCGAGGGATGGGGGTGCGTGCTGACCTCGCGCGGCTCCATGACGTGCCCCGCGTCCGGGTGAGCGAGCTCACGATCACAGGTCCAGACGTCGCTCGGCTGGCCCTGGTCGCAGCGCAGGGCGGCGACGGAGACGCCACCGAAGAGAGCGCGGACGCACGCGCCGACCCAGCATCGTTCGTCGGGCTCGAGTTCTCGATCGCGATGAACGAGTCGGATCCCGGATTTCCGCTGCTGCACGACTGGATCGACCGCCAGTGTGTTCTCGGCGTCGTGATGCCGCCCGACTCCAGGCTCATCCGGCTGCGCTGCTTGGAAGATCTCCAACCGCTCACGCTACGGCGCCTCGGTCCTCGCATCTGACGCGGTTCGGGGCCGGGCACGGCCCGGCGTCGCTCGGCTGGACGCCGCGCCGACCACCCTCCGGCCGCCTTCCGGACTCGAGCGATCGGATACGAGTGCCGTCGCCTGGGCGTCGGGCGTCCCGGGCGGCACCCGCAACGAAACGGGGACACGAGTCTTGGCGTTGCACGACCGCGAGTTGGTGGCGTAGTACGAGGATCTCGACATCCTTGGAATGCTCGGCGTCGACCGCGAGGCGCCAGGCGGTCGCGGACGAGGCGGACAAGACGGTCGGAACGGGGCCAGGCGTCGATCCTCACCGGTCCCCGGGGCCGCCCGCGCGAATGCGGAACTCCGTTCGACACGCCCGGACGAGTATTCGACAGCCACCGGGCGACGTTCAACGCGACGCGCCGTCCAGAATGTGGCTCACGCGGGGATTGTGAAACGGTTGCGGATCGCCGCTTGCACGTTATCGACGGGTTGTGTCGCGTCGATGGTGGCGACGAACTCCTTTCGTTGGAATATCTCGATCACCGGTCTGGTCTGTTGGTGATATTCGGACAGTCTGACGGCCAGCGCTTCCGGGTTGTCGTCGGGTCGGGAAACGAGCTTGCCTCCGCAGACGTCGCAGGTGTCCGGTTGCGCGGGTCGGTCGAGCATGAGGTTGTAGTCGAGGCCGCAGCGGGAACACAGTCGACGAGCGAGGACCCTACGGTGCACTTCTTCGTCGGGGAGCGCCAGATTGATGACACCGTCGATGTCGTAGCTTTCGAGGAAGAACTCTGCCTGGCGTGCGTTGCGCGGGAAGCCGTCGATGATGAATCCGAAGTTCCAGTCGTGCGCGGCGAGGCGGTCCCGGACGACAGACTCGACCAGGTCGTCGTCCACGAGGTGACCGCCGGCCATGATGCGTCGCACCTGCGCGCCGAGCTTGGTGTGGTGTTGCACGTTCCAGCGGAAGATGTCACCGACGCTGATGTGTTCGAGGTCGAGGTCGTCGGCAAGCAGCTTCGCCTGCGTGCCTTTGCCGCTGCCCTGGATCCCCATGACGATGAACTTCAGCACGAGGCCTCATCTTCTCGAGTTGTCGGCCACGCGGGTAACGATGACGTGAGGCTGAACAGTCACGGACCGGTTACATCTGGCTCGCTTCGCGTTCGTACGGCTGTCGTCGGTCAGGCAAGATGAAGAAGCGCGGGAATGTCCGCGAATGAGTCGACGATGTGATCGGGTGTCACGTCTGCGCGTTCGAGCGTTTCGGCACGGAACTTGCCGGTGCGAACAAGAACGGCCTTGATCCCGACGGCCTGGGCGCCGAGCACGTCGGCGTCGATGTCATCGCCGACCATCAAGGCGTCGTCAGGTTCGAGGGCCAGAAACTCAAGCGCGGCGAAGAAACACGCAGATGAAGGCTTCCCCGCGGTTATTGCTGCGATGCCGGCAGCTTGTTCGATCCCGGCCAGAAAGGCGCCGGTGTCGAGTTGGAGCCCGTCGTTCGTCGACCAGAACAGGTTACGGTGCATCGCGACGACCGGCGTACCGGACGCCCCGAGTTGGAACACCTGGTTCATGGTCGCGTAATCGAACTCCGGCCCACCGCCGCCAAGTACCACAACGTCGGGTTTCTCGCCTTCGGCGGCGAGCGGAATGCCACAGAGATCGTCGGTGGCGTCTCCCGCTCCGACCACTCGACAGACCGCTTGCGGGTAGTCACGACGCAGCAGGGCCGCAGTCATCGCCGGCGCCGTGAGAATCTCCGCTTCGTCTACGGCGAGACCCGCGTCGTTCAAGGCTCGCGCGATGGACTTGCGGGACATCGAAGTTGTATTGGTCACAAAGACAACCGGAATGGCCGCTTCCCGAATTGTTCGTAACGCATTCTGCGCACCGGTAATGGGCGCCCACGACACCGTGAGGACACCATCGATATCGATGAGGAGTCCAAGTCGTGGCATCGATTCGCGCTTCAGCGTTCCCCGGTCTCGTCAGAGGATGAAAAGCATCTCCTGGTAGGTCGCGAGCGGCCAGAGATCGTCGGCGACCAACACCTCCAACTTGTCGGCCGCGGTCCGAACCGAGCTCATCGCGGGCAGGAGCGCAGCACCCGCGTGCTTCGCTTCGTCCTCCACGCTTGCCGCGCCGTCGTGCTCGAGTCCGGCGCGCAGCGTCTCGATTCCGGCGAGCAAATCTCCGATCGAAGCCGAGACCTCTTCGAAGGTAGTAGTGGCGGGCTTGGCCCCGATCGCGTTGATGCTGGCAATGTTGGTCGCGAGCTCGGTCTGATAGCGCATCGCCGCGGGCAGAATGATCGTGGTCGCAATCTTCAGCGTCAGGCGCGCCTCCACGCCGATGCTCAACGCGTACTGCTCGAGTGCGACGTCGTAGCGGCTGTGCATCTCCCGGTGGTTGAACACGCCATAGTGACTGAAGAGGTCCATCGCCTCCTCGGTGATGAGCTCCGGCAGCGCGTCGAGGGTGGTGCGGAGGTTCGGCAGGCCACGAGCCGCGGCTTCGGTCTGCCACTCGTCGGTGTACCCGTCGCCGTTGTAAACAACGGCACCGTGGTTCGTAATCACATCTTCGAGCACCTGCTGCACCGCGGCCTCGAACTCCGCACCCGACGCGACGAGCGACTCGATTTCAGTGGCAAGGTAGTCGAGTGCCTCGGCGAGGATCGTGTTGATTGTCACCATCGGAGCGGCAATCGACTGCAACGACCCCGGAGCGCGGAACTCGAAGCGGTTGCCGGTAAACGCGAAGGGGCTCGTGCGGTTGCGGTCGCCCGGGTCTGTCGGGAGCTCAGGCAGGGTGTCGACCCCGATCGTCAACGTACCCTTGTGCTTCGAGCTGGTGGCGCCGCCTTTGGCGATCTGGTCGAACACGTCTGTGAGCTGATCGCCCAGGAAGATCGAGATGATGGCGGGTGGCGCCTCGTTGGCACCGAGCCGGTGATCGTTGGTCGCCGACGCGACCGACGCGCGCAGCAGGCCGGCGAACTTGTGCACCGAGCGGATCACCGCGGCGCAGAACACGAGGAACTGCGCGTTCTCGTGCGGGGTGTCGCCCGGGAGGAGCAGGTTGCCCTCGGTCGCGTTGCCCAACGAGAAGTTGACGTGCTTCCCCGAGCCGTTGATGCCATCGAACGGCTTCTCGTGGAACAGACACTCCATGCCGTGCTTCTGCGCCACCCGCTTCAACGTCACCATGAGGAGCTGCTGATGGTCGGTCGCGACGTTGGACTTCTCGAACATCGGCGCCAGCTCGAACTGGCCCGGCGCAACCTCGTTGTGACGGGTCTTGGCCGGGATCCCGAGCTTGAACAACTCGCGTTCGGCGTCGAGCATGAACGCGAGCACCCGCTCGGGAATCGCGCCGAAGTAGTGGTCATCGAACTCCTGGCCCTTCGGCGGCTTCGCTCCGAACAGCGTGCGCCCGCTGTTGAGGAGATCGGGGCGGGCGATGAAGAAGCTCCGGTCGATCAGGAAGTACTCCTGCTCTGCGCCGGCGAACGATACGACCGCGTCGGGCGCAGGGTGCCCGAAGAGGCGGAGCACGCGCTCCGCCTGTGCAGCCATCGCCTGCTGCGAGCGCAGGAGCGGTGTCTTGTAGTCGAGCGCTTCCCCAGTCATCGATACGAAGACGGTCGGGATGCACAGCGTGTTGCCGTTCGGATTCTCCAGGATGTACGCCGGACTGGTCACGTCCCAGCCCGTGTAACCGCGCGCTTCGAACGTCGCGCGGAGCCCACCGTTCGGAAAGCTGGACGCGTCGGGTTCGCCCTGGGTGAGGGTTTTGCCCGCGAACTCGGCGATCGCCGAACCGTCACCGCCGGGCTCGAAGAAGCTGTCGTGCTTCTCCGCAGTAAGTCCGGTGAGGGGATAGAAGACGTGCGCGTAGTGCGTCGCCCCTTTCTCCATCGCCCAGTCTTTCATCGCCGACGCAACGACATCGGCCACTGCAGGGTCCAGCGGCTTGGAGTGCTCAATCGTCGCCATCAACGACTTGAAGATCGGCTTCGGCAGGCGTTGCTGCATCACCGCCTTGGTGAAGACGTTCTGCCCGAACAGTTCTCCGGAACCCTCCGAGGAGGGGAAGAAACCCGCCGGCGGCTCAAAGCTCTTCACGGCCTCGATGGCCTGCCGTCGCGCTGTGCTTCCGCTCATCGTTCGCTCCTTTGTCGCCTGCAAGACCCCTGTCGGCGCGGAACCTGCAACCCTCCGCCCGCTGCCGCCGACATCTGATCGCGAACCTGAGGCCGGCGCGTATCGCAAACGTTTCCGGAACATGAACCCACACTGGGGCCGGGGAACCGGAAATCAGACGTTCATGGGTCGGCAATCCGCGGGGTCCCGGGCATCCGTACGCTTCGCGCCCATGACCAAGGACTCAACGAAGACGACCCGGCACGAGACGAACGGATCGCACGGCGCCAAGAAAAGGACCCTCGCCATAGCACCGGCGACGCCTCCCGAAGGCCCGAAGGTCGTGAGCAAGAGCGCCTACGAGAAGGAGCTCGCTCGCCTCCAGACCGAGCTGGTGCTGATGCAGGAGTGGATCGTCCACAACGGTCTGCGGGTCATGGTGATCTTCGAAGGCCGCGACACGGCCGGCAAGGGCGGGACGATCAAGCGGATCATGGAACGCCTCAACGCCCGCTACTGCCGGGTCGTGGCGCTCGGCACCCCGACCGAGCGGGAGCGCACACAGTGGTACTTCCAGCGGTACATCGCACACCTTCCGGCCGCCGGCGAAATCGTGCTGTTCGACCGGAGTTGGTACAACCGCGCCGGGGTCGAGCGCGTCATGGGCTTTTGCACCGAAGAGGAACACGCCGACTTCCTGCGCACGTGCCCGCTGATCGAACGCGCCCTCGTGCGATCCGGGACCATCGTCGTCAAGTATTGGTTGTCGTTGAGCGACGAAGAGCAGGAACGGCGATTCACCGATCGGATCAACAACCCGGGGAAACGGTGGAAACTGAGCCCGATGGACCTCGAAGCCCGCGCCCGGTGGGTTGACTACGCCGAGGCGAAAGACGAGATGTTCTCCTACACGGACATCAAGGAGGCACCATGGCACGTGGTCGACGCCAATGACAAGAAGGCCGCGCGACTCAACATCATCAGCCACCTACTTCAGGTCGTGCCCTACGGTACGGTGCCGCACGAGGCTGTCGAGCTTCCGCCCCGGCAACAGCGCTCCTACCAGCGGCCGCCGATCGACAGCCAGACATGGGTCCCGACCCGATACGTCGTGCAGTAACCGAACAGCTCGGCGCACGGCACATCGCCGACCTTTGTCATCGTGACCCCGCCGACATCGTCAAGTTCCTGTACGCGCCTCCGAACCTGAACTGCGGACGTCGACGGCGGCGAGTTGTTGCGTGTGACGCCGACGTGCTCTAGGCGAACGAGCACAATCGTCTTGTGTTTGGAGCCTGGATCGCGGTGCGCCGGGGAAGAGCTGCGCGTCGCCCCTGTCGAACCCATTCCGAACCAGCTCGCCGCCGGACGACCCAGGCACCTCGACCCTCGGCGTGCGGCGGCGGAATCGACGCCTTCCGTTCGCGCTGTCAATACCTGCTCGTCCCGCGACGTGATGTCTCTTCCTCCTCTGCGCGGCGTACAAGCGTCGCGCACGCAACCGGCACGTTCGATCGCGTTGTTGTGGATGCCAGGCGCACGCGTCGGCGCGAGCATGCGGGCCTGATGTTGGGCGATCTGATCGCTGGGAACCCGATCGCGACGCGGGAAGCGGCCGCCTGCACCGACAAGTGCGCACCGAGAGCGCTATCGCCGTGCCGAGCAACACCGGAGCACGCATCCGACAAGCGCGTCCGGTTCTTGAGGCGTGTAGGTCCGTCACGGACGTGCGACGCGGGACGATTCGACGAAGTCGGCCGCTCGTGTGGTTCGTCCCCAGCTTCATCCCCAAGTTGTTCCTCTATCGATCCACAGCCTGGTCGGCGTACATTGTGCACATGGGATTCGAAGTGCACTTCGAAGACGACACGACAACCCAAGTGCTCGACGCCGATGCGTACGAACAAGAGGGCCCACTCACGACCTTCTTCGACCGCAACGGCGGCGGTCGGTTGGCCTCGGCGTTCGCGCTCAGGGTCGCGTCGTTCCGCACCAGCCGGATCGTCGAGATTCGACGTGTTTCGACGGGTCCGGTCGCACGCCTCGCGTCCTGACACTGGCATACTGCGCCTTCGGCAAACGCTCGTTGGAGGTCTCGTGCTCTCGTCGATGGACGACTATCCGATCCACCAGATCGCCGCGCCGATCCTGCACGTCGGAACTAGTGATCGCAACTTCTACGACCGCTACTACTTCAACTTGCACGGCTCGACCGATGAGCTGTTCATGGTCATCGGGATGGGCCAGTACCCGAATCTCGCAACGCAGGACGCGTTCGCTTGCGTGTGCTCCAATGACAAGCAGCGCGTGCTGCGCGCGTCGAAGGAGCTGGGCGATCGTATGGACACGACTGTCGGTCCGTTCCGTGTCGAGGTGGTCGAACCCTTGCGTCGCGTCCGGGTGATCCTCGAGCCGACTGAGCATCCACTCGAGTTTGATCTGACGTGGACTGGGGCGATTCCTGCCTTCGAGGAGCCGCAACACTTCGTACGCTCGCACGGTCGGGTGATGTTCGACAGCCACCGATTCGCGCAGACCGGCAACTGGGAGGGGACCCTCGAGGTCGAGGGCGAAACGATCGCCGTCACGCCCGACCGTTGGAAGGGAACCCGCGACCGATCGTGGGGTGTGCGGCCCGTCGGAGAGGCCGAGCCGGCCGGCGTGCGCGGCACGACGCCGTCCATGGCCGGCATGTGGAACTACGCGCCGATGCAGTTCGACGACTTCTCGCTGCTGTACATCGTGCAAGAGGAGCCGACCGGGCACCGCGCCCTCGAAGAGGCGGTACGCATCTGGAACGATCCTGACCGCGGGCACGAATGGCTCGGGCGCCCCGAGTTCGAGCACACGCTCGAACCCGGAACCCGCATGATCCGAACATCCTCCAGATTGTCGTTCCCCGAGGCTCCGAGTGGAGGATTCGACGTCGCAGTCATCCCACTTCGACATGCCTATATCGCGGTCGGGACCGGCTACGGCATGGATGACGAGTGGCGTCACGGCATGTATCAGGGACCGCTCGTGGTGCAGTACCGAGAGTGGACCCAGGACGAGCTTGAAGCGTGGGGCTGGTACGGAATCGTCGACCATGTCGCGCGGTTCGAGGCAAGTACGGGCGAGGTCGGATTCGGGTTGCACGAGCACGGCTTTTTCGGACCATTCCCGAAGTACGGGCTGCAGCGCGGCGACGACGGCGCGCCCGTCTGACCCGGCGGACGGTCAGTCCTCGGTCAGGTCGTCTTCGTCGACGACGACATCCCAGCGTTGGGCGCAGTCGCTGCAGACGTAGACCAACACGTCGCCTTCCTGCAACGACATTTCGGGGTCGAGGGCTTGCACCAGTTGCGCGGTGCCGCGGCCCGCGCACTCCATGCAGTCGATACGTTCGCGGATGGTCATTCCGAAATCATGTCCGTCCGACTGGGTTCGACAAGCACGCCGTAGACGCCGGGACGGCGGGTCGCGAGGAACGGAAACAGTGCGAGCCAATCGCGACGTTGATCGAGATCGAGGTCGGCGACGAGGACGGCGGGCCGATCACGTGGTGCCTGTACCAGCACCCGCCCGTAGGGATCGCTGATGAACGACGAGCCGTAGAACGTGACGGGTTCCTCCGTCCCGATCCGGTTCGCAACGACCATGAACGTGCCGTTCGCGATCCCGTTCGCGCGGATCACCTGCTCCCATAACGGCTCGGTATCGAAGTCCGGATGATCCGGTTCCGATCCGATCGCGGTCGGGTAGACGAGCACATCCGCACCGAGCAGCGCGTAGGCACGCGCGACCTCCGGAAACCACTGGTCCCAGCAGGTCGGGAAGCCGAAGCGTGTCTGCGCGAGATCGATGACCGGAAAGCCCGTATCACCCGCCTGGAAGTAGCGGTCCTCGTAGTAGCCCGCGGTGACCGGCAGGTGGAGCTTTCGTGTCCGCGCGACCAGCGACCCGTCGGGTGAGACGACGATCGCCGTGTTAAACCCGAGCTCGTTGGGCGTACCGTTCGGCGCCTGTTCGTACAGCGACGCGTGGACGTACGTTCCGGTGTCGGCCGCGAGTTCCGACGCGAAGCTGTGTGTCGGTCCGCCCGGCAGTGCTTCCGGTTCGACATTCGCCCCGGCGGGACCGTCGGGCGTCGTCGCGAAGTACGCGCTGAGCGTCAACTCCTGGGGCATACCAGCCGCGCGCCTTGTTGGGCGGCCAGCCGAACACCGGTCGCGATCGCGCCGCGGTGCTCGTCGGGGTCGGCGTGCCAACGTTCCTGCACCAGGCCGACGCGAAGTTTTGGACGGGACGGCGGGGATACCCGAGCCGGCGACACCGGAACGTCATAGGCGGTGAGGAGCTCGGGATCGCTCATGCCGGCACCTGTTGGGTGATGCAGTGCACGCCGCCGCCGCCGTGAGCCAGGATCGTCCCGGGTACCGCGACGACGTCGCGGTCGGGATACTGCTCGGCGATGATCTCCAACATCGCCGAGTCGGCACTCGATCCACTGGTCGGCACGAGCACGGCGCCGTTCAACGCGTAAAGGTTGACGAACGGGACGGGAAGCAGTCGGCTAGCCGCGACGCGTCCGTAGGGCAGCACCGGGACCTCGACCACGTCGATTCCGGCGGCCTCCAATCGCCGGCGGTTCTCGCGGGCGATCCTGTAGTTCGGGTTGGACACGTCGTCGCAGCCCTGCAGCAACGCCTTTCGGGGAGCACTGAACGCGACGACGTTGTCGACGTGACCGTCAGTGCCGTCATCCTCGGCGATTCCGTCAGCCAACCACACGATGCGTTCGGCCCCGAGATGACGGCGCAGCATGTCCTCGATTTCGACCGGCCTCATCTGCGGGTTTCGATTCTTGTTGAGCAGGCATCGCTCGGTCGTCACGAGCAGTCCTGCACCGTCGACCGCGATCGAGCCGCCCTCGAGGACCATCGCCACCTCGTGCACTGCGAGCCCGAGCTGTTCGGCGATCGCGGCGCCGACGGCCGCGTCGGCGTCCCACGGCGACCATTTCTCGCCCCAAGCGTTGAAACGAAAGTGGAGCGCGTGCCGGGCACCATCGCCGACGACGACGATCGGGCCGGTGTCACGCATCCAGGAGTCGTCGAGAGGGAGCACGACGACGTCGACCTCCGCTCCGCAATGCTGGTGCGCCGATTGCGCGTCGGCTGGTGCGGCGACCATCGAAACCGGCTCGTAGTGTGCGATCGTGCGAGCGATCTCGGCGTAGACGCGGCGCGCTCCTTCCAGACCCGCGTCGCCCCACAGTCCGATCTCGGCCATGGCGACGGTCGGCCACGCCATGATGGTGCGTTCGTGGCGTGCGGTCTCGGCCGGCATGCGCGATCCCGGGGGCAGTACCACGATCGCAAGCTAGCGTTCGGCGCGTGCCTCTGACGCCCGAACTGCGAGAGCTCGCACAACGCGTTTCGAACTGGGGTCGCTGGGGCGCCGACGACCAACGGGGCACGCTGAACCTCATTACCGAGTCGGTGGTGATGCGGGGGGTCGGCGCGGCGCGCACGGGCCGGCCGTTCTCGCTCGCGATCCCGTTCGACCAGAGCGGACCGCAATGGGATACCAAGAACATGCCCGAGCGCGTCAACCCCGAGCTGCGCACCTACGCCGTGAACATGTCATTCACCGGCGACCCGTCCGACTTTACGACGAGCGATGATGCGTTTCGCATGGGTTCGCAGGCCGCGACCCATTTGGACGCTCTCGCACATGTCGGCTACGAGGGGAAGCTCTGGAACGACACGCCCAGCTCCGTCGTCTCTCCCGCAGGCGCGGCCCGGCTCGGCATCGAGGAGATGGGCGCGATCGCGACGCGCGGCGTGATGCTCGACATCGCACGTCTGCACGGCGTCGATCACTTCGACGACAACTATCCGATCACCGGCGATGACCTCGAGCGCGCCGCGTCGGTGGCGGGCCTGCACGTCGAGTCGGGCGATGCGGTTCTTGTGCGGACCGGGCATATGCATTTCTTGCGGGCCGGCGACAAGCGCCGCTATTCGATGCCGGCGCCCGGATTGTCGACACAGTCGATCGCGTGGATCCGCGACCACGACGTCGCAATCGTCGCGACGGACACGATGACCTTTGAGGTCTACCCGTGCGAGGACACGCGGGTGTTCATGCCGGTACACATGATTCACTTGCGAGACATCGGTTTGACGCAGGGTCAGAACTGGCACCTGGACGATCTGGCGGCCGACTGCGCCGCCGACGGCCAGCACGACTTTCTGTTGGTGGCGACGCCACTTCCCCTGACCGGCGCGGTCGGTGCCCCCGCGGCGCCGACCGCGATCAAGTAGTCGGTGGGAGTGGCTGCACCTCGACGAGGGGCGTCCACACGTGAGGCGGTGCGGTCACGACCGACACGACTGCACGAGCGACGTCGTCCGGCCCCACGGTGTTGAAGTGGCGCTGAATCCCGAAGCGTTGCCAGTGGGGGATGATCTCGGCGAACATCGTGGTGTCCCAGCCGTCGGCGAATCCGGTGAGTGTCGGGCCGACGCGCACGATCGACGAGCGGATCGGGAAGTCCTCGGACTCGAGGGCGAGCGTGGCCGCGTAGGCCTCGAGTCCGGACTTGGAGACGCCGTACGTACCGAGAACGGGACGCGGGTTCACGGCTGCGTCAGACGAGATGAACACGATGTCGCCCGCGGCGCGGCGGGCGCGGAGTGTGGCGACGACCCGTTTGGTCACGAGTATCGGGCCGAGGAGATTCGTCGTGAGGATCTGTTCGTGTTGGGCGTCGCTCATCTCGTGGAGCCATCCGGGTGTCGCAATGCCCGCGTTGTTGACCAACACGTCGACCGGTCCGAGCTCGACGTTGGTGGCGTCGAGGAATGTGTCGATCGACCCGGGGCGACATACGTCGAGCGGATGAGCGTATGGGCGACCGCCGGCGTCGGCGACGAGCTGGGCGGTCTCTTCGAGTTGGTCCGCTCGACGGGCCCCGACGGCGACCGACCAGCCGATCCCACCAAGCGCGACCGCGACCGCACGGCCGATGCCCGACGACGCGCCGGTGACGACCGCGACCCGGCCGTGTCGCGCTTCAGGCAATCCATTCACCGCCGTTGACGTCGAGCGTCTGTCCGGTGATGACCCGCGACCACGGCGACGCGAAGAACACGACTGAGTGTGCGATGTCGTCTTGGGGCGGGATCCGGCCGAGCGGGATGCGCGCCTCGATCTCGCCGCGTACGACCTCGGAGGGAACATTGCGTGACTGCGAGTCCATCTGGATGAACGTCTCGACGTTGGGCCCGCCGATCCATCCGGGAGCCACGCAGTTGACCCGGATGCCGCTGGGTCCGAGTTCGACAGCCATGGTTTTCGCGGCCGTCTGGACCGCCGCTTTCGAGGCGGAGTATCCGCCTTCGAGCTGACGGATCTTGCGCATACTCATCGAGATGATGAACACGATCGACGCGTCGCCCCGCTGCGCCGCCGCGTCCTTGAGATGGGGGAGGCAGACCTGGGTGAGCCCGAGCGCTCCCCACACGTTCACTTCGAAGATTTTGCGCCACTTCAGCAGGTCGACAGTTTCGAACGGTTGCATGACATCCATGCGGAACGCGTTGTTGACGAGGACGTCGAGGTGTCCGCACTCGTCCACCGTTCGGGTCACAAGGGCGGAGATCTGATCGGGTTCCACGAGGTTGGTCGGGACCGCGATCGCGCGGCCGCCGTCACCCTCGATGTCGGCCCGAATCTGAGCCAGGTAGTCGGAATTCCGCGCCGCCAGGACGACGGTGGCCCCCTCCCGGGCGAGCGCCCGAGCGATGGCCTGGCCGAGCCCCGGGCCGACCCCAGACACGATCACGACCTTGCCCTGGAGCAACATTCGACACCTCGAAGGTTCGGGGTCGGGGTCCGACCGGGTTCGAAAGGCTCTCAGATGCCCCGAGCCGCCGCAACGCGCCTCGCGGTCTGTACCGAATCGGTGGCTTCGCCGGCGCCGATGCCGCCCAGTCGGTGTCGTCGCTGCGTCAGTCGATACCGGGGACGGCTCGGGCTCAGGATCGACGGCCGGTCTGCCGACATCCTTTACGGGTGGGCCCTGCGAGGGTCCGATGGAAATCACCGGTGTACAGGCAGTTGGGGCGCGGAGCTTGGGTTCTGTGTCGGCCACCGTGTCGGACTCGACGTTGTACACCGGCCGTCCCAGCGGCGACCCGCTGGAATCGGAGAGCACCGCCGCCGCGTTGCGAACTGTGTCTCCCGAGGCTGTCACCTTCCCGCGCGACGGCAAACCACTGGATCGACGTCCGGTGCAGCTCCGACAAGTTCGAGCCCAGACGCGTTACCTCAACGATGGTGGCGGCCAGCGCAACGGCGAGGGAGACTAGAACGTGCGGGCGCGTGACATGCGGTCGCGTACGAGCGGCTCGAAGTGCTCGAGCTTGAGGGTGTCGTATTCGGGATCGAACGCGATCTGATCCCAATCGTCGGCAAAATTCGCGGCGAGCGAGAACCACGGTGCACCCTCGTACTGGTCACGCGCATCGGGGTCGCCGCCAAAGTGGTGGTAGTAGTGCCGGCCCTGAAAATCCTGATGTACCCGAATCACGTTGTAGACGTCGCCCCGTACGTACGGCTTGATGATCGCGGCTGCAATCTCGGGATGATTCGGGACGCTGACCGCTTTGCCGACGTCGTGGAGCAGTGACGCGAACACCATCTCCTCGTCGGCGCCGGAGCGCTCGGCCAAGGTCGCCGTTTGGAGCGAATGGGTGAGCTGGTCGACGGCAAAGCCGTCGGTGATATCGGATAGCGAACGCAACATGCCGAGGACGCGTTCGGCAACGCGATGCTGGTTCTCGCTCGTCTGTGTGCCGATGACTGCCCATTGCTCGGCGGTGGACTGATCCATGCGGGTGAACGTGGTCGCCATGCCACAAAGGGTACGTCACCCGGGGCGGGGCAGGTCATTCAGCCGATCAGCGCGGCCACGGCCGACTCGAAGAACTGGCGGCCGGCGGCGCCGGCCTGCGCGGCCCGCCGCAACTCCGCGTACGTGCACGCCGCGCCGAACGGGTACTCGCCCAGCGCGCCGGTACGTCGGGCGGCAAGCCACGGCCCGACGTAGAGGTACGGCTCGGGAATTGTCTGGTCACCTGCAGAGACGCCGTAGGTGGCGCGGGTGCCGCCATCGGCGTCGCCGAGTTCGCACGCCAGGTCGAAATGCTCGGGCCAGAGCTGAGCATCCGACGAAGGGATCTCCGGATGCGCCGACCGAAGGTCGCCCAGGAGGGCGCTTCCAAGCGCGTACCAGTCAGCGAGCACGAGCGCAGCGTCTCGTTCGATCCGTAGCGGCGCGTCAGGCGCGACCGAGGTGGTCGGCGTGAACACCGACGGCGCGCCGAGCGGCACACCGACGAACGCGGACGCGGCCCGCAACGAGGTGATCTCGTGTCGACGGGTCTCGCCGGCCCGTTCATGAACCAGCGCGGTCGAATCGACGTGCACACGTTCATGATCGCCGTATTCCGGTGTACCGAAGCCACGCGGCGTCGGTCGCAGTCCGATGTGCGTCGTCGCTTGGAAATAGGCAGCCGACAACACATGCTCGGCCAGTGCATGGAGCGCGTCGCGGGTCTCCGCGAACGACGGCGGCAGCTCGGGCAGCACGTCAGAGCCGATCGGAGAGAATCCGCGCCAGCTCGAGTGGTTTGTCACCCTGCACGCTGTGCCCGGCGCCTTCCACCCCTTCGACATCGACGTTCGGATTGCGTCGGCGCATCTCGGCGACGTCGTCGTCGTCGACAACTGGCGACAGACTGCCGCGCACCAACGTGAACGGAACGTGCACCCTCGACACCGCGTCCCACAGGTCGTCAAGGCCGGGCATGATCTGGCCGTCGTCGCCGTCGCCACTCCCACGGCGAGGCAGGTCGTAGCGCCAACGCCACCGCCCGTCTGGTGTTTCGATCGCGTTGTGCAAGATTCCGCGCCGCAACGACGACTCGGTGCGGGTCGGGTTGAATGCCACTGTCCGTTCAAGGATCTCATCGAACGACGCGAAATATTCCGGACCGTCGATGAACTGCGCGATCGTCGACGACTTCTCGCGGTTCACGCCTGGCGTCACGTCGACGAGGACCAACGATCGCACGAGGTCAGGGGCACGGTCGGTCAGCGCCAACGCGGTGAGCCCTCCCAACGACATACCAACCACGACTTTCGCGTCCGGCGCGAGCGCACGCACGGCAGTTTCGACCGCGACGGCGTTGTCGGCAGGCCAGTACCGGTGGTCGGCGCGGTGCGACGAGTGTCCGTGACCGGGGAGATCGATTGCGACCAACGGCCGTGCCAAGGCGAGCGCGACGGTGTCCCACGTATGGGCGTTCTGGGCGCCGCCGTGCAACAAGACCAGCGCAGGCGCGTCCACACCCCAGCGCAGAGCGCTGAGGTCGGACCCGTCACCGACGGCGACCGCGACCCGCTGCACGACTGGCGACGCCCGCAGCTCGAGACCGAACTCCTCGGCGTTCTCGTGGAAAAGTCCGAACTCGTCGTACCGCGGTGATGTCACGAGGTCAGTCGACCGCATCGTCACCCTCGGACGCAAGGTCACCGGCACTTCGCTCGGCCCGGGCCGCACCCGGCGCAACGGGCCCGGGACTCGTCTCGCCGTCGGCCTGGTTCTGAACCGTCGGTCGAACCTCGCGGGGTCGAACGTATGGCCGGTCAGAGAAAACGCGACGCTCCTGCGTCGGCGCGGTGTCTCGCATGGGGTCGGTGCCCGGGCCTGGCCTCGCGGGTTCGACGGAACGAGGGAAGTCGCGTCCAAGCGCGGTGCGCGATCAACACTGCCGTGAGTGACCCGCACTCGGCGCTTCCGGTTCGGCCGGCGCGCCTGTGCATTCATACACTGACGCCGATGCGCGTGCCCCGCATGTCGGCAGGTACGTTCCGCCGGCTCACGACAGCGAACGTGGTGCTTCTCGTCGCGATCGTGGTGAGCGGCGCGATCGTCCGGCTCACCAACTCGGGGCTCGGATGTCTGGACTGGCCGAACTGCAGCGCGACGCAGTTTGTCAGCGTGGCCAGCGACCACGCGGCGATCGAGCAGATCAATCGGCTCTTTTCCGGCGCGATCGGCGTTCCGTTCGGACTCACCGTGCTGGGCGCGTACCAGCTCAAGCCGCGCCGACACGATCTCGTGCGGCTGTCGTGGTGGCTCTTCGGTCTGTTCTGGTGCGAAGCCATCCTCGGCGGCATCTCCGTGGAGGTGAAGCTTGCGTGGGTGAGCGTCATGGGGCACTTCTTGCTTGCGCTCGCGCTGGTGAGCGTCGCGTTACGAATCCGTCAACGGGCACGCGAACGCGAGGGACGACGGGTTCCTGTGGTCACTACGCGCGCGTTGGTCTTGGTTCGCATCGTCTATGTGTGGACGATCGGCGTCGTGATCGCGGGCACATTGGTCACCGCGGCCGGGCCCCACGGAGGTGACGCGGACGCCAAGCGTTTGAACATCCCAATCGCCGACCTGGCCCGCATTCATGGCACGTCCGTGGACACCCTCGTCGTCCTCACGTTGGTCACCGCAGTCGTGCTCGCAAGGTCGCACGCCCCCCGCGTCGTGCTGACGACAACATCATTTGCGATCGCGGCGATGATCGCGCAGGGAATCCTCGGCTATGTGCAATATGCCGAGGCGATTCCCGCACTGCTGGTCGGCTTCCACGTGTTCGGCGCGGTCGTCGTGTTCGCCGCGGTTCAACAGCTCGAGCTCGCGACCCGCACCCCCGACGTTGAGGGAGCTGGCATCGATCTCGACCGACGCGTCGGCGACCACGTACCTTTGGAGTACGGCGCATACTTGCCGTCAGCGTCGCTGCGCGATCCGGTCGCGTAAGTCGGGCGCGTACATGGCGGTGCGCGGCGCCGACTGGCCGGGAATCTGACCGAGCGTCGGTCGGACCGCGGCCCGCTGGTCATGATCGGGCCGGCCCCGCACTTCGCCGCGGGAGGTCGCGCGCGACCACGTCTCGGCTCTGCAACCTTGCGCCACCCAGGCCGACGGTCTGGTCGTGATCGGCTGGGCTGGCACGACGGACATTCCTCGACCCTGTGTCAACAGGGCCGATGCAAGCCCGCGCGAACGCTCATCGTTGCCGGAACCATGGACGAGGCCAACCGGGTGCTGGGCGAGCTCACCCGAGTGCAAAGCCAGGGCCTCAACCCCACCAAGTGGGGGTCCTCCACCTTGGTCGATGACGGCGCAGACATGTTCGAAGGATTCCTGCAGCAGCCCTGGAACTCCGAAGCTGTCTCACGCGGTCGTCACGGTCCCGAGGTGCACCAGCTCGAAGCACACTGCGGGTGTGGCGCCGCGTGGTTCGTGTACGTCGACGAGGACCCGGACGACGTCGAACTCGCATGCACTGCGTGTGGTCGGCTCGTGGTCGACGTACGGGATCTCGGCCAGCACTGCCCGGCCGGCACCGATGTCGAACCCAGCTGAATCGGGCGCTGCGGGGCGCCCCCTCCGGTGGCGTACTACGTTCGGCCAGCAATGACGCAGTGGCGGATCCTCCTCGCGCGCACGCGGTTCACGCAGCCGGTCAACGACGAGATAGCGATCGGACTATGGGCCGAACGCGACGGCGATCGGTACCAATACTTCACGATCGCGGCCAGCGAGGCGCAGCTTCACCATGAACGACGAGCGAAGGAACCGCTCTTTTGGGACGCGGCGGCGATGGCCGGCACGATTCAGATCCGTGAGCTGCTCCCGACGTTCAAGCCGATCGAGGACGAGCCGACATTCCCGTTCAAGGTTCCCCTCGATTTTGGGATGGTCGATGAGGTCCTGCGATCCGAGACGGTCCCGACGATCGCCGAAGGCACGGTGCTCGACGAATGGACCGACTAGCACGACGAGCAGAAGCCGAAGCGGCTCAGCGGCGGTGCGCGATCCGGTCGCGTATGTCGAGCGCGTAGAGGGCGGTGCGTGTCGCCGACATGCCGGGAATCTGACTGAGCGTCGGTCGGACCGCGGCCCGCTGGTCGTGATCGAGCCGGCCCCACACTTCGCCGCGGTACGTCGCGTCGAGATGGCAGAGTGCCGTCGCGACGAGCAGCGGGTGGGTATAGGCGCACGATGCGAGCACCGCGGCGATCTCTTCGGGCGCGGTCGCCTCGACGCGCCGAAACGGACACTTCTCCTCGTCGTGTTTATCGGGTGTGGGGAACCCCACGCCGTCCTGGACGGCGCGAACCAGGGCCCGCACCGCGTCGAGCCGTTCCGGTTCCCCGACGTCGCGGATGCGCGAGAGGCCTTCGCGCAGCCGGTTCCGTTCCACCAGGGTCAGTCGAGACGAGATGCTCAGTGCGGCACGCGTCGGCATCGCGCTGAAGGCGAGGGCAGCGAGCTCCACGGTCGGCGACGGTGCCGACAGGTCATCGGCAGTTTCCTCAGATGCGGCATCCGACGGCACGACGTCCCCCTACGGCCTCCGACGACTGTGCGCCTCCGGACGCATTGTCGGACGAGTTGCCACGGAGCGTGA
>Ga0182024_10004543_pt1 | contig 31834 bp, 28 predicted proteins | sample P32metaG_FD_120480 | JGI IMG/M metagenome (GOLD analysis project Ga0182024, IMG submission 120480) | Permafrost microbial communities from Stordalen Mire, Sweden - P3-2 metaG (Illumina Assembly) | ecosystem: Environmental > Terrestrial > Soil > Wetlands > Permafrost | place: Sweden: Stordalen...
TCGGCCTGACCGCCGTCGAGATCGGCAAGGCGCTGGGCGCGCGGATCATCGCCGCCGCCAGCACGGCGGAGAAGCTCGCCGTCGCGGTCGAGCACGGCGCCGATGACACCATCAACTACGCGACCGAGCGGCTTACCGAGCGCGTGATGGAATTGACCGACGGCAAGGGCGTCGATGTCTGCTTCGATCCGGTCGGCGGGTCGCTATTCGACGCGGCGCTGTCGTCGCTCGGCTGGGGCGGACGGATTCTGCTCGTCGGCTTTGTCGGCGGTATCCCGCAAATCCCGGCCAACCGGCTGCTGGTCAAGCACCGCGCCGCGCTTGGGTCGTCGCTGCGCTATTTCCGCTGGCACGCGCCAGACAAGCTGCGCCAGTCGGCTGAGGAGTTGTTGCGCTGGTACGGCGAGGGAAAGCTCAAGCCCTATATCAGCCATCGCTTTCCCTTGGAGCGGAGCATCGAGGCGCTCCGCCTCCTGACCGATCGTCAAGCATTCGGGAAAATCGTCGTCGAGCTGGAGCCCCAGGGGGAGGCCAATTGATGGAAATCCGGCTCGCCCGGCACGGCCAACACATTGCCATCGTCACCATCGATAACCAGCCGCGCCTCAACGCGATGACGCGGCAGATGATGGTCGAGCTCGGCCGCCTGTGGGATGAGCTGGAGCGCGACGCGTGCCGCTGCATCATCCTGACCGGCGCCGGCGAGCGCGCCTTCACGGTCGGCGCCGATGTCAGCGGCGATCTGTCGGCGGGGCCCGAGATCGCACTGATGGTCAACCATGCGCTGCTGAAGACCGAACCCTATTCGAAGCCGATCATCGCCGCGGTCAATGGCGACTGCATCGGCGGCGGGCTCGAATTGATGCTGTCGACCGACATCCGCGCCGCCGCGCCGACCGCGCGCTTCGGTTTGACCGAGGTCAAGTGGTCGATCTACCCGTTCGGCGGCTCGACCATCAAACTGATCCAGCAGATCGGCTACGTCCATGCGATGGATTTGCTGCTGACGGCGCGGCTGATCAGCGCCGAGCAGGCGGCCGGGCTGGGTCTCGTCAATCGCGTGGTCCCGGCGGGCGAGCTGATGGGCTGGGCGATCGAGACGGCGGAGATGATCGCCGCGAACAGCCCCTCGGCGGTGCAGGCGGTGAAACGCCAGGTCAGCGCGACGATCGCCGATCACGCGCTTAGCCGCGAGGCATTGGAGCAAGAGCTTGGCGACGCGGTGCGCGCCAGCCCCGATTTCGCCGAGGGCATCGCCGCGTTCCGCGAAAAACGCAAGCCACGCTATGAGTGATGGCGCGCTATGAGTGAGGCTACGCGCCCAGCCAGCCGCACGCTGGGCGACCTCGTCGACGAATTGGCGGAAGCCGCGCCGATGGCCGAGGCAATCGTATTTCGCGACGAACGCCTGGATTACGCCGGGCTCAAGGCGCGGGCCGACGCGTTCGCCAAAGCGCTGCTGGCCGCCGGCATCCGGCGCGGCGACAGGGTCGCGGTCCTGGTCACCAACCGTCCGGAATGGATCGCCGCCGCTTTTGGGGCCGCCAAGATCGGCGCGATCGTCGCCGCGATCAGCACCTTCTCGACGCCGCGCGAGCTGGCCTGGACGCTGGAGCATTCCGGCGCGGTGGCGCTCGTGACGCTCGAGGCGTTTCGCGGCCGGCATTTCCTCGAAGCGTTGCGCGACCTCTGTCCCGAACTCGACGACGCGACGCCGGGAGCGCTCCGGAGCACGCGGCTACCGAATTTGCGCACTATCGTCGCGGTGGACGGACATCCAACCGGCAGCCTCTTCTCCTTACCCGAGTTCCTCGCGCGCGGTGCGTCGATCGATGCGACGGCCCTTGCCGCCGCGCAGCACGCGGTCGCGCCGACCGACATCTGCTACATCCTCTACACCTCCGGGTCGACGGCGGCACCGAAGGGCGTGACCCTGGCGCACGGGCCGGTGATCGCCAATGGCTTCGATATCGGCGAGCGAATGCATCTCGGCGCGAGCGATCGGGTGTGGCTCGCGGTGCCGCTGTTCTGGTCGTTCGGCTCGGCGAATGCCTTGCCGGCGATCATGACGCATCGCGGCTGCGCGGTGTTGCAGGAGAGCTTCGAGCCGGGCGAAGCGCTAGCGCTGATCGAGCGCGAGCGCTGCAGCGTCTATTACGGCATGGGCAACATGGCACGCGCGCTGCTCGAGCACTCCGATCACCCCGGGCGCCGGTTGGGCGCAATGCGGACCGGCCTAACCATCGGCCCGCCGGAAGATATCGCGATGACAATTGAGGCGCTCGGCGCCGACGCGCTGTGCAACGTCTACGGGTCGACCGAAACCTACGGCAATTGCGCGGTGTGCGACGCGCGCGATCCGCTGGAGATGCGGCTGCACAGTCAGGGCGAGCCATTGCCCGGCATGACTATCCGCGCGGTCGATCTCGTCACGCGGCAGCCGTTATCGGCGGGCGGGATCGGCGAGCTCGCGGTCGCCGGCTACGTCACGCCGGGCTATTTCCGCGCGCCGGAGCTCGATGCCGAGGCTTTCGACGCGAAGGGCTATTTCCTGACCGGCGATCTCGGCTCGGTCGAGGCGGATGGGCGAGTGCGGTTTCGCGGCCGGCTCAAGGAGATGATCAAGACCGGCGGCATCAACGTCGCGCCGCTCGAGGTCGAGCAGGTGCTGCTGCAGCATCCCGACACGGTGCAAGCCTATGTCGTCGGCGTACCCGACCCGGCGAAGGGCGAGATCGTCGCCGCGGCGATCGAGCTGCGCGCCGGGGCACCGTCCGATGCCGGGGCGATCCTCGCGTTCTGCCGCGAGCGGCTGGCGAGCTACAAGATACCAGCGCGGCTCGTCTTTCGCTCGGCCAGCGAATTTCCGCGCACTCCGACCGGCAAGATTCACAAGCCCGGGCTCAAGGAGGAGCTGACAAAGCCGTAGGGCGGATGAGTAACGCGTCATCCGCCATCGGAGGTTCGGCGGAAGGCGCTTCGCTTTTCCGCCCTACGCGGGAATCCGCACCGGCATCGAGCGGATGCCATGGATGAAGTTCGAGTAGACCCGCTTCGGCTGGCCCATGACTTCGATCACCGGGTAGCGCGGCAGCAGCTCTTCCCACAAGATGCGCAGTTGCAATTCGGCCAATCGGTTGCCGACGCAGCGATGAATACCAAAGCCGAACGACAAATGCTGGCGCGGCCGGGCGCGGTCGATGATGAAATTGTCGGGGTCCTCGATCGCCTCGGGATCGCGATTGCCGGAGATGTACCAGATCACCACCTTGTCGCCCTTTTTGATTGTCTTGCCGCCGAGCTCGGCGTCTTCCTTGGCGGTGCGGCGCATGTGGATGACCGGAGTCACGTAACGGATGATCTCCGACACCATGCCGGGGATCAGCGACGGGTCGCCGCGCAGCTTTTGGTATTCGCCGGGATGCTCGTTGAGCGCCATCAGGCCGCCGGTCATCGAGTTGCGCGTCGTGTCGTTGCCGCCGACGATCAACAGGCCGAGCGTCCCCATGAATTCGCGGGCTGGCATGTTCCGCGTCGCCTCGCCATGCGCCAGCATCGACAACAGGTCGAATTTCGGCGGCATTTGCGCGCGCTCGTTGAACAGAGCGCCGAGCGCCTGTGCCATTTTGGTCAGCTCGGCGAAGCGTTCCTCTTCCGAGTGCACCGGCGCCTCGGGTGAATTGACGTTGGCGATCACGACGTCGGACCAGTAGGTGAGCTGCCGCCGGTCGTCCCACGGGTAGTCGAACAGCGTCGCCAGCATCATCGTCGTCAGCTCGACCGAGACGCGATCGACCCAATCAAAGGTCTCGCCGCGCGGCAACCCGTCAAGCACCCGAATGGTGCGCTCGCGGATCAGCCCTTCCATGTTGGCGAGATTGGCGGGCGCGACGACCGGGCTCACCACCTTGCGCTGCTCGTCGTGCTTCGGCGGGTCCATGCGGATAAAGCTCGGCCGATCCATCCCCTTCGGCTGTTCCTCGATCTGGATGCCGCCCAGTTCGGAGGACGAGGAATAGACCTGGTGATTGACCTCGACCTGCATGATGTCCTTGTACTTGGTCACCGCCCAATAGGGGCCATAGCGGCTGTCCGGGCAGTAGTGCACCGGGTCCTCGCGCCGCAGCCGGGCGAAATACGGATACCAGGTGTCGTCCTGGTAGATTTGCGGATCGCTGACGTCGATCGCACCGAGCGGCAGGCCGTCGGCTTGAGGGTGAGCGTCGTCGAGGGGTGGGCTCATCGGTCAACCTCCCGTTCTGACAGTAGTTTGCGACCCATAGACCGTCTGCAGGATTTTTTTATCAGGAGGCTGACCTCCTGATCACCTCCTGTTATGCGTCACTTTAACAGGAGGAGCGATCCTCCTGTATCCCGTCGTAATTCGCGCCGGTCGGACAGTGGCTCCTTTTGACTGCTCTGCCGAAACAGGGGCGAAGCCTAGGAGACGATTGCGGCAATTTTAATGTTGGCCCTTCGGCAGGCGGACGACGAGGCCATCCAGCGCTTCGGTCACGGCGATCTGGCACGACAGATGCGAATTGGGTTGGGCGACTGCACACTCACACTAGCGGAACGCGCTGGTCTCTACCGCCGTCCATCAAGCGCTCCACAAGATCGTCAAACGCGGCACTATCGAGCGGATCGCGGCGGTAGGGCGCGTGGTGAGGTGGAAGCTCACGCCATCGGAACCGGATTTAATCTAGCGCGTCACATCTGTCGCAAAGGCAGCCAGGGCGGAGCTAGTTCGTTAACTCATGCCCGCTACATTGAACGATGGTCTCCAACACCGATATCTACCGCGCCGCGAATATGCTGATAGCGCAGCACGGCGCGGATGCGATGATCGAGGCCGCGAACATGGTTGATACCATGCTGGGTCGCGGCGATCTTGAAGGTCGCGCCGTCTGGCGCCAGATCAGACAGGCAATCGCCGAGCTACAGGCACAGCCAGCGGGGCTGGCTCATTGATGAGGCTACCGTCTCGCGCCCAGTACCTTTTGATTGCCGTTCTAGCGGTAGTGGCTATGGCGCTGGCGATCCCGGCCCTTCACGATTCCAATATGGCGCGGGTGTTTCGCGGGGAATGTAAGCCGCTGCAATGGATCGGGCCGAGCCTCCGTGTGGGGCGCGGCGCCGCAGGGTTCACTTGCCCGCCACTTGGAAAAAACGGTGCCGGCAGCGTCGGCTAGCGGCCCATCAATGCTGCCCCTCCGGCAGGCGCACGACAAGCCCGTCGAGCGCCCCTGTCACGGCGATCTGGCACGAGAGGCGCGAATTGGGCCGGGCGAGCGCGGCGAAGCTCAGCATGGAAGCTTCCTGCGAGCCGTCAGCCGGCAAGCCGGTCGCATCGAGCCAGCCTTCGTCGACATAGACATGACAGGTGGCGCAAGCGCATTCGCCGCCGCAATCGGCGTCGATGCCGGGGATATTGTTGTCGACCGCACCGCGCATCACCGAGAGGCCGAGCGGCACCTCGACCGCGTGCTCGCGCCCGCTGTGTTCGATGTAGGTGATTTTAGGCATCGCTACTGCGCAGCGATGGCGGAAGGCGTCGCGAAGCGGCGCTCCATGTCATGCCGCGCCCGCGCCGCCTCGCTGTCGGGAACCGCGACATCGGCCCAGCGCACGATCGCGCCCGCCGCGACGTCGCGGATCAGCGGCACCTTGTGCGCGAGGCCGATCGGCAAGGCGCCTTCGGCGAGGCTGCGCTCGGCCGGGACAAGCTTGCCCCAGACGGTGTAGCCGCCCTCGCCGTCGAGCGTCTCGCCGGCGCGCAAGGGTCGCTTGGCGACGGCGACCGCGTCGCCGCGCCAGCCGCGCGGTTGGCCGGTCGGCTCGCCGCGCAGCGCCGCCGACAGCACCGACATGCCGAGTTCCAGCCCGATCAGGTGGTACGGCTTGTACATCGCGGCATACCAGCCGCTGGCGTCGGTCTTGAGGCCGTATTCCTGAAAGCAAGTACGGGCGTAATCGTTCGGCGCCTTGAGCACGACATAGACGCCCCAGCGCAAATCGCGGAACACCGGCCTGCCGTCGCGCTCGAGCGACGACACGACCTCGACCATGCCGTCCCGTTCGAGCGCCCCGCCCGCCGCGCTCCCGCGCAGGATTTGCGGCAGATCGTCGACGCCGCACGGCGGGAACAGCAGACCATCCCCTGGCACGCCAAGGCCGCTGGCATTGGCGATCGCGGCCATCTCGATCGCCGATTTGGTGCCGTCGAGAAACGAGTTGAACATTTGCGGGTTCATCCCGCCGCGCTTCGCCTCTTCGGGGGTCAGCCCGTAATGCGCCCAGACATCGTCGGGCGTCACGGCGTGATAGGCCGGCAGGTATTTGGTGCCCTTGCCGGCGGCAACGATTTCGAACCCGCAGGCGCGCGCCCAATCGACGATCTCGCAGGTCAGCGCCGGCTGGTCGCCATAGGCGAGCGAATAGACCACGCCTTTCGCCCGCGCCTCTTCGGCCAGCAGCGGCCCGGCCAGCACGTCGGCCTCTACATTGACCATGACGATGTGTTTGCCAGCGGCGATCGCGGCGCGCGCATGGGCGATGCCGGCCGGTGGGCTGCCAGTCGCCTCGACCACGACCTCGACGGATGGATCGGCGCAAGCCTCGGCGCCCGAAGCAACGAATGCCGTGCGGGCGATGCGCGCGGCGTCCCAGCCGACCGTGCGGCAGGCGGCGCGGGCGCGCTCGGGATCGAGATCGGCGATCACCGCGATCTCGATGCCCGGCATGGTCGGCGCCTGGTTGAGGAACATCGAGCCGAACTTGCCGGCGCCGATCAGCCCGACCCGCACCAGCTTTCCGGCGGTGGCACGCTCTTGCGCCAGGCGATGGAGGCTCATGACTATTCCGCCGCCGCCTTGTAGCGGCACGCGTAATCGATGAGCGCGCTGTCCGCGACCGGCTCGATCGGCGTGAAGTCGCGATGCGCGATCCAGTCCGGCCGGGTCGGCGTGCGGATGTAGTTCGAAACCGCGCACAACGTCAGATAGACGATACGCCGCGGGTACGGCGTGATGTTGGGCGCCGAGGCGTGCACCAGATTGCCGTGGAACATCAGCACCGAACCGGGCTTCCCGGTCGGCGCGACGATGCCGCCTTCGTCGACGAGCTTTGTCACCATCGCGTTGTCGAGCGTCCACAGCGGGTAGGACGTCGTCTCGAGGTCATGGCCGGCCGACAACACGCCGTGCTTGTGGCTCTTCGGCACCAGCATCAGCGGGCCGTTGATCGGCATGACCTCGTCCATGAACACGGCGATGTTCATCGCTCGCGGCTCGGGCATGCCGTCGTCGCGCGCCCAGGTGCCGTAATCCTGGTGCCACTGCCAGACGTCGCCCTCGAACGCCGCCTTGGCGTTGATCTTGTACTGGTGCATGTAGAGCTGTTCGCCGAGCAACTGCTCGACCGGACGGATCAGCCGCGGATGGCAGCCGAGCAGGCGGAACGCCTCGTTATAGGTATGCGCGGCAAAGGCGGTGCGCGGCGCGCCGGTCTTCTCGCGCCAGACCTCCTGGCGATCGATGGCATAGATCTGCTCCGCCTCGTCGCGCAGGATCGCGATCTCCGCCTCGGCGAAGCAGCCGGGGAGGAACAGGTAGCCGTCTTCATCGAATTGACGGGTCTGCTGCGGGGTCAGCGGCATCGCGTTTTCCTCCCGATGATGGCGAGCCCGGTTCGCTCCTTCGTTACCCTATTCCGCGCGCCGCCAATAGTAGCATTTGGAATCGACTCGGATCATCGGCTCCTTGATGCCGCGGTCGTGGCGAAATTCATCCACCGCCTGTCGGCAGAAGGCCCAGGAATCCTCGCCGTAATCGTCGATGATCGCGTACCCGCCCGGAGACAGCTTGTCGTAAAGATTGGTGAGCGCATCCATCGTCGACTCGTAATAGTCCCCGTCCAGGCGCATTACGGCGAGGGTCGAGATCGGCGCAGTCGGCAGCGTATCCTTGAACCAACCCTGCAGAAATTGGATTTTCTCGTCGAGCAGCCCGAAGGCCTGGAAATTGCGGCGAACCTCGTCGAGCCCGATCGCGAAATGGTTGTAGCGTCTGCGCATCACCGCGCTGTCGTGCATCTTGGCCTCGACCGGGAATTTCTCCGGATCGGGCTGCGGAAGGCCCTGAAAGGAATCAGCCACCCAGACGGTGCGGTCGGTAATGCCGTGCGCCCGCAATACGGCACGCATAAAGATCGTCGCGCCACCCCGCCAGACCCCGGTTTCGATCAGATCGCCTGGTATATCGCGAGCGATGACGTCTTCGATGCAGGCGCGCAAATTGTCGAAACGCACGACCGGAAGCATCGAGATCGCGTGGCCGTTGATGTAGTGCTCGATGAACTCGTGCACAAAGCCTGGTTGGCTCTCCTGGTCGACGTCAGGCTCGTCCTGGAACAGGGTGTTGGTCAGGACTCGCTTGAGCAACTGAAGGTACTGGTCGGCTACCGACGTTTCAGCCATGGGATCCTCGAGGCGCGCGCCGCCGATCGTTCGGATATTGCCGCCAACTGATAAAAACGCCCTAAACGCGAAGAGGTTCGCCGCTTTCACGCCAAAGCAAAAATCGAGAAGGAGACCCTTTCCAACCGGTGGCCAACAAGCAAAGCGCCTTAGGTTACCCAATGGTCTTTATCTTCGATTATCTCACAAAGACCCATGCCGACGATGTTGTAAAAAGCCACCGGACAGCCGCCGAAGAGAACCGCCCGCGTCGGCGGCACCGCACAAACCGCGCGCACGCCGTTTTGCTCCATCCACGCCAAGGTGGCGGACAAATCGTCCGTCACGTAGCAGACGTGATAGACGATCCCGTCGGGACGGAGGCCGACGAGCGCATCGACCGGCGATTTTCCCTCCGCCGGATAGATGATCTCAACGTTCGGCATCGCGCCGTCGTGCCGGCACATGATCAAATTGACGTTCTGCTCGGGATCGAAGACCGGTTCGGCAAATTCGTAGCCGAGCCCGGCGAGAAACCGCGCCGCGTCGCGCGGTCGCCGTACCGCGAGCCCGAGATGATGGAAGCGCAATCCCGCGGAATTCATTTGGCCTCCGGCGTCCCGGCCTTCGGCAAGAGCTCGCGCACGCGCGGGTCCGCCATCACCCGCCGCATGACATCGCCGACGATGCGCGCGTCGGGATCGAGCGAATCGATGAAATACTCGGGCTTGGCGCGGTATTCCGGCATGTCGGAAAAATCGAAGAAGATGACGCCCGCTGCGGCGAGACGCTGCCGCCATTCGGCGCTTTCGACTTCGCGCCAGATCCCAGCTTGCGGGTTGTCGTTCAGCGCGCTCAGGATCTTGTCGTAATAGGGCAATTGAATGCCGATCAGCGCGATGTGCTTCGCCTTGGCCAAGGCGACGAACTGATCGAATACCGCCACCTGCTCGGGCGCGGTCTGGTCGGCCAGCACGACCGGCGGAACACCGACCGCGGTTTCGTCATCGAGCAGACGCTGCGGGTCGGGAGTGCCCGGTTTCGCCGACTGCGAGCCGTCGGCGCGGAACCCCTCGCCGGTCAGCACGGCAAAAAGCCCGTGCTCGCGATCGGTCGCCGGCAGACGACGCAACAAATCCCACGGGTCCCGTTCCAATTGCGCAACCACCCGCAGCAGATTGGCGACATGCGTTTCCGGCTTCTCGTCGAACCGGTCAACCCAGTAATGATCGAACCCGGAGCTGAACATCCAGTAATCGATGTTGAACACTATGGCGCGCGGCGCGTAGTCGTCGCGCGTGATCAGCTCGAGAAAGCGGCGATACTGGTCGAAGGTCCACGCCGTCAGCCCGGCATTGAAGAAGCTGTAAGGCGCGAAGAGGTCGCCGCGGAAGGAATTCGCCCGCGACGGGCCGAGCGCGATGATCTCGGGCTTGAGGTCCGCGACGCGCGCCAGCTTGTACGCCAGATAAGAGTGGCCGTCGCCGCCGCGCCAGATCCGGTCGGGCGCGGCGTCCTGCCATCGCGAGATCGAGGCCATCGGCATGGTCTCGCCAATCCGCCACGCCAGACCCTCCAGCACCGCGCCGACGATCAGAATGGGGGACAGGATCAGCAACAGCACGACGACAAGCCGCCGCCACTCGCGAAGCTGCGATCGCTCCGCCCGCTGCCCGGTTGCCTCCGCTGCGATCATTCGGCCACGCCCCCCGAGACCGTCAGAATTTGTAATAAAGGAAAGGCGGCGCCACGCTGCTCGACATCCATTGATAGACGATCAACGCCAGGCCGACATTGTAGGCCACGGCTTGAACCAACACGGGGCACTTCGCCAGCGTGACGCCATTGCGCACCAGTATGTCGCTGGCGACGATCGCCGCGATCAGGAACCAATCCGCCCAATACGCGCTCACCACCGGCAGATCGAGCGGTGCGCCCTGGTGAAACAAGCCGGATTTGAGCGTGACCCAGAGATTGCTCAGCATGTCGAGCGAGACGATGTCGCGGTAGAACAGCCACGCATCGCGCAGGTAGTTCACCCGGAACAGCACCAGCACCAGGGCGAACAGGATAAAGGTGATGAACGCCCGGATGATCCGAACGACCAATGGCGGCACGCCTAGCGCGGCATAGGCCGCGTCGCGGTACTTCATCGTGTAGAGCGAGCCGACGGCGAGAACGCCGAAGGCAAGCCCGTAAAAGAAAAACTGCCAACCCGCGCCGTGCCATATGCCGAGGATCGTGAACGACAGCAGCGTCGCCCCGATCATCCCCTTGGGGCCGGCGCGGCGCCACTGCGCTCGCAACGGCAGGAATAGGTAGTCGCGCACCCAAAACGACAGCGACATGTGCCAGGTGCGCCAGAATTCGGGGATATTCGGGCTGAGAAACGGCTGGCGGAAGTTGGGCTGCACGTCGATGCCCAGCATGTTGGCGCAACCGATCGCGATCAACGAATAGCCGGCGAAGTCCGCGTAGAGATCGAAGGCGAAGAAGACCACGGCGACGAATTTCTCGAGCGGCAGCGAGCTTTCCGGGTCGCCAAAGACGATCGCGACCGGCGCCGCCAGCGTGTCGGCGAAGAGCACCTTGAGCACAAGCCCGGTGAAAATGAGGCGCAGACCAGCCAAAGCGCGATCGCTCGACAACGGTAGCGCAAGATCGAGCTGCGGCAGCAATCGCCCGCCGCGCTCGATCGGTCCCGCGGTGACAAGCGGAAAGAAGGTGACGAACAGCGCCACGCGCAGCGGATTGCGCTCGGCCTTGAGCAGATCCAGGTTCACGTCGATCAGATAGCCGATCGCGGCGAAGGTGAAGAAGGATAGGCCGACCGGCAATGCCAGCCGCGCGATCGATTCGGGCAGCGCGATACTCACCGAGTCGCAAAGAAACCCCAGATATTTGAATAGAATCAGCGGCGCGATGACGGCCAGCAAGACGGCGACGAAGATCACCCGGCTATTGCGCTTTTCGGCTCGCGCCTGCAGCAACAGGCCTCCGGCATACGCGACCGCCGCGACGAACAGCAATACCGCGAGGTAAACGCCGGCAAGGTTAAAATAAAAGGCGAGGCTAGCCGCCAACAGCAGCAGCAATCGCGCCGTCCCACCCGGCAGCAGGTAGAACAGCACGAAAACGACGATGAAAAAGCCGAGATACGCGGGATCACTCAGCGACATCGAACACCGCTCGGTGAATCGCCGAAGAGCCGATCGCGATGCCGTCCGCGCCGCACGAGGCGGCGACGGGTTCAGGCATCCGCGACGCCTTTCGTCCTCAGGACCTTCCTGACGATCTCGACATTGCGCATCGAGATGATTTCGGCGGTGCTGAGCGTGACGTCGAACTCGTCCTCGATCGCCACCACGAGAGTCATCGCCGCCATGCTATCCCATTGCGGCGTATTGTCTGGGGAGGTTTCGTCGCTGATCTGCTCGGCGGAAACCCCGAGCACCTCGGAGAAGACCTTGGCAACGCGCGCTGTCATTATTGCCCCGCAACTGCTGATAAACGAGTTTCGAACGCCTCGGCGGCAAAGCCTCGGCCGGTGACGCCTTCCGCTACGGCCCGCTCGATGTGCGGCGGGATCGCCGGCGCCTCGGATAGGTCGAGATGCCACTCCTGCTCGCCAACGCGGCTAAAGCCCTGATCAGGCAAGAACGATGCCGAGAGCGCATTCTTCGCTGTCGGGATGAACGATGCCGCGAACTCCACCGCTCCGACCGCGCGGGCATCGTCGGCGAGCGCGCCGATCAGCGCGGTTTCGACCCCGCGCCCGAGCACGCGACAGCTCAACAGCAGCGTGTCGAGCGTCCAGCGCCGCCGGTCGGTCGAGATGCGCGCGATGATCACGCCGGTGAGCCCATACTCGCCGAACTTATCGGTCACGCGCAGGCCGTAAAGACGGAAATCGCTGGAGCCGGCAAGCTCGCGAACCTCGTCGAGCGTGCGGCGGATGGTGGTCAGGTTGAACTGGTTGGTCTTGTTGATCAGCTGGGTGATGCGCCCCAGATCCTCGGTCCGCGCGTTGAACAGGTCGATGCGCAGGTCGAGCGCCTGGAGGAAATCCGTGTGGTTGATCTGGGCGCCCAGCACTTCGCGATCGCGCTCGGCCCGCATCATGTCGGCCCGCTTGCGGTCTTCGTCGGTGACTTCGAGCTGATCGAACAGGGTCAGCGCCTGCAGCGTCGAGACGATGTCCGCCGGCTCCGAGGGAAGCAGGATGCTGGTCACCTCGGGCAGCGCGTCGCGCATGTAGGCGACTTCCATCGGGTTGTCGTCGATAAAGACGAGGCTGTCGGTGCCGATGTTGAGCGCGCGAGCGATGAGCGGAATGCCTTCCGCCTTGGGCTGCCAGTTGATCTGCCAAGCCGACAGATGCTCGCGGCGCAGCACCATGCCGCTGTGCCGATCGAAGACTTCCCACACATCGGCCTCGTTGTTCTTGCTGGCGACCGCCAGGAGGACGCCCCGCGCCCGCCAGCTCAACAACAATTTGTGAAAATCGCGATAAGCCGAGCCGGGGAATTCGTCGCCGATCTGGATGCCGTCGATCCCGTCCTCGCCGACGATGCCGCCCCACAGCGTATTGTCGGCGTCGAGCACCACGCATTTCTTCGCGGCACGGCGCGAAGCCATGATAATGCGGCCGAGCTGCCTCCCGGCGGTGTGGAGAAAAGCATCGCTGAACGGCTGTCGATAGAGATACCATTTGCGCGGGTCGAAGGAGGCGGCGAACCCCGCTTGACGCTGCACCGCGTCGAGATCGACGACCGACACGCCTTCGATCCGACCAATTTCGTCGACGAATTCGCCGGCCAGCGTGCGATGAAAGCCGCCCAGGCCGCCGGCATTGTCGAGCGACAACAGGCTCGCGGCGCCCCCTGTCGGATAGGGCGGCACACCGACCACGACCATCCCCGGGAAGCCGCCGCGCAGCTGCCTTATGGCCGCGGCGAGCGATGCGAGCTTCGCCCTGGCCCTGCTGAGCGCTTCGGCGTCGCCGCTGAGAAAACCCGTGATCTCGTCGAGCATCAGGTCTTCCACGCGCCATAGCAGCACGATCACATCGCAGGGGCCGCCAAAGCTTGCTTGCGGATCGAGGCAGGTCTGGAACAGCTGGTTGTAGGGGCCGACCTTGAACTCGGCCACGGTGTCGGCCGTCAGCAACGCCGCGCCGATGAACGGCACCAGCGTGTCGGCTGTGAAGCTCGCCGCGAGCCCGACGCGCAGCGCCGGCGCCCTGCCGGCGGCACCCGAGACATGGTCCCGCCACGCCTTCTTGGCCTCGATCGCCGCCGCTCTGCCGGCGACGTCGCCGGCATAGGCTGGGGCCATCGGCTCAGACATAGGTAGCCTCGCTCATGTCGATCGCCCTCACCTTCCGCGGGTCATGGCTCAGTGCGCGCCCAGCGCGCCTTGACCCTTCAGTTTCACGACAGAAGCCGTTATCGCCATTGCCCATTTGCGGTATGCGTCCGGCTCGAGGTGCCCGCCGTCTTTGGTTTGCCACTCTCCGGGCCGGGAGAAGGTAGTGGAATCGATATAGGCGCAGGGCGCCACCGAGCTCGACAGCAATTGCGACATCTCTTGCACCCGAGCCACCGTTTTGTGATACGGCCCCGAATCCTGTCCCCAGGCCGGCCCTACCCAGACGCAGGAAATATGGGTCGCCGCGATCCTGCCGGTAAGCCCGTTGATCTGCTGGTGGATCCACGGGAGTTCCATCTGCGCGCCATACCCCGCCATCGTATCAGCCAGCTCGACGAGGATCAGGTTGGGATGATCCTGCGCGATCAGGTTGTTGATGTTCCAGGTCGGGCGCGAACCCTGCTGGATAACCACCGGAGCCTTGTCGGCGTGCTCTCCGGTGCCGCACGACGTCACCGACGGGGAGATCCAGTCCTGGGGTGTCGAACCGCACACAGCATACGAGTAGACGACCGCTCCGGCGTCCTCCAATTGATTGTGCAAGTTCGTCAGCATATTCATCATCTGGCTGTCGCCGATCGCCAGAATGACCAACCCCGCAAGCGCCCCACTCATCTGCCACTACTCCTGTCACTGTTTCTCGCGGCTCGCTTCGGCGCCATCCGTCAGCGAGAGCTCGACGCGCTCTGATTTTTCAACCGCTCGATAGCCTCGGTGATATCGGTTGACCATTTCCGGTAGCCGTCGGGCAGCAGATGCCCTCCGTCCTTGGTCTGCCACTCGCCGGGTCGGGCGAAGGTGGTGGAATCGATATATCGACAGGGGGATACCGATGTCGACAGCAACTGCGCCATCTCCTTCACCCGGGCGTCCGGCTTTGGATAGGGAGGCTGGTTCTGCCCCCAGGTCAGCCCCACCCAGTCGCAGGTGATGTTGCTCGCCGCGATCTTGCCGGTGAGGGCGTGGACCTGATCGAGGATCCAGGGGCGATCCAGCTGGGCTTGGCCATAGCCCGCCATCATATCCCCCAGCTGAACGACGATCAGGTTAGGATGATACTGCTCGATCAGCTTGGGAAGAGAATAGGTCGGCTCGGCCTTTTGATTCTCAAGGACGACCGGCCCCCTCTCATGCCGCTCGCTGCGGCCGCACGATGTAACCGTCGAGGGGTAAAGCCAATCGCCCGCCGTCGCTCCGCACATGGCGTAGGAATGAACCGTCGCTCCCGCGTCCTCCAATTGAGTATGCAGGTTCGACATCATCATCATCATCTGGCTATCGCCAATCGCCAGAATAACCAGCCCGGCAAGCGCTGGACCCATCGTCATTACTCCCCGTCTTACACACAATCGTCAGTGCTTACTTGTATCCGCGGGAATCCAGATATGGAGTTATTGTTCGTTTTTTCCAATTGAATTGAAGACAGCCATTAGACGCCATCATCACAAGGCAATATGACCGTCATCACGAATCAATAGCTCAGCCCGGTCGAGGTCGAGTTCATTTCCCTCAAATCCGTATCAATTTATTGGATAACTCTGTAAATCCAAACTGAATTTAAGTCAACTTGTGAGAATGGTTAATTAAATGGAGGTCTTGCGGGAACGCTAGACTAGAACTTAAACGTCAGATTGGCGTCGAGAAAGGTCGTGGTACGGCCGCCGGCGGTGCGGATCGCCGAGCCGGGATCGAAGACGCCGAACTCGAACAATGTCAGCACATGTGGCGTGATCGTCCAGGTGACGCGCAAATCCGACTGCCGGCCAATCGTGCGGCCGGGAGCCAGCACCGTCGCCGCGTAATTGTTCTGGCCGTTGCCCCCGGGCCATGGCGCGCCGGTATAGATCGCGTCCGACTGCGAATAACGCCATAGGAATGAATAATAGTATTCGGCGGTCACCGCCTCGGTCGGGCGGACGCTGACGCGCGGCGCGAAATCGTAGAAATTGGTCGGGGCGAACTCGTTGTTTGGCACGTAATATTGCGTGTTTGGGTACATCGGCTGGTAGGTGCTGATCGTGCCGCCGGCCTTGTCGGCGCCGCCCGAGGCGATGTCGGCATGGGCGCCGATGCGCGGCTTCCACGGCAGGTCGTGAAAGGTGTAGCCGGTATCGGTGTTGACCGCGAACGCGGCGACACCGAGCCCGGCGTAACTGCCGGTCTGCCCGGCGCCTTGCCAGTCGTAATCGAGGTCGCCGACAGCGCCATAGCCGCGCAGCCCGAACGTATCGCGGTGATCCTGGCTGGTGACAAACCCCGCGCCGGTCGCAGCGACGATCTTGGCGCCGGTCATCAAGGCCGCGTCATCGTAGATCGCCGACCCCTTGCCGTTGGCGAACGGCGACGAGCGCCAGCCGAAATAGAAGAGGTCGATCGAGGCGTGCGCATCGGTGCCAGCAAGGGTGAAGCGCGGCAGGTCGTAGCTGCCATAGACGCCCCAGAGATTGGTGTGGGCGTTGTCCTTGTCCTCGAGGATGCCGTTCTCGAAATCGACGAGGTTGTAGGCGAAGGCGTCGACCCGCGCGAAGCCCCAATCGCGATAGGCGCGGAACCCGTCGAACACCGGGGACGGCAGGTTGGTCGACACATTGGCGCGTACCTGCAGGTCGTTGCCGAAGAAGATTTCCTGGCGTCCGGCGCGGAACCCGGTCTGGGTCGTCGCGGAGTTGTCGTGGATTTCGCCAAACCCGTTCACCAGGCCCAGCTCGTCGCGCAGATTGCCGGGGATCGGGTCGCCGGCGTCGTGGCCGGTCTGCTGCCCGTGATAGAGCTCGCCGTAGAAGCGGACGTAATCGCCCAAGTGCAGATCCGCGCCCAACTCGTAGCGCTGCTTATAGAGCTCGTTGGTCGAGACGCCGGTCGCCGGGGTGAACACCGGGGTCTTGCCCGGGGTAGCCGCGGTGGCGATGCCGAAATTCTTGTGATCGGTGTTGTCATAGCGAAACCGCATTTCGCCATTGAGCGTCAGGTAGATATCGCCATTCGGGTCGAACGGGATGAATTTGAGCGGGTCGAACGGGTCGTTCGACAGCGTCGGATCGCGCAGATAGCTGTAGTCCTCCTCGTAGCGCTCGACATAGGCGTTGTCGCGGCCGGGTCCCTTGCCCTTGTAGAAATACGGCGCCAGCTGCCCGGTGTTGGCGGGCAGCTCGGGGCTTTCCTGGGCCTGGCCCGGTGCCGCGACGGCAAGGAACAGCGCCGCGGCGAGGAGCAAGGTGCTGCGGTGGCCCAAGATCATCGGTGCATCACGGTGTCGAGAGGCCGGAGATATAGTCGGCGAGGGTGGCGATTTCGGCGTCGGTCAAATCCTTCACCGCCGCGCTCATATTGCCGTCGATATCGCCGCGCGTTCCCGCCCTAAAGCCCCGGAGCTGCGCGGTCAAGTAGTCGACATGTTGGCCGGCGATGCGCGGGACGCTCTGCTGGCCGGGCAGTCCCGGCGCGTGGCACTGAACGCAATTCTTCTGCAGCGTCAGGGTGGGTCCGGCGGCAAGCGCCTCGGCGCTTGATTGACGCGCCGGTGTCCACCGCCTCAGCGCGCTGTAATAGGCCGCGAGGTTGCCGAGATCGTTATCGGCAAGCGGCGCGGCGAGCGGCTCCATCACTTCCGACGGTCGATGCTTGGCGCGGAACTGATAGAGCGCCAGCACGACGTAATCGTTCCACTGGCCGCCGATCGAGGGCACGATCGGCTGCTCGGAGATGCCGCCTTTGCCGTGACACGGAGCGCACGCCTCCTCCGCCTTCTGCCGTCCAGCCTCGGCGTCGTAGGCCGAGGCGGGAGCGGCAGTCAGCGTCAGCGCGCAGAGGCCGGCGGCGAGAGAAGCGGCCCTGATCACGTCTTCTTGTAGGAGATGCGGTAGATCGCGCCGTTCCAATCGTCGGAGACAAGCAGCGCGCCGTCCGGCATCACCTGCACGTCGACCAGCCGGGCCAGGATGTTCTGGCCATCGAGGACGCCGGTCATGAACGGCTCGGACTTCACCACCTTGGTGCCGGTCGGGTCGAGCACGATCCGCGTGAGGTTGTAGCCGCTCTTCTCGGTACGGTTCCACGAGCCGTGCTCAGCGATGATGATGTTGTTCTTCCAGTCGGCCGGGAACATCTTGCCGGTATAGAAACGCATGCCGAGCGAGGCGACATGCGGCCCGAGCTTGACGTCGGGCGGGACGAAATCGGCGCAGCTCGCGTATTTGCCGTAGATCGGATCGAGCGTGTCGCCCTGGTGGCAGAACGGATAGCCGAAATTCTCGCCCTTGGCGGTGGCGTGATTCAGCTCGTCCGACGGGGTGTCCTCGCCGAGCCAGTCGCGGCCGTTATCGGTGAACCAGAGCTGCCTGGTCACCGGACTGAACGCCATGCCGACGCTGTTGCGCACGCCCTGCGCATAGATCTGCAGCAGGTGCTTGTCGGGCTGGACCCTGAGGATCGCCGCCTGGATATATTCCGGCATGGTGATGTTGGTCGGCGCGCCCTGGTTGAAATAGAGCCAGCCGTCCGGACCCATCACCATGAACTTCCAGAAATGCCCGTCCTGGTGCGGCAGACCCTCGATGACCACCTTCGGTTCCGGCGGGTTGTCGAGATGGTTCTCGATGTCGTCGTAGCGGATGATCCGCTCGCGCTCGGCGACGAACAGCGTGCCGTTCGAGAAGGCGACGCCGTTCGGCGAGTTGAGCCCCTTGGCGATCTGCTTGACCTCGCGGTGGTCGCCCTTGTCGACGATGGCGAAGACCCCGTCATGGCTCCGTTGACCGACGAACACCGTGCCCTTGGCGCCGATGGCCATCGAACGGGCTTCCTGGAGGTCGCCCGCCCACAGCTCGATCTTGAAGCCGGCGGGAACCTTGAACTTGTCGAGCGGGATATCCTTGCTCGGATGGCCGAGCATGTTCGCCACGTTTGGATGGAGCGCGGAGTTCTTCTGCTCCGGGGTCATCCCTTCCATCCACGACGGCGCGCCAGCCGCCTGCGGCGCATGCGCGCCAAGCGTCGGCGCCTGCGCGACGGGCTCCGCGGCCGCGGGGACCGGGGCTGCCGCTACTGGCGCAGGAGCCGGCGCAGGAGCTGGAGTCGGCGCAGGAGCTGGAGCCGGCGCGGGTGCCGGAGCTACCGCGGCAGGCGCAGCCGTCGGAGACTGAGCGGGTGCAGGAGTCTGCGCCAATGCGCTCATCGCTTGCAGGCCAAGCCAAGCGGCGCTGGCAGCTATTGCGCCCCAGCCAATATGTCTGGATTTCATCGCGATCCTCCCGTATCGGCGAGCACCTGGCCGGCGCTGCGCAACTTATTGGTCATTCTATGCGCGGCCGGCTCGGTCGCTCAAGGCGTCTGTCTTAACGCCCCGAGCCGGGCGCCGTCAGCGCGCGGCGACGCCGATCAGATCGCCGAGCCGGTCCGGCGCGTCGAGCAACTCGCGGCTGGCCCCGGAAAACACGATATTGCCGCGATCGAGCACGATCGCCGCCGCGCACAATTCGAGCGCGATCCGCGCGTGCTGCTCGATCAGCATCAGCGCGAGCCCCTCCTCGCGCTTCAAGCGTTCCAACACGCCGAGCAAGGCGTCGACGATGATCGGCGCGAGACCTTCGAGCGGCTCGTCCATCAGCAGCAGCGACGGGTTGCCCATCAGCGCCCGGCCGATCGCCAGCATCTGCTGCTCGCCGCCCGAAAGCTGGCTGCCGCGGCTGGCGCGCCGCGCCGCGAGCGACGGGAACAGATCGTAGATCCGCGGCTGCGACCACGCGCCGGGGCGCGCGGCGACCGCCAGGTTCTCCGCGACGGTCAGCGACCCGAACACCTCGCGCTCCTGCGGCACGAAGCCGATGCCGAGCCGCGCCCGGCGATAGGGCGGCAGTCTCGCGAGATCGCTTTCGGCAAAGGAAATCCGCCCGGCGCGCAGCGTGGCGCGTCCGACGATCGTCCCCATCAGCGTTGTCTTGCCGACGCCGTTGCGGCCGAGCACGGCGAGCGTGCCGCCGGGCGGCACGGCGAGCGAGATGTCCTCGACCACGACCGTCTCGCCATAGCCGGCCTCGACACCGGCGAGCACCAGCCCTCCGTGCGCCGTGCCGTTCATCGCGGCGCCCGTTCGCCGAGATACACCTCGCGCACGCGCGGGTCGGCGGCGATCGCCTCGGGCGTCCCCTCGACGAGGACGCGGCCCTGGACCAGCACGGTGATGGTTCGCGCCAGCCGGAACACCAGATCCATGTCGTGCTCGATGATCAACAGCGCGATGTCGGCGGGCAGCCGCTCGATCACCGAGACGATGATCCCGCTCTCGCCCGACGGGACGCCCGCCGCCGGCTCGTCGAGCAGCAACACCTTCGGCGCGAGGCCGAGCGCGATCGCGATCTCGACCAGGCGCTGGCGGCCATAGGCGAGGCCGTTGACCGGAAGCAGTGCCTGGTCGGCGATGCCGAGCGTCTCCAGAAGGCCATAAGCCTCCTCGATGATCGCGCGATGCCGCCCGGCGGGGCGCAGCAATCCGCCCGCCACCCCTTCCCGCTCGGCGATCGCCAGCACCACGTTTTCGAGCACACACAGGCGGCGGAACAGCGCGTTGATCTGAAACGTGCGGGCCAGGCCGCGCTTGACGCGCGCCGCCTGCGCCAGATCGGTGATGTCGGCGCCGTCGAGGTGGATCGTGCCGCCGCTCGCGCGCAGCGCCCCGGTGACCAGATTGACAAAGCTGGTCTTGCCGGCGCCGTTCGGCCCGATCAGCGCGTGGCGGGCGCCGCGTTGGAGCCGGAAATCGATCTCGCTGGCCACGGTCAGCGCGCCGAAGCTCTTGCACAGCCCGCGGGTCTCGAGCGCCAGCGCCGTCACGGCCGCAGGCGCTCAATGAGGCCCAGCAGACCGCCGCGCGCGAAGACGACAACGGCGATCATCAACAAGCCCAGCCAGAAATACCAGTAGACCGGGTCGATCGACGAGAAGCGGTCCTGCGCAATCATGAACACTGGCACGCCGATAAACGCGCCGTAGAGCCGCCCGACCCCGCCGATGATCAGCATGATCAGCGCGTTCCCCGAACGCTCGAGGCTCAGCGAGGTGAGCCCGACAAAACTCGTCGTCTGGGCGATCAGCGCGCCGGAGGCTCCAGCCAGCGCCGCCGCTATGGTGTAGATGACAAGGCGCCGGCGCGCGACCGGCGCGCCGATGGCGTGCATGCGCGCGGTGTTCTCGCGCGCCCCGATCAGCGCGCGACCGAACGGCGAATGAACGATGCGCCGCGCCACGAGCCAGCCGAGGAACAGCACGATCAGGCAATACGCGTAGGCGACGCGCCCGAACATGTCGAAGCGAAAGAGTCCGAAAATCGGCCAAACCTGCATCCCTTGCAGCCCGTCATCGCCGCCCGTCCAGCGGCCGGCTTTGTTGGCCGCCTCGTAGAGCGTCGTCGCCACGACGAGGGTCTGCATCAACAGCGCGAGCCCGGTGGTGCGCAGGATGATGAGGCCGCTCAGAAACCCGACGAGCCCCGCAATCAGCGCCGCGGCGATCAGCCCGCTGATCGGCTCGCCCCAGCCATTGGCGGCGAGGATGCCGGCGACATAGGCACCGGTACCAAAGAACGCCGCGTGGCCGAGCGTGACGATCCCGGCATAGCCGAGCACCAGATCAGCCGACAGCACGAAGAGGATCGTCGCGAGGATCTGCGCGCCCAGCGACAGATAGCCCGGCAGCGCGAAATAAGCGGCCACCGCGATCAGCCAGGGCAATGCCTCCAGCGGATGAAGGCGGTGGCGTCGCGCGAAGGCGTCGATGACCGCGTCGCGCACCGCGCTGTGCTCCGCGCCGGCGGCCATCACGCTCGGCCGAACAGGCCTTGCGGCCGCCACAACAGCAACGCCATCGTCAGCGCGTAGATGAAGAAGGCGCCGAACTCGGGCAGCAGATATTTGAACCCGGTATCGCCGATGCCGATCAGCAACGCGGCGAAAAACGGCCCGCGGATGCTGCCAAGACCGCCCACCGCGACGACGATGATGAAATACACCAGGTATTGCAGTGCGTAGGACGGGCTGATCGCGAGCAGATCGGCGCCCAGCCCGCCGCCGAGCCCGGCGAGCCCGCTGCCCAGCGCGAAGGTCAGCATGAACAGGCGCGAGGTATTGATCCCCACCGATTGCGCCATGCGCAGATTATCGACCGCGGCGCGGATCTGGGCGCCGAACCGCGTCCGCTCCAGGCCGAGCCACAACGCCGTCACCAACCCCGCGCCGCACAGGATCAGAAAACTGCGATAGGCCGGGAAATGGCGAAAGCCGAGATCGACCTGCCCGCTCAGCCAGCGCGGCGGCTCCATCTGCTGGGTCAACGGCCCACACACGAAGGTCGCGCCGGCCACCGACATAAAGATGAGACCCATCGTCAGCAAAACCTGGTCGAGCTCCTCGCCGCCATAGAAGCGGCGGTACAGCAGCCGCTCGAGCGGGATGCTAGCGAGAGCGGCGGCGATGGCGGCGGCCGCGAGCGCCGGCAGGAACGGCACGCCATACCGGTTCATCAGGCGGATCATCACGTAGCCGCCGAGCATCGCGAAAACGCCGTGCGCCAAATTGACGAACCCCATCAGCCCCATCGTCACCGACAGACCGACCGAGATCAGGTAAAGCACCATCGCGAAGGCGAGCCCGTGGAAGCCGATGCTGACGATCGCGTCGGTAACGCCGTGCAACGAATTGCCCCCCATTTGTCATCCCGGCGGAAGCCGGGATCCACTTTTCAGCTTTTCGAGCGGGTTGAGAAGTGGGTCCCGGCTTGCACCGGGACGACAGAGTGAGGTGTTCACTTGGGCGGGTTCAGCTCTTTCCACGGGTCCTTGACCATCGGGATTGTCGCGATCTCGACATTGGCGAGCTTGCCGTCGACCTTCTTGACCTCGCGGATATAGATGTTCTGCACGATGTCGCGGGTATTCGGGTCGATCTCGATCGGGCCGCGCGGGCTGTCGGGGTTCTTCCAATGCGACAGGAAGGCCATCGCCTCGTCGCCGGTGAACTTGCCCTTGGTCTGTTTGATCAGGTCAAAGATCGCGGCCATCCCGTCCCAGCCACCGACGGAGAAGAAATCGGGGATCGACTGGTCGCCGTATTCCTTGGTCCAAGCGGCAAGAAAGGCCTGATTCGCCGGACGCTGCGCGGCGGTCGAATAATTGCCGGCGGTGATCAGCCCGAGCGGGGTGTCGCCCATTTTCTGCAATTCTTCATCCGGCAGCAAGTCCTGCGCCGAGACGATGTGGATGCCCGCCTCGCGCACGCCGAGGTCGCGGACCGCGTTCATCATCGCCGTCGCCTGGGTTTGCGCCGGAACCCACAGGAAGGCGACATCGGGCTTGGCATCCTTGACCCGCTGCACGAACGGCACGAAGTCGGGGTTCTGCATCGGATAGCGAACCGAATCGATGATCTTGCCGCCGCCATCGGTAAAGCCCTTGATAAAGGCGCCCTCTGAATCATGCCCGGCGATAAAGTCGGTGACCTCGGTATAGGCGGTTTTCCAGCCTTGCTCCGCCGCCCACTTGCCGATCGGGTCGCATTCCTGCCACAGCGTGAACGAGGTCCGCACGATATAGGGCGACAGTCGCGTCAGCGAAACACCGGCGGCGTTGGTGAGGACCAGCGGTATCTTCGCCTCGGCGGTCAGCGGCGCCACCGCGGCGGCGACCGGCGACAGGATGATGCCGGTCAGAATTTGCACCTGGTCGCGGGTGATCAGCTCCTGCGCCAGGCGCTTGCCGACTTCCGGGCTGGAGGTGTCGTCGCGCTTGATGAGCTCGACCTTGATGCCGGCCGGCAAATCCTTCTCGTGCAGCTTGACATAGAGGTCGATGCCCTTCTGCATCTCGTCGGCGGCCTGCGCGACGAAGCCCGAATAGCTATTGATGACGCCGATCTTGATGGTTTGCGCTTCGGCTCCCGTCAAACCCCATAGGAGGCCCAGCCCCAAGAACAGCGTCGCCGCGATGACCGACATGCGCCGCCGGAAAAAATCGCCCAGCATCATCTCCCCCTGTCGAATTCCGCGTTGCTTTGTCGAGCGGTGGCGCGGCAGCCTAGCGCAGCCCGCGCCGATCCCGATAGTCGGAACGTTGCGCGAGGGTTGTGCGGCGGAGCGATCCATGATCCCGTGCCGCAATCCTGACCGCGCGGCGCCGGCGGTAAGGGACACCGGGGGACGAGTGCGTGACGGACATTGTCAAGAATAGGGCGGTGCCGGCCGGGGCGGCGCGCGCGAGCTGGCTGCCGTCGAGCCAGGGCGTCGTAACCCTGGCGATCCTCGTCTTTTGCGGCGGGCTGGTGATCTACCCGCTCCTCTACCTGATCGCCGAGTCGCTCAATATCGGCGAGCCGGACGTCTTTCCGCCCACCGCGTACGGCGTCGATAACTACTTCGACCTGATCGACGATTGGCATGTAATCGCCAACACCGCGTTTGTCGCCTGCCTGGCGACGGTAATGGCGGTGGCGATCGGCTTTCTCGCCGCCTGGGCGCTGACCCGCACCAAGCTTCCCGGTCGTGCCTGGCTCGAGCGGCTGATGGAGCTGCCCTATTACATGACCCCGCTGGTCGGGGCGCTGGCATGGTCGATCCTCGCCGCGCCGCGCACCGGGTTTCTCAACCAGCTCTGGCATGCCGTCGGCGGCGGCGGCGACCTGGTCAATATCTATTCGCCGCTCGGCATCGCCTGGGTCATGGCGCTGTTCGAGGGCACCGTCGCCTTCGTCATGATCTCCGCGGCGATGAAGTCGATGGACCCGGCGCTCGAGGAAAGCGCGCGGGTGCTCGGCGCCGGCAAGTGGCGGGTGATGCTGACCGTGACCCTGCCGCTGGTCCTGCCCGGGGTGCTCGGCGCGGCGGTCTTTGTCTTCGCCGAAATGCTCGGCTCGTTCGCCGCCGCTTTCGTCCTCGGCCTTCCCGCCCGCTTTGTCGTCATCACCACGGCGATCTGGGAGGCGGTGCAATCCTTCCCGCCCGACTATCCGCGCGCCGCGGCGCTCGGCATCTCGCTTTCGGTGGTGATGTTCGCGACCTTGGCCCTCTACCGGGTGGTGGTTCGGCGCGGCAATTTCGCGACGATCACCGGCAAGGCGTTCCGGCCGCGGACGATGGCGATGGGGCGGATGGCCTGGGTGCTGTTCGGCTTGTGCCTCGCCTATGTCGTCGCCGCGGTGTTCCTGCCGCTGGCGGCGCTGCTGCTGACCTCGTTCCAGCGCTTTGCGACGGTCATCCTGTCGCAGAGCGAGCTGACCCTGGCGAATTACCAGACCGCGTTCGGCTTTGGCGCGGTGCGGCAGGCCTTGACCAACAGCCTGATGCTCGGGGTCGGTGTCGCCAGCATCGGGATCCCGATCATGGTCGTGCTGGTGTGGATCATCTACCGCTCGAAGGCGCCAGGACACGGCCTCATCGAATATGTCGTAATGTTCCCGCAGGCAGTGCCGCGGATGGTGTTCGGCCTCGCGCTGCTGTGGGCCTGGCTCAACATCCCGATCCCGATCTACGGCACGCTGTGGCTGATGGCGCTGGCGTATTTCACCGTGCTGCTGCCGCTCGGAGTGCGGACCCTCGCCGGTGTCGTGCTGCAGATCGACAAGAGCCTCGAGGAGTGCGCCCGCGTCTGCGGCGCGTCGTGGTTCTATCAGCTGCGGACGGTGACGATGCCGCTGCTGCGGCCGGGGATCGTCGCGGCCTGGCTCTTGGTGTTCATCGCCAGCGTGCGCGAGCTCGGCGTCTCGATCTTCCTGGTCGGCCCCAACGCCAAGGTCATCGCTCCCTCGATCATCAGCTCGTGGCTCAGCTCGTCGTCCGAGCTGTCGGCGGCGCTGGCCCTCATCCAGACCGCCGCGGTGTTCATCGCCCTCATCGTGCTGTTCCGCGCGACGCGACGCTATTCCGGAGCGCTGCCGTGAGCGAGGCGCGCATCGCGGTCAGCGACCTCGTCGTCCGCTACGGCGACGTGCCGGCGGTCAACGGGGTCAGCTTCACCGTCGGTCCAGGCGAACATGTGACCCTGCTCGGCCCTTCCGGCTGCGGCAAGACCACGACGTTGCGCGCGATCGCCGGGCTCGAGGAGCCATCAGGCGGCAGCATCCGCATCGCCGGCACGACCGTCTATTCGGCCGCCGAGCGCCGCAACGTCCCGGCCGAGAAGCGCGGCGTGTCGATGGTGTTCCAGTCCTACGCGGTGTGGCCGCATATGAGCGTCGCCGACAATGTCGCCTACGGCCTGCGCGTGCGGAAGCTGCCCAAGGACGAGATCGCCGAGCAGGTCGAGCGCGCGCTCGACCTGGTGCAAATGCGCGCTTTCGCCGATCGCTCGGCGGCGCTGCTGTCAGGCGGGCAACAGCAGCGCGTCGCGCTCGCCCGGGCGATCGCGTTCTCGCCGACCGTGCTGCTGTTCGACGAGCCGCTGTCGAACCTCGACGCCAAGCTGCGGGTCGAGATGCGGGTGGAGTTGCGCGCCTTGCAGCGCCGGCTCGGCGTGACCTCGCTCTATGTCACCCATGACCAGGAGGAGGCGCTGGCGATCTCCGACCGGGTCGTGGTGATGAATGTCGGCGGCATCGAGCAACTCGGCACGCCCGAGGACATCTACAACCGGCCGAAAACCCGGTTCGTCGCCGATTTCGTCGGCTCGGCGAACCTGATTGCCGGGACACCGCGCCCCGGCGGCACAGGGCCCGGCCCGGTTTGGTTCGACGCCGTCGGCGGGCTTGTTTTCGAGGCTTTCGCCGCACATGCGCCGCATGGCGACGAAACCTGCGTCGCGGTGCGCACCGCTTATATCGACATGTCCGCGGGACAAGCTGGCGGCCGCCCCAACGCCGCCCCGGGCACGATCCGCCAGCGCCTGTTCCACGGCGATTTCATCCAGTACATCGTCGATTGGCCGGCCGGCCAGTTGACCGTGCGCCGCCCGCCGACCGAGCTGTTAGACGAAGGCGCCAGCGTCACGCTGTCCTTCGCGCCCGAGCACTGCGTGCTGCTGGAGGGATAGAGGTGGGATTGGCTCCGGGTTCGTCGCTGCGCGATGCCCCGGAACGACGAGGAAATGATCGGTAGGGAGAGAAGCACCATGAAGGCGGTTTCGGCATTGATGGTCATCATGACGCTCGCGATCGTCGGGCCCGCATGGGCGGAAGACGGCGATGTTTGCGCCACGCCGACCGAAGTGCAGGGCGTCAAGACCTGCGCAGATGTCGCCAAGGCCGAGGCCGAGGGCGAGCTCGTGGTCTACGCCACCAACCCGGAGGCCGCCGAGCTGCGCGTGCTGGCCGAATTCACCAAGGCCTTCCCCAAGATCAAGACCAACTACACGCGTCTCCAGGCGGGGGCGCTCTATGCCAAGGTCAATGCCGAGCGCCAGGCCAAGACCTACACGGTCGACGTCATGCAGATTTCCGACATGGGCATGGTGCTCGATTTCCAGAAGAAGAACGGTTACGCGCGTTACGTCTCGCCGCAGATGACCGCCTTCAAGCCCGAATACAAAAGCCAGCCGGAGGGGTTCTGGACCTGGGGCGCGATCGGGCCGGCCGGGATCGCCTACAACCCGACCACCGTCTCCGACAGCGAGGCGCCGAAGACCTGGCAGGAGGCGATCGATCCGAAATGGGCCGACGGCATCACGGTGAAGCTGTCGACCTCGGGGCTGCAGCACGTCGCCTGGTACGAGCTGCGCCGGCTCTACGGCCCCGACTACTGGAAGAAGTTCGGCGAGCTCAAGCCGAAAGGCTTCGATTCCTACGTCCAGCAATTCGATCGGCTGGTCAACCAGCAGGACAAGATCGTCCACACCGCCCAGTATTCCGGCTACCTCGAATGGAAGAAGAAGGGCGCGCCGGTCGGCTTTGTCATCCCGGCCGACGGCTTGCCGGCGACCCCGGAAAGCTGGGGTATCCCGACCGATGGGCCGCACCCGAACGCGGCGCGGCTGTTTGTCGACTGGTTCCTCTCGGACGCCGGGCAAAGGGCGATGGCCGACAATCTTTTCCTGCACTCGGCACGCGGCGGTGCGTCGCCGCCGCCAGGGGGCGAGCCGCTCGAAAAACTCAAATTGCTGATGCCCGACGATTGGAACAAATTCCTCGCCAGCCGCACCGAATTCGCCCGCGAATGGGACAAGTACACCGGCTTGCGGTGACCCTTTTGCGGGCGTTCCTCGGAAAACAGCCTCGGCTTATACCGGACTGAATTGGGACTGACCCGTTGCTTTTTTTTGCATCCGCTTCCCGGCGAAAGCCGGGACCCACAGGTCAGCTGTTCGAGACGCTCGGGGGGTGGGTCCCGGCTTTCGCCGGGAAGCGGATTTCTACAGCGCGTGTCAGTCCCAGCTTGCACGGGCAGCACGAGTCACCCCAAATCACATCGGTATTAGGTCGGCCACACCGGCTTGGCGACCGCCATGTTTTCCGGGAAGACGGTAACGGGCTTCCCGTCCTGCCACTGCACGATCACGAGCTGCGCGTCGACCCGCCGACCTTTGTCATCGAACTTCAGATGGCTTCCCGGGAAATAGATCGCCGGGCCGTCGGTGATGTCCATAGTGCGGATCGCCTCGGCGACCTTCGCCTTGTCCGCGGCACCCGCCTTGTTGAGCGCCCAGGCGTAGATCTGCACATGGGCATAGGCGAAAATCTCGTTGTGCCCGAACCACGGGTTGCCGCTGCGCTTGACATAGCGCGCCGACAAATCATCGACCGCCTTGCCGGGCCAATTGGCGAGGCCGATCAGCACATCCTGGAGAATGTCCTTGCCCGTCGTTTTCAGCAGTTCCGGCACGACCCAATGCCCGCCATTGCCGACGATCGCCAGCTTGGTGGCCGGCATGCCGTATTGCGTGAAGGCGTCGATCAGGATCTTGTCGTCGCCGTTATTGGTCGATTGCAGCAGCACGAAGTCGGGCTTCGCGCCGCGTACCGGCTGAACCAGCGCGGTCGCGTCCGCCAGCGGCGGGGTATAAACCTGATTGACCCCCGCGGTCAGGTGCTGGTCCTTGAGCACGTGATCGTTGATCGGCTTCATGAAGCTGACCGAAGCCGCGGTGTTGTCGCCGATAAGTGCGACCTTGGTCGGCGCTTTGCCGGTCGCCGCCTGCGAGAGCTTCATCAGGTAGGGGACGATCTGCTCGGCTTGCGCATTGGCCGTCGGCGATGTCTGGAAGACGTACTTGAAGCCGCGGTCGGTGATCGCGTCGGAATAAGACAGGGTGAGCCAGGGCAGCTCGGCCCGCTCGCTGATCTCGGTCGCGGCGAGGGTAAAGGTCGAGAGCCAGCAGCCAAAGCCCCCGACCAGGCCGGGGTTCTGCGAGATCATGCGCTGCGCGGCATCCTTCGCGGTCTCGGCGGTGGTGCCGGTATCGACCGCGAGAAGCTTCAGTTTGGCGCCGCCGAGCGACTTGATGCCGCCCGCGCTGTTGATGTCGTCGATCGCCATCTCGGCGCCGGCCTTCTCGAGAATGCCCTGTTCCGCCCACGGGCCGGAAAGGGGCACCAGCATCGCGATCTGGATGTCGTCCGCCGCCGCCGCCAGGCGCGGCCGCGCCAACGCCGCCGCGCCGAGAAGCCCCATCGCGGTACGCCGTCCGATCTTCCGTGTCATCTCGCGTTTCCCTTACTGTCGTTGCAATTTTTTAAGCTTCGCCCATGCCGAGATAAGACCGCCTGACGCGGTCGTCCGCAAGCAGGCTCTGGTACGCCCCCTCGAGCACGACCCGCCCGGTTTCGAGCACGTAGCCGTGGTCCGAGAGCTCCAGCGCCTCGGCCACCCGCTGCTCGACCAGGAGGATCGCCAGCCCGTCTTCCTTGTGGACCTGGGCGATGCGCTCGAAGATCGTCTCCGCGATCGCTGGCGCCAGCCCCATCGAGGGTTCGTCGAGCATCAACAGGCGCGGCGCGGCGGCGAGGCCGCGCCCGATCGCCAGCATCTGCTGTTCGCCGCCGGACAGCGTGCCGGCGAGCTGATCCGAACGTTCCGCGAGGATCGGAAAGAGCGTGTGGATGCGCTCCAAGGTGTGCATCCAGCGCGCTCGGCCGGCGCGGGGATAGGCGCCCATCTCCAGGTTCTCGCGGACGGTAAGCGTGCGGAACACCTGCCGCCCCTCCGGCACATGAGCGATGCCGAGATGCGCGCGGGCCGCCGCCGGCCGGGACAGCAACGGCGCGCCATCCCACCGCACGCCGCCGGATACCGGCGGGACGATGCCGCAGATCGCCTTGAAGAGCGTGGTCTTGCCCGCCCCGTTCGGCCCGACCACCGTGACGAACTGGCCGGGAGCGACGCCGAGCGAGACGCCTTGCAGCGCGCGCAAGCCGCCGTAGGAGACCGACAGGTCGCTGACCTCAAGCATTGGGGGCCTGAGCATGCTCCCGCTGGGCCAGCTGGCGCGCCAGGAATTTGGAGCCGAGATAGGCCTCAATCACCGCGGGGTCTTCCACCACCGCGTGCGGCAGGCCTTCCGCCAGCACCGCGCCGTGATCGAGCACCAGGAAGCGGTCGGCGAGGCGCAACATCGCGTGCATCGTGTGCTCGATGATGACGATGGTCATGCCGCCGGCGCGCAGCTCGCGCAGCACGGCGAGCAGGTCGTCGCACTCCTCGCGGCCCAACCCGGCCAGCGTTTCGTCGAGCAGCAAGAGGCGCGGGCGACCGGCCAGCGCGCGCGCCAGCTCCATCAGCCGCAGCTCCTTGTTGGTCAGCTCGCCAGCGGGGCGCGCCGCGCGGTCGGCGAGCCCGACCGCCCCCAGCGCCGCCTCGGCCGCCGCGGCGGCGCCGTGATCGTCGAGCCCCGCGCCATAGCCGCCGACGATCACGTTGTCGAGCAGCGACAGGCGCGGGAAGCTGCGCACCACCTGAAAGCTGCGCCCGATGCCGAGCCGTGCGACCTCGTGCACCTTGCGCCCGCGCAGCTCCTGGCCGTCGAGCATCGCCGAGCCGGCATCCGCCGGGAGCACGCCGTTCAGCAGGTTGAACAAGGTCGTCTTGCCGGCGCCGTTGGGGCCGATGATGCCGAGGATCTCGCCCGCCTCTACGGTGAACCCGACATCCTGCACCGCGCGCAGGCCGCCGAAGGATTTCGCCAGCCCGCGCACCGCCAGTAGCGTACCGCTCGTGACCGGCACGGTCAGCGACGAGGCGCGCTCTTGGGTGGCCGGCGCCGCGGCGGGGCGGCGGAAGAAGCGGTCGCGGATGGTCCAGAACAATCCCTCGGGCGCCGCCAGCATGATGCCGATGATCGCGACCCCGTACACCACACCCTGGATGCCCGGGACGACGTCGCCGAGCTCGGCGTTCAGCGTCTCGGCGAGCGGGATCAGGATGACGGCCCCGAGCGCCGGTCCCCATACCGTGCCGACGCCGCCGAACAGCGTCACCACCAGTGCCTGGGCCGAGACGATCACGCCGAACACCGAGTCGGGCGTGACGATCAACAACACGCACGCGTAAAGCCCGCCGGCCGCCGCCGAGATCGCGCCGCTGGCGACGATCGCCCGCATCTTCCAGCGCCAGGTGTTGATCCCGGCCGCTTCCGCCGCCAGCTCGTTCTGCTTGATCGCCAGGAGCGCGAGGCCGAACCGGCTGTTCTCGACCAGCATCCCCGCGATCATCGCGGCGACGAACAGACCAACCGCGATCAAGGTCGAATAGAGCGGGTTGGCAATTTGCAGGAAGAGCGCCGGATGCTCGCGATGCATCGGCAGCGGCACTTCCTGGAAGCCGAGATATTGCAGCACGTAGAGCATGGCGAGCGGATAGGCCAGCATCGACAGCGCGAAATAATGGCCGCGCAGCCGGAAGGTGGGCAGCCCGATCAGCACCGCCGCGACGCAGCCCACCACCATGCCGAGCGGAATGCCGAGCCACGGCGTCAGCTGCCAATAAACCAGCGTCAGCGTCACGGTATAGGCGCCGATGCCGAAGAACGAGGCGTGGCCGAAGGAA
>Ga0182024_10004544_pt1 | contig 31824 bp, 28 predicted proteins | sample P32metaG_FD_120480 | JGI IMG/M metagenome (GOLD analysis project Ga0182024, IMG submission 120480) | Permafrost microbial communities from Stordalen Mire, Sweden - P3-2 metaG (Illumina Assembly) | ecosystem: Environmental > Terrestrial > Soil > Wetlands > Permafrost | place: Sweden: Stordalen...
ACCGGTTTTTCTGCCAATATGAACCGCATAGTTCTAGGCGGCATGGATGGTCCGAATTCGCTGGCGCTCGGCATCGGGCTTACAGCAATTGCATTTGTGATACTTATCAATGCCCTAGCCACTTGGTACTCGACCAAATCGCCAGTGAGCATACAAAATTCTCTCGGTCACTTCACAGATCGCCTGATGAAGACGATGTTTAGACGACTCACGTCCCGACAGGAATATAGTCAGGATGCTATTTCTCCTTATTTCTGGGTGAACGGCAGGCCTCCGGAAACTGCCGTTTTTCAACAATTGCGAGACGGATCATTCGCCGATTATCGACTCATCGTTGAGGGGTTGGTCGAAAAGCCTCTTACGCTCTCGCTGGATGACTTAAAAGCGATGCCACGCCGTACACAGATAACCCTGCATAATTGCATCCAGGGCTGGTCTGGCATCGCCCAATGGACGGGTTTGCCGCTTAGTGAACTATTGAAAGACTGTAAGCCGCTGCCAGAAGCCAAATACGTTGTTTTCCATTCGTTTGGCGAGGATGAGCAAGGCCTTGAATTTTACGGAACGCTAGATTTGCAAGATGCCCGCAGTCCACAGACAATCCTGGCGTACGAAATGAACGGCACAGCATTACCAATTCAATATGGAGCCCCGCTGCGTTTGCGTGTTGAAACAAAACTCGGTTTTAAAATGACGAAATACCTGAAGTCAATTGAACTAATCAATGACTACAGAACCATCGGTCTCGGACAAGGTGGCTATCGAGAAGATAGGCAGTATTTCGGCACTATCGCCGGAATTTAACTTCTTTCGATTGTGTAATTTTGCAGCAAATCATCGCCCGCATATGTCGAACTAATTTGGGAAATAGTCGATACCCACGCTGCCACGTACCTCTTGAATCGTTTTGGCAGCAACTTCCCGAGCGGCTGTCGTCCCATCTTTGAGAATCCGCATAACCTCGCCTGGATCTTTTGCGAATTCATGACGGCGCGCCCTGATCGGATCAAGTATCGAAAGCAGTACTTCAAGCAATCGGCTTTTCACAACAGTATCGCCAAGCCCACCACGTCGATAGTGTTCTTTCATGACATCAAGAGACTGTTTATCAGGGTCGAAGGCACCTTGAGCTGCTGGCAGTTGCGGTCTTCCTTGTGCGTTCAATTCAAGGACATCGAATGCAACGTGAGACCAAGGGATCAGTCGAACCATGGGCGGTGCTCGTTGTCGGAGGAACAATTGGTCTTCTGGTAACTATGGGCTTCAATTTGTTCGAAAGCTTTACGCTGGCGGCGGCCGGTTCTTCCCCGGCCTTTCCTGAACTATTCGACAGAGGATTTTTGATCCTCGCGATTTGGAGCTTTCCTGTCCCCATCGCCTGGGGATTCACCGCACACTGGATGCCGGTATTTTTGGGACTGAAACCACTCAAGTCAAAATTGATTCTGTTGGGTTTTGCCTTAAACCTTGTCGGCATAATAACCGCATTGACAGGGATGCTTCTTGCCGGTTCGTTGATTCTGCTTCTGGGTGCGGCACTTACTATGATGGCGCTTCGAATTCTGGAGCGCGCTGAAAAGCCTGCCAAAACGCAAGGAGTGCATCGCAGCTTTCCGTCCTTCATGCGCATTGCATATATCTGGCTCTTAATCGCCAGTCTCATAGCTGTCTGGGCAGCACTTGAGCCTGCTTCAGTGGGAATCGGCGGAGCCGGGCGGCATGCTCTCACTGTCGGCTTTCTTATGACGATGGTATTTACAGTGGCACCACAGATGCTACCAGCTTTCTTAGGGCGAAAGAAACTTTTCAGTAAGAATTTGATGTTTTTCGCGCTGCTGCTGACAAATTCCGGCTGCCTCTTACGCGTGTCATCTGAAATCGTCGCCTATCAGCATTACGCATCGTGGGCCTGGGTACTATTGCCACTGTCAGCACAACGCTGGAATTGACAGGAGTCGTGCTTTTTACAATCAACATGATTGGAACGCTTCGTGAGCGGCCGCTCCTCGAACCGGCTAAGTGAAGGACTTCGTGACAGCCCTTCACTTCTTCCAAAATTCGGAATCAAAATGTGAATCAGGTTTACATGATACGAGGAACTATAGAGGGAACTTCCGGCTCTGAACCGGGTCATAGTCCCCAGGATAAATATCAGTTATGAAGGGGACTCAGCAATGGACAACACAAAAATGAAACGTCATCCCAGTCTGCAGCCACTTTCCAGAGATCATGGTATAGGTCTTCTTTGCGCTCAGCATGGACACAAAGCAGTGCGTGCGTCAGGTCATGACAGAGTGCGCTTGGCAGAGCAAATACGCGCCGCTAGCCGTGATGTAATACTGTCCTATCTGGAGGATGAACAACGAGTTTTATCGCCAGTGATTACAGATGAAGCACTGCGAGCTGAGTTTCAACAACATCATAATAACGTTCGTAAGCTTATAAGTGAGCTGGATCAAATTGAACCGGCTATTGATCCAGGGCTCGGCTTGATCGCAAGCGTGGCTTCTTCACTGGATGCGTATGTCCGTTGGGAAGAAAACAGTCTTTTCCCAGCCCTTGAACAAACACTTGGTAGTGATGAACTAAGCAAATTGAGTGGGCTAACTGCATCAATCGAAGCGGGACGATCGCGTCCAACCCAACTGCTGCATCGGTCAATCTCTTTGGAGATACCATCTGGATTGCCCGGCATGGAAGCAGCGACAAACTCATGATGAGGAAGGTAAGCGATGAGTACTACTGTTGAAAAGTGGCCGACTTTTATGTCCAAGTTGACGAGCGAGCAGGAAATCGCTGAGCGAACAATGTCATTTTGCTTTGAAAAGCCAGCCGGTTGGACATTCAAGGCTGGCCAGTTTATCAATATGACTCTGCTCGACCCTCCGGAAACGGATACTGAGGGTGATACCCGTGCTTTCTCGATCGCCAGTGCGCCTCATGAAGAAACACTGATGGTGGCAACTCGCATGCGTGATACTGCCTTCAAGCGCGTATTGCACAGTATGTCATTGGGAAACTCGGTCAAGATCGAAGGGCCGTTTGGCAACTTGACTCTTCACAATAACGTGGAGCGTGCCGCAGTTTTACTTGCCGGCGGCATTGGTATTACACCGTTCCGAAGCATTGTTTTTAGTGCAGCAAAAGCGAAGCTGCGTCAGCGCATTTTCCTTTTCGTTTCCAACCGGCGACCGGAGGATGCTTCATTCCTGCAAGAGCTTCAGCAGCTGGAACAAGAGAATGCGAACTACAAACTCATCGCGACGATGACGGAAATGGAAAAGTCTGATCAAGCATGGACAGGCGAAACTGGAGAGATCAATAAGGAGCTACTTTCAAAATATTTGAAGGAAGCAAAGTCTCCAATCTACTATATTGCCGGACCACCAAAGATGGTGAAGGGCTTGCACGAGATGCTGAACAAAATGGGCGTAGATGACGACGACATACGAACAGAAGAATTCACCGGCTACTGATGAGGCATCGCAAGAAGTGCGGACAATGGATTCACATGATGAATGAAACCCGGAACTCCAGAAGCCATAACCAACAAGTCAAGGACGCAAACTCTCCACTCTATTAATTGCCGGACCTGGAAAGATGGTGCAAAGGACATGACACATTTCGAAGAAAAGGATGTTGTCCACAAATGAACAGTCGGGTCAAGACTTGCGCAAGCAAATTACAGTTTGAATTATTCCCGTTCGCACCATTTAGATTGGACCTGACGGCTTGGGTCTTAAAACGTCGTCCAGAAGACGAGCTTCACCAATGGGATGGGGAGTATTTTAGGCGAGTATTTGTCGTGCAGGGTTCAGCTATGCTCGTCGAAGTTAAACAAGTAGCTGCAGGAGCCAATCCGCGGCTGCTGGTGACGGTTCCGCACCCAGCGCGACAGGAAAACTTAGAGAATTGTTTGATTGAGATACTAAATCAAGTTCTTGGTCTCAACATAGACTTGACCAGTTTTTACGAGCTGTCTCTCCGCGAACCGCGCTTGGCAGAACTTGCCATACGTTTCAGAGGCGTGAAACCTCCACGTTTCCCATCAGTTTTTGAATGTTTTGTTTGCGCCGTGGCTTGCCAACAATTAAGTTTGCACGTAGGAATTTTACTGCTTAATCGGCTTGTTGAAACATTTGGGCAATCAGCTGCCGGCACGCAGCAACGCGCGTTTCCACGACCGAACATCTTGGCGCGCGCTGATGTAGACCAACTTAAAGCGATGTCCTTTAGCACCAACAAAGCCAGATATATCATCGAGATGGCCAGAGCGATTGAGACCGGCGAAATAAAGTTGAACGATTACGCTAATTTGAATGACGCTGATTTGAAGGGCCAATTGACTGGAATCAGAGGCATCGGAAAATGGACCGCCGAGTACATGATGCTTAGAGGTTACGGCAAAATTGATGCTTATCCTATAGACGACTCAGGAGCACGAAGTAAACTGAAAAAGTTTTTGGCATTAAATTCGGACATGGATCGCCAGGAACTGCAAGCTGTCGTGAACCTTTGGAAGCCGTACTCGGGTTTGCTTTACTTCCACGTTCTTTTATATTTGCTTGCCGAAGAAGGACACGTGAAATGCTGAAGAAAAAAACCGCGCAAAATCAGCCTTTAGTCATGACAATCGGTCATTCCACTCGCTCTTTTAAGGAACTTGTTGACCTGCTTCATGCCAACGGCATCACAATGCTGGTCGATATCCGCACCATTCCGAAATCGAGATTTAATCCGCAATTTAACAGCGACACGCTTGCTGAGACGTTGCCAAACGAAGGCATCAAATATAAGCATATGACTGATCTCGGCGGATTGCGCCACGCCAAAGCAACCTCGCTAAATACGGTGTGGCAGAACGCGTCATTCCGAGGCTACGCGGACTATATGGAAACAGTTCCATTTCGGAAAGGCATAGATGAGCTTTTGCAGTTAGCTCGCAAGAACAGCGTCGCAATTATGTGTTCAGAAGCAGTCTGGTGGCGGTGTCACAGATCAATGGTGGCGGACGAGCTGGTCGCAGAAGGTGTTCCTGTCGAACATATCATGGGTGGCAAACATCGCCAACCGCATACGCTACGTGCATTCGCTCACGTAGAAGATGGCCACGCCTCATATAGATAGTTGCCAGCCGCAGGTGTCTTTGCCCGACAATGAGCTGCTTTTTGAAGACACTCAATTCACATTTGGGCGCAAAAGATGTGCCGGCGTTAGACATCACCGGAATCAACACAGTTATGCTCGCAAAAGGTTATGGCTGTGAAGGCTCAACTGTAAGCAATCCTGAAGACCTAGAAGCTGCCGTCAAGCTTGGTCTTTCACATATCGGACCTTACGTTCTGCAGGTCGAAGTCGACCCCGGATCCCCGCCATTACTCGGAAAAGATGGGCCGAAAAAGCAACGAGGAGCTTAGCGGTGCCAGTTTGTTATTTCGTCGATAAGCGTGTCTGCAAGTTGTTCAATACCGTCATCGGTCGAGTCTTGAACCAATTCCATGATACCCTCCAAATAAGATGCGGCCAGGCGGTGCCAATTCAGGTGGGCGATAAACTGACGAATGTTTTCTTTTGGGAATCCGTGTGTTATTGCCAGAAGTAAGTTCTCACCTCCAATTAGACGGGCTCGAAGCCAACCGATTTGCTTCTGAGCCCAGCGGTTATCAAGCAAACTCGGGCTTATGATAATGATGGCGTATGGGGCAGCCCGACTTGCTTCAGTCACAGTTCGGCGAATACTATGCTCAACCGGCACGCTAAATTTCTCGAAAATTGGCACTAGCCCTCTTATGGTCAGCGCCTGCGCCAGTGGACGGGCGACAGTTTCTCTGTCCATTTCCGCAAAGCAGATGGAAACTTCTCGTTCAGACACAGGCGCGTGCCTGACCGACGGTGTCTCGACTGGCGGCGACGACAACGAGACTGTTCTGGTGGCGTGGAGTTTGATCAGCCTGCTTGCCAGTCTCTCGAACTCTTCACCTGATGCTGGATTCTCGATCAGCTCGTGAGCGGCCCGAATAAGGCCAGCCATGTTCGCTTCCGAAACATTATCGAGAGAGTCATCCGACTCATCGGGCAGGTCTATCTGAAATCGATAGTATCGCTGGTGCAAAGTGGGCGGCAACAGATACCTCATTTGTGCGTGTACTGCGTCACTGATGCTCTCGCAAACGAGTTCGATTAATGGACGGGACCACTGAGCATACCCCCACTTGGTGACATCATCGTGCGCCAGCGGTTTGCCTGACTCTCCTGTGCCAAGGGAGACAACAAGAAAATCATCATGGCTGCCAGCAAGAATGGTTTTGGTGTCGACGTATGCGTACATAGTAGGGTTATTAGCAAATACTCCTCCATCAATGAGCGAGATCGTTTCCATCTTACCGGGCAGCTGAATACGGACAGGGTCAAAAACCGTCGGAGCCGCGCAGGTCGCTCGCGCCACGTCTTTCATCAGTGAATCGTAGCGAATGTGACGTCGAGCCCAGCGGCTTCGAAAGATATGGGGACTGCGGTGCTCAATATCGTAACAAGGTATGAGTACGTCAGCGAGCGCATCTTTCAATCGACTTTCGTCAAACATTCGATCGAGAAATTGCTCAAGTCCTGTCGTTTTGTACTTGGCATGAAGAATGTTTCCAAACCAGGACGCCGGATTGTGAAAGATGCGCGGGCCGTCAGTCTTATACCAGTGCTCAATTTCTGATGCAGTATAAGCTGGTGTGCCGTCCGCTCCCGGCTTTGTAAGCCCAAGAGCCAACACGCCACCAATAGAAGTTCCAGCAATGAAGTCAAAGAGCTCAGCGATTGGCTGTGCTGTCAGATCTTCCAAATGGGACAAAATCATTGCCGGAATAATGCCCCGAATGCCACCACCGTCGATGCTTAGAATTCTCCACACTCGAGCCATGGGTTTATTCTACACTTTCAATGTGATCGTTGCGTAGTTAAGCAGTTGGCGAGCTGGCTCGCCTTTCTTTTATTGCAGTGTCAATGACATCCATTATTTCTGACGCTCGACCCGTTTGCTTCATGCTGTAAAAGTCAACAAAAATACCACCTAATCCCTGGCATGCCAGCCTTATGCTCTGCAAGACCGAGTGCAGCCTCTTGCAGTCCCTCATTCTGCAGCAGATAAATGGTGTGGTGCTCAGATCTGGATCGGATTTGGCGGCGCGAAGCAAATCAAACATCCGCGATTCATTAAAAGCCATGCCGCAAATTATTGCCTCAACCTGGTGTTCTTTAGCGGCTCGCAAGGCGCCATTTACCATGTCGGCATAGAATAGCTCATGCCGATGATCTAGCAAGTTAGCGAATTCCTCTTCCAAGTGCTGTATCGTGAGCAATAACCTGGCCATACAAACGCACACCTGCAAAACTCAATTCTAAGAACTGTCTGAGTGTTACCCCGTAATAGCACACGGTTGTGATCATCTTGTACGCACAACAGCTAAAACCGCTTAATCTCCACAATTTTTTGACAATCTGTGTTCGGAGCTCTTCTAAGCAGACAGATGTACGGGCGCAATCGACGCCGAAACACAAAGTCCGAATAATAAGAGGTAACATCGTTTGGCCGGTGCCAAAAGACTTGACCGATGAAGCCAACTTGCTATAGCTGCCTAGTTATAGGTGGTAGCGGAGCTTACCCGGCGATTCTTCTTTGTTGTGCCGATTTCAGCAGTGAATACACACGATTGTGATCATCTTGTACGCGAAGCGATTAAAACCGCTTAATCTCCACAACATTTGACAATCTCTGATCATCGTCAAGATCGTTATATGATGCTGGAAGGCAGCCTGAAACAGGAAACACAATGGCATGAACAAAAGCGGAGACACAGATCATCTTGCCGATTTCAACCGTGATAGACGCATCCTGATCACAACTGCGCTCGCGGTCGTAATTGGCATTATCAGTGCTTTTGTAGCCGTCGGACTCGTCTGGTTGATCAATCTCTTCACCAACATCTCTTTCTTCCAACGATTCAGCGCGCAGACATCGTTGCCGCAAAACAACCATCTGGGTGCTCTCGTAGTTGTTGTTCCAGCCATCGGTGGTCTGGTGATTGGATTGATCGCCAGGTACGGCAGCGAAAAAATTCGCGGGCACGGCATCCCTGAAGCGCTGGAAACCATCCTCATCGGCCGCACCAGAATGAGTGCCAAGGTCGCACTTTTGAAACCATTGTCGTCAGCAATCTCGATCGGAACCGGCGGCCCCTTCGGCGCCGAAGGTCCAATCATTATGACCGGCGGAGCATTCGGTTCGCTGTTTGCTCAGTTGTTTCGCCTTTCTGCCGGCGAACGCAAGACACTGCTGGTTGCCGGCGCAGCAGGCGGGATGGCAGCAATATTTGCCACGCCGATAGCGGCCGTTCTTCTTTCAGTGGAGCTTCTTCTTTTTGAGTGGAAGCCACGCTCGATCATTCCTGTGGCCACGTCCGCCTCCATCGCCGGTGCCTTACGGGTATCGTTTCTGGGCCCGGGTCCCATCTTTCCAGTTGTGCCCCATGTGGCAATGACCATGCCAGAGCTCCTGACCGCATCGCTTGTCGGATTGATTGCCGGGTTGGCGTCTGGCCTGTTGACCCTGATGGTGTATGCAACGGAAGATTGGTTTCCCAAATGCAAATTGCACTGGATGTGGTGGCCGGCAATTGGTGGATTATGCGTGGGAGTGGGCGGATTGATCGACCCCAGAGTGCTGGGTGTTGGCTATTCAGTCATTCACGATCTCCTCCAGGGGCACATCACCGGTGGTGATGCACTGCGCTTGATGTTCGACAAATCGCTGGTCTGGTGTATCGCCCTGGGCTCTGGTACTTCCGGCGGTGTGCTCGCTCCCTTGCTGATAATTGGTGGCGCCATTGGTGCACTGGAAGCAAGCTTCATTCCCTTGGGCGATCCTGGTCTTTGGGTGCTTCTCAGTATGGCCGCCATGATTGGTGGTACCATGCGATCGCCATTCACCGGCATAATTTTCGCCCTCGAGCTCACTCACGATCTCAACACTCTTCCGGCGCTGCTGATTAGCACGATAGCTGCTTATGCGACAACGGTGATGCTTCTTCGCCGCTCAATTCTCACTGAAAAAGTGGCCCGCCACGGGCATCATGTTATGCGTGAGTATATTGTCGACCCGCTGGAGAGCGTGTATGTAAGCGATGTAATGGACCACGAGGTTGCCACCATCCCGGCCAGCATGCTTCTTTCCGAACTGTCGGATCGCATAGCTCGTCACGATCCGGAGTTGACCAGGCGCCACGCCTTACCGATTGTCGATGAGCAAGAGCGTTTGGTGGGCATTGTCACCCGTAGCGACATCTTGCAAGCTCTGCAGAATGGAGATACAAATGGCACCACTGTTTTGCAAGCCGGATGCACAAATGTGATCGTCATCTACCCGGATGAATTGCTGCGTTTTGCCGTCGATGTCATGCTCCATAACAACATCGGACGATTGCCTGTTGTCGAGCGAACAGACGTGCACAAGGTAATTGGCATGCTGGGCCGCTCCAGTCTCATGTTGGCACAAGCGCAACTGAACCAACTGGAAAACTTGCGCGAAACAGGCTGGTCAGCAGCAAAACGCGAGAAAGCGCTCTAATCGCAGCGCCGGCATGACCCTGCTTGGTACCCTGAAATACATGACCATCTTTATTTCTTGGATCCCTTCAAGTAGTTGTAGAAACCCTCAAATCTTTGATGCCATTCTGATTTGTTGGGGGTCCGATTCATTCCATCTTGACACTCAAGGATGGCATAGGGTGTCATCCCTGACTTAGCAAAGAGGACAGCCACGCAATAAATGGAATTCAAATCTCCTGGATCGGCCACGAGTTTGGCTTGATATTGAGCCAGAGTCAAAGTTGGAGTTATGTGCTGCGAATCGCCCGATTGCTGATCGCCCGATTGCTTGCCGGCTTTCTGTAATGCGCGCTCGTCAGCCGGTAGCAAGGCCTTCAACTGGCGTAAAGCTTCAAATTGCTCAATCGCTTCAGAACGTCTCTCTGCCCGCAGCATCGCGTATGCCAGATATCGCCTGGCACTGCTGTCATTGGGATCGCGCCTGACCGCCTCGCTGAGCATTGAGATCGCCTCGAGGGCAGAGCCTTGCTGTAAGCGAGAATAGCCATTCTTGATTAGGTTGGCGGTTGTAACCTTGCTAAAATCGAGATTGTTACTAGACGCTGCCACCGCCGGTTTGGGAGCCTCACTTGGTGCGACCGCCAGTTTGGGAACAGCGCCGTCCACAGCCTGTTTGTGTAATGCCAAGGCGGCAGCATTTTTGGAATCGATTTTCAGAGCCTGGTCAAAGTCTGCAAGAGCAGCGGCAAAATCCTTTCTCGCCAGGGAAGAGCGTCCGCGAGATATGTAAGGCTCTATATTTTTGCTGTCGAGGGATATTGCCGTGGAGTAGTCTTTATAGGCGCTCATGGAGTTGCCGAATTGCTCGTGCATGGTGCCCCGCTGCTGGTAAATGTCCGCAGTCTTGGGGCTCAGTTTGGCTGCAGTGTCGCAGTCAGCTATTGCCTTTCTGTAGTCTTTAAGTTGCTGGTAACATTGCGCCCGACTCAGATATGGACGATAGTCGTTGGGAGCTAGACCGATCGCAGCACCATAATCAGCAGCTGCTTTCTCGTAGTCTTTCATCTTCCGGTAGACTGAGGCTCGATCTAGGCAGAGAGCCAGCCTTCCTTTAAACAGCGGGATTTTTTCAGCCTGATCGTAATCCTTTACCGCGCCGGCATAATCACCTTTGTTGGTATAGAGCACCGCGCGCGACACCAGCGCTGGTGCGTATTTGGGATCCAATTGAAGCACGGTCGCCAGATCTTCCAACGCTTTGGCAGACGCTCCCTGGGCGGCATTGAGATCGGCCCGATAGCATAGAGCCTGCTTGTTGAGTGGATCTTGATCCAATACGGTTTGAAAGTCTTTTGCCGCGCCAGAGAAGTTTTTCTGTTTCAGATAGCAATAACCACGGCCAAGATAAGCGTCACTATTATGTGGATCGAGTAGCAAAGCCAGCTTGTATTCGGAAGCAGCGCTGGCATAGTGGCCTAGTTGCAGCAAGCAAGAGGCAGAACCGATCAGTGCTTTCATATCCTTTGAATCAGCTTTCAGAGCCAGCCCGTAGTCTTGCAACGCCTTGTCGTACTGTGCAAGGGCAGCATATGCGGAGGCTCGATTGTCGTACATCTGTGGCTTCGCCTCTTCAGGCGCAAGCGCAAAAAGGGCAGTGTAGTCATTAACAGCCAGTTCGTAATTTTCCAATTGGGCAGATAGAGCGGCTCTGCTCTCCAACGTGCTTGCGCTCTTAGGGGAGAGCTTCAACGACGTCGAGTAATCGTCAAATGCTTTCTTAACCTCGTCCTTTTTCTTATACGCATCGCCTCTGTTGAAATACGCACCGGCGCTGCCTCCATCAACCTGGATGGCGGTGTTGAAGCTGGTGATGGCATCATCAGGATGGCCGCTTGAGAGCTGTTCAATGCCTCTGTTCACCAGCTGCTGGGCCGCGAATGGATGGCCAAACAGCCAGGCGAAGAAAATCAGAGATATAGTCAGTCCAGATGTGAGCAGCTTTTTTCGGTGAGTACTGATCCAGTTTGGCTTGGATTGTGCTTGTAGAGCCTTGTTGGGTCGCATCGGCTCTGATTTGGGACCGCCCCTGGTCAGGTACTCTTTCTTGATCTTCCGCTCTTGCTGGGTCAGTTTGGATTCTGGCATAGTCCATACGTCCGAAGCTGATCGAGGAGGTGCTTGATCGGATTGTCCGTCAGACGTAAGCCATTCACTTTCAGGGATGTCGTCAGTTTGCACATCATCGGCTTCTGCAGAAGGCGGTTTGGCCCCTGAGAAAATGGCTTGTAGTCTTGAGCTTGTCTCACGCTGTAAGCGGTCCGAGGTGTCGAAAAGCGCTTTTAATCTATCGCTTGTCGTTCTTTGGAAAGTCGAGAGCCGGTCCGAGGTCTGGAAAAGCACTTTTATGCTTGTGCTTGTCACATTTTGTAAGCCAGCCAGGAACTCGTTGTCCTGCTTTGCTGGCTCGGTTGGCTTTGGTGGCTTTGGTGGCTCGGTTGGCGGCTTTTGTGCCTCGGTTGGCGGCTTTTGTGCCTCGGCTGGCGGCTTCGGTTCTCGATGCTGAGTTGATGCGCTCGGGGATGGGCTCGGGGACGGCGGCTTCACCACGGCGAATTTTGCTTTGGCGACGGCCAGCTGATCTGGTATCACGAAGACGCCAGGGCTCGGGTTGGCCTGCTGGGCGAATGGCGATGGAGTCGGTGGAGGTAGTATCGATGGACTTGGCGTGGCGGAGCTGGTAGAGGAGCTTTCTGCGGATGGGGGTTGTGTGGATGGGCTGGATTGATTAAGGGTGGGTGGGGTGGCCGCAGGAAGAGTCAAGGTCGCCGATGCCTTCGGTGTAGAGGGGAGGCGAGTGGAGCTTCTGGTGGCCAGATGGGTGAATGGGTTCTTAGGCTTTGGCAGCTCGGATTGGCTAACTTCGCCTCCACTATTGGCTACGCTGGGGCTGTCTAGTTCAAACTCGTCTGATGGGATCGAATCGATCGCCTCATTTGATCCGATCGCGCCAACACTATCCACGGACTGAGGTGGATATTCTTTGGGCTGGATTGCTTTCTTTTCGGACTCTCCGTCTGGCATCTTTCCTAAATGGACCGGGCTTCACATCAATACTCATATACCCATGCCTGCAACACAAGCGTCGCCAATAATGACTACCGCAGCTGGTGTCAGGAATTCCAATCTTGGAGTTCTGAGAACTCACTCCTACGGGGAAGGACAACGAAGCAGCTGCGCTCTCGCAGCGGTCAGACCTGACTGTCGTGCCTGTTTTTTTGCATAACCGACGGAACGCGGCGAGCTGTCCAAATGGCCAGTCCGATTAGAGCGGCACTGCCGACGATGGCAATTGAGATGTCGCGGCTGATTCTGTCCATTGATTGTTGCAGCGATTGCAATTGGATTTGCAGCTTTGATACCCGATCCGAAAGTTCTTCCAATCGTCCATTCACCGCCGATAGTGGCTGCTTAAGAGAGCCCAGCGGACCGGCAACTGAGCTCAAGGGCTCGGCGATCTGAGACAGTGGTACACGCAAATCTTCCAGCTCTCTATTCATTTTTGTCAGTGGTGCAGTCATCCGTTCAGTCGATGAACGCAAGCCTCTGATCGGCTCATTGATGCTGCTCAACGGCTTCTCTAGAGAAGACATGCCACGATCCAGACTTTGCAAAGACGTGTTGAAATTATCGAGAGGTTTATTCAGTTTGTTCAACTCCGTCATTTGGCGCTCGATACCGCTCAGTGGCACCTGGATCCTTTCCAAGGGTTCATTAAGCTGGCCAACGGAGGAACTGAGATTTCCCACCCGCAGTTTCAATCCATCGATAGGATGACCCAAATCGTTTATAGGGGTCTGTAGGGTGTTTATAGATTCTTTAAGTCCGCCCACTTCACTGCGAAATCCGTTCACCTGATCGACAGCCCCTGTCCAAAAGGGGCGGAAAAAGCGAATAGGGTGCAGCAGTGCGCCAGATTTTTCCAGTCGGTGCAGCTCAATGGTCTGAGCTGGGGCCGGACGCACCTCATCCACGCCAAAGTGGAATGAGCTGGTAGCAGTCTGAATCGTCGGCGGTGAGACTTCGCTGTCAACCTCAGATACCGTGTCTTCAGCCAGCGCCGGCGAACAGATGGATGCGGACAGCCAAACGAGGAACAACAAGCTTCCGTAGCGGTTTCTCGCCGATCTGACAGGGGAATTTAGGGACATTTGGAACGCCTATGAGCTACCAGAACCGCATTGTAGACAATCATCGGCTGGCTTGTAAGGAGAAACTGCTAAGGTTTGGAGCGATCCAGAATTTGAACCCAAATAGCCCAACTAGAATTTGGCAGCGCGGGCAGATCAGTCATCACCGCATTCGGTATCACATTAGGGCGCCCAACGCTGACGAGAATTAGCACCACAGGTGATATTAAGCTCGAACATCTGGATACATTCATTAGTGGAGATCTAGCTACCTTCAATAATGGGAACTGGCTCAGTATGGGGGTTCCGCACCTACGTAACCCGTATCAGTTTGTGGCGTTCCGTTTATGGTAGCACTGAGGTTCAGCACTCTGCGAAAGCGAATGTCTACCGCCGTTCCGTTAGTCTGATAGGTGGGGCGGACAAACCCTGTTGTCGGTGACGGTGCAATGGAATATGCGTCATAAGCCGAGTAGGTGGGGTCTACATCAGGTGAAGAAGGACTACCAATACCGGGTGGATTACCAAGTATTCCCGCATTGAAATCATTTTGTCCTCCTATAAGCGGTATCGAACCGTTCCCGGGCCCGCCACCGGAGGGAGGCGCAACCTGTGCCCCAAAGCCGCCTCCCCCACCCTCAAGACACACACACGAACCGCTTTGACGCCCAAAACAGTTATGCACCATATCTAGTGGCACCCAGCTAATCGTGGTTGCTGTTCCAGCTGCAGAAGCAAGCGACGAGTTGTCCACCGGCTCGCCTGCATGTTTGCCACCGAGAAGTAAGCCTGGCTGCCTTGCTTCGGTGTATCAACCACTATTCGGCTGAGTCCTTGGGCTGCAGCCAGTGCTGCCGCCTGAATCGCTACCATTTGCTGATGCTTTCCTCCCAAGATTCTGGCGTAATTAACGGCAAACCACAAAAGCGGCACCAGCATTATCGCTATTGCCACCATAAACATAGTCATATTGCCGTGCGCAGCACGTTTGCCAGAATTGATTGAATTTGTGGTCATTGAGTAAGTAGCCAAAAAAACTAGAATCACACATAGCACTGTCGCTGTTGGTGATTGATGACACTATAAGGGTCGAACGTGTCAGGCAGCCTGCATCAACTTGGCACCACGTTGGCATGATGCCGAAAAACATAGGATCTCAGTTCGTCGTTACGGAGGTGTGGGCCCAGGTGGTTCCGACGCCAAATATCCCACTTTAGTGAATCCGTAGAAATAGCCGTTCCAGCCTCCGTTAAGTTGGATTACTCTTCGAAAACGGATGTCTACTGCTGTACCGTTGGTCTGATAGGTTGGGCGGACGAAGCCGGCTGGCCCCGGCGGTTGTGAGTATTTAATATAAGCACTGAGGGTAGGATCCACATTACGCGCGGGTGCCGGGATACCAAGCAACGAAAGCCCGAAATCGTTTTGTTGCCCCAGAAGTGGAGGAGTACCGTTACCACCCCCACCTGGAGGTGGTGCTGGTGGAGGAGGTGGAGGTGGTGGTGGTGGTGCCGCTCCGAAGCCTCCACCGCCCCCTTCAAAGCACACAGAGGAGCCATGTTCACCCCAATGACCGAAGGCTGCTGGTGCCCAGCTAATAGTTGTAGCTGAACCCGCCGGATTTCCTTCCGTAGAATTGTCTAGCGGTTCGCCGCCATGGTTGCCACCTAGAATCAACCCCGGCTGCCTTACTTCGTCACGAACATAAACATCAAACTGTGGTTGGATGTTTATATCCCCCTTTTGGGTTGAGGGCGGAGGCAGGGGAACATTCTTAAATGTTAGCTGGCTAGGACCAGGCGGAAAGGCAGCATTCGGGCCTCCGCCTGGCCATTGGGGGTTGCAAGCGCCGTTATTGCTAACCGCCTCAGCATACAGTTGGTTGTGGCTCAAAACTGCGTAAGGATAAGGAGTTATGTACTTGTAGTAGTACTGTATCGTTCCATTTGGGGCGAATTCATAAAAATGCATCATGCCTACTGGGATTTGTGGTCCACCAGTGTATGGACCCCAGCCCTGGGTCACATCTTCCCAACTCGGGGCAGTATATGCAGGTGTAGAAGGGTATGGAGGGCCTAGGTTGATCAACCCGCCAATCCAATCCCTTTGTCCGTTGGCGCAGTTCCCCGGTCCTCCGGAAGCTGTATCAAGATGGAAAGGCGTGTAAGCTGCTGAAGCTGCCGACAACATATCTACAGCCGCTTGGGCGTTAGCGTTGGTTCCAGCGCGGCGCAACCAATCATAGATGCACACTCGCCATGTATTGCAAATCGTGGGGTTAGCCCCGGCTATTGCGCTGAGCGGAGACGTTCCAACACCTAAACTTGCGCCTGGGGTCGGATAATCGCCCCCGGTTGAGGTATCAAAGGTCATGTTGGTGTTGCTTAAGTTTAACTTGGGGTCGGCGCTGAGCAAATCAGCCGGCCCGTTTAGACCCGGATATGGACCGTCCGGAAAACTAAATGAGAGCGCCCCAGGCGCCGGCTTTGGATCGTAAGTGTTGGCTGGAATGGCACAGGCAGCAGAATGGAACGTTTGTCCGTTGGTTGTCTGCGTTGTCGCCATCATCTGGTCTGCTTCTGCTTTTACGACAACAGGAATTGTGTATGGCAGGGGTGATGGGGTAGTTGAAGGTTGGAAATTGGTTAGACCAATCAATGCCGGTGAACTTCCGACAGCAGCAAAAACAAAATCTGTTCCGGCAAAGGGGATGTCTGTGTCTGATAGGTAGTGATTTTTCTGCTGTGAGGCTGGGGGAATATCGCTGGCATAAGTTGCAGACGGTTGAGGAATTGTTATGTTGGTAGCCAGACCGGTCTTGAGATAACCCATTGTCAGCTTCATTGAGCCTGGATTATACGATGAATTATCCGTCAACCTGATGGCGTTCGAAGTATAAGCAGCGACGGCATCAGCATTGATGTCTATTGTGGCACCGTTGATGTCTTTCAGCTGGGAAGTATCACTGGGCCAATCTGCCGGTGGCCAAGGCATACCGGGTGGCGAACCTGGTGGCATTGGGGGGGAGGCAATGGCCACTGCAGGGCCTTGAGCTGCCGCACTGAGGACGGGTGCCAGATATTTCTGTGCCACGATGACAGCGTTGGCCTGATCTTGCTGAGCCAGAGCGGTCATCACCGGGTCACCAAGGCTGGTGGCGATTACGAGGTCAAGACGCGCCGTGCCAATTAAACTATTAATGCCATGAACTGGCATGTAGAACTGATCGCCTGCCGGCGTATTAGTTCCAACCGGGGCAGAGTCTGTGGCAGATACATAGCCAAACTGGGGTGTATCAATCACAATTCGGCTGACGTCGTGGGCTGCTGCCAGAGCGGCCGCTTCGATAGCGGTCTTTTGTTCACCCTGCCCGCCCATGATTCTGGCGTAATTAATGCCAAACCAGAGAAGCGGCACAAGCAATATGGCAACGGCAACCATATACATGGTCATATTGCCGTGGGGAGAGCGTGTGTCAGTCTTTGTTTTCATTTAGTAATTGCCAACGGCAGAACCAGTAGTCCGTCATCGCATTAACGGCAGCTAATCCAATCCTAGCCGTTTTCGCCCACCCCTGTCAATTGAAATGAGGTCACTCAGGTAAGGGATATGCCCACAACAAAACTCAACTTGCTGTTACAGTTCATGTGAAATATTTGGGTATGGAGATCAGGGCAAAAGCACCACTTTTCAAACGTCCAGGAGCGTACTGAACAATGTTGAAGCGAAGAACCGTTGCTGCCGCAACTTTAGCGCTGTTGCTACAAGGCTATCCTCTTACCGCACTTGCGGTGACACCAGCCGACGTGGAGACGGCTATAACCAAAGCAAAAATATTGGCGAGTGGTATCGGGTTAAAGGCTCAGGTTAACGGTGACCAGGCAGTGGTGTCGACTTATCGCAACGCTCAGGCGACCGATAAGGATTGCAAAATCGACGCCCTCAGAATTGCTCGAACAGTGCTCGAACAATTTCCAGCTCTTACGCGTGTGACCGTGTATTTTTACAATTCGGCAGACCAGACAAAATTTAAGATGGTTTCTGTCTCGGCAGGAGATGTGAAAGCATTTGGTGCCAATCAAGTCAGTCCAGAAACGATCCTTTCGTCGCTTCTGGTCAACGAGGAGAATGCTAGCGCTTCGGACGGAGTTCAAGCGACTGTCACAGGACAAGAAGTGGTGGCAGCCATAAATAAGGCGAAACTATTGGCTCCTGGTGTTGGCGTACGCGCTCAAATGAAAGGGACTCAGGCTTTTGTTTCGACATACCGCAACGCCCAGGCTACTGACAAAGATTGCAAAATCGACTCAATCTTGATTGCTCGAACGGTGATCGAAGGAATGTCTTCGAACGTCTCACGGGTGACGATCTATTTTTACAATTCATCAGATCCGACAAAATTCAAGAGCGTCTCGGTTTCGGCCGGCGACGTGAAAGCGTTTGGCACACAACAGGTCAGCAATGATGCGCTGCTCGCTTCGCTTCCAATCAACGAAGAAAGTTCTTCAACTAACCTATCCAGTTACCTTGAGGGAACTCAAACAAGCGATCACCCGATCGAAGTTGCCATCAAAGACGATATCTTAAACCTCAGCACCCAAATAGACTCCTGGGCCAGTAGTAGGGATTGCAAATATCAAGCCCTCACACTGGCAGAAAAGGCCTTGGAAGCAGCGCCTGCCACCATAAAGAAAATTCAGGTCAGATTCGCGGATCCGGCCAACAGTGGCTCTGTCAGGGAGGTTTCATTCGACCCTGCCACCGTAAAAGCACTCAGTAATCAGGTCGATTCGACATTTTTCACTCTAAACATTGTGGCCACCGTGGCCGCTCCCCAAGCTGGAGACATCAGCGGTCTGACAGCAGTTGCAGGCGTGCTCAGGGACTCTCGTGCGCAGCTGTTGGCGCGTATTCAAAAGCTAGCTAAGGAAGGTGTGGGAGTGATGCCATACATCACCGCCTTTGGTGCAATTGAACAGCAAGTGCCGGGCGGCGACGAAACAAAATTGAGCGACAGTATCAAGCGTTTGTCAGATGCGCTCGACAGCCAAGAAAAAGCAGCTAAAGCTGCCAAAGAGCATCAGACCAAGCCGGTGGTGGCACAAAAGAAATCAACAACACCACCAAGGATAACCTGGTCACCTGAGAGCCGATGGGTTCTGGGAACAGGCGAAATTGACACGTCCAGAGTTTTACGAGAGCCTGATGCTTACGTCAGTGAGATTGAGACCAGGTTAAACGCAGCCAATCCGCGGGCTAACGATAACCCCAAGTTCTATCACGCACTGCGCTTTTTTGCCCAAACACTGTATGAGGACAAACAGTACGATGCTGTATCAAAGCTTTTGGATCGGATAGCTCAGATACAATATCGACACCCCAATTTCAACCAATAACTTTTTGCGATGCAGTTTGTCAGAAACAGGCGATGCCGTTCATCGACAGCATGGAAAGCAATAGCTTGCGGCCTTGTCACTGCCATAGCAACTCTTGGCTGCACCGATCATCCGTCCATCAATATAATCAAGACGCCACCGGCAGTAGTGCATCAAACGCTGGACGAAAACGTAAATAGTGTGAAACTGATTGATGCGCATACTCATTGGTTTTTTCATTGCGCCTGCGAATTTTTTTATGATGTAGAGAAACATTCTGTGGCCAATGGCACGCACACCGTTACCCTTAAGGTCACTGGCGTTAACGTCAATCTGTCTTTGCCGATCACAGTTTGCCTGCCTGCCCAGCCGAGCAAAGGATTGATCGATCACGAGAACGGACACGTGCGCATCTGTGAGTTTATTTACGATCGGGCGCAGAATGTAGCCAGGCGTTTGAGTGAAGAGGTCATTGGTAAAGAACTGGAAGGCAGCGGTTCTACATATGATGCAGCCTGCCGCCAGGCGATCGAGAGCGCTTCTCAGAGTCTTGCTGCACACTATCGCGATGAAACGGTGAAAGCCGCGCAACGAATTTCAGATATATTTGACGAGTTGCAGTATAGAAATGAAAATGGTGCCAATGTCATTGATCAGGACATCCAAAGTGCAGAAGAACAGTATCGTAAGGAAAAACTTAAAGAGAAACCCTCAACACCGAAAATAATCAGTTAGGTACTCCCGTAGAGCTATCTCTTCTTACACCTTTTCGCCACCGAGAGATCAAACTTGAAGTCCACGAATCACGCAATCAGGTGATTCGGACAGGGCTTAGTGTTGATAAGTTGGTAGTGGGGCATGCATTGAAGTGTTTCGATACTGCTTGCCCGCTACTGGAGTCCCCAGGATATGAACCCACAAACAGATTTCGCCAACGTCCAGCTACGTGACGCGCAGCAAGCAGTAAAAGAGAAACAGCTTGCGAAGGCTGTAAGATTGTATCAGGAAGCTGGCGAAAGCCTGGGTAAGACGTTTGGTAAAGACGACACCCGCTTGCTTCCAGTGTTAGGCCCTCTCCATCAGCTATTGCTGGAGCAAGGACAGAACGCCCATGCCCTTGGGGTGAGGGAGTGGATGCGACGCATCTTGAAAAATTCATGATTGCCTTTAGCAGAATTGCAAACTGACTCTTCAGCTGACACCTTTTACGAGCACCAGACGCATGAAATTGAAAGACGAACTTGAGTTGATCGTCAAAAAGGACGAAGACATCTCGCGGCTCGACAATGCCCAAGTGAAAGAATTGCTGGACATCGCAGATGGCTTGTTGACCAACGATAGAAAAGGCCAGGCCAGAATAGTGGAAGCTAGAAGAGCTTTGTTAAGTCCGAAATACGTTGGTGGTAATGCAGAGACGCTGGCTATCGACTTCCCCGAAGATTGGCAAGACTGGTGCATAATCGTCTTGAATCATCTGGAAGACTAAAACGGACTATAATGTCTGTTTACTTTAGCTGGTGGACATCCTCATGCAAAATGCGACTGTGCTTACGGACCAACTCGACCTGGCCGCCAAAAGTATCACACCAAAATTGCTTCTGGATCACATAAGCACGCTGGCATCAGACGAGTTTGAGGGGCGCTGCCCGGGCACTGCCGGTGAGGCTTTGACTTTGCAGTACTTCGCGGCGCAGATTGCTGCAATTAGTGCTGAAACCGGGGTTGCCTTTCAAATTGAACAACAAACCGTTGCCACCGTTGAAATAGCGACAAAGGCCACGATGTCCGTCACCATATCTGGTGAGACCCAAACGCTGGATGCGCCGCGCGATTACGTGGCAGGATCGCGACGGATGCAGGCGCAGGTGGATGTAAAAGATTCCGACATAATTTTTCTTGGCTATGGTATCACCGCCCCTGAATATGACTGGGATGATTTTAAAGGCGTGGATGTAAGCGGCAAAACGATTGTCGTGCTGTGCGGCGATCCTATTTTGCCATGCAGCGATAATCCTGACGAGGTCGACACCTCGATGTTCAGAGGCAAGGAACTTACCTATTATGGGCGCTGGATATATAAGTATGAAATTGGGGCGCGCACGAAAGCGGCGGCTGTTTTCATCATTCACGAAACCGATCGGGCCGGCTACGGCTGGGACGTCGTCACACACTCCTTTGGACATTCGGATTTCGAGCTCAAGAGTGCCTGCCCAAACGAACGACCACCGATCGACGGCTGGTTGTCTTTGGCAGCGGCGACAAAATTGTTTGCCTTAGCCGGGCTCGATTTGCAAAAGCTAAAGCAGGCTGCCGCCAGCAAAGACTTTGTTCCGGTTGCCCTTGCCGCGATAGCAACAATAAAAGCGGACTGCACCTTCAAAGAGATGGAGACGCAAAATTTTGTCGCCGTGCTGGAAGGAAGCGATGCCAATCTCAAGCACGAATGCATAGTTTACGCAGCCCACTGGGATCATTTTGGCATCGGCGCAGAAGGCACTATCAGTGGTGCCGTCGATAACGCCTCCGGATGCGCCGGTGTGCTCGCGCTGGCAAAAGCTTTCGCCAGTTTGCCGCAGCGCCCGCCTAGATCTGTAGTATTTTTCATGCCTACGCTGGAGGAGCGAGGTTTGCTTGGCTCCCGATACTACGTCAGCCATCCCGTTTTGAAGATGTCTGATACCATGGCCGTTCTCAATCTGGAAATGCTGAACTTGTGGGGGTTGGGTGCAAATTTTTCCAGCGTCTGCAAAGGACATTCATCGCTGGATCAATTGCTGACGGAAGCTACAGCCCGACAAAAGCGCAATGTGGTGCCGGAGTCAGAGCCTGAAAAAGGCTATCTCTACCGTTCAGACCATCTGCCCTTCATGCAAGCTGGAGTTCCGGCTCTGGCAATCTTCTTCCCTTGCCCCGACTTTATGGAACAGCGCCGCTCTTACATCAAGAATGATTATCACAAAGTAACCGACAAAGTGAAAAGCAACTGGAACCTTGATGGTGCCGCCGCCGATACCATTTTGATGTTTGACGTGGGCTTGCGCCTTCTCGAAACAGGATACCGGGCAAAATGGAACGACATGTCCGAATTTCGCCGCCTATAACCGCCAATAGATCCTTGCCAATATCTAATCTACTGCCATTTCCTCCCTTTGACATCAAGGGCATGGCCGCACGCCCCATTCAGGCACATCCGGCAGAAATGGGGCTGATTTAGTTTCGTTACGCTGACCTAAACTTCAGAAAAAGCCCTGGATAGCCTGGCTATAATTGGCCGTCACCGCTTGTCCGGCTTACCTGGCTTGTGGATGAATGGTCTGTGGATGAACTCACGCAGCAAAAAGGCAACTCCGGCATCATGTCTCATCTTGTAGTTTGCGGACTGAACTATCACTCCTCGCCCCTGGCGATTCGAGAGCGTTTCACCATTCCGCAATCTTGCGTCAGCCATGCCCTGGAAGCCCTCTCTCGATTGCCCCATATAAAAGAAGCAGCCATCCTCTCCACCTGCAACCGCACCGAGGTGTATGCGGTTGTCTCCAATGTTCAGGCGGGATGGCAGGAAATTGAGTCCTTCTTTACTGCCGCCCAGACTATCAGTGACCACGGGTCCCTGAAACCGAATTTCAGGCTTTTGCGCGAAGATGTTGCCCTGCATCTCTTTCGCGTTGCCGCTGGTTTAGACAGCATGATTTTGGGTGAATCCCAGATCATGTCGCAAGTAAAAGGGGCGCATCAAGCAGCTCTGGAAGCTAAAACCGCAGGCCCGGTTTTGGATCACCTGTTCAAGCAAGCTCTCAGCTGCGGAAAAAGGGTGCGCACCGAAACTTCGATGGGCAAACGGGCTGTCTCGGTTAGTTCCGCCGCGCTGGAATTGGCAAGGCATACAATCGGTGAGTTGAAGGACAAACGCGTCGTTGTTATCGGAGCCGGAAAAATGGCTCAGATTTGCGTTAAACTTTTGTTGAGCGAATCTGGCACAGGCACGGTGTTTTTACTGAATCGTTCGAAAGAGCGGATCAAACAATTTCTCAAGAACAATCTCTCCAACATGCACAGACTGGAGACAGAGTTCGATTTCGAGGACAGATACAAACTGGCTGCCACTGCCGATCTGGTTATCCTTTCAACAAGCGCACACAGCTTTTTGCTGGAGCGAGAAAAACTAGCAGTGGCACGCAGCAAAGATAACGCGACTCTGGCCGAATCCGCCAAAGGCACGGGCGAGCTTGCCAAGGACAAGAGCGAGCTTGAGCACACAGCTTCGACAGCACCCGAATACACGATGTTCGCGCACTCCACGGCTCACTCAACTGAAGAAGCAGGCGAGACGCCTGCGCTCCCGGATTATGCAGAGGCAACCCCTGCGCGGCTGGGTTACATACCTGAGCATTGCCTGCGGGCATTGAAGGAGCAGGAAGCAAAAGCGCTGGCACTAGCTGCAGCAGGCTGCCCAGTGTCCCAGCGAGCAACGTCGGAGCCATCTGTCAGTCAGCAAAACACTCATCAGCAAAAGGACTTGTGCATAATCGACATCTCCGTGCCGCGAAACGTCGATCCGGATGCTGCATCGCTGCCTGGAGTTAAACTGTTCCATTCAGACGACCTGGCTGACCTCGTTTCCCGCAATTTAGCCGAGCGAGAAGCGCTTGTCAGTGAAGCGGAAGAGATTGTTTTTGAGACGTTAGATGATTTCCACGCCTGGCAGCGCTCACTACTGGTGGTGCCGACAATTGCCGGTTTACGCGAAAAGATTGAAGCAATTCGCCAGGAGCAAATGGCTAAGACCAGGGGCGGCCAACCATCTTCTTCAGACGAACTGGAGCCAAACAGAATTGAAGAGATTAGCCGAGCAATAGTCAATCAGATTTTGCATCATCCGACCGTACAGTTAAAAGCGACTCGCGATTACGAGATCTTGAGACAACAAGCCGAGGCGCTAAGAACGCTGTTCAGCCTTGATCCACTTGGTGCCGTTGCTCCTTCGACGTTCAACGCCGGTAAGCGTATTCGTCTGGTGGAACAGAAACCGCATCATTTAGAAACATGAAGAAGGGCAAAGCAGGCAAGAAGCCTGTGCTCCCCGATGGAACGCCCTCCGTCAACGACCGTGGCAGCCTGAAGAAGGTCAGGGTAGGAACCCGAGAAAGCAAGTTGGCTCGCATCCAGACAGCGATGGCTCTGGCGCATTTGTCCGGCGAGTTTCCCGACCTGGAGTTCGAGATCATTGCTATCACCACAGGCGGTGACAAGGTGCAAGATCGCCCGATTGCAGAACTGGGCAGTCAAGGCGTATTCGTAAAAGAGCTGGAAGATGCGCTCTACGACAACCGAGTAGATATGGTTGTGCACAGCTTGAAAGATCTGCCCACGGCAATGCCGCACGGTTTATGTCTGGCTGCAGTGTTGGAAAGAGCCGACGCCCGCGACGTGCTCGTTAGTGCCAATGGCCGTAGATTGCAAGACTTGCCGGAAGGTTCCAGAGTGGCCACCTCCAGCCGCCGCAGAACCGCCCAGCTGAGAAACATACGTCCGGATCTGAGCTTTTGCGACATAAGAGGAAACATCCAGACACGGCTGAGAAAGTTGGATGAAGGTCAGTGTGACGCTATGGTGCTTGCCGCCGCTGGGCTCCTTCGGCTAACTTTGCCTGAGCGAATCAGTGAATATTTTGAAATTGAAAGGTGCACTCCGGCGGCTGGTCAAGGCGCGCTGGCGATCGAATGCCGCAAAGGTGATGTGCCTATATTGACTCTTTTGCAGACGATTGATGATCAGGCGATCAGAGCGGCAATATCTGCAGAGCGACATTTTTTGGATGGGCTGGGCGGGGGCTGCTCGGTGCCTGTAGGTGCCTTCGCTGCCCTGCGAGACGATGGATCGCTTTGTCTGACTGCTTGCGTGGCCGCTCTGGACGGTTCCGTGATCCTCAGGCATGCCATGACCGGCAAGCCCGGCGAGTGCATCACCCTTGGTGGCGCTATGGTTGAGCATTTTTATGAACTTGGAGCAGCGTCGATCCTCGAAGGATTAAGGCAATCGGCACCGGCTGCGATATCACCGCCGTAAGCATGTGATTGAAACATGAGACGATCAGCACGTGATTGAAGCATCGCACGAAAAAGATTCACACCACCTTCCCCTGATCAACAGGCGTGTCATCGTAACCCGGGCTGTTCATCAGGCTTCTGCCCTTTCTGAAAAATTCAGGCAACTGGGTGCTGAAGTGATTGAAATTCCAACCATCCAGATCGCATCTCCTCTTAATTCTGAAGACCTAAATCAGGCGGTCGAGCAGCTGGACAGCTACGACTGGATTATCTTTGCCTCTTCCAACGCTGTCACTTATTTTATGGACCTGTGCCAGTCGCTGGGCAACGCAAACATCACTACTTTGCGGCGAAAAAAGATTGCAGCCATCGGTCCGGCGACTGCCAGAGCACTCCGGCAATTTGACTTGCAGCCAGACTTTCAACCCGAGCAATCAGTAGCGGAATCATTAGTGGAAGAATTCCCCAATTATCCAAATCTGCAGGGCACCAAGATTCTGTGGCCTCGCACGGATATCGGACGCAATCTGATAGCCGAAAAACTCGCCGCAGCCGGCGCCCAAATGCACGTCGTCGACTGTTACAGAACGACTTTGCCTGACGATGCCCAAGCCTGCGTCGCCTTGCTAAAACAGCACATCGGCGGAGCAGACGTCAGCTCAGATGCTCGCTCAGACGGCGGCGGAGATGGAGGCGCAGACGGCAGCGCAGATGCACGCTCCGACGCCATTCTCACCGTGGCCAGCTCCCAATCGGTGCGCAATCTGGCGCTCCTTTTGCGGCGCGCGTTCTCAATCGAGCATGCATCACAGTCCGCGGAGTCATCCAGCGAGACGTCACCATCCAGCGACACATCCCAGCTATCCCACATACTGAAGGCTATCCCGATCATTTCTATTGGTCCACAAACAACGGCGACCGCACTGGAATGCCTGGGCAAATGCAATGGGCAAGCAGAAAGATTCGACACCGACGGATTGGTCGATGCCGTCTGTGCTTACGCCAAGAACAATCCCCTGGTGTAAGCCCCATTTTCCCCAATCTTTTCAATACCTCATGAGCATGGGGCATCCAGCTATGAATCTTCACTTTTAGCACACCCAATCCAGGGCTTTGATCGGCCTTACCTCGTTACATCAAATTTGGTGTAATTTCATCTTGTCAACCGGAGCGGCTAGAACCCTTGCCTGGAGCTGCTTGGCAGGTGATTGAACTTTTGCGCGGGCTCAAAATTCCTCACCATATTTGGTGTAACGAGCTAGGTAGATCGGAGGACAGCCATTGGGTACGATTACAAATTTTACGGCGCCGCTGATCAAAAAGCAGGTCTTGTCCGAAAACCAATTATGGTGTGATTGTTGCATTACAGGGAGGACTGGGCCATTGTTCTTTCTTCAGAAGGTCGAGAAATACTGCTTGTTGTGTTTCCGGGTCTTTTCCGAAGCAGAATACGATTTCACTTTCATTTACCTTAAGGCAAGTGCCGTCTTCTTTTCTTTGTCTCAAGAGTTCGATTTGCTCGCGGGTCAATCCTTGTTTGACCAGACCATCGATGTTCTCCGGCGAAAGAAGAACGATGCGGCGAACTTCACTATAGGGGCTGGTTATACGCACTGAAAAATCTTCGCTGGACAAATCGGTCCAACTCAGACTACGAAAGCGCGGAAATGTTTTGTGCATGGCCGCATCGAGTTTGGAAATATCCCCTGTGTAAATTTCCACGCTCATAACCACAACAGTGGTGTTCTTGATCGCTCTGCTTGCAAACCAACATTTTTCAGCAAATACATTGCTTGCTCGTTGCACAAACGCAGTATCGAAGCAGCGCCCCTCGCTTAAATACTCTGTCACGATTGGACACAAGCCTCGACCGTAATCATCTATAACCTCATCGCGGTACCATAATTTATTTGGATCAGTCTCAGGAAACGTACTTAGACAAAACCATTTTTGAAGCGCTGTGGCAAGACCTTCGTTTAACTCACCATATGCCGTTTCACCGTTGAATTTTTGAAATTCCTGGCAAACTTTGGCAAGATCCTTTTTTCGCCCCCATAAAGCGTGACACAGTTCATGAAAAACTGTCTCTGCTTGATCAGCGAAAGTATGCTCGACGATGAGTTCAACTATCTGTGTTTTTCCTATACTGTCTCCATGCGATGAATTTAGTTTCGCCGGTAGTGGGGTCAGAATTATGTCGAGCGGTATTTTTGCCGGCCATTTTGTTTTCATAAAGACTTGCACTTCCACCAGTTTTTGAGCCATCTTGCATTCTTGCGCTCCAAGTCGAAACTCTTCCAGCTGAGCTGTGAGTCTCTCGTAGCGTGGCTGCCAGACGCGGCTCTGGTAGAAAGATTGGAAGTATCGGTAAGTTTTTTCTACGACGTCATAATCTTCTGGACCTAAAATCGCCCTCAACTTATTAAGTAAGTCATCTAGCGTTTCACAATCAACGGTCATGCACTCGATTCTCTGTGACAGAGTCATCCTGCGCCCGCTCACATCAATTGCTTCATACCTGTCACCTGATTGATCCAGAAACGTTGAGTATTTGTCGCAGATTTCTGTATCGAGTTTTGCTTGCTCGCCCTGTTCGAAATACCAGTCTCTTAACCGGTCTGTCTTGTGAGGGCGATTGGAAATAGTTTCAACAAAACCGACAAGACCGCATGTTTCATTGACCAAGAAACGCAATTCCAGGGAAACTTGCTTGCCACTTTTCGTGGAGCTTACGGATTTTCTTGCCTTTGCACGGGGTGAAGTTGCCGGGCCAGCTGCTTTATTTGTCATAAAAACGTCCTCGCCAACGCATAATCCTGTTTCGTAGATGCCAGTGCCTTATGTTGGCCTGCTGCTCCATATCTGCGCAATCTACTGTGGACCTTGATCCAGCTGGCAGGTCCGCCGGTCTGACTAAGAGGGATTTGACCTGCGAGCCAATCGCAATTAGACTACCAGTTGTATGCTCCGGATGTGCCTCTGCTTGCAAGCTATCCGGAGCCAAGTTTTTTGCCCAGCATGAAGAACTCTTGGCAGCATTAATTCTCTGCCACAAAAAACCCCAACACCTCAGCTAATAGCCGCTAACAAGATATATTTATCAGTTATGCGCTGGTCTCACTCTTATCCAGCTGGTTTTTAGAGCTTCTGATTCGCCGCTTGAATTCAGACTTTCTTCGTTTGTCGCACGGTTATGAAAGAAACAAAGAACAATTTGATGGTCAAAGAGCGCACCGCAGCGCGAACACCTGAATACCCCGCCGTGCGCATGCGCAGGTTGCGCGCTAATCCAGCCTTGCGTGCCATGGTTGCCGAAACACATTTGCGCCTGGAAAAGTTGATCTATCCACTTTTCGTTGTCCAGGGGCAAAACAAGCGGACAGCTATCAGCTCTATGCCTGGAATATTCCAGCAATCAATAGATGTCACACTGCACGAAATCGATCAAGCAGCCGACGAGGGCATCACCTCAGTTCTCTTATTCGGCATTCCCAACGAAAAAGACAGTGAAGCGTCGGGCGCCTGGCGATCAGACGGCGTGGTCCAGCAAGCGACCAAAGAGATAAAGAAACGCTTTCCCGAGCTTATCGTTATCGCCGACACATGCTTGTGTGAGTACACAGATCATGGTCATTGCGGCATCGTTGCCGACGGCAAAGTGCTCAACGACCCGTCCTTGCACGTCCTGGCCCGCCAGGCAGTAGCCCAGGCCGAGGCAGGCGCCGACATCATCGCCCCCTCCGACATGATGGATGGGCGGGTGGCCTTCATTCGAAATGCCCTTGACGATGCGGGTTTTGAACATACTCCGATTATGGCCTACAGCGCCAAATTCGCTTCTGCGCTGTACAGCCCATTTCGTGAAGCAGCCGATTCGGCCCCGCAATTCGGCGATCGCAAGGACTATCAAATGGACCCAGCCAATGGGCGGGAAGCCTTGCGCGAAATCGAACTGGACATAGCCGAAGGCGCCGATATCGTCATGATCAAGCCGGCTCTTCCTTATCTGGACATCATTAGCCAGGCGCGGGCTCTGACCAAATTGCCGATCGCCGCTTATAATGTCTCTGGAGAGTACTCAATGGTAAAAGCAGCTGCCGCCAACGGCTGGATTGATGAAAGAAGGGTAGTTCTCGAGTGTTTGACTGGCATCGTGCGTGCAGGCGCAGATTTGATCATCACATATCATGCGCGAGACGTGGCTGCGTGGCTCAAAGGTTGATCGTCATTCGTCCTGGAGGACCTCAAGGTACCTGACATGAAAACAAGCACCACATACCAGATAAGCTTTGCCAACGCTTTCGCAGATCTTTATTTGGACAAAGAGAACGGCGAATTTGCTCTGGACTTTCGCAGGCAGGAAGTAACTATATATCTGAACACCACGCAATATCAGGCGCTTGTGCTCCTGATTCAGCAAAGTTTGGAGCTGGATGAGTTTATAGATTATTTGAATTGGCAAAAGGATCCCTTGCAGTGCGACGAGAATCATCTCTTTGAAGTATGTGGGCCGGACCACATGGTTTGCATGGCCTGCACGCCGAATTGCGAACGAGTAAAGTTGACGTTTGACCTGGGAATGGCTATTGACCTCTCCTTCGCAGATTTTCAGGGATTGGCCAGCTTGATCAAAGAAGCGCAAGCCGATCTGGAGTGGCGCCGCGAACTGCTGCGCTGGAACATGTCTGACAACGGACCAGATTTTGCTACCGGCGCCCAAGACTGACAAGCGGTTCGGGGAGCGCTGTTCCGGCACCGCAGGGCTCCCACTCGCTCCGCGAGCGCAGGCGTTCCGCCTGCTTCGAAGGTTATTTCTCCAGGCACCATATTTGATGGCACATTATTCTTCTCGATGATATGGTTCTTCTGCAATTGATATGGTTGTTTCGCAGTTGCCGCAGTTGAAAATAAGTGCTCCAGTCAAAGCAATCCTTGGCGCGATCTTGATTATGGGCGAGCTGGGCGCGTTCTCGCCCACTTCCCATCCGGCCTTGGCAAAGGAGCCGGTGGTATCGGTAATTCGTGTCAAACAGAATCACGAGTTCTTTGGTGGAATGGTTGCATTAATAGGCAAAACCGAATTCCGCCTGATCAACACAGGCGCCTGGAAATTCGTGCTCGTCAGCCAGGCACCAAAATGGGATGTCACCGTTTACAACCCTCACGACAAAACAATGCTTAAACTTAGTCTCGATCAATTTGACCAGAGCGGACTAGTTTCAGAAATGTTCACTGGCCGGAAAAGCAGAATGCAAGGGAATTCCAGATCGTTTGTCAATCTGGTAAAAAATGGAGTGCCTATAGTTCGTTATCAAGACAGATTCGATGCGATCGAATTCATCTCGCCTGCCATGATCAACCCGGCAATTGAGTCCATCATTTATGCTGCCTACAAGATGCCGACCAATAAGGGATTTCCTTTAAGTCTTGCCGGCCACGGAAGCGGCCGCGATTTTGTCACCGGACTTGACCAGACTGGCAAGAAGGAAGTGTATCTCTCCACCATCACAATCGAAAAAGTCTCTGTGCCCAAAGAGCAGTTTGCCGAACCTCAAAATTACAAGGTTGCAGCATCAATGCGGGAAGTTATACTGACCAAACAAAAGCGCGAGGGAGACGCGGAGGCACTTCAGGACCTTATGCGGGATAAATAGACTGACACCAATGGCAGTATCAAAGCTGACAATTCTTCAACTATTAACTGCGGCAGCGTCCCTTTTCCACTTCATGCTGCCCGCTCCTGCAGCGGAAAATATCCCTGTCATTCAGGCAACCCAACATCATCTGCACTTCGGCAAGATGATGGCTTTTGTGGGCAAGAATGAGCTTCGTTTGGACAATTTGGGAAGTTGGAAATTTACTCTCTGCAGCCGAGCACCAAAATGGGACGTCTTCGTCTACCGAACAGACGACAAAACGATGTTTAAGCAAAGCTATGCGAACTTCATCAAAAGCGGACTGCTCTCCGAGATCGCCATCGGGCTGAGAGCGAGAATCGTAGCTGAGCCAAAACTTTGTAAGCCGGCGGTCGTCAATGGAGTTCCCGTAATGGGCTATGCCGACAGAAAGATTGCGGTTTCATTTATAGCTCCCAGCCAGTTCAATCCAAAAATCGAACAGATCATTTATTTAGCTTACAAAATGCCCACTCAAGGCGGATTCCCTTTACGGTATGCCTGCATTCAGGAGGGAAAGGATTTCATCACAGGAATGGACCAAACAGGCAGGCTGCAAGTACAGCTATCCACCTCACAAGTTAAGCGAACTACGGTTCCAAACGCGTATTTCGACTGTCCACCCAACCTTAAGGACGTTGGTTCAGTGCAAGACGTGCTCTTAGCAAAGGGGAGCCGCTCACAGTCAGACGGAATATTTCAGGAATTGATGCGTGACAAATAGAAGTGCACAAATGGCAGTATCAAATAACAATTTACGATTGATGGCGACAATTTTAGCTTTCTTCTTCATCGTGCCGGCCAGAGCGGGAAATGTACCTGTCATTCAGGCCACCCAAAGACATTACATCCTAGCCTGGATTTCCACGTAACCCTATCAACTAACATTGGTTTCTTGACAGCCGCCCTAATCCGCCGCTTGGTGTGAGCGGCGACAGCCCGATAT
>Ga0182024_10004545_pt1 | contig 31823 bp, 32 predicted proteins | sample P32metaG_FD_120480 | JGI IMG/M metagenome (GOLD analysis project Ga0182024, IMG submission 120480) | Permafrost microbial communities from Stordalen Mire, Sweden - P3-2 metaG (Illumina Assembly) | ecosystem: Environmental > Terrestrial > Soil > Wetlands > Permafrost | place: Sweden: Stordalen...
GGTAAAGTGGACGTTGAGGCGCGAATCGCGTACGCGGCCCGGCTCGATAACGTCAAGACTTCCATGTTGCAAGACTTCGAGCATCGCCGGTCGCTCGAGATCGATCCGATCTTGGGAGCGGTTTGCGAGTTGGGCGAGCGTTACGGTGTCGCAACGCCCGAGGTGCGAAAAGCTTACGCCGCGTTGCAGCGGTTGAACACGGCGCCGATATGATGGTGCAGGAATCGCCACCTGTGGATATTGCCGAACTGCGCGGCGTCGGTCCGAAGAGCGCCGCGCTCTTCCGCGAGCTGGGCATCGAGACGGCAGAGGCGCTGCTGGATTACCTGCCCTTTCGTTACGACGACCTGCGCTTCCCCACGCCGGCGTTGCGATTGGGCGAGACCGGAGGCGAAGAGAACGCGGTCGGGATCGTCGTCGCCGTGAAGGAACGCCGCGTACGCGGTCTGGAGATCGTCGAACTTCAACTCCACGACGACGCCGGCTCTCTGTTTACCGCAAAATGGATCGGACGCAATCGTTACGTTGTCGGACGCTTTCGTGAAGGAATGCGCCTCATGGTACGCGGCCGCATCGAGCGAATCTTCTCGGGACCAGTCGTTAGCGTCGCGCACTACGAAGCACTCGGCGAAAACGAACCCTATCGGGGAGAGCTCGTGCCGGTCTATCGCGCGAGTAAGGAGCTTGCCACCCGTAAGATCGCGATGGTCGTGAAGAAGAACCTCTCGGATCTGCTCGCCCTCGCTCCGCCGGATCCGTTGCCGCCGGCGCTTGCAGCCCAACGGGGATACGGCTCCATCCGGGAAGCCTATCGCGCGATGCATGCACCGCAGACGCCGCAAGAATCCGAACGCGCGCGCGAGCGCTTCGTCTTTGCGGAGTTTCTCGCATTGGCGACGGGCGCACAACTGCGGCGCGCCGAGCGCGAGAGCGATCACGATGCGCCGGTGTTCCAGGTTCCGGCGAATCTATTGGAGCGAATCGAGGCTTCGCTGCCCTTTGCACTGACCGGCGCGCAGCGCCGGACGATCGAGGAGATTTGGAACGATTTACGGCGCGACGTTCCGATGAATCGGCTCTTGCAGGGCGACGTCGGCAGCGGAAAGACACTGGTTGCGGCGGCCGCCGTTCTGGCCGCGGCCGCAAATGGTTTGCAATCGGCCTTGATGGCCCCCACCGAGCTGCTCGCGTGGCAGCACGCGAGCAAGCTCGCGCCACTGTTGCAGCCGTTCGCCCTAGGGGTGGAAGCGGTCTTCGGCAGCCAGGGCGCGCGGTCGCGCCGGGCGGCGCTCGAAAGGCTCGCCAGCGGCGAGGCGTCGTTAGCCGTCGGCACCCATGCGCTGCTCACCGAAGGCGTCGACTTTGAACGGCTCGGGCTCGTGATCATTGACGAACAGCATCGCTTTGGCGTAGAACAACGCGCGCGCTTGCGCGGCAAAGGTTCGTCACCGCATACGCTTCACATGACGGCGACACCGATTCCCCGGACGCTCGCACAGTCGGTCTATGCGGATCTCGACGTCTCGATAATCGACGAGCTGCCACCCGGCCGAACCCCGGTCCTAACGTATGCTCTTCGAACGAGCCGCTTGAGCCTGGTCTACGATTTGGTGCGAAAAAACGTCGCTGCGGGACAGCAGGCGTATATCGTCGCGCCGGCCATCGAGGAAGGGGAGAACGCGCTGACGAGCGCGATCGCGGAAGCCGAACGCCTGCGCCGCGACGTGTTTGCGGATCTGCGGCTGGGATTACTACACGGGCGTTTAGCGTCGCGCGAGAAGGAGGAGATCATGTCGAGTTTTGTTCGCGGCGAACTCGACGTGCTGGTCTCGACGACGGTGATCGAAGTCGGTGTGGACGTCGCGAATGCAACCGTGATGGTGGTCCTAGACGCGCATCGCTACGGGCTCGCGCAGCTCCATCAGCTGCGCGGGCGAGTCGGTCGAGGCGCCGCGAGCTCCTTTTGCATCTTCGTCTATCCCGACGATACCGACAGCGGGCGGCTCGAGATCCTGACGCGCTCCATCGATGGCTTCGAGATCGCCGATGAGGATCTGCGGCTTCGCGGGCCGGGGCAGCTTTCGGGAACGATCCAGTCCGGAGCCGCCGACCTGCGCCTGGGCGATTTGGTGCGCGATATCGACGTGTATCGCGCCGCGAAAGCGGCAGCCGAGCTGATCGTCGCAGGCGATCCGGCGCTAGGGCTCCCGGAACACGCCGGGCTGCGCGCCGTGCTTACGGCCCAGCCCAGCACGCGAGCGCTGCTGCTTTCATCGTGAGGGTTCGCGGGCCGCGGCGCGAATAGCGCCGCCAATGTATAAGCGGGGCATCTTCATGGCGGCCGTCACGGCCGTACTCTTTGCAGTGCTTGGAAACGGGGCGCGCGCTGCCTCACCCGGCGTGGCGCGCACGACGCTCTCCAATGGCTTGCGCGTTATCGTCGTACGCAATACTCTGGCGCCGGTCGTTACCACGGTTCTCAACTACGAGGCCGGCTCCGACGAGCAGTGGATTCCCGGCCTGGCTCACGCTACGGAACACATGATGTTTCGGGGAAGCGCTACACTTTCGTCCTCTCAACTCATGGAAGCGGTCGGAATCACGGGCGGCGACTTCGACGCCGACACGACGACGACGGTCACGCAGTATTTCTTTACCGTGCCGTCGGCCTATCTCGACATCGCACTACGGGCCGAACGGTCGCGCGCCGCGGGCCTGTTGATGTCGCAGAAGCTGTGGGGCCAAGAGCGTGGTGCGATCACGCAAGAGGTACAGCAGGATCAAAGCAACGCGTTCTATCGACTCTTCATAAAGATGCAAGATCGCCTTATCGGCGGTACGCCGTACGCGAAAAACACGCTGGGAACCGTCGCCGATTTCGCCGACAACGTCAGTAGCACGCAGTTGCTGCGCTTCTACCATACCTGGTATCATCCAAACAACGCCGTCTATATCATTGCCGGAGACGTCGATCCCGCGCAGACCATCGCGCAGGTGCGCCGGCTTTTTGGCGATATACCCTCAGCCAAACTTCCCGCGCGCGAGCCCGTGCATCTGCGACCGCTTAAATCCGCGGTTTTTCTCGAGAAGTCGGATCAGGCGGTTACCGTAGTCGCGTTGGGCTATCGCTTTCCCGGTTACAACAGTCCCGATTATGCGACCGGTCAGATCTTGGGCGACGTGCTCTCGAGCGCACGCAGCGATCTGGGAGGCATGCCGTATACGGGACAAGCCCTGGCGGCCGGCTTTGAGGCGCAAGCCTTTCCCAAGATAGGCCTTGGAATTGCGTATGCCGCCGTTCCGGTGAGCGTACCACCGGCGACCGCGGATCGCGAGCTGCGCGGTATCATCGACGGCTACAAGAAGACCGGAGTCCCGGCGGACCTCGTCGAGGCTGCCAAGCTCCGCGAGATTTCGCAGCTCGAGTTCAATGCGAACTCGATCGAAGGCTTGGCTCTGGAGTGGAGTCAAGCCGTCGCCGTGCAAGGTCTCACGTCGCCCGACGACATGGTCGCGCAGTATCAGCGTGTCAGCGTCGCCGACGTCAACCGAGTGTTGCGAAGCTACCTCGATAACCAGCGGGTCGTGGTGGCCTATGCCGTGCCGCAAAACGCCGGCGTGGCGAGGCCGAGCGGGGAGATGGCCAAGGAGAACAACGAAATTCCTCCAACCTCGCACGAGCCGCTGCCGAGCTGGGCGCAGCACGTTCTGGATAACTTGCGCGTGCCGCAGCAGACGATTTCGCCAACCGATATGACCTTGGCCAACGGCATTCGCCTAATCGTGCAGCCCGAAAGCATTTCGCATACGGTCGTGGTCGCGGCCAAGATTCAAAACAACGAAGACATCCAGGTGCCGCCGGGACAGGAAGGCGTTGCGGACGTAACCGGCGGCCTTCTACCCTTCGGAACGACCACCTATGACCGAATCGCATTCCAAACGGAGCTCGACAAGATCGCGGCGTCAACCGAGGCCGGCACCGATTTCGGGCTCGACGTTCTGTCGTCGCAGTTCGACCGTGGAATGCAGTTGCTTGCCGACGAGGAGCTCCATCCCGCGTTTCGCCCTGCGGATTTCTCCCTCGTGCAACAACAGACCGCGGGCGCGCTTGCCGGGGACATGACCACACCGCAACACCTGGCGGAGGTCGCCTTAAATAAAGCGCTCTACCCGCCGGGCGACCCCGAGCAGCGCTTTGCCACGCCCAAGAGCGTCGGTGCGCTGACGCTCGCCGACGTGAAGAGCTGGTTCGCAACGGCCTATCGTCCCGACCTCACGACCATTGTGGTGATCGGCGATACGACGCCGGAGGCGGCGAAGGCGATCGTTGAAAAGTACTTCGGAGCATGGCAAGCGACGGGGCCGAAGCCGAACGTCGAGCTGCCACGCGTCCCGCAAAACGTGGCAAGTCAAGTCGACGTGCCGGCAACCGGGCGCGTGCAATCCTCCGTGCGCTTGATGGAAACGCTCGATCTGGTCCGCAATAATCCCGCGTGGCCGCTGCTCCAGCTTGCCAACAGCGTTCTAACCGGCGGATTCTACTCGTCGTTGCTCTTCCACGATCTGCGTGAAGTGCACGGTTACGCGTACTCGATCCAAAGCCGCTTCGCCGCGAACAAGACTCGAGCGACGTTTTCCTTGGAATATGGCTGCGATCCACAGAACATCGTGCCGGCCGAGTCCCAAATCACGGCTGTCTTGTCCAAGCTGCAACGCGAGTCGATCGAACCCGATCGGCTACTGCGCGCCAAGGCCTTGCTGATGGGCGATGTCCCGATTCGCGAAGCGAGCTACGACGGCGTGACCGAACAGCTACTGAACTATGCGTCGCTCGATCTTCCGCTCGACCAGAACGTCATCGACGCACGCGCAGAGCTCGATGCGACGCAAGAGAGCGTTCGGGCGGCCTTGGCTAAATACGTTCGCCCGCAGGACTTCGTGCGTGTCGTAACCGGCCCGGGGCCGCGCTAGTGGCCGTTACGGGTCACTAGGCCATGGATGCGATCCAAGGAATCGGCTTCGATCTCGATCACACTCTTGCAATCGACAATCATCTCGAGCGAGTTGCGTTTCTGCGCCTGCTCGAGAGCGTGTCGTCGCGAGGGGGCCGGGTGCTGGGTACCCTTTTCGACCAAATCGATGCCGTCGATCGTCTATTGCAGCGTCAGCGAAGCGGCGAGTTTACGATCGATGAAGCGGTTCGTCTCTTCGCGGCCGAGCGCGGTTTGGCCGACGGCGATTGGTTCGTCGAGTCGTTCCGGAAGATGGCCGTGGAGAGCGTTGAGGATTTCCTGGTACCGCTCCCGGGAGTCGATCGGACAATGGAAGAGTTGCAAAAGCGCGGAATCCTGGTAGCCGTGTTAACCAACGGGTGGAACCCCCTGCAGAAGCGTAAAGCCGAGCAGGCCGGCTTCCGCGGACCGGTCCTCGTAAGCAGCGAGATCGGCGAGCGAAAGCCTTCGATGGCCGCCTTCGAGCGGCTCTTGCACGTTCTGGGCACGGAGCCGCGACACACCTGCTACGTCGGAGATGATCCGCACGACGACATCGCCGGGGCGCACGAAGCCGGCCTGCAAACGGTATGGATCGACTGGGAGGGCCGGGAGTACCCCGACAACGTGCCGCCGCCTGCCCATACGATTCACGCCTTCCCAGAGCTGTTGGAGTTCGTGCCGCAATGCGTACGCGCGTCATGATCGGCCGCGGATTTCTCGCGTGCGTTGCGTGTCTCGTCGTTTGCACGGCGGCGACACCGCCCGCCGATTATCAAACCAAGCTCGTCGATCTCGAACGCAGCTATACGATGTGGTCCTTCGCAGAGAATCCATCGTCCGCGACCGACGCTGGGATTCACACGTACGACTCGCGGCTCGCGGATTATTCGCCGACAACGCAAGCTGCGGAGATGGCGCGGTTGCGGCGCTATCGCAACGAACTGGCTGCCCTCGAACCACCGCCGGACGCGACCGCACACGAGCGCGTCGACTATCTGCTGATACGCGCGAATCTCGAGGGCGACTGGTGGGGGCGAACCGTTTTGCGAGGGCTGCAACACAATCCGAGCTTGTATGAAGGCGAGTGCAGCAACGGGATCTTCTCGATCGCGAAACGGAAGTATGCCACCGACGAGGTTCGCGTGCGCGCCGCAATCGCGCGGCTGCGCGCATGTCCCGGCGTGCTCGATCAAGGGCGAGCGAATCTCACGCAGCCCGTTCGCGAGTTCGCGCAGATTGCTTCGGAAGATATTCGCGACGGCGACTCGCTTTACACGACAACGCTCGACGAGATTGCGCGGGACACATCGCCCGCCACACGCAACGATCTCGCTGCGGCACAAGGAATCGCACTAAAGGCCCTGCATGCCTATCGAAGCTGGCTCGACACACGCATGAACGGCTTTGCCGCGGGCGGCTTCGCCGTCGGCCGCAAGCAGTACGATTGGTATCTCCGGCGAGTGCTGCTTCTGCCGTTCGACTCCGCTCAGGTTGCCGAAATCGGCCGATTGGAGTTAGCGAGAGATCGTGCTTTAGAAACGTGGGAAGCCAGCCGCGACGCGTACGGGCCGCCGGCCTCGCCGCCGCCCGCATTTGCTTCGAAGGAGGCCTTCTTAGCGTACTACGAACGTAGCCTCCGGCAGCTGATCTCGTTCATCAACTCCCACGAGATCGTGGACATCCCGCCGTATATCGGCCCGTTCCACATCGTCGAGGTGCCGAAGGCCCTGGCGGCGACGTATCCGGGCGGATTCATGAACCCGCCGCAGATGTTTTCCAGCGATTCGCAGGGCTTCTATTTCGTGCCGGACTTTAGTTCGGCCAATCAAAGTTTCTTCGTCGCACAAGCGCGCCAGTCGGTCCTACCGCTGCTCGGCCACGAGGGAATCCCGGGTCACTTCATGCAGTTCACCTACGCCTATCATAATCCGGACTTCGTGCGCCACGTGCAAGGCGATGGTGTCTTCGCCGAAGGCTGGGCCTTTTATGGTGAAGAGATGCTGATGCGCGAAGGCTTGTACGAGGAGGATCCAGGCGCTCGCAAACAGGTGATTCACTTGATGCGCCACCGCGCGACTCGAATCGGTGTCGACGTCGGTTTGGCTAGCGGCGCGATGACGCTGTCGCAAGCCATTGCATACTTTGAGAAGAACGCCGGCATCGATGAGGAAACGGCGCGCGGCGAGGCAACCCGCTTCGCGATGGGGCCGGGACAAGCCATCGATTATCTCGTAGGAAAGACGCAGATCGAAATCTTGCTGGGACTCTTACGCGACCGCGAGGGCGCGGGATTTTCCTTGAGGCATTTCCACGACCAACTGCTTTCGTACGGCACGGTTCCGTATTCCACGATCCGCTACGAGTGGCTCGGCGACGATTCGTGGCTTCGGTCGTCACTGCAGCCGCTGGCGCCGCAGGAGTTCTAAGAAAGCGTGCCGCGGATCACCGGTGGATCGCTCGGAAGTCGAAAGCTTCGCTCGCCGAAGGGCACCCAAGTGCGCCCGACGCCGGGACGCGTCAAGGAATCGCTCTTTTCGATCTTGATGAATCGTCTCGATGGCGCCGCGGTCTTAGATCTTTTCGCCGGCACCGGTGCGATCGGTTTTGAAGCCGCATCGCGCGGTGCCGCCCGCGTCGTCGCGGTGGAGGGTCAGCGTGACGTCGCCAATGCGATTGAAGAAGCGGTCAAGCAACTCGGTATTGGAGATGTGGTGACGGTGTTTCCGGCACCGGCCGAACGGGCGCTCTACCGCCTCGAAGGGCCGTTCGACATCGTCTACCTCGACCCGCCGTACGCCGATCCGGTGCCGTTGCAACTCTTCCGTCTGCTGCAGGAACGGAAATTGCTCGCTCCCGAGGCGATTGTCGTTTACGAGCACGCCGCCAAGCGAATCTTGCCGCAGATACCCGGGTATCGCTCGGTGCGCGAAGAAGTCTACGGCGATGTCGGGCTCGCTTTTCTGACGCCGGAATCTTGACGAACGGCAAACTCGAGCGCGTGACGCGCGCCGTCTACCCGGGATCGTTCGATCCGCCTACGAACGGCCATTTGGACGTGATCGAGCGCGCCGCCGGATGTTTCGGCGAAGTCATCGTGGCCATCGTCGTCAACCCGCAGAAACGGACTCCGATGTTCTCATTGCAAGAACGAGAAGATATGCTCAAGGCCAGTGTGACGTCCATTGGCGGCGTGCGCGTCGAGCATTTTCGCGGCCTGCTCGCGGACTACGTGAAGGCCGCGGAGGCGGACGTTATCGTGAAGGGTCTTCGCGTTGTTTCCGACTTCGAAAGTGAGATGTCGGCCGCGATGATGAACCGGTCGCTTTCGGACGTCGATACGCTCTTTCTGATGGCGGATCAGAAATATTCTTTCGTGAGCTCCAGCCTCGTCAAGGAAGTCTTCTTTCTCGGCGGCGACGTCGCCGCACTGGTCCCCGAACCCGTTCTTCGCGTGATGGCGGAGAAACGCAACAACTTGCAACGGAGGTAGCAATGTCGGTTTATCGCGTGCTGGACAAACTTGAGGCCTACGTTCACGAAGGAACGTGGCTGCCGGCGGGTTACCGCGTCCTCTCGGAGGAGCGGTTGATCGAACTTCTGGAGAAAATTAGAGCGTCGTTGCCGGAGGAAGTCGGACGCGCCAAAGTGATCGCCAAAGATCACGACCGCATGATGCGAGCCGCGCAAGAGAAAGCGCAGGCAATCGTCGACGAAGCGGCCAGTAAGCACGAAGAGTTGGTCGAGGATAGCGAGATCGTGAGGCGTGCCCGTACCACTGCCGACGTCGTGCTCCGCGAGGCCGAGGAAAAGGCGCGCAAGGTTCGCGACGGAGCCGATCGGTACGCGAACGACGTGCTGGCCGAGATGGAAGGCCGTCTGTTCGGTGCGCTCGGAGCCGTCCGCAAGGGCCGGCAAGTGCTCGACGGCCAGCGCCAAAGCGTGGAGCGCCCGCTCGAGGAAGCCGCTGCCAAGAGCAAGCGGGCGGCCTTCGACTTGCAAACTGCCGCCGAGGAGACGGCCGCCCTGGAATCAGTCTAAGCGGCCGCCGGTTTGGGAATAAGCGTAAGCATGAAACAACTTGCAACCATGCTCGCGCTCGCCGGGATGCTAAGCGCGCCGGCCCTGAGCGCTCAACTCGGCGGCATTTCCGGCACGGTCGTCGATGCGAAGACCGGCCAGCCGATGGCGCACGCAACGCTCTACTACTATCGAAGCCCCTATCTCGAGAAGGGACCAAACCATATCGCGACGCTCCAGACGAACGGCCGCGGCTTCTTCAGCGACGTTACGCTCGACCCGGGACGGTACATCGTCATGGCGCGATTCCCCGGTAAGGTCGAAGGCTGCGCCGTCGACGACGTGATGGGCGGCGAGGTTACGCACATGCGCATCCAGATCGGTCACGACGCGATTATGTGCACTGGGCCGCGCGTCCACTCGGCGCTCGTCGATCCGAACGCTACGTCGGACGTCTACAGAATCTAGACCGGTGGCGCGGCGACGTTGGCAGCAAAAGCCTCCAACTGCGCCCGGTCGATGGCGCGTACGCGCCCGCGGTCGAGTTCGAGGGCGCCAGCGTTCTTGAGCCGAAGCAGCGCGCGCGCCGCCATGTCGCGTACCGTGCCGGCGGCGGCGGCGATCTGCGCTTGCGAGAGGTTCTCGACTCCGGGTAGACCGGGCGCCATACCGACCGACGCGCGCGCGTATCCGAGCAAGAACTTGGCGACGCGCTGCAGCACGTGGGCGAAAGCCAGGTCGGCAATCGTGTCGATCGAGCGGCGCCGAGCTTGCGACGACGCAATCAGAAAGCCAAGCGCGAGCTCCGCGTCGCTGCGGGCTGCATGAATGATCGCTTCGCTGGGAACCGTCACGATCGTCGCGTCCGTCAAAGCTTCGGCACGCGTCGTCGCGCCGCCGCCGTCAAACGTTCCACTCTCGTTGAGCGTGTCGTGCGTCAAGCGTTCGCCGATCGTGTGCGTCTTGCCGTCGGCCGAAAGTAACGTATAGATCGCCTTGCCGGTCTTAACGATCCCGAGATACGGCCAGACTTCACCTTCGTCGAAAATGGTTTCACCGGCTTTGTAAGTGCGCTCGCTCATCTGAGCGGCAAGCTCCTTGGTGGTACTCGCCTTGGCGGAGGTAAACGCCGAGACGTACGTCAGGAAGGCTTCGCCGTCGGCATTCTCGTCGATTCGTTCGAGGCGGACGGTCCACCGGTTGGCGCCGAGGTTTCGCGCGTCCCAGGAAAAGCGTCCGGGACGTAGCTGGGCCATCTCGTTACGAAGTGCGCGCGGGTCGGTCTCTTCGGTAATCTCCAACGCGCTTCCAATCGGAAGCTTGTCGAAGGTTTCGAGTATTAGCGCGGTCCTCGTCGCAGGAACGAGCGATCGGGCATCGAGGGTGATCGCGGCGGGTCGGTTCATTGGCATACGTCGCCGGTCTTAGGGACGGTCCGCGACGGCGCCTGCCGGGACGCGCGCAACCGTTGCGGAATAGTGGCGGTCGATATGAGCAATTCAATGCAGGACAGCGACATCGTCATTCTTGCCGGGGCCCGTACCCCGTTCGGTAATCTCGGCGGGGAACTTGCGAGCCTTACGGCCACCGACCTCGCCGTCGCGGCCGCCGAAGCGGCGATTGGGCGCAGCGGCGTCCGCAAGGAACAGATCGACGAAGTGGTTTTCGGGAACGTCATTCAAAGCAGCGCCGATGCGATCTATCTCGCGCGCCACGTCGGACTGCGGACGGGGCTCCCGGTCGGCGTGCCCGCGCTCACGGTCAATCGGCTGTGCGGTTCGGGGCTGCAAGCGATTCTGTCGGCCGCGCAGTCGCTGACTCTCGGCAACGCGAGTTACGCATTGGCGGGTGGAACGGAAAATATGAGTCAAGCGCCCCACGTAGTACGCGGCGCTCGCCAAGGATTTCGTCTCGGCCAGAACGTTGCATTTGAAGACTCGCTGTGGACGGCGCTCATCGATTCGTATGGTAATACGCCGATGGCAATCACGGCTGAGAACCTTGCCAAGAAGTATGGCGTGTCTCGCGCGGAATGCGATGAATTTGCGCTCGCGAGCCAGGAACGCGCTCTCGCCGCACAGAGCAGCGGCTACTTCGCGCAGGAGATCGTGGGGGTCGATGTTCCGGGGCCGAAAGGCTCGACCCGCGTTGAAAAAGACGAAGGGCCGCGCGCCGGGTTAACGATGGAGAAACTCGGAAAACTGCCGGCACGCTTCGTTAAGGACGGCGTCGTGACGCCCGGAAATGCGAGCGGCATCACCGATGGTGCGGCGGCGGTGGTCCTCACGACCGTGAAGCGCGCGCGCGAAGACGGTCTGCAATGGATGGGACGTCTCGTCTCCGCGAGCGTTGTCGGCGTGGACCCCTCGATTATGGGGATCGGTCCGGCTTTTGCGATTCCGAAGGCGCTCGAGCGCGGCGGCGTCGGCGCGGACGATCTTGCCGTCGTGGAGATCAACGAGGCCTTTGCGCCGCAGGTCATCGCATGTCTTCGCGAGATGGGTGCTTCGACGGGCTCAGCACAGGCTAAGACATTGAATCCGAACGGCGGCGCGATTGCGCTCGGCCATCCGCTGGGCGCGTCGGGTGCGCGGCTCGCGATCACGGCACTTCACGAGCTGCGCCGGCGCGGCGGCGGCTACGCCATCGCGTCGGCATGCATCGGAGGCGGCCAAGGAATCGCAGCTCTTTTCCGCTCGGAGTAGCATCTCAACGCGCAAGCTCTTTACCGGGGGACGATTGTGGGATGTCCTTGCGGCGCTCGTAATCGGTTTTGCAGCCTGGAAGATCTTCATCGCGCCGCGTTCGTTTGAGCCCGCCGGCACGCACCCTGCGCCTGCGGCGATTTACCAGCGCTTGGACGGCGACGCCTTCCGCATTGCCGACGCGCGTGGCCGCGTGCTCTTTGTCGACTTTTATGCGAGCTGGTGCGAGCCGTGCAAACTGGAGCTGCCGCTGGTGGAGGCGTGGTCGCGAGCGCATCCCGACGCGGCGGTCGTGCCGGTCGACGTTGGCGAAGAGCGATCGATTGCAGCTGCTTTCGCGCGGCGATACCGCTTACAAAACGTCGCGCTCGACCCGAGCGGCAGCGCGCGGCCGCTCTTTGCCGTGGAAGGATTTCCGACGATCGTCGTGATCGACCGCAACGGTTTCATCCGGGCAAAATGGGAAGGTCTTAACCCAGCGATCGGACTCGCGATGAGTAATGCCGACGGGCGTCTGAGAAACTAGCGGCCCTTCCAGGCGGGCTTGCGCTTTTCCAGGAACGCGCTCGTACCTTCTTTGATGTCCTCAGTATCGACGAGCGTCCCGAACTCGAGTGCCTCCAGCTCCAGCGCATCGTCGATCGAAAGATGTGCGCCGTTGTTGATGACCCGCTTGCAGGCCGCGATGGCTAAGGGAGCTTTGGACGCAACGAGCGTCGCAATCCGTTTCGCCTCGTTCATCAGCTCCCCGGCGGGGACAACGCGAGTCACCAGACCGATGCGCAAAGCTTCCGGCGCGTCGATGATTTCGCCCGTTAAACAGAGATGCATCGCAACACCTTTGCCGGCCAGCCGCGTCAAACGTTGCGAACCGCCGTAACCCGGTATCAATCCGAGGTTGACCTCCGGCTGGCCGAACTTCGCGTTCTCGCTCGCGATGCGTATGTCGCCGGCCATGGCAAGCTCGCAGCCGCCGCCGAGCGCGAATCCATTGATCGCCATCACGACCGGTTTACCGAGACGCTCGATCTGACGGGTGATGCCCTGGCCCCTGCGGGCCTTCTCGGCTCCCGAGCCGGCCGAGGCCAATGCGTTGAGCTCGGAGATGTCCGCTCCCGCGGCAAAGGCCTTCTTTCCCGCGCCGGTGATGACGACTACGCGGACTTTGTCGTCGCGCTCCATGTCACGCAACGCCGTCGAGAGCTCGTCCAAGAGCCGCGTGCGCAACGCATTGAGAACGCTTGGACGGTTAAGCGTAATGAAGCCAAGCGGCTCTTCGAGGGCGACGAGGATGTCTTCAAATGGCATGTTTAACCTTATGATTTGATAAAGGACGCAGGTTCCTTCGTTAGATCGCGCGGAAGTGCCCCCTTGCTAAACGAGTGGTCTATTTTTATGGGAGGTGAGGGTGCCGGTGCGCACAGCGTATCATGAGGCATTAGAAGGAACCAGGCTCGACGTCGTTCGTCTTGGCGCGTTGGTGAGCGATGCGATCCGCGTGGCGGTGGACGCGCTCGACCATCGTGATGCCGCGTCGGGGGCGCGTGTCGTCGCCGGAGACGACGCCATTGACGATCTCCGCCGGCGCATCGAGGCGCATTGCATCGAGCTTATTTGGAGGCAGCAGCCGGTCGCGGGGGAGCTGCGCGAGATTGCCGCCATGCTGGAGATCGCCACCGACCTCGAGCGCGTCGGCGATTATGCCGTCGACATTTCGAAGAACGCCATCAAACTCTCGGATCAGCCGATGCGACCTCAAAAGGTCGAAATCGATCGCATCGCGAGCGTCGCGCACGGGTTGCTGCTCGATGCCATGCGCGCCTACACCGAGCGAGATCCCAACCTGGCAAGCACCGTCATAGACCGGGACGACGAGGTGGATAAGCTCTACAAGCGCAGCATCAAACTGCTGCAATCGGAGATGCGCGCCGATCCGGAGATCGTACGTCCCGGAACGCGCTATCTCTTCGTCCTCGCTTCGCTCGAGCGCGTAGGCGACCGTGCCGGCAACATCGCGTGGCACACGAAGGACATGATCGGCGCGGAGTGAGCACGCCGCTTCCACGCAGCGAGTTTGGAGTCACGCAGCAGTACGTCTATTTGAATCACGCCGCCGCCGGCGTGCTGCCTGCCTCCACGGTTGCGGCGATCGAGCAGTTCGTTCGCGCGCACGCCACCGGCGGCGTTCTGGGAACCTTTCCGTACGATCTCCAGATGACCGAGTATCGATCGAAGATCGGCGGCTTCATCGGAGCGAGCGGATCGGAGATCGCAACGCTCCTCAATACCGGCGCCGGCGCGAATACCGTCGCGCTCGGAATCGACTGGAAGCCTGCGGACGAAGTAGTGCTCTGCGACAACGAGTTTCCCGCCAACGTGATTCCGTGGCTTGGATTGCGCCGTCGTGGAGTCGACGTGAGATTGATCCCCACGAGGGAAGAACGGTTGACGCCCGAGCGTTTGAGGCGGGAGCTCTCGCCGCGAACGCGCGTGGTCGCCGTGTCGTGGGTTTCGTACGCCGACGGCTACCGTCACGACTTAGCCGGCTTGGCGGCGGCGGCACACGAAGCGGGCGCGCTGCTCTGCGTGGATGCCATCCAAGGACTGGGCGTTTTTCCGCTCGACGTGCAGGCCCTCGGTGTCGATGCTTTGTACGCGGGCGCGGGAAAGTGGATGCTCGGTTTGCACGGGGCCGCATTTCTGTACGTGAGTCGCAGCCTTGCCGAACGCTTGGAAGTTGCGATGCCGGGTTGGCGGTCGCTCGCGGATATGTGGGACTTTCACAACTACGAGCAACCTTTCTCGCCGGATGTTCTTCGCTTTGAGAGTGGGACCCCCAACTTGCTGGGGACGCTTTCGCTCGTTTGCGCGATCGATCTCTTCGAACGCAGCGGACTGCAGGCCATTTCGGATCACGTTCTGGCCTTGACCGACCGGCTTTGTGAAGGACTTGCGGCACTTGATGCCGAGTTCTCCACGCTGCGTGGACGAAATTGCTCTTCAGGAATCGTTACCTTCAGTATCCCCGGCCTCGACAGCATTGCGCTTGGACGAGCGCTGGAAAGCCAAGGCATCGTGACGACCTATCGAACCGGCGGCGTCCGGGTTTCGCCGCATGGGTATAATACTGCAGAGGAGATTGACGTCATGGTGAGTGCGGTCGCAAATGCGGTGCGCGCGAAGGTACCGGCCTAAACGTTGATACCGGCATTCGTGTTCGCGGCGGTTGCGACGACCGTTACCTTTCCCGCCCCGGGCGCGTACAACTACACTGCTTCGATGAGCGGACAGCCGATTGGGCAGTGGAACGTGACCGTCAAGCGGAACGATTCCACGATCGAGATCGACGAAAACTCGTGGGCGTCAGTCATGGGGATGACGCTTTCGGCGAAGGCCACGCTCGCGCTAGGGCCGGATCTTTCGCCGACGAGATATACGGGCAACTATCTCGCGGCCGGTCAGAGCGTCGGCGCTACCGTTGCGCTCACCGCGGCCTCCGCGACGATCACCGGGACGCAAAGCGACTCTGCCCGCACGGTATCGCTCGGGGCGGATACACATCATTTCGTGGTGATCGAACCGGGCTTACTCGCCGGTCTCTTCGTGCTGCCGGCGCAACTTGCAGCGTGGAATGAGTCGGCGGTGACGTGGCTTTCGCCCGTCACCGGCACGGCGCAGCCGCTGATGAAAGACGCGGCGGCGCCGCCTGCGCGACCAGCCGGCGTCCCCGCGCAAGACGTCGAGCTTTCATTGACGGGTCAGATTCCGGTCACGATGTGGTACGACGCCGTCACCTTCATACCGGATCGCATCGAGGTTCCGTCGCAGCACACGATCCTTACGCGCGTGCGCTAGTTAACGACTCGAAACTGAGCCGGCTCGAGCCCCTTTACCGCTTGGGATTCGAGCGGCAAATCGCGTAGGAGCCGTTCGAGCACACCCAGGGTGCCGCGATGTGCGACGACGAGCCAACGCAGTGGAGAACGCAGTTTTTCGACGACGGGTCGCAGCCGCTGCGCAACGTCCGCAAAGCTCTCGCCCTGCGGCGGCCGGAAATGCACCGGATCGCGCGATCGCTGCGCGAGCCCGGAGGGATCATTGGCCTGCAGCCACTCCAGCGTCTCGCCCTCCCAAGTGCCGAAATCGATTTCACGCAGCGCGGGGTCAGTTTCGAACGGAGGTTGCGGCGCGACGATCTCGCGCGTCTCCAGGCAGCGTCGCATCGGACTGACCAAGCAGCGCTCAAAATCAAAGGCTTCCAGCTCGATTTGAAGTTGACGGCATTGCGCGACGCCCAGCGGGCTCAATGGCACGTCGGTTCGGGAGAGAAAGCGTCCGGCGAGGTTGCTTTCCGTGACGCCGTGCCGGCAAAGGACGATTGCGCGCAAGCGCGTTTTATGAAACGGTGCGTTCGCGTAAAATCGAGGAAGTCATGACGGCGTCGGTCATGCCGTGAATGAGCTTCTTGTCGGCGGGTGCAATCGTCGCCAAAATTCCTCCGAGTACGACGCTCTCCTCGCCCGTTACGAAGTAGTACGGGCAAAGACGAACGCGCCCGTCGTACTCGCGTATCTCGTCGCGATCCCGATCGAAGTAGCTCTGTCGAATCAACTTGCCTTTGTGAAATCGCTGAAGCACGTACGGCGTCCGGTCGAACGACGTCAACGCCACCTCGATGGCGGAGGCCCACTCCTCTCGCGTAAGATCGTCCCCGATCTTGACGCCGCGCGAGCCCCACGCGAGCTGCGAGAAGCCTGACGGTTTAATCACATACGCGCGTTCGCTCTTTGGAAGGGCGGTTAGCTGACGAAAATCCGAGACCGGGGCACCGCCGGCCTCTAAGCGTGCGATCACGCCTTGCGGCGGCATCGGGTGCGGATCCATCACCCAGGTTTGGGGAAAAAGTCGAAGCAGCCGTTCGAAAACGTCGGCACCCAGCTCGCTGCGCCACGCCGTCGAGAGTGCGTGGTGGTGCAACAGCGCGAACGCCAGTTTTTCTTCGAGGGACGCTTTGGGCGCGGGCACGATTCGCACACGATTGTGACGAGCGGCATAGAGCATTAGTTCTTGCTTGGGCAGGTTGAACAAATCGAAGAGTTCGAAGTTGCGATAGATCGCGTCGAGTCGCGCCTCGCGGCCATCATCGTGGCGAATGAAGAGGCCATCTTCGCTAAAGGTGACGTCTTGCGGAGCGCGCACCCACGCGTCGGCAAAACCCAACCGGCGCAGCGCATCGGCCAGCCACGACATCTCGTTGCGGTAATCCGCGGATTCCTCAGATACCACGATTGCGACGGTCGGATGCTCGACGCCGGTTACGTGGCGCAACATCGCGGCAAAGCCGGCCGGGATACCGTGGTCGCCGCCGGCACTCTCGAGGCCAAGTTGGCAGTACGCTTCCGTCATCGCGCCAAGAAAACCCATTCCGCCGGGGATGCTGTCGAGTTCGGTCGCGGTAAAACCATCTGCGGTGATGATGAGGTCGGGGCGGATGACGCCCGGAACGTCTTGCTTGAAACGGTTCTGGCGTCCTAACTTGACAATCTGCTCGGGCTTTCCGCGGTCGAGATACTCGGCGATGAAGCTTGGGGACGTTCCGCGGACGCTGCGATTGTAGAGATTGTTGAGCGCCCGATAGAAGCGGAGAAGATCGGTGCCGAGGCCTTCGATCGCGTCGAGTTGTTCCTTGGACAATGCGAACGGCTCGGGGCTGACGCGCCATGCGATACGTTCGGTTTCATCTTGAACTCGGAAGAGACCGGGCGGTATCGTCTCGTAAAGGTGGTGCGCTTGCTCGCGAGCCGTGAGATTCGGAATGGTTGCCGTACAAGGCATAGGGAAACGAATTCTCCTCTAGCGACAGCCGTCGGGGATCTTGGAGCTATTGTAGGCGATGTAGCGCCGGCGCATTCTTTGCTCTAGAGCGTCCGGAGCGTCCCCGTGGTTGCAGTTGGGAGCACCAGGAGCCCGTCCAGGCTCACTTAATCGTGATCGCCCCCGGCGTGAGCAGTGCCCCTTCCACGTGCACCAGACCTTGGATGTAGGCCAGCGTGAGATGCAACGTGCCGCTGAGGCCGAGCTTTGAAAGGTCCAGGCTCTCCAACACGCGAGAGACGCCTTCGCCGGCGAGAAAGTGCAGTTCGTTCGTGAAGCGTAGCGAGCGGCCCGGTGCCGAATAGGTGGCGACCACGGGGACGACAATCTCTTGAGTGCCCGTGGAGCGCGGCGCTCCTGTAATGCAGTAGGACACCGTCAAAGGCGTCCCTTGCACCGTGAGCACCTCGACCGTGCACTGGGCAGCACTAGCCCAGCCGGCGGTCGGAGCCGCCAAGGCGATCGAGAGCGCCAACGCTCCAGTCAACGTAGAGGTTCTCATCATTCTAAATTCCGGTACGGGTCGAACGTATCCCCGTCGAAGAGATAACGTATGCAAATTCGGTTGCTTGCCTTCGCAAGCCTGCGCGAGATCCTTCAGACGCCCGAGCGGAGCCTCAGCCTGCCCGAGGGCGCCCGCGTCAGCGATGCCCAAAGACTCCTGGAACGGCAATTCCCTGCGCTTGCGCCGCATCGTTCCTCCATGCGAATCGCACGTAACGGCCGGCTCGTCGATTCCGATGGCGCGCTGACCGACGGCGACGAGATCGCCCTGTTTCCACCGGTGGGCGGTGGATAGCGAGCGTTTTAGCATCGTGCGGGGATCCATCGATCCGCGCCGCTTCGCAAACGTCGCGAGGGCGAACGAGGGTGCGCTCGTGACGTTTTTAGGCATCGTGCGCAACGACGCGCGAGACGGTCGCGCGGTCGTCGGCCTCTCGTACGAAGCCTACGAGTCGATGGCGTGCGACGAGTTTGAGGCGATTGACGCACAAGCGCGCGAGCGCTTCGGCGATGTGCGGCTTTGGATCGCTCATGCGGTTGGCGATCTCGCCGTTGGAGAAGTCGCAGTGGCGGTCGCAGCTGCAGCCCAACATCGCGCCGCGGCATTCGAGGCGTGCCGTTTTGCGATCGACCAGCTAAAAGCCCGCGCGCCGATTTGGAAAAAGGAACGGTATGCCGACGGCGAGGCGCAATGGCGAGCGAACGAAACGCGTGGCTAAGGTCGAGCTCTTACGCATTGAGGCAGAACGCAATCCCCTCGCGGTCCTAAGGTACGAACCCCGCCGCCCGCGCCGCGTCTGCGTGGTCGCCGGTCATGGCTACTCTTCGAGCAAACAGAATCTCGATTTTCTCTGCTCGTTTCTCGCAAGCCACGGTTTGGGCGTCTACAGCCTCGATTTTCCAGGACATAAACTCGGGGCGAGCGGCGGCGACCTGCGCGGCGTCGACGATTGCATCGAAGCGATGTTCCGCGTCGTCGCGTTTGTCCGCGAACGCTCCGACGACGTAATCTACACGCTGGGGCATAGCATGGGAGGAATGACGGCGATCTTCACCGCTGCGCTCGATTCGAACATCCGGGGCACGGTCGCCATCGCTACCGGCTACGGCCGGCCCACATCGTTGGAGGCGTTGCGCAAGGTGGGCGTCACGGACTTTCGCTCGTCATACGTCGTTGGGGTTACGTTGCCGGAGTTGGTGGCCGGTGTAGAAGCCCGCTATGACGAGCTTTTACCGCGCCTTGCCGGCAGGACGGCGCTCTATATCGCGGCGAGTCGCGATGCGATGGTGAGCCCGCGAAGCGTGCGCGAGCTCTACGGCCGCGCTCCGGAGCCAAAGACGCTGGCCACAATCGAGAGCGATCATACATACGCGGCGGAGCATTCGCGCGCGGCGGTCTTGGAATGGTTCGACGAGCGGCATCCCGCGCTCCAGCGCTCGGAGGAGCGTTCGGAGTGAACGGCGCGCAGCGGCGACGCTACAGCCGCCATTTGCTGATCCCCGAAGTAGGATTACGCGGTCAAGAACGGCTGACCGCGGCGCGGGTGCTCGTTGTGGGCGCCGGGGGGCTGGGTTCACCGGCGTTGCAGTATTTGGCCGCCGCCGGCGTTGGATGCATCGGCGTCGTCGACGACGACGCCGTTGACGAGACGAACCTGCAACGGCAGACCATCTTTACCACGGCCGATGTCGGCTGCAACAAGGCGGTAGCGGCGGCAGCGCGGTTGCACGCGCTCAATCCCTACGTTGGCGTCGACGCGCTCCCGTTTCGTCTCGACGAGGAGAACGCTCGGGAGCTCGTGCGCGCGTATGACGTAGTGCTCGATTGCACGGATCGCTTCCCAACGCGCTATTTGATCAACGATGCGTGTTACTTGGAGAAGAAGATCGACGTCTACGCGTCGATCTTCCGCTTCGATGGACAGCTCAGCGTACTCTGCGCGCCAGGCGGTCCGTGCTACCGGTGTCTCTACCCTCAAGCGCCGCCGGCAGAGCTGACGCCAACTTGTGCCGACGGCGGCGTCCTCGGTGCGCTCGCCGGACTCGTTGGGGCGTGGCAAGCCGGAGAGGCGCTCAAAGTCGTTCTTGGAATTGGAGAGCCGCTGGTCGGGCGGCTGCTGCTCGTCGACAGCCTGCAAGCCCGCGTTCGCGAGCTGCGCTTCGATCGCGATGAGAACTGCGAGTTGTGCGGCACAGTCCGGGCGATTAGCGGCATCGCAAAGCGTGCCTACGAACCAGTTGAAGTCGAAAGCGGCGTCGTGGAGATCGAGGCGGATCGGCTCGACGAAGCGCTGCGCGATGCAACGCTGCTCGACGTTCGCGAACCACACGAAGCGGTGCTCGGCTCGATTGCAGGCGCCCTGCGAATTCCGGCATCCCAGCTCGACGAGCGGATGTTCGAACTCGATAGTGCCGTCCGGTACGTCGTCGCCTGCCGAGTCGGCGTAAAGTCGCTCTGGGCCGTGCGCCGTTTGCGGGAAGCGGGATTCGAGCGTCTGTTGCATTTACGCGGAGGCTTGCTGGCGTACGCGGCGCGCCAAGAAGACTTCGAGTTTTTTTAGGCGAGGCGCCGTAAGGTTTTGATGAAGCATAAACCTTTTGGAACGACCGGGGTGGATCTTCCGGTGATCGGTCAGGGCACGTGGAATATGCCGGAGAGCGGCGCCGCGCGCCGAGAAGCGCAACGCGCGATCGAGCGTGCGATCGAGTTGGGAATGACCCACCTCGATACGGCGGAGATGTATGGTGCCGGCGCCGTTGAGGAGTTTCTTGGAGAAGCTATCCGGGGCATTCCGCGCGAGAAGCTCTTTATCGCCACGAAGGTACTGCCCAGCAATGCGAGTTACCAGGGAACGTTGGACGCGGCGCAGCGCAGCCTGAAGCGTCTTCGCTGCGATTACCTGGACCTTTACTTGCTCCACTGGCCCGGTTCGGATCCGCTCGAAGAGACGATGCAAGCTCTTGAAGCCTTAGTGGAACGGGGAGCGACACGCTTCGTCGGCGTCAGCAACTTCGAGACCGATTCGATGCTCGAGGCGGCATCGTACCTGCGCGCCGTTCCGCTGGCCTGCAATCAGGTGCTCTATCATCTGGGCGAACGCGGCATCGAGCACGAGCTAATTCCGACTGCGGATCAACGCGGAATCGCGATCGTGGCTTACACCCCCTTTGGCCGCGGAGGCTTCTTGCGTACGGCAAAGGGACGCGGCGTGCTCGAAAGCGTCGCGCGCAAGCACGGCGCGACGCCCCGGCAGGTTGCCCTTGCATTTCTCACCCGGGAGCAGAACGTGTTTGCAATCCCAAAAGCCGCGCAGGTGGCCCACGTCGAAGAGAATGCTGCAGCGGGATCGCTCACGCTCGACGCCGGCGACATTGATGCGATCGACGAGGCATTCCCGCGAGGAAGAGCGGGGCCACTGGCGACGCTGTGAGCGAAGCGATAAAGCAGCTGGCGGTCCGCACGGCGCTCGCACTGGGCGCCGGCGCGGTTCGCGTTACGAGCGCGCGCGCGGATGAAGAATCGCGGCGCCGAATGCAAGCGGCCTTCGCGCGCAGGGACTTTCTTTGTTGGAGCTATGATGACGAGTACGCGCGGCGCGCGACCGATCCCGGCGAGCTGTGCGCGGGCGCGCGCAGCGTTCTCTGCATCGCGCTTCCGTATGCTACTGCGGCTCCACGTGCCGGACCACTGCACGGCCGCGTCTCGAACTACGCCTGGTCGGCTGATTACCATCGGCGATTGCGCACGCTGCTCGATGCCGTCGCACACACGATCGATGAGGCCGTTGGTGAGCGGGTGACGACGGTTGCATGCGACACGCGACCGTTGGCCGAACGGGCGCTGGCGGCGCGCGCCGGCCTGGGATGGATCGGCAAGCACACGAACCTGATTTCACCAGGATTGGGCTCGTTCGTCTTTCTCGGCGAAGTCGTCACGACGCTGGAACTGCCGCCCGACGAATCCATTGCCAAGACTTGCGGCAGTTGCGCTTGCTGCGTTGAGGCCTGCCCGACGCGGGCGTTGCGCGGCGATTACACGATCGACGCGAACCGCTGCATCTCGGATCTAACCCAGCGCACCGACGCAATTCCGGCGGCGATGCGGCCGCTGATCGGCGACTGGGTCTGGGGCTGCGATATCTGCCAGCGCGTCTGCCCCCCGACGCGCGATGCCGGCCACCGCGGCGGTGCCCAGTGGGCGCCGGCCAATCCCGAAGCCGGCCGCCCGGGGCTGGTCGATTTACTGCGGCTGCGCAGTAGCGCGTTCAAGAAGCGCTTCCGGCCCACGGCGATGGGCTGGCGGGGCGCCGCCGTGCTGCGGCGCAACGCCGCGGTCGCGCTTGGGAACGCTCTCGACCGGTCGACAGTCGGGCCCTTGGCCGAGAGCTTGTGCGGCGACCCGCACCCGATGGTGCGCGGACACGCTGCCTGGGCGCTGGGTCGAATAGGCTCGCCCGCCGCGGTGGCGGCATTGCTCGGGCAGTCGAGCGTCGAACCAAGCGAGGAGGTCCGCACGGAGATTTCAATGGCGCTTCAACCCTTTAAACCCTCGCCCTCGGGTATGCTCGACTAGATGAATCGTTTCACCACTCCGATCTCGTACCTCTTGGCCGCCCTCTTGTGCGCCGCGGCGCCAGGTCCGGCCGCCTCCCCCGGCGGTTTGCTCGACCGGATGGCCTCGCTCAACCCAAACCTTCGAGCGTTCACGGCGACGCTGCACGCTCACGTGGCCATGAAGTCGTTTCCGTTTCTGTCCGCGGATCTGGCCGGGACGTATTACTACAAGCAGCCGGATAAGTACAAGGTCATTTTCACGAGCGGCGTTCCCATGGTCGCACAGCAGTTCGACAAGCTCTACGCTCACATCGAGCCTCCTTCGAGATGGCGCGATCTTTATACGGTTACAATTGCCTCCGACGACGGCACAACGACGAAATTCCGGCTCGTGCCGCGCAAGCGCGGCAACGTCGAACATATCGACGCAACTGCGGACGACCGGACGGCAACGGTCACGACGCTTCGTTGGAACTACTACAACGGCGGTTACGCAGAGATGACCAATCACTACGGCCAACAGGGCGGCAACGTCGTGGTTGCATCGCAAACCGGGCACGTCACCGAGCCGGGCTACGTCGCCGACATCAGCTCGACGATCGACGGTTATAAGCTCAATCCGGCGCTATCGGACGATATCTTTGCAGGCAACTAGAAGGCCCTAGGAGGCTGTAGAGTTATGGCGCATTTCCGTCTTCGTGCCGTCTTTTGTCCGAATACTTCGTTGCTCTTCGGTCACGAAGCTACGGCTTCGCTCCCTCATCGCGCCTCGTCTTCGAACAAAATTCGGCGACGAATCCGAAAATGGCCATAACCCTACAGCCTCCTAGGGCCTCTCCGACGATCTCGCTGGTTGATGGATTCAGCCGGCCGATCACGTATTTGCGAATATCCGTCACGGATAAATGCAACCTGCGTTGCGTGTATTGCATGCCGGAATCGGGTCTACCGTGGCTTCGCCGCGACGAGATTCTGAGTTATGAGGAGATCGTCGAGATCGTGCGCGCCGCGGCGACCGTCGGCGTGCGAAGCCTTCGTCTGACCGGCGGCGAGCCGCTGCTCCGGCGGGAGTTGAGCAAGCTGGTTGCTGCGCTGGCGGAGATCCCCGGCATCGAAGATATCGCGCTCTCTACCAACGGACTGCTCTTGAAAGAGCAGATCGGCGAGCTGACGGCGGCGGGGTTGCGCCGCATCAATCTTTCCCTCGATACGCTGCGCGCCGATCGCTTCGAAACCATCGCGCGCCGGCCCGGCTTGGATCTCGTGCTGCGCGGACTCGACGCGGCGATCGATGCCGGGCTGGCGCCGATTAAATTGAACTGCGTGATCATGCGCGGGCAGAACGACGACGAGCTGATCGAGTTCGCGATGCTAACGAAGAATCGGCCAATTTACGTGCGCTTCATTGAAGTAATGCCGGTGCACGAGAACGTCGAGCTGCAGCGCGATACCTACGTCTCGTCTGAGGAAATCTTGGAGCGCATCTCGATCAACGGCGAGCTGCAAGCGGTGCCGGGCCCGCAAGGCAACGGTCCCGCGCGATATTTTGCCTTTCCCGGTGCAATGGGTGCGGTCGGCGTGATTAGTCCGCTCTCTCACGACTATTGCGATCGCTGCAATCGCGTGCGCCTGACGGCCGACGGCCGCCTGCGACTCTGCCTTTTCGGCGACCATGCGCTCGATCTGCGAACCCCTTTGCGGGCCGGTGCAAGCACCGAAGAGCTTGCCGGTCTTTTGCGCTCGTCTATGCTGATTAAGCCCGCGCGCCATCACCTTCGCCTTGGCGAGACCGCCTCGCGCATGCGGGCCTTCTCCGAAATCGGAGGCTGAGGTTCCAAATCCAGTCACAGGCGGCGTGCTCCCGCCGTTGTTCAAGGTACAGGAGGTCTCGCGAGTTCCGGAATGAGAAGCGGTTTAGAAACGTGTGTTGCGATGGATCGAACCGCGATCGCGCAAAGGCGAGCGGAAGAATTAGTGATCGAGCACCAAACGAAGCTCGCGCGCTATCTCCGCCGTATGGTTGGTGACGCGGAGGTCGCGCTCGACCTGACGCAAGACGTCTTTCTTTCCGCATACCGCACGTTACAGGCGGATCCGGCGCGAGAGCTACGGGCGGGCTGGCTCTATCGTGCCGCAACGAACGCCGCGATCTCGTTCATGCGCCGCCGAAAGATCCTGCACGTGCTGCCGCTCGATCGGGATCTGGATCGCAGCGCCTGGCGCGTCGACGAGCACGGGGCGCAGTCCGTCGATTTGCAGGCGGCGCTCTCGCGCTTGCCGGTGGAACAGACGGCGGCCCTTCTCATGACGAGCTACGCCGGGTACTCCTCGTCCGAGGCCGCGCAGATTCTTGGCACCACCGCCGATGCCGTTCGGCAGCGAGTCTGCCGCGCGATGAAAACGTTACGACACGTGATGAATGAGGATTCGCTCTCGTGAAACCTGCTTCAAACTGCACTACGGCCGAGATACTAGCCGGCGCCATCGCTCTCGGAGAGGCCGGGGACGAACAACGCCATGCTTATAGAGAACACCTTTCCACGTGCCGGCCCTGCCTTGCGACAATCGGCGGCGAACGCGAGATCGAGCGAGTCATCAACGTTGTCGCCCAAGCTCGCGATCAAGAGCAATGGCAGCCCGACGTGCGAAGGGCTTTGGCGCGCGTTCCGGCTCGGCGTCATGGCTGGAGATGGGGCGTGGGCCTGGCAGCCGCGGGAGCGCTTACCGTCGTGGTCCTTGCGACGCAGCGGCACGCTCCCGTCGTCGTACGCAGCGTGGCAATGCCGGACGTGGCGGCCGTCGCGGCCCTCGGCACCCAGACGATGCCGCTGCGCGAGCATCGTGCGGAATCGCTGGCGTTCACCAGCGCGCAAGCCGCTCGCGCAACGATAACATTCGAGGTGAGGCTTGACGCACGGGGCAAGCCGACACGATGCACGGTCATCAAGCACTCCGGCCGGGCATCGCTCGATGCGGCCCTCTGCGACGTGGTGATGCGAGCGCGCTAGGAATCCCCCTAGCTTAGGGCGTGTAGGTAAAGACGGTCCCAGCCCCCTTTCCGCCTTGGTAGGTTGTGCCGTATAGGGTTGCATCGAATAGCAATAGGCCCGGCGACACGTACGAGAGCGGCCGGCAGGGATACGTATAGACGACGCGTTCGGCTCCGGCGGTGGTTACGGCGAAGATCGTGCCACTGTAGAAGTACTGCTCGCACGACCTGCCGCCTGATGCGGTTCCGTAGAGCACGCCGTGATCCGCGGTCAGCACACCGGTGGGAGATTGCGCGTCGGGCAGGCTCTTAAACGTGTAGATGGGCGACTCGTCCCCAGATATCGTCGACTTGAAGACGGTGCCCCAGGGATCGACTCCGCCGCCGTTGGTCGTCCCGTAGAGCATTCCGTGCAGCGAGATAACCGACCCGTAGGGCGCAGCGCCGTCGCTTGCGCCCATAAATTTGTACAGAGTCGTTTCGACACCCGATGTCGTCACGGAGAAGATGGTCCCGCAGTCATAGTCGCAACTGCCGGCCGTGCCTCCCCACGTAGTCGTCCCGTACAGCTTCCCATTGAGTGCCAGGAGCGGGGCCGTAGGTGACTGGCCGTCACTCTTCCCGCGGAAACGATGCAGTATCGTCTCATGTCCCGAAGTGTCGACTGAAAAGATCGTTCCACAGCCCGTCCCAGACTCTGACTGAGCGCAGCCTTGCGAACTTCCACCCAGGGAGGTGGTTCCGTAGAGCCGTCCGCCGAGCAACGTAAGGCCGCCGGCCGGCGAATAGCCGTCGCGGCCTCCCTTGAAGTGATAGATGACGCGCTGCTGCCCCGATGTCGTCACGGCGAAGACCGTGCCGCACCCCTCCTGTTGCGGACAGCCGCCTCCGCCGGTGACCGTCGTTCCATAGAGAACGCCATTGACGGCAACTAACCCGGCGTTGGGATTGTCGCCATTCGAGCCTCCCTTGAACCCGTAGAGCACGCGCTCCTCACCGGAGGTGGTGAGCGAAAAGACTGTTCCGTCACCGGGACCGCCGGAATACGTCGTACCGTAAAGCACGCCGTTTAATGCGGTGAGTTGGCCATTTGGGTCCGAACCGTCTCGACCAGTCTTTCTGAACTTGTAAAGTGTCCGGTACGGGCCGAGAGCAAGCTCGCGAAAGGGCGCGGCACCGATGCTGCTCGGGATCGGCGAGTTAGAGCCGCTACCGCATCCGGATAACGCAATGGGAATCGTGCCCAAGGCGACAGTGCAAATGAGGAGCCGGTGTTTCGTCCTCATAATTCCTCCTCGGTCGACACCTGCATAAAGGATAACCTGGGTCCGCTTTTCTGTCCACCCTACGCGGTCGCTGCCGCCGCCTTACCTCCCGGCACTGTCCCGGGGGAAGCTTACGGCGCGACCGAAGTCGGCCGCATGGCGGAAAGGCCGTTCATCTATCGCTTTTCAACCGACCTGCGTCTCGACGATCACGCCGGTTTAGCCGCAGCGGCTTCGCGCGGCGGGGTTCTTCCGACGATCGTGATTGACGACGCGCTCGCGCAACGTTTGAAAGCCTCACCGCGCCGGGCCGCGTTCTTTTGCTCCGCCGTTGCGGCGCTGGACGCGGAGCTGCGAGAGCTGGGAAGCCGGCTCGTGGTTCGCCGCGGACCGCCGGGAAAGATCATCGCCGAAATCGCTCGTACGACCCGCGCGGGCGGGGCGGCGTGGAGCGCGTCATATCACGCGCAAGGCATAGACGACGATCGACGCTTGCAATCCGAGCTGGAAGAGGGCGGTCTTGTCGCACTGGTCGTGCACGACGCTCCGGCGATTCCGCCCGAGGAGAGCGCCGCGGCACGCGGTGCGGACGGCGCCGGCTACCGCGCATTCGCGCCGTACTTCGAGCGTTGGTGGAAGTTCGCGGTCGCCTCTTATGAGAACCCACTCTTGCTGCGGTTTACCACCAGCGAAGCCGGCGGCGAAGCGTTGCCGCAAGCTGCGGAGTTCGGCTCGCACGAAGATGGCATGGCGGCAAGTTCCGCGGCGGCTCGTGTGCTCTTGGAGCGTTTCCTGGAGGATCGCGCCGCACAGTACGGCGCCGCAGGCGCGATTCCGTCCGAGAACGGAACGTCGCAACTCTCCGCACACATATCGTTCGGAACGATTTCGGCACGAACGGTCGCGCGGAGAGTGCGCGAACGGCTCGGCGATCCGTTCGCGCTGGGCGAGGAGCGCGCTTCGTTGCGGCTGTTTTTGCGCGCGCTCGCGCGCCGCGATTTCTTCTTGCAACTCTCGTGGTTTTTCCCCGGCGCGACCGAGCAGCCGCTGCAAGAGAAGATGCAGGGATTTGCGCTGGCGCAGGATCATCCGGGGCTCGACGCCTGGCGCGCCGGTAAGACCGGGTACCCGCTCGTCGATGCGGGCATCCGTCAGCTGCATCAAACGGGATGGATGCATCCGCACGTCAGGGCGGTGGCGGCCTCGCTCCTTTGCTTCGACCTATCGGTGGACTGGCGTGTGGGGCGAGATGAATGGAATCGTTGGCTCGTCGAGGACGATCCGGCGGTCGCGACGGGCAACTGGCAGTGGATCGCGGGCGTCGGCGCCGACATGGCGCAGTTTCCAAGAATTTATAATCCGCAGCGGCAACGGCGTCGATACGATCCCGATGGTACCTATGCGCGACGCTGGATCCCTGAGCTGCGACACATTCCACGTGAGGCGTGGCACGGCCGCGCCGACGATTCACCGCAACTTTCGCTAGCGCTCTTCGAGCGAGATGCTTACCCGCATCCGGTCGTCGATCACGCCGTCGCCGCGCGGGCCTTTCTAGCGCGCTATCGCGCGTTCGTATCGCCGTGAGGCATGCGCTCGTCGAGCCAGCTCGTAACGACCGGGATGCGAACCTCGTCGCCATTCCACGTTTTGATGCCGTAGTACACGCTTGCGACTAAGAAGAGTGGGGCGAGCAGGGGCACGAGCACCATCGCGGAGATGCCGAGAAATGGCAGTTGCGCGACGAGCGAGAGAAGCGCCCAAAAACCAAAGAAGCCGACGTTGAATCCAAGTGCCTGAAAGGCTTGGCGTCGCAGACTTCGAGATTGCTTGCGATCCAGGAGCGAGATGAGCGCGAGCGGCCAGAGCGGGTAACCGAGCGCGACCAAGGCGCGCGATTCCGCGGGATCCGACACAGCGACGATAGTCGCAGTGCCGCGTACGCTCGCAGGTGCCGGGCGCGGCGGAACCTGCCCTGGAATTTGTTGGCGAGTTGCGGTAGCCGCCTCGACTTTCGCAGCGAGACGACAACTGGGGCAGCCGCCGCGTTCGTCGCGGCAGGTCGCGCAGATCGATTTACCGCACTCGATGCACGGCGCAATCGACGGGACGTTGGAGTGGAAATAACAGTCCATGTAAGTCGTGCGTTCCTCCTGGGTCATGCACCCCCACGTACCATAGCGCACGGCGGGAGGTTTCACTCCGCAGCGGCGGCAAGCCCCTTCTGCGGATGAACCGCCGCTCGATCCTCTTCCGTCTGGCTCGCGAGGCCCGGCCGTACTCCGCGCGCCTTGGCGTCGCGATGGCTCTGGGAGTCTTTGCCGGCGTTCTTTCGATCATTCCCCCGCTCTCGTTTAAGATCATCATCAACGAAGTGCTCATTCCGGCGAGGGGCCACGCTCCCGACTTGCGGGCGCTCTATCTGGCCTTGGGCCTGACGTCCGTTGCGCTCGTGTTGGGGAACGCCGCCATTTACGGCCAGACCTATATGACGGCGTGGAGCGGCCAGAATTTGGTGGCGCGCCTGCGCGTCCGCCTCTTCGAGCGATTGCTGAACTTACCGCTCGGCGAATTCGCTAAATGGCGTCCCGGAGAACTTATCGCGCGATTCTCCACCGATCTACAGATGATGATCGACGCCGTCAGCGTCTCCGTTCCACAACTCGTCGTCGCGCTGGCGACCTTTATCTCATCGTTCGTGACGATGATTTACCTCGATTGGCTCTTGACGCTCTCGCTCGTCGTCGTCGCGCCGATCGTCTCATTCGCCGTCTCCAACTTTCAGCGTCTGATCACGGCGAGCACGCACTTGGCGCAACGGCGGATCGCCGATCTCACCTCAAACCTTTCCGAGATTCTGCAAGGGCAGCGAGTCGTCAAATCGTTCGGGAGAGAGGAATTTGAAGTCGATCGCTTTCGCACGCGGAATGACGATTTCTTCGGCGCGTACATGAAGCTGACGCAGTTCATTCAAACTCAGCCCTTGGTCGTTTCGACCATTATGGTAGCGGCGGTCGTGGCGATCATGTGGCTCTCCGTACGCGAAGTCTTGGTCGGACGGCTCGATACCGGCCGAGTCTTCATGTATTGGGGACTGCTCGTCAACTTGATGAATCCCATGAATCGCGTCGCGGCATTCTTCGGGGACATTAGTAAGGCGATCGTCGGCGCCGGGCGCGTGTTCGAGCTACTAGACCTTCCCGTCGAGATACGCGATCCTCCAAATGCGATCGCGATGCGCAGCATTCGTGGGCAACTCGATTACGTTGACGTGACGTTCCGCTACGGAGCGGGCGAACCGCCCGCGCTCGACCACATCGATGCTTCAATCGCGGCGGGTGAAATCGTCGCGCTAGTTGGCCCATCGGGCGCCGGCAAGACCACGATCGTAAACTTGGTTCCGCGCTTTTATCAGCCGCAAGAGGGAAGCGTTCGGCTCGACGGCATCGACATTGCGGACGTACGTTTATCCGACCTGCGTCGTGCCATTGCAATCGTGCCCCAGGACGTGCAGCTCTTCCGCGGTTCGATTCTCGAAAACATTCGTTACGGGCGCCTCGAGGCAAGCGACGAAGAGGTTCGCGCCGCGGCACGCGATGCGAACGTCGAAGAGTACGTGCACGGCTTTCCCGACGGTTACGCCACCGAGGTTGGCGAGCGGGGTACGCGTCTTTCGGGGGGCGAGCGCCAGCGGATCGCCATTGCGCGTGCGATGGTGCGAAATCCGCGGATCCTCATCCTCGACGAGGCGACCAGCTCGCTCGATAGTCACTCCGAGGCTCTGATCGAAGAGGCTCTCGACCGGTTGCTGCCCGGACGCACGACGTTGATGATTGCCCACCGTCTCTCAACGGTCCGGCGGGCGAACAAAGTACTCTACATCGAAGCGGGTCGCGTGATCGAGGTCGGGACGCACGACGAGTTGCTCGCGAAGGGTGGCGCCTACGCGCGTCTGCACGCGGCGCAGTTTTCGCCCGGAGCGCCCTAACGGAGGTCCCAAGGCCGGGAACCCAAAACTATGGATGCGAAAAAACAACCGGGGTTAACATAGTTAACCTCCCAGAAAGGAACTCCAGTTGAACCAGGGATTCACCGTGTGGCTCACCGGTCTTTCCGGTGCCGGGAAGAGCACTATTGCCGAACGGCTTGGACCAGAGCTGATCGCTCGCGGCCGCAACGTCGAAGTGCTCGACGGCGACGAGGTCCGCACCCATCTTTCTAAAGGGCTCGGATTTAGCCGAGAAGATCGCGATATCAATATCGGGCGAATCTCGTTCGTGGCCTCGCTGCTCGTCAAGCACGGCGCCGCCGTAATCACCGCGGCCATTTCCCCGTATGCGCTGGCAAGGGCCGAGGCGCGTCAGCGCATCGGTAGCGAACGGTTCGTTGAAGTATACGTGCGCTGTTCCTTGAACGAGCTGACTCGTCGCGACGTCAAAGGACTTTATGCCAAGGCGATCGCCGGCGAACTGCAGCACTTCACCGGCGTCTCCGATCCGTACGAAGCCCCCGAGAATCCCGACGTAGTGGTCGACAGCGAGCTCGAAGCGGTCGAAGAGAGCGTGTCGAAAATCCTTGCCGAACTCGAGCGACGCGGCTACGTCGAGGCCGGCGCAACGGTGGCGTCATGATCGCTCCTCATGGCGGCACGCTGGTCAATCGAACCGTCGATTCTCCGGAGTCCGAGCGCGCATTGCGCGAGGAAAGCAAAGGACTGCGCAGCCTTACCCTCACGGGTCGCGAGCTCAACGATCTTGCCCTGATTGCTAATGGCGCGCTCAGTCCGCTGGAAGGCTTCATGTCTCGCAAGGATTACGAGAGCGTCGTCGAGCGGATGCGATTGGCGAACGGATTAGCGTGGAGCATCCCGGTCGTTTTAGGAGTCACTCGCGAAGAGGCGCCCAGCCCCGGCACGCGGGCGGCA
>Ga0182024_10004546_pt1 | contig 31821 bp, 24 predicted proteins | sample P32metaG_FD_120480 | JGI IMG/M metagenome (GOLD analysis project Ga0182024, IMG submission 120480) | Permafrost microbial communities from Stordalen Mire, Sweden - P3-2 metaG (Illumina Assembly) | ecosystem: Environmental > Terrestrial > Soil > Wetlands > Permafrost | place: Sweden: Stordalen...
AGGCGGGCGATCCGCCGATCCCGTTCGGCACAGCCGTCGCAGGCAGAAACATCCATGTTGTTTGAGTCGGCGTCCATGCCGCTCGTATTATATGCACGAAGGATTAGACGCTAAACAATTACGATCCGTTTTGTGCCGGCCTTTCTGGAGCCGAACGTGGTTCGTTCGGCCGGACCTCGGTTCGACTGGTGACCGGTCGCCACGGCGATGTGCACTGATCACGCACAGCTATTTAGTTTGTTAGGAGCCTATCGCGACGCATACTTGGCCACGTCTCGAACTAATTATTTCCGATAGTCAGCTTATTTAAATTGCGTTTGAGTGTTCTCATCTCCGGATCTTTGGAAGGTATGCTGTTTACTACAAAATTTCTTAAACGGAGCCAAAGTCGCTGGTTGCAAAGCAGCATCTTGCGCTCCGTCGTAAATGCTGGAGGTAGCACGCGCAACGGATAGTTACCGAACAACTCTGGTTGGCCGCCTGCGGATTGTATGAAAATTCCCGACCTGACTAGTCGCGCCCTATCGCCCGGCGATTCTGCGGCAACCGGGTGCTCATCTTCCGCAATCTGGACGGCCTGTGCGAGCATCGTCGCGTGGCTTGTCGACACCGGCCAATTTCGGCGGACACCGGGCTTTGAATTCTCGTCCATTGTAGCCGCAACGTTACGAAAATTGCCGACAAAATGTTCCATAATCATTCGCTGGAGGCCCAGTGTGCCGGCGACTACGCCCAACCCCGAGAGCATCGCGAAGCAAATGTGATTGATCTGTAGAAAGCCAAACTGCGGTGCGTGATGAAAAATTGGATCATCTATGGGATGAAACCGCAGAGCTTTTGTCTGTTGTGTTGTGTCCATCAGATAAAGGATCCGGTCCTTCTCGCCTGTTCTGATGTTTATATGAAAATGCGGCTCGATTCCTGCGGGATTTTTTCCGAGCATCAGCCCTGCCAGCCACAGACCTATCCTCACTTTATCCGCCCAATCCAGCAGGATCGCGCCTTCATCGGCAGTGATAAGATCACGACAAAGCAGCTTCTCAACGACGGGCCGACAGCTCGACTCGAGAATTGCGCCCGTAGCATTGCAAGCTTCGCACGCGGGCACGGTAAAGTTCTGGTAGGAAAACTCTATCGGTTGCGAGAGACTAAAAGTGGCGTTGCGGCGTGGATCGCCCGTCAATTTGAGAAGCCATTTCGGCAATATGTGCTCACGGTTTTTATTGAGAGGCTGACATCCGCAGAATGCGCACTGCTTCTTCATTCGCCAATCGTATGCGGGCAAATGGAAAAATGTCATAAAGAACAGGTCGGACCGACGGCTGATCGGTGACCTGGCTCTCCAGAATTGCTCCCTTTCTGCGAGTTGTCAAAGGTGTTTCAGGATATCCGAGCCGCGCAAAAGTCCGTTAGCCGCCGACCCAACGGGGAGCGTGTGCGAGCGCGTTCGCGAGCGGGAGTCGATGGGACGCGCGGTCTGAATCCGGGGTGGCGCGATTACGCTCTACGCCCACTTCGACAAGCTCAGTGCAGGCAAGGCGTGGGGTTCGCTCGAACTGAAAGCGCCGTGTCGCGCCGGGGACGCCTTTTACCTGCGTTGCTGAGGGGAGAACCACGCCCTTCCGGGCATTTTGGGAAGGGCGCGGGCGCTGGCGGCGTGCATCTTCTTGTCGGTGTCGCGGTGACGGGAATCGTTTTCGGCGATCGAGTTGGGGAACCTGAGCATGGGGGCGCCGGAGCCGACCGGTGCGGCGCTCATTGGTTGCGGGATGATGCTGCTCCGCCGCCACCGACGTACAATGTATAGCAATATATTGATAAATGTCACAAAATGAGACATTTTGAGACACTTTTTAGGGGTGGCAGTTCGGGCTGGAAACGGCGGCAACGAAGCGACAAACTGAACACCTCTGAACAAAAGTGAACACGTTTTGAGTGTTCATGGTATACGGCACCCGGCAGCACGTTTGCGACAAATCGGACTCTTTTGGGCGCTTTTGGACTCTTTTCAACATGTTTCTAAAGAGACGACGGCAGCACCGGTTTTACCTGCCGTCGGTTACAGCAGGGTTGGGGTGATGAAGAAGTAGAGATCGGTCTGTTGTTGCTGTGACCGATGATTCTTGAACAGCCAACCCAGCACCGGCATGTCGCCGAGCCCCGGAATCTTCTCTTCCCGTGTTGTCGTTCGAATCGTTCGCAAGCCGCTGATGACCAGCGTGCTTCCTTCGTCGACGGTGACGGCTGTTTCGGCTTCACGTGAATCGATGACGGGATTTTGGAGAGGATTCGACCCGCCGTTCATCAGCGGCAGCGCCGCGAAGCCTGAAATGGAGGATACGACCGAAATTGCATGAAGCTTCACGCGGCTTGGTCCAGCCACTTCAGGAGTGACATAGAGTTGCACGCCAACCGGCTTGTAAGTCGTTGCCAGCGTCACGACGGCATTGTTCGCAATATTCGTCGATTGGATCGGAATCTCCTGACCGGCTTGCATGTACCCGGTTTGCCCAACGGCAACCGTCATTCGCGGCTCTGACACAACCTGGATCAACCCTGAATCGGCCAAAAGCTGAAAGCTCACGTCGACAGAGACTCCCGCACTCTGAAATGCCTGAATCAAGTGCAGCACCGAACCTTGAACCGGACTCGGGTCGGCGGAATTGACGGCGTCAAGAAACCGCTTGGCGCTGAAGACGGAGGTCAGGTTCTGCGAATTGCCCGACGCAAGACGATTCAGCACCAGCTCCGTGCCCTGCTGAAAATCGAAGTCGTGACTGACCTCAAAAATCTTGGCCGTGATCTCAACTTGTCGCGCCGGATGGTCCAGATCGTTCAGCAGCGAAAGAATCGTCGGTTTCATTGCCTTCGGGCAGGTGATGATCACCGCATTGTCTTCAGCCAGTGGCATCACCAACCCGCCGGTTCCGACCAGTGCTTGTGTAAGCACCCCAACGATGGGCGCCAGGTCCGGCGGAGCAATTTGCACCGTTCGGAGATTGGTCGAGTCGCGACCCGCTTTGACGCCCGTGCCGCCGACGTTCTGCAATGTCCAGATGATGCGAACGCGACCATCGGGAAGTTCCAGCAATTGAGCGGGGAGCGCGGATTCGTCGAGGGCCGGCTGCGTGGTTGCTCTGGCAAGGGCAGCCGCTGCGCGCTTATGACAACATGGGTGATGAACGCTCTTGGCTTGGATTTGCTCCCATACCGGGCGCGGCCCAAGCAGTTCGAGTTCCTTCCAGTCCGCCGCCGAAAGCTGGTCGTCAGCCTGTATGAACGCGGCCGAATCTCGCTCGGGATTGGCCGAGATTATAACCGGCGGAACATCCGCCACATCAGAAGTCTTGGATGCAGCACTGGACGTCGGTGGAGGCGCGGGATGGCTGCAACCACAAACCATCATCCCCGAGCACAGGGTGACAGCCATGGTGCGAGACAGTCGCCGATGTCGGAACTGCCGATTTATGGCTGAGGCGGTTTGGTTGGTCATACGTCAACGATAATCGGCCCGGCCCCTTGCCGTTGATTGACGTTTTCGGGATTCTCGCCGGAGTGCCCGTTGCAAATGCCTGAAAATGCTCGATTTAACCGCAAAATGTGTTGGTTATCGGACGGGGGATTCGCACAAGAAAAGTCGGCGGCGGCACCATTTCTGGATGCCGCCGCCGATCAGTTAGGCCAAGGCAGTGCGTAAGCCGAGTTCTGTTCCTCGATCGAACGAGTCGATCAGGGGACGACCATTTCTCTAAGGACACCCGTCGCCGGATGCCTCAAGCAACCTACCCGCGAAATGCGGCTGAAGAGTCAGAAACTGACCAATCAGCCCCGCCCCAGGCGAGGGCTCTTTCGCATATTTGGTCTTGCTGCCGGTGGGGTTTGCCATGCCGGGGCAGTCACCTGACCCGCGGTGCGCTCTTACCGCACCGTTTCACCCTTGCCGCCGCGTCTCTTTGCGGAAACGCGATGGCGGTTTACTTTCTGTTGCACTTTCCGTCGGATTACTCCGCCTTGACGTTATCAAGCACCGTGCCCTGAGCAGCTCGGACTTTCCTCACCGTCGCAAAAAGTTCGCAACGGCGCGGCCGTCTCAACCACCTTAGCCGATGATATTGTAGCATCGTGCGGCCGGCACGACGCCGAATCGCGTTTCTATTCTCGGGAAGAACATGGCCCATGACATTCTGAGCACCATCCCCCTCTTCGCAAAGCTTCCAGCCGACGAGCGAACCGAGCTCGAGGCGATGCTTAAGCACCAACCCTATCCAGCCAATCGACCGGTCGTCTGGCTTGGCGAGGAAGGAAACGATTTCTACATCCTCAAACATGGCAAAGCGATTGTTTCCTGCCCCGATGAAGCGGGTAAGGAAGTGGTTCTATCCGAGCTGGGGCCCGGTCACTTTTTCGGCGAGATTTCGCTTTTAGATGGCGGGCCGCGAACGGCGACGGTGCGAACAACGGTCGATTCAGAATTGATGATTCTATCGCGCGATGACTTTCTCGGGTTTCTTCGGCGTCATCCCGATGCGGCGATTTATATGCTGGGGATTCTGGGCCGGCGCCAGCGTGAAACCAACGAAAAGATTCGCGGGATTAGAAACGTCAACCAAGCCGTCGCCGAGCGGCAGAGCCACTGGCAAGTCGTCGCCGAGCGCATCGCCAGCATCAGCGCGAGCCAGTGGTTCGTGCTGCTAAATCTCCTGTTCTTCACGGCCTGGGTGACCATTAACATTGCACTGAAGGATCTGGGGCGGACGCCTTGGGATGATCCGCCCACATTTGGAACACTGGGGTTCGCGGTCACGGTTGAGGCCCTGTTCATCTCTCTGTTCGTGCTCATCAGCCAGGGGCAGCAGGGAGAACGCGATCGCATTCGAGCTGACCTGGATTACCAGGTGAACGTCAAGGCGCACCAGGAACTGATGCAATTGCATCAAAAGGTGGATCGGATGCACGCCCATCTCAATACGACACCGAAGACAGAGGAGACATCGGAATCGTGATGGCGAATTGGTGGACGGCTTCCGCACGAGTCAATTTTTCTGACAATTCGGGCTATATTTGTGCCCTTTGTCGCTGACCGGGTCGAGATTGCCTGTCTTTTGGTTGACGAATGTGCGACGCGGCGAATACGATCGGGCTTAGGGGCTGTTCGGCGGAGTGTAAATGCCACAACGGCAGGCAGAAAAGAAATCAGCGGCGAAGAAGCCGCCCAAGCCTCCCCCACCGCCGCCGGTGTCGGAAGATCTCAAGCCCAGCGCGCTGGGTCGCACCAGCGATGAAGATTTGATGCGCCGCACGCAGCTTGGGGATAAGCAAGCTTTCTCACTGCTCTACGAGCGGTATAGCGCATCGGTGCTGTCGTATCTGTATCGCATGCTCGGCAACGTCGAAGATGTTGAATCGATCGGCCAGGAAGTGTTCCTTCGCGCGTTTCGATTCGCGCCGACCTACCGCTATCCCCAGAAGTTCTCGACCTGGCTCTTCACGATCACTCGCAACCTGGCAATCAATCAATCCCGCCGCCGAAAACGCAGCCCGATCCGAAATATCACCGAGCTGAATCTCGAAGGCATCGACATGAGCGGCGATCCGTACCAGGTTGCCGCTCATGCAACCGACGACGTCGAAAAACGTGAAGAGATCGCTCGCGTGCTGCAGGCACTAGATGGCCTGCCGACTGATCAAAAAGAAGTGATCGTGCTCGGCGTGTTTCAGGATCTGTCGTACGCGGAGATGGAAGATATCACCGGCACGAAAGCCGTTACGCTGCGGTCGCGCATGTTCCACGGACTACGTCGGCTGGCGCGCATCACGGGCGCCACGCCGGAGACCGAAGAAGGACAAGAGTAGCGGCCAAGCCTCCGCGAAGTTGAAATGTCTCAGATCGACACCGAGAACGACCCCTTTCTGAATCTGCTGACTGAGGCGCTGCGCGCCGGCCCAGGCAGCCCGCAGTGGCACGAGGCGCTGGCGCAACTTCCCGCTGACGGGCAAGATGAATATCGGAAGTTGATCGATGCGCGGGAGGCGTTGGAAAGCGGTCGCGAATACAGATCAGTACGACCGGGTGCGGGCTTTACGCGGAAGGTGATGAGTGGGCTGGAACAGCAGAAGCCGGCGTCCGCGTCGAAGATTCGAATTGCAACGGTCGTCGCCGCGCTGTCGGCAATTGTGATCCTTGGGCTCGTCGGGCTGGCAGTTTACGATCTCTATCCGCGCACACTCCACGCGGACAATACGCAGGCGCTTAACGAGCTGGCGACGACGTTCCTCCCGACCGAGCTAAGCACAACGAACTTTGAAGAGACGGTCGTTCCGACGGGCTGGCGCAAGATCGGCACCTTGCCGATCAACGCCTCTTCAGGGTTAAAGGCGGGTGACGCGACAATTCCAGCCGGCGACTATGCGGGCGGTGGAATCGTGCTTGCGGGCGGCGTGGGGGCCAGCAAACCAGTCGCGATTCAGGCAACCATCAAAGTCGACAAGCCCGGCGAGAATTTGATTCCGCAGTTGTTTGCTTCAACCGATTCGCAGTTCAGCGCCGATCGCGCGATCAGCTCGCAGGAAATGGTCTGGGAACTTCAGGGGGCGAAACAAAAGGTAGTCGTTAACGGTCAGGTGTTGCAGGAATCGCCGCTCGAATCGAAGAACCCTCACACGGTTCGACTTGTGTTGAGGGGTGATCTTGCAGTAGTCGAATGTGACGGCAAGCAGGTCTGGTCGGGCCATAGCCTGCTCGGCGATAAGCCGCGATATCTTGGCATTCGCTTCATCCGCACGGGACAGACCGCTGGTGGCGACGTAACCGTTCAATCAGTTAAGGTGATGACGTCCAACTCGTAGCGGACATCAATCCAACAGGCCCATTCCTACCAAAGTGGCTTCCTGCCGAAGCGTGAGGAAGTCTCGCAAATCGGCTTGAGCCTGCAGAAGTTCCGCCCGGGCAGACGCCTTGGCGGCCCGGAAGGCTTTGATCTTTTCCACGATCTCGCCGGTGGTGACGTCGTCTTTCTGAAGCGCATCGTCAAGTTCCATTCGCGCTTTCTGCACCTCCGAGGGCGGCAGCACAAGTGCCACCGGGCCGGTCAGAGTTCGCGTACGACGAGCAATACCCGTGAAACCGATCGACTGCTGATACTGCAAAATCATCACCCGCAGCAGCTTTGGTTGCAGAATCTTGAACTCTGGATCCGGACTTTCGAGCGCGACCTTCAGCCGCTCCATTCTCCCCTGCTGATAGTGCGCGATATCCTGCTGCGCCTTGGCGACGTCCTCTGGACTCGGCTGTGACTGCGCGCGCGGGGCTGCCGCCATGCCAGCCGCCGCAATCGAGAGGTAGAGACAAACCTGCCTGAGCACCGCCGCCTCAGTAAATGACCGAACGTTCATCCGTCGCCGTTAAGCAGTATATCAGGCTTCGCCCAGCATCTGAAGGTATTCACGCAGCGCGCGATTCACCTGCGATGGTTGTTCAATCGGCGTGGCGTGACCCGCACCTTTGATGATAGTCATCCGGCAGTTTGGAAGCAGGCGGTTCATCGCTTCGGCCGTGGCTGTCGGCGTAATCGCGTCGCTGTCGCCAACGATGACGAGCGTCGGCACCTCAATCGACGGAAGCAGATCGGTTTGATCGCGTCGATCGCGCATCGCCGCGAGGGCGTGCTGAATCGTTGTCGGATCACACGCAAGCATCAGATGACGAAGCTGCTGCACAAGTGCGGGTCGCGTTGTTGCCGTTCCCGTCGCGATCTGCTTGGGAACCATCGCATCGGCGATGGCAGCCGCGCCACCCGTTTGAGCCAATTCGATCATCTTTGCGCGCCCGGCTCTCTGCTCCGAGCTGTCAGGCTCGGCCTTGGTGTCAATCAGGATCAACCCACGAAGGGCATTCAGATGCTTCCTTGCCAGCGCCAGCGCGGTATATCCGCCCATCGACCAACCAATTAGTACGCACGGCAATGCATCGATTGAGTTCAGCAACTCATAAACGGCATCCGCAAAACCTTCAATCGAAGCGACTGAACCTTTGGCCGATTGCCCGAATCCGGGAAGATCAACTGCGACCACTCGGCAGGTCCCGGACAATTCCGCTATCTGCGAGTTCCACATACGCCGATCGACCGGAAACCCGTGTAGAAAAACGAGCGGCACGCCTCGGCCGTGTTCTTCATATGCCAGTGACGCATTTGTACTGCTCATAGACGACTGAGTTTACAACAGATGGACGATCGGCGAAGCGTTTGAACTTCAATCATCCACCGCTGACGGGCGGAATAATGGCAACTTCATCGCCGTCGGCCAGAGTGCTCTCTGCATTGGCGTAACGCCGATTGACGGCGATCGCGCAGCGAGAAAGGTATTTTGAGATTTGCGGGTATTTCAGTTCGATGAATGCGACTGCGTCGCCGGCCGTTGCCACGGGAGGAAGTTCAAATTCAACTTCACTCGTCTGGGCGGCTTCACGAACAATGGCAAATAACAGGATGCGCACGCGCATTACGACACCGTCGGAGTCGGCGGGCCGGTCGGATTAGCCGCCGCGTCCTGCGCGGCATCCCATCCTACGACGGCGATGCGATGCCGTTCGGCAAGCTCTAGCACCTTCGCCTTCTCCAGAATAATCGTCTTGCCCGCCTCTAGCACAAGACAGCCAGCTCGTGACGCGGCTAGTTTCTCAATCGTCACCAACCCCACCGTCGGCACGTCCACTCGCATATCCTGATTGGTGTTGGAGACCTTGATCAGCGTCCATCCCCCGACCCGGCACAGCTTGCCGGCCCGCTCGACCATCGCGTTGGTTCCTTCAACAGCTTCGACAGCGATTATATCACGATCGACCACAGCGATGCTCTGCCCAATATCCATCTTACTGATGGTGCGGCAGACGCTGTAGCCGAAGCGGATGTCGTCCCACTGCTGCTGGGTGGGCTGCCGGCGCGTCATAACGCCGGGGGTCACAAGATGCTCGGTGCAGTATTGCGTGGAGTCGATCAGCTTGATTCCAACCGATTGCAGTTCGTCCATCACCGCACCCAGAATCGCCTGCGGGCGTTTGTCCCGCCGCATGACCCGCAGGAACAGGCTCAGCGATCGCCAGTCAGGAATATAGCGAAAATATCGCCAGCGGTCGTAGATGCCGGTTTTGGCAACCCGACCGACCATGATCGCTTCGCTGCATCCTTGCGATCGCAAGTGCTTAACCCACTGATTCATCCGCAGGATACCGACCCAGCGGAACGAGTCACACTCCTGCTCCAGAACCGGCCATGCATGACCGGCAAATGCAGCGCAGACAACACGCCTCCCCGCTGTCTTGGCGCCACGGGCCACCAGAATCGGGAAAACACCCTCGCCGGCAATCAATCCTAATGGAGCCACAAACTGGAATTCTACCGCAGCTTGGTGAAGGTCCAAATGAGAAGCCCTCCCACAAACGGAAGGGCTTCTGCCAAAGACGAATGTCTGAACAGGCGTTTCCTGCCCATTCGGAGAGCGCTTATTTCGTTTCTTCGGTCTTTTCGATCGACGCGACCTTGAATTCATCGCCCGACTTTTCGCCGGTGATGGTGACTTTCGTCGAAGCATCCGGCTTGGAGAGATAGGCCATGGCCAGTTCCTGGCCGTGTTTATCAAGCTGGATCTGATCCTTGCCATGCAGAAGGACGAGCTTTCCGTCCTTGGCGCACTTGAGGGCGCACGCGGCCGGATGGGCCTCGGCAGCCTTCTGGGGGTCATCCTTGCTCATGAACTTCGTGACACAGTGATCGTCGATCAAAACGCCACTGATCTTCTTGTCGCTGTCGGCCGCGTGTGTGAAGCTCGCGCCGAAGCTCAAAGCCAACGCCACGGCCGCACCTAATGCCAGTTTACGCATGAGATCCTCCTCGAGGGGGTTAGAGATTTCTGATCGAACCGCAGGATATCCGTAACGCCGCATTCGCGGAACCACGAAATTTTTGCGTTCTATCCCAAATACCCGTTTACGCGCGGCGTCGTTGAACCAGCAATGCGCTAAGCAGAAAGAGCGCCAGCAATGCAACTCCGAGCGCTGCGCCCACCGGGATGTTCCCGCCGGAACCGAATTGCTGCTCAATTGCGTCACCGATAAGCGTCACGCGGCCTCCGCTCATGATGGACGTAACTGCAAACATTGCCACGGACGGGACGAACACCAGCAGCACTCCCGCCGCAACTCCAGGCCAAGTGAGCGGCAGAATCACGCGCCAGCCCGTTCCAATCGGCCCTGCTCCCAGATCAGCTGCTGCTTCGAGCAGCGACTCATCGAGTTTCTCCACGCTGCCATAGATTGGCAGGATCATGAACGGCAGATAGGCGTAGACCAATGCAATCACGACGGCCACGGGCGTGTAGAGCAACTCAATTCGATGAGGAAAGATCGTCGGGATTATTCTGGACGCCTCCAGAATCGAATTCAGCACGCCATTCTGACGAAGGATGATGAACCAGGCGTACGCCCGGATGAGAAAACTGGTGAGAAACGGGATCATCACAAGTAGCAGAAGCATTCCACGCCAGCGCGCGGGAGATCTGCCGATGAAGTAGGCCGCCGGATATCCGGCGAGCACGCACAACACCGTCGTGATCGCTGCGTAGAACAGCGATCGCAAGAAAATCACCAGGTAGATCGAGTGAAGAATGGCGCGGTAGTTGTCGAGCGTGAACCGCCAGCGCACTTCGCCGAATTCGCCGCCGGTGAGAAAGCTATAAACGACAAGAATCGCAGTTGGCGCGATGACGAAGACGAGAAGCCACGCCAGCAAAGGTGACAACATTAACCAAGCGCGCATGCTAGCGCGGCGCGCGTCACTTGAAGCTTGGATGGCCTCACTCATCACCCGCCTCGCAGTTCGGTCATCATCGCGGTGATCTTCTGTGAAGCCGGCCCGATATCGTGAAATACTTCGCTGTGCTCCAACTTCGGGTAGCTTGCCGGATTCTCCAGCTGCGAGGTGCTGAGGAGTTTCTTCGCCTCTCCATTCGGATTCGTATACGGGAATTCATCCGAGATGATCTTGCTTACCTCAGGCCGCAAGATGTAGTTGATAAATTGATGCGCCGCGGACTTATGTGCGGCGCCAACCGGAATGCATAGATTATCGATAAACTGATGCGTGCCCTCGGCCGGCAAAACGTATTTGAACTTGTGATCCTGCTCGTAAAGCTTGGCGGCGTCTCCACCGAAGACGACGCCGATATCGCAATCGCCGCTGAGCAACGGCGCGCGTGGGTTATCCGAATCGAAGACCTTCACAATCGGCAGCCAGCTTTGGATCAGCGGTCGAGCCTTTGCCAGATTGTCCGGCGTCACGTCATTGAGCGGAATCTTCAGCACGTCAAACGCCCAGCCGACGATCTCCCGATTGTCATTCACGGCAACGACGCGACCCTTATTCTTTGGCACAAAAACATCCGCAAATCCCGTTGGCGGGGTCTTCACGGTCGCCGCGTTGTAGACGATGCCCGTCGTCCCCGACATGTAGGGCACAGAATATTTCTGCCCCGGGTCGTACGGCAGATCGCGAAAAGCCGGCTCCAGATTTTTGATGTTCGGAACCTGGGCCATGTCGATCGGCGACAGCATGTTCCGCCGAATCAGGTTCTCCACGGCGTATTCCGACGGCTGCACGAGGTCATATCCACATGGGTTCTGCGACAGCTTCGTGATCATCGCCTCGTTGGAGTCGTAGGCTTCGTAATTGACTTTGATGCCGGTCTCTTTCTGGAACCCGTCGATCACTTCCTGCGGGACGTATTCTGACCACGCGAACAAATTCAGCTCCGCCGCGGGCGCGCGGTGCTTCGAGCAGCTTGTCAGGAATAGAGCCGTCAGAAAAATCGCGATCACGACAAAGACGTGCTTCATGGCCGGCTATTTGATCGTTGTCGAACCAGATGACAAGCGGCGAGCGAATTCCCCCACCCCCACCAACACAATCGTCGCCACGATCAACAGGGTCGACAGCGCGTTGATCGCGGGCGTCAGGCCTGGCTTGATCAAGCCATAAATCTTCAAAGGCAGCGTCACTGACGCCGCACTGGCAGTGAAATAGGTCACGACAAACTCATCGATCGACAATGTGAAAGCCATCAATGCTCCCGCGATGATCGACGGCATCAAATACGGAACGATCACGCGCAGAAATGCGCCGATCGGCGTCGCCCCCAGATCAATCGCGGCCTCTTCGAGCGAAGGATCGAGACCTTCCAGCCGAGCTGCCACGGCCACCATCACAAACGGAAAGCAGAATGTGATGTGAGCGCAAATGACGGTGCCGAAGCCCAGGCCGATGCCCGTCGCGCTGAACAATAGCAGCAGGCTCACGCCCATGATGATCTCCGGCACGATCATCGGAAAGAAGATCAGCGCCATCAGCGCACGCCGTGCCGGAAAGCCATATCGATGCAGCAGCCAAGCCCCGAGCGTCCCGAGAAATGTTGCTCCGATTGTCGTCGCGGTTGCGATCATCGCGCTATTTCGAAGCGCGAGCATAAGCGGCGCATCGTGAAATACTGCGGCATACCAGCGGGTGGTGAAGCCTCGCCAGATGATGTTCAGCGCTGAGTCGTTGAACGAAAAGATAACGATCAGCGCGATCGGCAGATAAAGAAAAATCAATATCAGCACGGTCCAGACGAGCAATGCGACGCGCGTCGATCGAAGCTGATTTGCGGATCGAGCGGCTCTCACGCTGGCCTATTTTGCCGGATTCGTCTGCGGCGGAATCTGCTTGGCAACGGCCGCCATCACCGTGAACATGCGCTGCCTGAACTCCGTGCTGGCCTCGTCGACGTCCCGGTAATGCTTCGAAGCGACGTCGGACGCACTTTGCAGCATCACGCTGCGCATTGCTTCGAGCATTGGCAGATTCTGCTGCATGACTTGCTTCTGCGGATAGTTGGTCAGATCGACTTTCCAGTCGCCGTTGACTTTTTTGAGATGAACTGCATTCGCGTTCGGCTTTCCCTTTTCGAGAATCATCGCCGAATCACCCTCCACCTTCTCATCGCTGGCTTCGACTTGCTTGCCGATGTCGGTGTTGTCGCTGATGCCGGCCGCAAGCTTCTTGGCATCGTCGGGCCCGAACCTCGCGACCGCGGCATCATGCAGCTTGCGCACCGCCGACATGGTTGACGTAACCGTCTGCATCAGCTTGTAGTCGCTGTCATCGCCAATGGAACTGGCCTTAACCTGATCCAGGTTTCCCGACTGCAACCCTTCGGCGAACGCCACGGTGGCTTTCTTCGGTGAAGAAAGATCCGGCTTGCTTTGCGCGCCGGTCCATGATGTTGCCACGAGCATGACAAAGGTCGAGCACCACCGCCCCCAACAAATCGCGCGCATCAGGCAAATCCTTTCTGAATCTTTTAAGCCACGATAACGTCAGCTTGATGATTTGTCGCCGAAACTGGTACAAGTAACCTCACGCATAGAATGGCGTGGCGCCAGTGAACCTTTGAAGGAGATCTCTTATGAATCGACGACTCGGACTCGCTGCCATGGTTGTGCTCGGTTGCATGACGAACCTTCGGGCGGCAACCGCCGACGATGTGAGCAAAGAGCTTCAGGCCGCCGAGCAGAAGTGGGCCACCGGCGCAATGAAGCAGGACGTCACGTTCATGCAGTCGCTTCTCAGCGATGATTACACGATGACCAATCCGGTCGGCCAGGTCGTCCCCGGAAAAGTTCTGATCGACAAAATCAAAGACGGCTCCTTCAAGGTTGAATCGCTCGACTACACCGATATGAAGGTCCGCGTTTACGGCGACACCGCCGTCGTCATCGGCCACCTGAACTGCAAGGGCAACTGGGAAGGGAATGATGTCGCTGGCGACTATGCCTTCACTGACACGTTCTCGAAGATCAATGGTCACTGGCGCGAGGTGGCCAGCCAAGTCACGCGAATCGAACAATAACGCCGATCAGACAGTAAGATTTTCCCGACCTGGCTCGTTCCTGACGCACGGTTGAGCTCGGGATTGCCAAGTGCGCCAGTCGGCTGTAATGTCACCATGGAGCGCAAAGGCAATTATTAGTCGTCTTAGCCGGGGAAGGTGCGCCAAGGTGCTCGCCTTGAGATGAGGCAAAGCCCGTCGACAATTGGCCCTTTTTGGACTGAATGGCTTATCTGGTCACATCGAGCAGGGTCTTTCCGGCAGCGACGCCGAACGCTGACCCGACCATCCCAGCGACCGTGCGAGCGGCCTTCGCACCCCCTTGCCCGCTTTCGGCCGCCCAGCAATACACGAGGCGGCTGGCCCTCGGACACTACGAGAACTTCAGCGTCCTTTCGGCGCTCCTCCCGCGGCGCCTGCGACAGCACTTTGCCAACGTCTATGCCTTTTGTCGGACGGCAGACGACTTGGGTGATGAGGTCGGCGATAAATCGCTGGCGTTGCAATACCTCAGTCGCTTCAAAGACTTTACCCGAGCCTGTTACGCCGGCGACAAACGATCACCTCTGTTCGTCGCGTTGTCCGAGACGATCCGGCAGTTCGACATCCCTATCGATCCGTTTCTCGATTTGATCGACGCATTCGAACAAGATCAGCATGTCAGCCGCTACGAGAACTTCGGACAGGTCGTGGATTACTGCCATCGCAGCGCCGATCCGGTCGGTCGACTCGTCCTCTACATGTGCGGCTATCGTGACACCGAGCGCCAAGTTCTCTCCGATCGCACCTGCACCGCATTGCAGCTGGCCAACTTCTGGCAGGACGTTCGGCGCGACATCATCGAGCGCGACCGCATCTACATCCCAGCCGACTCCATGCACCGTTTCGGCGTCGATGAAGACCAGCTTCGAAACGGCCATTGCAACGATAACTATCGCAACCTCATTCAGTTCGAAGTCGATCGCACCGAGAAGCTTTTTGAGGAGGGTCAAGCGCTGCTGCCAATGCTCGAGCCAACGGTGCGCCGCCAGGTTTCGCTGTTCGGCCAAGGCGGTCGAGCCGTGCTTCAAGCAATCCGTCGCCAGAACTATGACACGCTTTCGAAACGCCCGTCGATCTCCAAGATGCAAAAAAGCCGACTGGTAATTCGGGCGCTGGTGACCGGCGTCGCATCACGATTCGATCGGAGATCCCGCGCTTGACTACTTCGACGATTAACTTCGACTCGCCGGACGCGCTCGAACGCTCGCGCGCGTATTGCGAGCACCTGACGCGAACCGAAGCCCGCAACTTCTATTACGGACTCAAGCTCCTCCCCGAGCCCAAGCGCTCGGCGATGTTTGCAATCTACGCTTACATGCGGCTGGTTGATGACATCGCCGATGAAGACAACGGCCGCTCCCTCGATCGTCGCATTGCCGATCTGGAAACCTGGCGGCTGCAAACGCATGCCGTTCTGAACGGCCAATCACCCACCGATTCTTACGAGCTGTGGCCGGCGTTCGCGAAGGTCGTCGCCGACTACAAGCTGCCGCACAAGCTGTTTGATGACGTCATCGCCGGGCAGAAGCAGGACCTGGACTTTAAGCCATTCAATAACTTCGAAGAACTCTTCGCTTACTGTTACCGCGTGGCCGGCGTCGTGGGCCTCGCGAGCATTTACATCTGGGGCTTCGAAGGCGGCGATGACACCGAATTCCTCGCCGTTCAACGCGGCGTGGCATTTCAGCTCACCAACATTCTTCGCGACCTGCGTGAAGACGCCCTCAAAGGCCGCGTCTACTTGCCGATCGACGAGCTCAAGGCGATGCACGTTTTCAACGATGATATTCGTCAAGGAAATGGCGGCAAGCAGTTCCTCGAGCTCATGCGATTTCAGATTGCCCGAGCTGAGGCGTTCTACGAAAAGTCAGCTGCCCTGGAGCAATGCATCTCTCCAGACTCGCGACCCACTCTGATAGCGATGACCGAAATCTACCGCGGCTTGCTGAAGAAAGTTGCCTACCAGCCTGAGCGCGTTCTGCGCGAGCGCGTGTCGCTTTCCCTCTTCTCAAAACTCTGCATCGGCTGGCGCGCCAGCCGGGCCTCGCGCGAGCGCGGCGCGACCGTGATCCCGCAATGACATCGGATTCGTCGCAGCGCGTGGTTGTCATCGGCGGGGGTCTGGCCGGAATGGCTGCCGCCGTCGCGCTCGAAACCGCCGGCATCAATGTCACGCTCGTCGAAGCCCGCAAAACACTCGGCGGGCGAGCCGGTTCGTTCCAGGATCCTCAATCCGGCGAAATCCTGGATAATTGCCAGCACGTGCTGCTCGGCTGCTGCACCAACCTGCTCGACTTCTACAAACGTATTGGCGCGATCCACCGCATTACCTTCGAGCGCACCATCCGATTCGTCGATCCCAAAGGCCGAGCATTCGGCTTGTATGGTCTCCCATTTCTTCCCGCCCCGCTGCACCTCGGCTGGTCCATGCTCTTCTTCAGCGCTCTTTCCTTGAAGGAACGGATTGCAATGACGCGCGCGATGCTCGCGATGCTCCGTCTCGGCAGAAGCCGTCGCACCGCAATGGACGATCTGCCCTTCGGCAAATGGCTCGCCGATCACAATCAACCCGAATCGCTCATCGCCAAGTTATACGACGCGATCCTCATCGGCTCGCTGAACGAAGATCCTCGTCTGTCGAGCAGTTCATACGCGATTCAGGTGTTCCAGGATGCCCTGCTCACCAACGCCGCCGGCTACCCGCTCGGCCTGGCGAATTGCCCGCTGACAGAACTCTACGGCTCATTGCCATGCCGCGACGTGCGCCTTGGCACGCGCGTCTCTCAATTGTCTTTTATCGAGAATCAGCTCCGCGGCGTGCAGCTGACTTCGGGTGATTCCCTCGACGCGGACGACATAGTTCTCGCCACGAATCACCATGGCATCCGCGACTGGTTCCCGGAGAATCTGGCCGCGTCAGATTCCCGCTTCGCGCATCTGGAAGAGCTTCAAAGCGTGCCGATCCTTGGCGCGCATCTGTGGTTTGATCGCCCGGTGATGCGGCACTCCCACGCCGCGTTTCTGCAAGGCCCGCTGCAATGGCTCTTCCGCAAAGATGCCGAGGGTAAGGCCGTTCACGGCGTCATCAGCGCTGCGCGATCGTGGCTTGACGTGCCCCGGGAAGATGCGCTCAAACAATTCGAAGCGCAGATCCGCGCAACCTTCCCCGCCGCCGCCTCGGCCAAGCTCAATCGCGGCGTGATCGTCATCGAAAAGCGCGCGACGTTCGCGTGCCTGCCCGGCACCGACCACCATCGGCCGCCGCAGGCCCCTCCGACCGGCGGTATCGCGAATCTGTACCTTGCCGGCGACTACACCCAAACCGGCTGGCCCGCGACGATGGAGGGCGCTGTTCGCAGTGGATATCTTGCCGCCGAAGCGATCCTGCAAAAACGCGGCAAGCTTCGCGCAAATTTCTTGCAGCCCGATTTGCCGGAGCAATGGCCAGCACGGCTATTGAACGCCAAGCACTAAAACGCGGCATCTTCGAGTTCGCCCGACGTGACACGGGCTTCCAGCCCGTGCCAAGCAACGCTCACCTTCAACTCCCGCACCAATTCAAACAACCAAGCTTGAAGCGAAGCGCTCCTTCTTTCATCATGGCTCAAGACCGTAAGTCCACCGAAACCGCCAGCGGCGAGCTTGAATTCTTCATACCGTTACGTCATTTCGAAAATGGAAATTGCTTGCATGGGCTGGAAGCCCATGTCACGGGACACATGACCTACTTCCCGCCCCCTTTCGGTATCAGGAATCCCCGTTCCGATGCATCCTTCGGATCGTCGATCCTCGGATAATCGCGCCAGAGCCATCGCAGCATCTCCGGCATGATCGCCCCAGCCTGCTTGTTCGAATGCGTGCCAAGCCCCCACGTGTAATTGAAGTCGTAGTGCTTGGCCGTCAGCGCTGCCGCCATCTTGATGTTCTGCCCATGCCAGTCGCGCGTCGGGTCATAAGTCGCATTCGCTCCGCGCCCGCGTAAGCCGCGATTGTCATTCAGTCCATCCTGCAGGAAAACGCGAATCGGCTTCGGATCGTCCTTCATGATCAGATCCGGATAAACATGGCCCCCGCGGATATTGGTGAAGCTGCCGATCGTGCTGATCACCTTTTGAAACTGATCCGGGCGCTGCCAGGCAACCGTGAACGCGCAGATCGCCCCCGAGCTGGCCCCGGCGATCGCATGATCATCCGGGTTATCCGAAATGTTGTACTGCTTCTTCAGCTCCGGCATCAGCTCCTCGAGAATCAGCCTCGAATATTTGGCATCCAGCGCGTTGTACTCAAGGGGCCGATTTCCCGTCCGATCGCCCCACTCCGAATCCGTAGGCTCCGACTGATCGGCGTGATGCCCGGGATTGATGAACACCGCGATCGTCACCGGCATTTCCCTGCGATAAATAAGGTTGTCAAATACGGTGGGAATCCGATAGTCCCCCTTCGGATTCAAGAAGGCGTGGCCATCCTGAAAGATCATCAGGCAGGCTGGTTTTGACTTGTCATACTGAGCCGGCGTGTAAACCCAATAGTTCCGCGTCGTGCCGGGAAACACATTGCTGGGCAGCGTCGTCGGCCCGGCCATCTTTCCCGTCGGCACGCCGGGCTGCACCATCGAATCGGGGCCAAGCTTGTAGATGTCATCTGTCACCGCGGCAGAACAGAGACGGCACGCAAGCAGCAACGCAATCGCGACGATCGGCAACACGCGCATAAGCTGGCTCCAGTTGGGGTGTCTTAACCTCAGCTACTTCCGCGCCAGTTTCGTGTTGCTTTCAGCGAACCGTGATGCGCGCGGTGGCGCTGTGAAGCATCGAATCCGTCACGCGAACCACGTGCGATCCTCGCGACGCATTCCACCAGACGCTTCCGGCGGTTGCTGAAACGGTGAGAGGCCGATCATCAACAAACCACCAAAGCCTGGGCAATTCCTGCTCGCCGCGAGCCGCGGCATCAAGCAGAACCCGTTGATGGTCCTCCGGCAGATCGTTGGACAGCACGATCTCCGCCCCTGGAGCCGGCGACATAATCACCAGCGATCCGGTATCCGATCGCGATGGCAGTGAACGCGGAGTTGCATCCGGGACGTTCGGCCAAGGTTCCGCGGCAGGCGCCAATGCCGCCATCAGCCGCAGCGCAACCGGCGCCGCCGCGTCCTGACCTACCAGGCTCATCGAACCACCGCCGCGAACGTTGCCAAACCACACGACGATCGTGCGCGTGCGCGTCACGGCCGCGCACCACGCATCGCGCCTTCCGCTGCTGGTGCCAGTCTTCCACGCAACGTGTGTTCGCACGGCTTCGGGCGCCAAGCCGCGAGTTCGATCCGGAGCCGACAGCGCGTCGAGCACCTGCCAGCAAGAATTCCTGGACAGTATCCGCGTTGGATTGGACTGCGTCTGCTCGGGCGCTTCAAAGGTTGTCGGCTTCGATATCCCGCCGCGTCCGAGCGCGGCATAGGCGCCCGCCAACTCCAGCGGCGACACCTCCGCCCCACCGACGGCAAGCGTCAGCCCAAATCGCTCGGGCATGTTTGCCAACTTTGACATTCCCGCCGAGGCCATCACACCCGCAGCCGGCTCAACACCCACGCGTTCAAGCACGAGCATCGCCGGGATGTTACGGCTTTCCGCCAGCGCCTCGCTCGCAGAGAGCTGTCCGCGAAACGCGCGATCGAAATCGTTCGGCTGATACCCCGGCCACGCCGCCGGGCTATCCTCAAGGATCGACTTTGGCCCAAGAATCCCCGCTTCAAACGCCGCCGCATAAATAAATGGCTTCAGCGTCGATCCCGTCGATCTCGGCCTGCGCGTCAGGTCAATGCCTCGTCGCAGCGACGCCTGCACGCTGACCGACGCCAGAACCTCCGAGGTTGCGGTATCGAGCACGACGGCGGCCGCTGCGTCGATATTCGATGTCCCAAGGCCTGAGAGCTGCTGCGTCAGCGCCTCGTATGTCTGCCGCTGAACCGCGCTGTCGATAGTCGTCAAATAATTTCCGCCATGGGCGGCAAGTGTCAGCATCGTCGGCAGCGCACCAGACGTCGTGCCCGCCGACTGCGGCGCCGGATGCCACGCCGCTTCAATTGGCTCCGCTGACGCCTCATCGTGTTGCTCCTGTGTGATGAACTTGCAGGCCAGCATGCGATCGAGCACGTGGTTGCGCCGCTCGCGAGCGCGCTGTGGAAATCGGTCTGGCCGCAGCCACTTCGGCGATTGCGGAATTCCCGCAAGCAGCGCGGCCTGCCCAAGACTCAGCTGCCTGCACGAGCGCCCAAAATACTTCTCGCTCGCGGCCTCGGCTCCAACCAGGTTGGCTCCGAATGGCGCGCGATTGATGTACTCCAATAGAATCTGCGACTTGCTTTGCCGCCGCTCAATCTGCCCGGCAATCACGGCTTCGCGCCACTTCGCGGCCCACGTCCGTGCGGCGGGTTGTCTAAGCCGCTGAAGTTGCATCGTGATCGTCGAAGCGCCGCGCCGCCGACTCGTCGGATGCAGCGACTGATGAACTATCGCACTTGCTGCCGACCACCAGTCCACGCCGTGATGGGAATAGAACCGCCCGTCTTCCACCGCGACGATCGCCATGGCCAGGTGAGGGCTGACCTGTTCCTGTGAGAGCGGAAATCGCCACTGGCCGTCATCCGCCACGAACGCCGCGACGGGCTGACGTCGACGATCGAGAATCGTTGTTGATGCCGACGGCTGCTGTTCAAGCTCCGCCGGATATGGCAGGAACGACACCGAAGCCAGATACGCGACGATCGCCAGCATTGGAAACACGACAGCGCATGCCGCCAATGCAATCACGGCACGGCGCAGCCGCCTGATCCACCTGGGCATGTGTGTCAACCTGGCGGCCACCGATCACTTCCCCATATCCATATTGGCCACCCGAGGCGACGCGATCGGCTGCACCGCGATCGTCCCCGACGGCGAAATGCTGTTGATCGACAAATCATACATACACTCGCCCCGTACCGGCGGCAAAACGAATGTCCCACTCGTGATCGCGCGGGCCGTGTACGAGAAATGACCTTCGCCGCTGCGTATCAGATCGCCCATGACCACCAGCCGATCGTCGCGCATATCGATCCGCGAATCGGCGAATGCGTTTGCGCGATTGGGATGATCGTCGTCGCTGACGTCGGCCGTATTCGCGAGATGGGGATTCTCGATTTCCAAGCCAGCCGGCAACAGATCTTCGACGACAAGATTCTCCAGCGGCGTCGGCGCTGAAATCGCCAGCTCAACACGAACCAGATCGCCACTGTGCAACTGCATCGGATCAAGCGGCTCGCCGCTCTCGCTGACGAATCGGCGTCGAACGGTCAGTCCGTGATCCGCTGGCGCCGGCGGGTGAATCGGAACGCCCGTCTGCAACCAACTGAAGTACCCATGCGACGTGGCGTTGCCGGCAATCTTTACCTTCAGCTCAGTTTTCGGCTGCACATCCGTCGAGCGCCCATTCCAATTGAGCGAATCGTGATCCGCTTTCGCAACCAACTTGCCATTTAGAAGCAATTCTGCCGACGCATACGGCGTATCTGCCCGCGTCTGTCGCAAATACTTCCCGAGCGCCAGAACGGCAAAGGCCGTGTCCTGCGTGCTAAGCCATCGGTGTTGCGTGCCGGCGTCGGCCAACTGCTGCACCAACTGCGGCAACGCCGGGTCATCCGGCTGCACCGCCAGCAGAGTATTGATCATCACCGCGCGATCCCGAATATCCGACCCGATCGCCCCCCCGAACGATCGGTGCGGTGTAATCGTGGGCAGCTCCTGCGGAAGCAAGCCCTCGGCCAAATCGCGGCGCCCCGCCTGCATCCATGCCGCCGCGAGGTGGAATCTCGCCTCCTGCGCAGACCCTTGACCGTCCAGCCGCGGCCGCTTTACCAGCTCCGCCAGGCGGTTCATCGCCGGCCGATCCGGCGTTCCCGCGAGCGCGAGCACGTAGCACGCATACGCCTGCGTGGTCAGATCGTCCGCGTCGTCGCTGCTCTGATTCAGAAGATTTTTGACATACGCCATGACCGAGTGCCTGAACTCCGCCGGCACCGGGTGGCCCGCCTTCTCGGCTTCAACGAGAAAGTTGGCGGCATATACAGTGCCCCATGGCCAGGCCTCGCGGTATCCCGCCCACATCGAAAGCCCGCCATTTGCGGTCTGCATGCCGATCAATCGCGTGATGCCGGCTTGCACCTTTGGCGCAACGCGGGACGGATCAAAGACGCCGGGCGCGATCTGCTTGCCGATGTCGCTCAAGTAGACCAGCGGGAAGAGCGTGCTGGTCGTCTGCTCAAGACAGCCATAAGGATATCGATCGAGATAATCGAGCCCCTCCGGCAACTGCAACGTCGGCTTCTGCGTGGCGTTCAGCTTAAGCCGCCCCGCGCCACCGAGCATGTCATTCGGAATGGAAATAAGAATCGGCTTGTCGGGCGTTGCCGCGGCAAATCCGCCGCGACTGATTTCCGGGCTCGCCGGGCGAATCGGAAGCTCGATCTCTTCGGTATTGGATTCGCCGTTAAATGTCGCGATGACCGACACATGACTGACGCCAACCGACGTATCGGCGCGGGCAACGACGTACTGTGTCGCTTGTCCTCGCGGCGGCAGGACGAGCTCGGGCACGTTCGCGTCACGCGCATCGCCAAATCGAATCGGCCCATCGGCCGCGTGAAGTTTTATCGAAATCGCGGCCACGGCATCGGTGTTATTAAAAACCGTCAGCGGGACGCGGAACGAATCGCCCGGCGCTGCAAACCGCGGCCAACTGCTCTGCACCAGCACCGGGGAGCGCACGAGCGTCTCGCCATCGTCCGATCCCGTCGCCGCTGCCGCGCTGGCCACTGCCATCAGTCGAAGCTTGCCGTTGAACTGCGGAATCGGAAAGCTAACCGGCGCAAAGCCACATGCGTCCGTGTGCAAAACCTGCGAGACCAGCACGACCGGCTTCACGCGCCGCGCCGACACGGGCGACGCATGCCGCGGATCGTACGCCGACTTATCGCCGCCAACGTCGCTGACTTTGTCCGGCTTCGCCGATTCCGGCATCAGATCGCCGTAGAGATCCGCCCAATCGACACCGAGCGCGCGATCGCGGGTGAAGAACGCGAATGGATCGGGCGTCTGGAAGCCGGTGAGCTGGCAGATTCCTTCGTCAACCGCCGCGACCGTGACAGCGGAGTTCGCAACGGGGGCGCCAGCCGAATCTGTGACAAATACGCCGGCATCGAGTGTGGTCGCCGGGCGAATCTCAGTCGGAGCATCGACTTTCACAAGCAAATGCTGATCGTTCGCATCAAGCCGGACGCGCGTCGCGCCGAAGGCACGATGCGTGTGCCAGGGAGCATCGGCTTCCACCGGGCGAATCACGGTGGCCGCGATGTACGCATTGGGCTTGCAATCGTTGCCGAGATCGATCGTCACCGCGCAATGCGACGCCGGCATTTCGATCACGCGAGACCGAACAACGTCATCCGTTTCAACGGTGAGCAGCAGTCGACCGGCAAAGGGACTGCGGACGATCACCTGAGCCGGGCGCCCTGCGATCAGCCTGTCCGAAGTCGACGGATTCAGAACATCTTTCAGATTCGCGAGAGCGCTCCGCAGGTCGTAAGCCGCGATCGATTTGAACAACGCGTCGCTGTTCGGCGCGGCCCGAACAATCAGATCCAGCGACTCCGGGCGATCGCGGCTGATGTTGTCATCCCACGACCCGTAGCCGACATAGACTGACAGCGATGCAACCGTATTTAGCTCCGGATCGGCGACGCGAAGCACGTATGCACCCGGTGCACATTGACCAAAGTCCAATGACGCTCGCCCGCCGGAGGTGGCGACAAGGCGCTTTTGAGCTGGATCGAGCAATCTCGTCGATTGATAGACGTAATGCCCCTTCTCGTAGACGAGCGACTCGTTCCAGTTCTCGCGGTACAGCGATGCTTCAAGATCGGCATTTTCAGTGCGAAGCGTGCCGTCAGGACGGACACGCGCAAGTTCGAATGTCAGCGCATCATTCGGCGTCGGCGCCGACTTTGCCGCGCGGATGCCGACGTAGCTGTCGACCGAATCGACGTCGATCGATTGCGAAGCCGACACGGCCCGTCCGCCGGTTTCGGTAACAGACGCGGTGACACTGAGCCGCCAGGCGCTGGTGATGGGCAAATCTCCGGACGCGATCCGCGCAGCGGGCGCTTCGCGCGACTTCCGACGAACGCGCCGCACGGGCGCGTTCGCGACATCCTCGAACAACTCATCGCGGCCAATCGCAAAGTTAGCGGCCCCATTGGCGTCCGTCGTCTGATCATCCAACTCGACACGATGCCCCTCTGGCTTCTTGCCCTGTAAAACCGACGTCGTGTCGGCGGCGTCGCCGAAGGTGTATCCGTCCCATTTGGCCGACGCGAACGGTGTCGGATCGATGCGGGCAATCAGGTGCGCCGGCCGATCGCTCACGGGTCGACCGAACAGGTAATCAGCTTGCACCTTTGCGAGAATCGTATCGGCCAGACTCAGTCGCGTTGAACTCGGCGAATCGCCCAGCTTCAGCGAGAGCTGCATCCGGCTCGGCATGAATTCTTCGACTTGAAACGTGACCGTTCCAAACGCGTGAGCCGGATCCTTCTCGCCGGGCAGACCGATTATGGCCGTCCACCGTCCCGTGGGAAGATCGTCAGGAAGCGGCAATTCAAGCGAAGTCGCGCCATCGGCGTCAATCGCGCCAGCGATCGTTCGCCAAGCGCGCAGATCGGGCCGTCGGAACATCCACGCGACGGGAAACGCGGGCGGCGTGGCGCCATCGGGCGCATGAACAATCGCGCGAAGGTGAACCGTTTCGCCAGGGCGATAAACGCCACGATCGGTGTAGCAGAATGCCTCGAAGCCACTGCGCAGATACTTCGCCCCGGCGACATCCGCCGGTGCTGAATCAAGACGGCTTTCGCGCAGGTCAAGCCAGGTCAGATCGCGATGGCTGGGTTGATCAAGCCGATCGGCCAAAACGATGGAAACGTCTTCCCCTTCGGGCAACGCCGGCGGATGAATGGTGGCCAACCCATCAGCGCCGGTTACCGCTTCACCAACCGGCTGGTTCTTGCTGCTGAACGCGCGAATGCGTACGCCGGCCTGTGGCGTTGTGGTCTTGAGCGAGGTTGCCCACACCGTCAACGCGGTGCGACCGCGCTTGGCCGACAGTCCGATGTCCGACAGTGTCACCACCGCGGTGGACTGCTGGCGGTAGCGATAGCGATAGCGATAGCGATAGTTGACCTGATCATCATCCTCGCTTGATTCTCCGTCGCCGGATTCCGCTGTCGATTCGAGCGTGAGGCGGTAGACGCCATCGCGCGGCGCGTCGAACGGGAGAATGTCGTCGAGACTCACGCGCAGGTCATTCGTCTGATTCTTCTTGCCGGACAGGCGATAGACGTGCGTTGCAATCGGCCGGCCGAGTTCGGTAATCCCAGGCGATCCGCCGCTGGTCCGCCACGTGACTAAATTGTTGTCATAGATGCGCGTCGCCGAGACGCGAATGCCGGGCACGTTGACGGCGTGAGCCGCGATCGTCCGCGTACCCTCCGAGCCGAGATATCCCGCTTCATGCTCGAACCAGAATGACGACGGCAGATCAGGAACGAAGACACTCAGCGTATCAGGCCTGGGCGACGCAGAGCGCGGCGTCCCGGCCGGCGCCTGGGCGATTTTGATCGCGTAGCGCGTGGCAGCGGCAAAATCTCCATGCAGCTCGATCCCCGCTTCGCTTGCGTTCATCGTGAACGCAAGCGGGGGATCGATGCTGACGAGCGGCTTCAGCACGCCAAAATCGATCGGGTTGTTGAAACGCAGCGAGACAACCGGAACATGTTCGGAGAAATAGCAACTGGCTTCGCTGGCAGCCAGATCGGAATTGAGCGTCAGGTTCTGGGAAAATTCGTCGACCAGCGGCCGAGGCCCGCTTCGGCCAGCCAACCCGGGCGAGATGCCGACGCGAATGTAATTCTCAGCCGTCTTTACACCATTTACTTTCGGAACTTCGGCGGTGATGAAGCGAACCACGTGGCCCATCGCTTCGCCGTGCAGTGACGTTTGAATCGTTTTGCCGTGCGAGTCGGTGACGGTCAGGTGCTTCAGCACATCGCTCGGCACGACATCGTCATTGAACCTGATTTCGCCGACGACGCGACCGCGGTCGTCAAACTCCGCCTGGTGGATCGACTCGATTGCCAGGCCCGGCGTGTAAACTGTCACGGCATTCGCCGTTTTAAGCCCAAATCCCTCGATGCTGTGAACGCGCTCGGGCAACAGCGAAACGCGAAACGCATTGGCATTCGGCAGCGGTTCAGTCGGCGTGAAGTTGAGCGTGCGCGGATTGTTCCAGTGCCAGACACCTTCGACGGATGGAGAAATGACGCCGGGCGGCTCGGTGGCCGGCGTCGGCGCGACGTCCATGTTGAACGTCCACCAGAAGCGCACCTTGCCCACCACGGTTGCACGGTCGCTGGGCGCGGAATTGGCCACTTCCAAAAGCGGCGTGCCGCGGATGCGCCAGCGGTCGTACCCGAACCACACGCCGGCGTTGAGCAGTGCAAAGCAGAGGACTGTCACCCAGAAACGCCGGCTTCCAGCCGGGCCGCGAGTCGGCGGTGCGTCGGACATGCCACTCCTCCATGAGCGAGATCACGGTTCCATGCAAAGGTCGAGCCGCAATCTAACCCACGATTTTGCCAACGCAACGCCGTCCGAAAACCGAACAGATTTTTTATGGATGCGACGCCGACAAAGACGAATCGAGAGCGCAGGTTTCGCCGGCCTTCATCTGAATTGTCTGTACGTGATCCTTGTAGCGCGTGATGCATGGGCCGTCCTGGGTCGCCTTAATTCTCGCGAGCTTGAGGGCGGAGCCATCCCAGTCCAGATCAACGATGAAGCCGCCCCGCGCGCGAAGCCCGGCGACTTTTCCGTGTGGCCAGGCCGAGGGGAGCGCGGGTAATAGATGAACCTCGCCGTCCTGGCTTTGCAGCAGCATCTCCGCGATACCGCTGGCGCCGCCGAAGTTTCCGTCAATCTGGAAAGGAGGATGCGTATCGAACAGATTCTCGTACACGCCCCCGCCAGCGGACATGTTGGTTTCTTTCGTCGTTACCAGAACGAGTTCCGACCGAAGCAGCTTGTACGCGTGATCTCCATCGAGCAGCCGGGCCCAGGAGTTGAGCTTGACGGCTTTGCTCCAGCCGGTGCTTTCATCGCCGCGGGCATTGAGAGAGACCTTCGCGGCCTCCGCCAGCGCCGGCGTCTTCACGGGGGAAATCTGGTGCCCGGGATACAAACCCACCAAGTGCGAGACATGCCGATGCGTATCCTTCGGGTCATCCCGATCGACCATCCACTCCTGAAGCTGGCCCCACTTGCCGATCTTCGGCGCCAGCAGATGATCCCGCATGTCGCTGACAACCTTCGCGAAGTCCGCGTCGCGATTCAAGGTCTTGGCGGCTTCGAGGTAGTTCGTGAACAGATCCCACACGAGTTGCTGCGCGAACGAGACGCCGTCTTCGCGCGGGCCATGCTCGGGCGAGAAATCGTTGGGCGCGACCAGCGTTCCATCGGGAAGCTTCTTCAGCCGATCCTGCCAGAACTCGCAAACCTCTTTCAAAATGGGATACAGTTTTTCGAGATATGCGCGGTCCTGCGTGTAGGCGTAGTGGTCATACAGGTTCTGGCAAATCCACGCGCTGCCGGCGGGTATCCACTCCCACGTTGATCCCCCGAACACGCCGTTCTCAGCCCGGCTGGTCCAGCCGCGCGCGTTGAATTCCTCCTTCGTCTGCGCCGCTCGCACCGATCGGCCGGCGTCCACCCAATCAAACAGCGGCGCGAAACAATCCGACATATTCAGCAGATCGCAGGGCCAGTAGTTCATTTCGATGTTCACGTCCGAGTGATAATCGCTCCGCCACGGCGGGTTGTTGCTGTCATTCCACAGACCCTGCAAATTCGCCGGCAGCGAATCGCGCGAGGAGCTGATCATCAAATAACGGGCGTAGTTGAAGAACAGAACCTCCAACTCCGGATCGGCCTGCCCGCGCGTATAGGCCGCCAACCGATCGCGCGTTGGTTTGTCGCTGATTCCCGCTGGCGAAGCACCGAGCGCCAGCGAGCACCGATCATAGATCGCGCGATAGTCCGCCAGCTGAGCGGCACGCAGTGCTTCAAACGTCTGCTTTGCCGCCGCGTCAAGGCGTTGGGTCACCAGCGCATGTGGATCTTCGCCGCGCCAATGTTTGTCGGCCTGAGCCAGATAATCTGTGCCGGCACTCAGGATCAGTGTGATCGCGTTGGAGCCCTCGAACTCAACCGAATCGGCGTCGCTGCGAAGCAAACCACCGTCACTGATCACTAGAAGCTGCGCTTCGTACTTGAGGCCATTGACAAGCGAGCCGTGCGATGAGAGGTGCGCTCCATCAACTTTAATCTGGCCATGATGCGCATCGGTCAGACGAATCTTGCCCGTGTAGCGCTTGGGTCGATCGGCCGTCAGGCGAATCACGATTACTTGCGCCGGATGGCTGGCGAATGCCTCTTGGGTAAACTGCGCGCCGCTGGCGGCGTAGGTGACACGATGAATCGCAGTCGCCAGATCGAGATCGCGGCGGTAGTTGTCCAAATCGCTCGGGCTCTTCAGATCAATGTGAATGTCGCCGAACGCTTGATAAGCGCCGGTGTCAATTTCGTCGCCGGTCCAGAGCGTGTCTTCGTTGAACTGAATTCGATCAGATTCCACGCCGCCGAAGAGCATCGCGCCGAGCCGGCCGTTGCCGATTGGATACGCTTGCGTCATCCAGTCTTTCGCCGGCTCATTTGACCAGTTGTGCGTGGTGCCTTGCGCGCACGCGACGCCGGCTGTCAGAACAATTGCCAGACTCGCAAGTCGGTACAGCATCGAGACACTCCTAGAAATCAAACTGATCAATATTCTGATTCGTGAACGTAAACGGCTTGCCGAGCAGGATGTTGTCGCCCTCAATCTGCATTGCACCGAGCCGGCCGGCTTGTTCAGTGGTCGCGCCGGCCTTCAGCGATCCGGTCAACAAATCATGAGCGGCGTAGACGGTCAGGTAACCCAGATCCATCGTGTTCCACAACACGATGTCGTCGGTGATGCCGGCATGGACGTAATGTTTATTGTCGTTCGGCAAGCCCAGGCCAAGCACCTTCACGTCTTTTCGACCTGATTGCTTGACCGCCTCGGCAGCTCCCGGAACGCCGGGCGAGCAGATCGCCATCAGCAGCTTGACGTCCGGATGCGCGTTCAGAATGGCGCCGGCTTTATCGAACGCGACATTCTGCTTGTCATCGCACGGCTCAGTGACGACCAAATGCATGTCGGGATACTTAGCCGCCCGGCGCTTCTCAATGTACTTGCGCCACTCGTTCATGTTAGCGGCCGTGAGCGATGCGGTGATGATCGCAAAATCTCCCTTGTTCCCCAGCACGCGAGCGGCGTTGTCCATCAGCGTATAGCCGATGCCCTGCGGCGTCGCCTGGTTGACGAAGAAATCGCGAGCGTCGGGAGCCGCGTCCGAATCCCAAGTGAGAACCTTGATACCGGCGGCGCGCGCTTTCCGAAGCGCCGTCGAAATCGCATCACGATTCTCAACCGCGACGGCAATCGCGTCGACCTTGCCGGCGATCCACGTCTCGACGATTTCGTTCTGCCGAGCTGGGTCAGGATCGGTTGGGCCGTCCCAGACGAGGTTTACGCCGAGTGCGGCGGCGGCTTCGTCAGCACCTTTGCGACAGGCGATGAAATAAGCGTTGCCCTTGCTCTTGGGCATCATCGCGATCGTGTACGGCTTTCCCGGCGTCGCTAATTGGGCGGCGGTAGCCGGAGCGCCGCGAGACAGGCTTCGCACAAGCCAGACGTTGCTCATGGCGATCATGAGCGCGGCCGCGAGAATGACCGCACAGAGCGTCGCAAGCTGAGAATTCCGCATTGAGAACTCCTCATCGGCCGGGGTGGCAATTGGCCGTCGTTTGAACAGTCGCCCATCGAATCCGATCGCGAGCAACAGGAGCAATCCAGTAAGCACCGCCGCCAGTTCGGAAGGTTGCCCGGCCAGCAGCAATCCGTCGCGAAGGATGGTAATTGCAAGAAGCCCGAGCAGCGTGCCGGCGATGCTTCCGCGACCACCGAAGATGGACGTGCCGCCGAGAACGACGGCGGTGATCGCCGTCAGTTCATACCCGTTGCCGGCATCGGCTTTTGCCTGGCCAAGGCGCGAGACATAGATGACCGCGGCCAGGCCGGCGCAGAAACCGGAAGCAATGTAGGCGATCGCCACCGAGCGATTGACGTTGATGCCGGCATAGCGGGCGCCTTCATTGTTGAAGCCGATCGCGGACAGCTTACGGCCGAGCACGCCACGGTGAAGCGTGATCCAAAACATGATGGCGGCGGCAATCAGGATCGGCACTTGCGTGGGAATCCAACTGATCTGGCCCTGGCCAAGCCGAAGGAAACTGGCGGGGAAGTTGGTGAAGTTATCGACGCCGCCCGTCAGGCCTTCGGCGATACCGCGAAAAAGTGAATAGGTGCCGAGCGTCACAATCAGCGGCGGGATTCTGCGTCGGGTAATCAGTAACGCGTTGATCGCGCCCAGGCCCGTGCCGATAGCGATCGCGGCGATGGCCGCAAGGTACGGCGGCCAGCCGGCATCGCGGAAGAGCTTCCCGAAGAGCACCGCACACAGGCCCATAGCTGCGCCGACCGACAGATCGATCCCCGCGCTGACGATCACAAGCGTCATCGCCAGCGAAATCAGACCCAGCTCGACGCTCAGCCGCAGAATCAGCAATAGATTTTCGAGCGTGGCGAACCGGTGTGAGAGTGCGGAGAAAATCAGAACTTCGGCGACCACGAGGATCGCCAGCGCCGGCCGTGCAACTCGCGGATCGCGGCTCATCGCGACTCCGGCTTGGTGCTGTCGGTCATCACCGCGAGCAGGATGATCGCCCCTTGAACCGCCCTGGCCCATTCGGGACGAATCCCGAGGAATTGCTGCGCCGACGCGACAATGCCAAGCAAGGCAACGCCGAAGAGTGTGCCGATCAGCGTTCCGCGGCCGCCAGTGATGGCGCAGCCACCAACCACGACGGCGGCGATGACCTGCAGCTCAAGTCCGTCGCCCGTATTCGGATAGAGCAGCGGAAACTGCACGGCGCCGAGAACCGCGGCGATTCCAGCCATCGCCCCGCTAATGGCGAACACGTTGAAGATGACACGGGACGCGTTGATGCCGGCCAACCGTGCGGCCCCCGAATCTGAGCCGACGGCGTAAACGGTTCGAGCCCCGGTGATCCAGCGCATAACAATCGCAAAGATCGCGAATAGCGCGATGGCAGTCATCACCACAGCGGCCTGTCCGGACGACTGCGATAATCCGAGCCACTGGAACCCATCACGCGGATGGACAGCCGCCCCGCCGGTGGCCCAGAGCAGCGCGCCGCGAATGATGACCATCGTCGCGAGGGTAGCAACGATTGACGGAAGTCGCAGGATTGCGACGAGCAGCCCATTCATCGCCCCGCAGATTGCCCCGGCGGCAACTGCTCCCAGCGCGGCAATGGGAAGCGGAACGCCGAGGCTCGCAAGATATCCAACGACGATGGTGCACAGCGAGACTTGCGAGCCGATCGAGACATCGATCTCCCCGGCAAGAATCACAAGCGTCATTCCGCAACCCGCGACTAAGTAAGTCCGCTTAAAGATTCATGCAACTTTCGTCTGTACGTCATCATGGTCGAACATAAAGCCCATCCTCGCTCGACGGCCGTTCACCTGTCGGATGCCGCGCTTCAAGGCTGC
>Ga0182024_10004547_pt1 | contig 31818 bp, 23 predicted proteins | sample P32metaG_FD_120480 | JGI IMG/M metagenome (GOLD analysis project Ga0182024, IMG submission 120480) | Permafrost microbial communities from Stordalen Mire, Sweden - P3-2 metaG (Illumina Assembly) | ecosystem: Environmental > Terrestrial > Soil > Wetlands > Permafrost | place: Sweden: Stordalen...
CGGCTGGAATTATCGCCGCCGTCGGAAATAATCAGGAGCGCCTTGCGGGGATTTTTTGCTTTCTTCAAATGATTCATCGCCATGTAGACGCCATCGAGCAGCGCCGTTCGGCCCTTGGCCTGGGTGAACGTCAGGCGATTCTGAATCTCTTCGGTGTCGGGGGTGAGGCTCACCACCAGCTCCGGACGATCGTTAAAGCAGACCAGGAAAAACTCATCCTCGGGGTTCGCGGTCTTGAGAAATTGCGAGACCGCCTGCCGCGATTTCATGAGTTTACTGCCCATGCTTCCGCTGGTATCGAACACGATGCCCACCGAAAGCGGGGCATCCTCACTGGAGAATTGCGTGATTACTTGCTCGGCCTTATCCTCATAAACCTTGAAATTTTCCTTGTCGAGGCCGGTTACGAAGCGCATCATCGGATCGGTAACAGCCACGGGGATCAGAACCAGCGTGGTATCCACGCGAATGTTTGCCTTGCGATCGATCGACGTTTCGGTCGCCGGCGCCACCGGACCTTTGAGTCGTGGCTTAATATCGATCGGTGGTTGCTGCGCGAGGGCAGCCGTTAATATCGTTACGAGTCCGAGCGTTTGAGCGGAACGCATCGAATCCTCCTAAATCTGCCATCAGTATACCAGCGGCCAGAGTCCGTTGGCCTACCGCGAAATGTAAAATAACTGCGAACGGCACCGATTTGGAGATGACCGGACGGGCAAAAGCATTTCATCCCGCAACTTGCTAGAATCGAGTGTGCCGCTCCGTATTCTTGGCGTAATCCCAGCGCGGTACGCCTCTTCTCGATTTCCTGGAAAAGCCCTCGTCTCTATCGGCGGAAAGTCCATGCTCCAGCACGTCTGGGAAAGGGCTTCGCAGGCGCGGTATCTGACCAGCGTCACCATCGCGACCGATGACGATCGTATTCGTGCCGAGGCAGAAAGATTTCATGCCCGTGTAGTGATGACCCGCGAGGATCATCCTTCAGGCACCGACCGCGTCGCAGAGGTCGCGTCGGCATCGACCGCCGATATCGTCGTCAACATTCAGGGTGACGAGCCGCTGATCGATCCTTCGGCGATCGATACAGCCGTGCTCGGCCTATTGGAAGACGACGACATCCCGATGGGTACGCTCAAGAAGAAAATCGAGCGTCTCGACGAGATCGCCAACCCCAACGTCGTCAAGGTGGTGACGGATCTTTCAGGCAACGCGATTTATTTCTCGCGCGCGGCGATCCCTCATGTGCGCGCTGACGGCGAGGCTTTCGTTTGTTTCAAACATATCGGGTTGTATGTGTACCGGCGGGAATTTTTGCTTCGATATTCCGATCTGCCCGTCGGACCCCTCGAACAAGCCGAACGGCTGGAGCAATTACGCGCGCTCGAAAACGGGTTCAAAATTCGCGTGGTAGAAACGGAGTACGAATCGCTCGGCGTCGACACGCCGGAGGATTGGGAAAAAGTATCGGAGCTGTTTGGTGCGCCTACAGCGCAGGTTAGATGAGAAGCTTATGGTGACTGACTAATATGGCCAAATACATTTTTGTCACCGGTGGCGTGGTTTCCTCGCTTGGAAAAGGCATCGCGGCGGCGAGCATCGGCTGCCTGCTCGAAAGCCGCGGCCTCAAAGTCACCCTGCAAAAGTTCGATCCGTATCTGAACGTCGATCCGGGCACGATGAGCCCGTTTCAACACGGCGAAGTGTTCGTCACCGACGATGGCGCGGAGACCGACCTCGACCTCGGACACTATGAACGCTTCACGCACGCGCCCCTCACCCAGGCCAATAATCTGACCAGCGGCCGCATCTACGAACAAATTATTTCGCGCGAGCGCCGCGGCGATTACCTCGGCAAAACGGTGCAGGTGATTCCGCACGTGACCAACGAAATCAAGAGCGCGGTGAAACGCGTGTCGACGGCCGCCGACGGCTCCGCCATCGATGTGGTGATTGTCGAGATCGGCGGCACCGTGGGCGATATCGAGTCGCTGCCGTTTCTCGAAGCCATCCGCCAGTTGCGGCATGAACTGGGCCGCGAAAATACTCTTTTCGTGCACGTGACGCTGGTCCCATGGATCGCCGCCGCGCAGGAGTTAAAGACCAAGCCGACGCAGCACAGCGTGAAGGAACTGCGCGCCATCGGTATTCAGCCCGATATCCTTTTATGCCGCAGCGAGCGCGAGTTGCCGGACGACATGAAGGAAAAGATCGCGCTGTTCTGCGACGTGGACGTCGAAGCGGTCGGCACAGCGGTCGATGTTGCGAGCGTCTATGAATGCCCCATCGTTTTCGCCGAGCAGGGCGTGGACGATATGGCGTTACGCCTGCTCGATCTCGACCACACCGTAGGTCCGCGCGACATGTCGCGTTGGACCCAAATGGTCGGGCGATTGAAGCATCCCAAGCATCAGGTATCGATCGGACTGGTCGGGAAATACGTCGAATACGAGGATTCCTACAAGAGCCTGAAAGAGGCGCTGCTCCACGGCGGCCTCGCGCACGAGACGAAGGTCAACATCACCTGGATCGAATCGGAACGACTGGCCTGGCCCGACGCGATCGCGGCACTCGAACGGTTCGACGGCATCCTGGTCCCTGGCGGCTTCGGCAAGCGTGGCGTCGAGGGAATGCTATGCGCGATCCGCTATGCGCGCGAGTGCAAGGTGCCCTATTTCGGGATCTGCCTCGGCATGCAAACCATGGTCATCGAGTATGCCCGCAACGTGTGCGGATTGACGCAGGCCAATTCGACGGAGTTCGACCCTGCAACCAACAATCGCGTCATCTATAAATTGCGCGAGTTGAAAGGCGTCGACGAATTGGGCGGCACCATGCGCCTCGGCGCATATCCTTGTGTGCTTCAGGAAGGCAGTTTCGCCCGCGCCGCCTATGCTTCCGCCGCGATCAGCGAGCGGCATCGCCACCGCTACGAATTCAATCGCGAGTTCGAACCAATATTGAAGCAGCACGGACTGATGCTGACCGGTGAGACACCGGACGGCGTATACGTCGAAATTTGCGAGCTACCCGATCATCCCTGGTATCTGGGTTGCCAGTTCCATCCCGAGTTCAAATCGAAGCCGCTCGAACCGCATCCTTTATTCAGTGCGTTTATAGCCGCCGCGCTCGATCAACAAAAGCGGAAGATGAAGAAGGAAATCGTCAACGTTGGCGCGAGTCACATCAACGCTTAATTCACGTGTCACCTGTTTCAGAGATGGCACAGGCTTCAGCCTGTGGAGTGATTACAGGCCTGTATGCTAACGTCCTTGGGCCTGAACGACGGACTCGTGCTCATCGCCGGCCCCTGCGTAATCGAAAGCGAAGACCACGTCCATTTTCTAGCCCGCGAAATCAAAAGAGCCGTCGGCGCCTTCATCTTCAAAGCGTCATTCGACAAGGCCAACCGCTCGAGCGTGACAGCCTATCGCGGCCCGGGCCTGAAAGAAGGACTCCGCATCCTCAAGTCCGTCCGCGATGCCGGATTCCCTGTGCTCACAGATATTCATGAACCATCGCAAGCAGCGTTAGCAGCGGAGTCAGTCGACATCTTACAAATCCCCGCGTTCCTGTGCCGCCAAACCGACTTGTTGATAGAAGCCGGCCGCACGGGGAAAATCGTCAACATCAAAAAAGGCCAGTTCGTCTCTCCGCACGACATTCGGCACGCCGCTGAGAAAGTCGCGTCGACCGGAAACAACCGCATTTTACTTACCGAGCGCGGCGCTACCTTCGGCTATAACAACCTCGTCGTCGACATGCGCGCGATTCCCATCATGCGCGGCTTCGGTTGGCCCGTAGTATTCGACGCGACGCACAGCGTTCAGCTTCCGGGCGCAGCCGGCGGCGGATCGGGCGGCCAGCCGCAGTTCATCGAACCCTTGGCGAGCGCGGCGGTAGCGGCGGGAGCGGACGCAGTGTTCATGGAAGTTCACGAGGCACCGGAACGTGCGTTGTCCGACGGAGCAAACGCCCTGCGCCTGGATTTGCTGAGCGCGCTATGGAAAAAACTATTACGGATCGCCGAAGCCGCCCGGGTTCCATTAAAGTCCGTCTTGTAGGGCGGCCAATCTTGGCTGCAGCCGCCTTTCGAGGCGGCTCTACTCCGCATGCTCAAACGCCTTGTGCTGGCTCACACTATCCCCGTCGCCGCTTTTCAGCTCTGCGAAAATGAGCGTCGAAAACACCGTCAGCGCCCCCAATACCAGAAACGCCTCATGTATGCCGTGAATCATTTCCGGCGCGCTCGAATGAAAGCGGTCGGGAATGAAAAACGCGGTCGCCAGCGACGCCGAGGCGACGCCGAAACTGATCGACATCTGCTGCATCGTACTGGCGATCGTGCTCGCGCTGCTGGTTTCCTCCTCCGTGACGTCCGCGTATACGAGCGTGTTCATGCTGGTATATTGCAGCGACGTGAAGAACCCGAAGGCGAATCCCTGAATCACGATCACCCAGACCGGCGTGCCCACGCCGACCGTCGCGAATAGAATAATCAGCAGCCCGATAATCACCGTGTTCGAGATCAACACGCCACGGTAGCCGACACGCGCCAGAATTTTCGGCATCGTCATTTTCAGGCTCATCGCCGCGATCGCCTGCGGCATCAGCAGCATCCCCGATTGAATCGGCGAGAATCCAAGTCCAACCTGATAGAGCAGAGGGAACAGGAATGGAATCCCGCCGATGCCGAGCCGCGTAAAAAAGCTGCCGCTCACCGACGCGCGAAATGTGCGAATCCGAAACAGCGCCAGGCGCAGCAATGGAAATTTCGTTCTGGTCGCGCGAAATCCGTAACCGGCCAGCAGCAGCGCCGAAAGCGCCAGCATCGCCAGAATCTCTCCCCCGCTCAGCGTGTGCTCGCCGAACACCTCCAGCACATAGGACAACAATCCGACACCGGAGCCAAATAAAAGCAACCCCGTCACATCAAGATGATGCGTGTTCTCCTCGCGATAATCCGGCAAGTGCAGATAGACCATGTACAAACCGATCAGCCCGATCGGGACGTTCACGAAGAAGATCACTCGCCAGTGAAAATATCCGACGATCAGCCCCCCGGCAATCGGCCCGAGCATCGGACCAACCAGGCCCGGTATCGCGACAAAGCTCATCGCGCGGACCAGTTCGGATTTCGCAAACGTCCGCACCAGCGTGAGCCGCCCCACCGGCACCATCATCGCTCCTCCGCCGCCTTGCAGGATGCGGCACGCGACCAGAACATGGATGTTACTGGAGAGGCCGCACAGCAATGACCCCAGTGTGAACAGTCCGATCGCCGATGCGAACACGCGCCGCGTTCCGAATCGATCCGCCATCCAGCCGCTGATCGGAATGAAAACCGCGAGGCTCAAAGTGTAGCTGGCCAGCACCGACTTCATGCTCAGGGGAGCCACTTTGAGAGCCGCCGCAATCGCAGGGACAGCAGTGTTCAAAATCGTCGTGTCCAGCGACTCCATGAAGAACGCGACCGCGACCAGCCACGGTAACAATCGCTTACTCGATGCGTGCAACCCGTATTTTCGCACGCCAGTAGGGTAGGTCCCCGACCTGCCCTTTGGCCGATGTTTTGAGACTACTCCACTACCGCACAGGCACGTCCAACAAGACGATCCAGTACTGAAACGATTGCAGCGAGAAGCCGATAAAAATGAGCCCAATGCCGAACGCGCCCATGCGCCGCTCTGGCAGATTGTCCGCAGAGTACTCGACGAATGGCGCCAGTGCGTTTCCCAGGGCAGTGACGATGCCGGTGACGACTCCAACTTTCAGCGCAAAGACCCACGGATGATCAAGATGCTGCACGAATGCGCTGCACACCAGAGCCGCCGAGATGTAGCCGATCGTCCTCAGGACCGCCGCCCGGGCTTGTCGACGCGATAGTCGCGGCCGGAGCGACGGGCCATAGTCGAGGCTCGGACGAATCCCATGTGAATAAGCGACGATCTGTCCAACCGTGATAAGCATCCCGAACGCGGCGCCGAATCGAAATCCAACCAGCCAGTAGAGTCCCACACCGAAAGCCAATCCGCGAATTGCGCTGAAGACGCCTTCCCAAAACAGCGAATAATGATCCTGCTTGCTTGCCATGCGTGCGAACTCAATCGCAATCGTGACCCCGGTTGCCACACCTGACGCCACGCCGAAGACCAGCCCGAGCCCAAGCCCGTATCCGACCCCGAACACAATCGAGTACGTAACCGCGCGCGTCAGCAGTCGCAAAGGACCGTTCTGCCCGCCCAACAAATCGTAGGCGAGATACAGACTGCCCAGCACATCGAGACAACTGCCGGCAATGCTGACCTCCGCAACTATGTGGTGATCCATCAATTGATTCTAAAATGTACGCATGAGACGCGCGTTCCTCTCCCTCCCGCTCTGCCTGCCCCTGTTGCAAGGCGCTGACACTCCCGACCTCAAGAAAACCCCCACGCTCTACGTTGTCGGCTATGCCCATCTCGATACCGAATGGAACTGGGATTACACCACCACCATCGGCCAATACCTGCCGCATACGATGCTCGATAACTTCGCTCTGTTCGAAAAATACCCGCACTACATTTTTAATTTCACCGGCGCCAATCGCTACCGCATGATGAAGGAGTATTATCCGCACGATTACGCCAAGGTAAAGCAGTACGTCGATAGCGGCCGCTGGTATCCCGCCGGATCGTCCGTCGAAGAGGGAGACGTCAACGCCCCCAGCGCCGAGGCAATCCTCCGCGAGATTTTGTACGGCAATAAATGGTTCCAGCATGAGTACGGCAAATCGAGCGCCGAATACATGCTGCCGGATTGCTTTGGCTTCCCCGCGTCCCTGCCGAGCATTCTTGCGCACGCCGGAATCAAGGGCTTTTCGACGCAAAAGTTATCGGCAAACTGGCAGCCCGCGCCTCACGTCGGCGGTCCCGATTCGCCGGAGAAAACCCCGCAGGGAATCCCGTTCAACGTCGGCCTGTGGATCGGCCCTGACGGAAAAACCGTAATCGCAGCGCTGAACCCTCTGAGCTACGGTTCGAACGTGACCTACGACTTAAGCAAAACGCCTCCTCCCCCCCCGCCGGTCGATCCCAACGCAGTCGGCCGCGGTGGACGCGGCGGCCGTGGAGGCCCTCAAGAAGATTGGCCCAAGCGAGTGCAAATTGATGGCGACGTAACCGGCATTTTCGCCGACTATCATTACGTCGGTACAGGCGACGTCGGAGGCTCGCCGCAACCCGATTCAGTGCGCGTGATGGAAGATATCATCACGAAAAGCGTGGACGCCCCGCCGCAGCCCAGAATCGGCGGACGTGGAGGAGTCGCGCCAACTCCACCCCCGCCCCCCGGCCCTCCCATCCAATACGGCGATGGGCCCTTGACGGTGAAATGGTCGAACGCCGACCAGCTTTTCAAAGATATGGCCGCATGCTGTTCGCTAGATCGTCTGCCGACATATAAAGGCGATCTGGAACTTATCAATCATTCAGCCGGATCGCTGACGTCGCAGGCAATTCACAAGCGTTGGAATCGCAAGAATGAGTTGCTAGCCGACGCCGCCGAGAAAGCATCCGTAGCCGCGGCCTGGCTCGGTGCGCGTACCTATCCGCAGCAGCGATTGAACGACGCATGGACTCTGGTGATGGGCGGCCATTTCCACGACATCATGGCCGGAACCGCGACGCCGAAGGCCTACGAATATTCCTGGAACGACGACATCATCGCCATGAATCAATTTGCAAATGTGTTGTCCGATGCAACCGAAGCCGTATCGTCGGCACTCAACACGCAAACCAAAGGAGTGCCTGTAGTCGTCTACAATCCCCTCTCAATCGCACGAGAGGACGTAGTAGAAGCCGAAGTCTCATTCCCCGGCGGCATGCCGAAGGCAATTCGCGTGACCGGCCCGGATGGCAAAGAAGTCGCGTCGCAATTATCGAACGGCAAGGCGATCTTCGAGGCGAAGGCTCCATCAACGGGCTACGCCGTGTACGACGTGCAGCCCGCCGAATCCGCGATGCCAACTGCGTTTAAGGTAATGGCGCAGCAGTTCGGAGCGGCAAGCATGGAAACCTTCGAGAATTCCCGATATCGAGTGACCTTCGATCAAACTGGCGATATCACGGGAATCTTCGACAAATCGCTCAACAAGGAATTGCTCTCAGCCCCCATGCGCCTCGCCTTCCAATATGAAAAGCCTGTGCAATGGCCCGCCTGGAACATGGATTGGGAGGATCAGAAAAAACCACCGCGCGGATTCGTCACCGGTCCCGCCACAATCCGAACCGTAGAAAATGGCGCCGCACGACTGGCGATAGAAATCTCCCGCGAAACCGAAGGCTCCAAGTTCGTCCAAACCATCCGCCTCTCCTCCGGCGACGCCGGCAATCGCGTCGAGATCATCAACTCCATCGACTGGAAAATCGGCGAAACCGCCCTAAAAGCTGTGTTCCCTCTAACCGCCTCGAACCCCAACGCCACGTATAACTGGGACATCGGCACCATCGAACGCGGCAACAACGACGAACGCAAATTCGAAGTCGCCTCCCATCAGTGGATCGACCTCACCGATAAGTCCGGCCAGTTCGGCACGACCATCCTGACCGATTGCAAAAACGGTTCCGACAAGCCCGACGACCAGACCCTCCGCCTGACGCTGATTTATTCACCCGGCGTCCGCGCCCAATACACCTACCAGGCGAGCAACGATTGGGGACATCACGAATTCATCTACGGCATCGCCGGCCACGCCGGCAAACAACCCGCCGACTGGCAAGCCGAGCGCCTCAATCAACCCCTGATCGCCTTCGAAGCGACCAGGCACGCCGGCCCCCTCGGCAAAACATTTTCCCTTCTGAACGTGAGCAACCCCCGCGTCCGTGTTCTAGCCGTGAAAAAAGCCGAGAGCGCCGACGAGCTGATCCTCCGCGCAGTAGAAATGGACGGCAACTCTGCCCAAAACGTCCGATTCTCCTTCGCCGGTCCCATCGCCTCCGCCCACGAAGTGAATGGACAGGAAGAGCAGATCGGTTCCGCAACAATCGCAAACGGCGCCCTGGTGACGAACTTCACTCCCTTCCAGCCCCGCACCTTCGCGATCAAGCTGGCGGCCTCCGCCACGAAACTGACCGCGCCAAAATCGCAACCCGTCACTCTGAAATACGACGTCGCCACCGCGACCACCGACGGCACCAAATCGTCGAGCGCTTTTAATCTCCCCGCCGAACTCCTACCCGCAACGATCCCGTACCACGGGATTCAATTCAAACTGGCGACAGGCGAGAACGCCGTAATCGCGAAAGGCCAGTCAATTCCTCTGCCCGGAAAATTCAACCGCGTGTTCATCCTGGCCGCCTCCACCGACGGCGACCAGATCGCGACCTTCCGCCTCGGCGACCATTCGCAAGACTTCACGATCCAGGACTGGGGAGGCTACATCGGCCAATGGGACAACCGGACATGGAAAGAAAAAACCACGACGCTCCCTGCCTTTCCCGGCGCAGCCAACCAACAGCCCCGCACCCGCGTCGAGCCCTTCGGCGAGCTAACCGGCATCACCCCCGGCTTCATCAAGCGTGCCGACCTCGCATGGTTCGCGTCCCATCATCACAACGCCGACGGCGCCAACGCGCTCTACAGCTATTCGTATTTATTCGCGTATTCGATCGATACCGCCGGCGCGAAAATGCTGACGCTTCCGAACAACGATAAGATCCGCATCTTCGCAATCACGGTGGCTGAACAACCCGAAGCCGCGCACCCCGCGCAGCCGCTTTACGATACTTTGCGCAAGTAACCGTAGCTCTTTCGCAGGCTCTCAACCGGATCCCCCGGCGTAAAATCCTGCTCGACATAATAATGCTGCACGCCCGCCCGCTCAGCATTCTTCAGCACCTTCGACCAATCGATCGACCCCGCGCCGACCTCCAGAAATTCCTCGTGCTTCACCTTGCCCGTCTCATAAGAAACCGGCGTGTCTTTCCCCTTATCCTTCAAATGAAGCGCGAACAGACGCCCGCTCCACTTCTCAATTAAACTCGCCGGATCGGTCCCCGCAACGCTAGCCCAGAAGCAATCGATCTCCAGCTTCACATCTTTCGTCAGCTTCTCGTACATCAAATCAATCGCGCGGAACTTCGGATCAAACTCGAAATTGTGGTGATGATAATAAAAGGTGAGCCCGGCCTTCGCGCACCGCTCACCAGCCCCATTAAGCGTTTGATCGATAAACCGAGGCCAAAACTCCGCCGGATTCTTCCTCTGCGCCGGCGGCACATACGCGACCCCGATCGCCGGAATCCCGAGCTCTTTCGCCTGCCCGATAAATTCATCCAGGAGCTGAGCCCGGCTCTGATCAACTTCCATGTGCGAACCCGTAGCTCGCAGCCCCGTCTCTTTCAGAACCGCCGAATATTTTTTGGCATCGGCGAATCCGATCTCGACTTCTTTATAACCAATCGCCGCGATCGCCCGCAGCGTTTCGGCGCCCTTCCCCGGCATCAACGACCGCACGGTATAAACCTGCACCCCCAGCGGCCGGTCGAACGCCGCCAGCATTACGGCAGGAAGGGACGCAGCCGTTCCAACAAATTGTCGTCTTGTCACGCCGCCATACTATCATTCTCGCGGCTCAAATAATAATGCACTGCCGGCGTCACGATCAGCGACAACACCATCGACGCCAGAATCCCTCCGATCACCGCGATTGCCAGCGGCTGCAGCATCTGCGACCCGCTTCCGATCGCCAGCGACAAAGGAATCATTCCCGCAATCGTCGCCAGCGCCGTCATCAGAATCGGACGCAATCTCCGCTCCCCCGCCTGGATCATCGCGTCGCGCGCCGAGAGTCCCTCCGCGCGATACCTTTGATCCGCGTCCAGCAGCAAAATGCCATTTTTAGCCACAATTCCGATCACCATGATCAGCCCCATGAACGACGATATGTTGAACGTAATCCCCGTAACCAGCAACGCGAGAAATACGCCCGACGTCGACAGCAGCGCCGACGCCAGAATCGCAGTGGGCGCCGCGAACGTTCGAAATTCGAACAGCAGCACCGTGAACACCAGCACCACCGCCAGAACGAGCACGACAAGAAGATCCTTGAACGATTTCTGCTGTTCGGCGTACGTCCCTCCGTACACCACCCGAATTTCGGGAGGAAGCTGCATGTCGGTCACCGCCTGTTGAACCAGCTCCATCCCTTTTCCCAAGCTCACACCCTCAAAGCGGCCGGTAACCGCGACGTATCGCAGAAGGTTCTCGCGCCTGATTTCGGTCTGCCCCACCTCCGTCTGGAAATCCGCCAGAGAACCCAGCGTCGCCACCTTCCCCGTCGAACTGCTGGTGATCATCGTGTTCCGGATCTGATCCAGCGTCGCCCGCGTGTCCTGCGGAAACCGCACGCGAATCGTATACGAACGGTCGTTCACCACCACCGGAGTCGTCGCCGGCTCCCCTTGCAAAATCGCGCTCGCGTCGATCTCAATCTCCTGCGGCGTAAATCCCGACCGCGCCGCCACCACCGGGTCCACCTTCATCACAATCGCCGGCCCGGTGATCGTATTCTCGATCCCATTCTTCGAATCCACGACGCCTTTGATTTTCTTAATGCGATCGCCCACCTTTGTCGCCCACTTCTTCAGCAACTCCGGATCGGTAGCGAACATTTTTATCTCGATCGGTTCCGGCGAACTCGTCAGATCGCCGATCTGGTCCTGTAATACCTGAAGAAAATCGACATCCAGTTGCGGATATTTTTTGGTAACTTGTTCGCGGACGCTCGACATCACCTGGTCAATCGTCCGGCTCCGCTTCCGCTTCAGCTTCACAGCGAAATCGCCGGTATTTGCCTCCGTCACCGCCGCCAGGCCGAGTTGCAAACCCGTCCGGCGTGAAGTGCTCTCCACCTCCGGCGTGGACTCGAGAATCTTTTCGACACCCAGCAGCACCTGATTCGTATCCACCAGAGACGATCCTGCCGGCATCAGGTAATCGAGAATAAATCCGCCCTCGTCCATGGCCGGCAACAGATCGCTGCCCAACGCGCGATAGCAGAAATAGGAAGCGACGATCAACAGCAGGCTCCCGCCCGCCAGCGCCAGCGGGTACGCCAGGACGAATCGAAGCGCTCGATCGTAGACCCGCGTAACCCGGCCCATGAATCCGGATTGATTTCCTTCTTCACTGTGCTTTCCCGTGGGCTTCTTTCGCAAAAAGTAATGGCTCAGCGTCGGCGTCCACGTCAGCGCCAGCATCAAGGACGTAAGCAGCGCCGTTCCCACCGTCAGCGCCAGAGCGCGAAAAAATGTTCCCGTCACGCCTGTAATCGAAATCAGCGGAAGAAATACCACGATCGGCGCGACGGTCGACCCCACCAGCGGTACTCGGATCTCGCGCAGCGCGCTCCGGATCGCTTCCGCCCGGCTCTGTCCCGAATCGCGATGCAGGACGATATTCTCCACCACCACAATCGCATCGTCGATAATCAATCCCACCGCCGCCGCCAGTCCTCCCAGCGTCATCAGGTTGAAGCTCTCTCCCAGCACCCTCATCACGATCAGCGTGATCGCAATCGTTGCCGGAATCACGAGCGCGGCCACCAGTGAGCTGCCCCAGTCGCGCAGAAACAGAACCAGAATGATCGCCGCCAGTGCCAACCCGATCAGAATCGCATCGCGAACACTGTCGATCGAATCGCGCACCAGCAGGGATTGATCGTAGAACGTACCCACCTTTACGCCCGAGGGAATCGTCTTTTGAATCTGCGCCATCTCCCCATTGACTGCATCGGCCACCGCTACAGTGTTGCTTTCCGGTTGGCGAAAAATATTCAGCAATACCGCCGGGGCGCCGTTCGCGGTCACAATCGTATAGACCGGCATCACCGAGGTGCCTACCTTAGCGACATCTCCAACCCGCACTGGAATGCCCGTCGGCGTCGTGCGTACCACTACGTTAGCGATCTCCGCCGGCGTCTGCGTTTGTCCGCTCACCAGCGTCAACGCCAGTTCGTGATTATTCTCCACCAGCCCCGGCGAATCGATCATGTTCGTCTTCGCCACCGCGTCCAGAATTCCCTGTACAGTCACTTGCGCTTGCAGCAGTTTCGCCGGGTCCGGCTGAATCTCGAACTCCGGAACATTGCCTCCCTGCAGGATCACCATCGAAACGCCGGGTGCGCGATTCAGCCTCGGCTTGATCGTATATGTGGCCAACTCCCACAGCTCCGTCTGCGACATCGTCGTCGAAGTCAGGCTGTAACCGAGCATCGGGTTCGCCGCGAAAGTGGACCGGTTCGCCACCAGCTTGGCCGTCGGCGGAAGCGTGGGTTGCACCCGCGCCAGCGCCGCATTCACGTATTGCAGCGTTTGGAACATGTCCACGTTCCAGTTGAAAAACAGACTGATGTCGGCCGAGCCGCGACTGGTGATGGAGCGAATGTATTCCAGTCCCGGAACTGCGTTCATCGCCTCTTCCACCGGCCGCGTCACCATCACCTGCATCTGGCTGATCGGTGCCACCCCGTTATCGATACCCACCACAATGCGTGGAAAATCCGTAGCCGGAAAAACCGCCACCGGAATCGTGTACGCCAGGTACACTCCCACCACAATCATCGTGAGAATGACAAAAATAATCGGCCCGGAAAACCGCGCAGTCCAATGCTCGTGCTGGTCTCCCCCATCCGCCTCAACTGTGGCGCGCGCCTCCAGGCGTGCCGCATCGACATTCGTGTCGATGTCCGGTGCGTTTTGTGCCTCGTCCATCACGGCTTCTTTGCCTTATCCGCGCCCTTAGCGTCATCAGGCTTCTTCTCTTCATCGGCGTTATCCTCATCCTCGTCCTCCGCCTTAGGCTGCTGAATCGAGACCTTCGCCTTATCGTCCAACCCCAGCCCACCGGAGGTAACCACTTGCTCCCCCTCCTGCAACCCGCTAACAATCTGCACCCGAGCCCCCTGCCGCACACCCACCGCAACGCGACGCTCATGCGCGACAGAGTCCTTCGTAACCACCATGACTTTCTGCCCGCCATCGTCCGCATTCAGCAGTGCCGACGCCGGAATCACAATCGTGTTCTGAATCGTATCGGCAATAATCGCGACCCGTACGCTAGCTCCCGGCTTCAACTTCTCCCCCGGATTCGCCACTTGCACCCAAACCTCGACAGTAGTCGTGCTAGGATCAACCGAAGGACTGACCACCGTCACCTTCCCCGCCAGATCCCCGTCGGGCCCCGTAATGCGAGCCGGCCTTCCCACGCGAATCATCGACGCTTCTTTCACTGGAACATTCGCCCGCGCCACCACCTGCGAAATATCGACGATGGAAATAATCGGCGACCCGCTAGCCGGCATCTCCCCCGCATACACCGACCGGTCTGCGACAATTCCACTAATCGGACTGCGAATCTGCGCGTAAGATAGCTGCACCTCCGCGGCATCGTAATGCGACTTCGCCGCGTTCGTGGCCGCCTGCGCCCCGCGAATCGTCTCCCTCTGGCTAACCTGATTGAGCGCCTGCAAATGCCTTTGCGTAGTCTCCAACTGCCCCCGAGCCTGCGCCAGCGAAACCTTGGCGTCGTCCACCAGCTTCTGCGCCAGCGCCCCCTCCTTTTCGAGCGCGACCCGATTGTCATAAAGCTTCTGCGCCGCATCCAGCACCTGCTGCGCGACGGCAACGTCAGCCTGCGCCTTATTCTTATCTTCCGGAACAGTAGCCCCCGAAATGTTCTGATAAGACGCCTGCGCCTGTTGATACTGGCTGTTACTCTCGCTAGCCGCCGCCGCCAGATCCCCGCTTTCTAGCTCCGCCAAAACCTGCCCGGCCTTAACGTGATCCCCGCGGTTCACGAGCATCCGTTTCACCGGCGCACTAATCTTCGGAGTCACATTGGCTTGATTGATGGGATAAAGAATCGCATCGGCAGTGACCATATAATCCACCGCCCCGCGCACAGCAGCCTCCACCAGCACAGGCGTAGGAGCCTCCCCCTCCGCCGCCTTCTCCGCCGTCTTCCCACACGAAACCGCAACCAGACAAATCATCACAACCGTTCCGCACCTGGTGGCGCAGGCTTTAGCCTGCAGCGTCGGCTTCAGCCGACGTCCGTGTGTTTTCTTATACAGCGTGCGAGAACACATGTTTTCGCCCCGTCCGCGAACTTCCGTCTGACCCGTCCTATTGGCTTTCGCCCCATCCGCACACTCCAATCGGCGCTCATCGGCGTTCATCGGCGGCCAACCCTTCTTCATAAACTCCCCATAAGCATCTTTAAATTCGCCAACGCCACCCGATACCGAGCCAGACCATCGTCATTCGCATTCCTCGCGAGCGTAACCGTATTCTGCGCATCCACAACCTCCAGCGCGGTAGCCTCGCCCGCCTGATACCGCAAAACAGTCAACCGCAAACTCTCCGCCGCCAGATCCACCGAACTCCGCAGCGAATCCAGTTGCCCCCGAGCCGCAAGCAACTCCGCATTCGCAACAGCCAGATTACTTTTGAGCGTCCTCTGAGCCAACGACAAATCGAGCTGCGCCTGATCTCTCTTCAACTCCGCCTGCTTCACTTTGCTCCGGGTAGCGCCCCAATTCCACACCGGAACGTTCAGAGTCACCTGCGCGCTATATCCCAAATTCTGCCGGTTCGTGACCTGATAATTCGGAAGCGTACTGCGTCCCGTAGCGTCGCTCAAGCCGCTGCCAGTAGCGGCAAACTGATTCGCATCGATCCCATAAAAAAAATCCACCCCGAATGACGGCAGAAACTGGTACCGAGCCACACTGACTTCCCACCCCGCCTCCTGCACCCCCGCAGTCGCAGCCTTTATATCCGGACTAATCGCAGCCGCCGCACCCGCGTCCACTAAAGGCAACTCCGTAGGCTCCGCCAGATCGTCGACCACGTTGAACTCCGAGCTGAAATTCGGAAAAATCAAAATCCCCAGCGCAATCCGAGCCTTCTCAATCGCCAGCTCCGCCTCTTTCAAATCCCTCTGCCTCTGTTGCAAATCGATCTGCGCCTTGATGACATCGGCATGCGCAACCTCGCCGCCCTTCTCCTGCTTCTGCGTAACGTCGAAAAATCGCTCCGCCTCTTTCAAGCTGGTCTGCGAGTTCCCAAACTTCCGTTGCGCCGCCACAATCGCGTAATAATCCTGAATCACAGTCGAGCTCAACCCGCGAGCCGCGACCTCGATTTTCGCCTTCGCAATCGCCTCCGCCGCCATCGCCCTTCGAATCTCTCCGTGCCGCATCAGCGACAACAAATCCTGATGCACCACCGCCTGCTCGTTATAAACATGCACGCCGTCATTGGCAACAAATACGCCGGAAGGCGTCCTATTGCCTTCGGTGTAAATGAATTGATTGAACGCATTCACCGACGGCAGCGTATTCGCTCGAGCCTGCGCGCGATCTTCGCGAGCCTGCAGAGCCGCGAAATTCGCGCTCTGAATCTGACCGCCATATTGCTTGGCTCGCGCCAGCGCATCTTGCAATGAAATCGTCGGCGTCTGAGCGAACATCACGCCCGCCAGCATGAAAAGCCCTGTCCGCATGGACTACCAGTGCATCATTCAATCCTGAAGATAAGCTGAAAGAATTTCTTTTGCTAAGATCGTGAACGATGCAGATTTTGGTCGCCGAAGACGATCGGCGCATGGCCGGCCTGCTGGAGAAGACCCTCACGGAAGAGGGGCATCAGGTCGTCGTTGCGCGCGATGGAAAAAACGCCTTTGAAATCGCGCTCTACTCGCCCTTCGACGTTATTGTGCTGGATGTAATGCTTCCCGGCATGAGCGGCACCCTAGTTGCGCGCAAGCTTCGCGATGGTCGCAATCAGACGCCGATTCTCATGCTTACCGCTCGCGACTCTGCCTCCGATATCGTCACGGGGCTCGATTCCGGGGCTGACGATTATCTTACGAAGCCTTTTTCCATCGATATTCTGCTCGCCCGCCTCCGCGCAGTCAGCCGCCGGGGTGCGATCGCTCGGCCGATCTGTCTTGAAATCAGCGATGTACGGCTCGATCCGGCCAGTCATCGCGTCACCCGGGGTGCGGATGAACTGGCACTCACTCCTCGCGAATATCGTTTGCTCGAACTGCTCATGAGGAATCCTGGCAGGGCCATCAGTCGTGATACTATGCTTGAATCGGTGTGGGGTTTCGGCAGCGAGATTACCGAAAACACCCTTGAGGTTTTCATGCGCCTGCTTCGCGGCAAGATCGGTGAACCCAAACTGATTCATACCGTTAGAGGCTTCGGATACATGATGCGGGAGCCTTCCTGATGTCCATCCGCTTTCGCTTGACAGCCTGGTACGCCGCGATTTTGACCGCTGGACTCGCGTTGTTCGGAGGTTTGATTTGGTTGTCTCTCCGTGACCGCCTTTTCGAGGAAGTCGATGAGGATCTGGCGGGGAGCGCCAGCCGTTTTGAGCAATATTTCAAAGCGCAAGCCGCCGACCCTCGCGAGCTTAACGAGTTTTGTCAGGCTTTGCCTCCACATAGCTATATCGACGTTCATGGGACCAAAGGATTTAGTTTTCGTTTCCCGTCATCGTCACCCAATTTGCGGATGCTCCATCGCCAGTTCTCGATCAATGGAGAGACCTTCGATCTGGCCGTGGGAACTTCCATCCACGGGGTCGAGCACACTCTCGATCTCCTTCGTCTCCTGTTACTTAGCTTGAGTCCTCTCGTCATCGCGATGGCCTGCGCCGGGGGTTGGTGGCTTAGCGGGCGCGCTTTGAAACCGGTCAAGGACATCACGGCAGCGGCGTTGAACATCAGTATCGAAAACCTGTCCAAACGTCTTCCCGTGCCCGCCACTGGCGACGAACTTACTGATTTGACGGAAGTTCTCAACACCATGCTGGCGCGCCTCGAAAGCGCGGTAAAGACTTTATCGCAATTTGTCGCCGATGCCTCGCACGAATTTCGGACACCGCTCGCGGTGATCCGCACCACGGCCGAGCTGGCGCTTCGAAGGGCGCGGTCGCCCGAGGCCTATCGTGATTCTTTGCAAGAGATTGGCGCTGAAGCGGAACGAATGACCGTGCTGGTCGAGGATCTGCTCATTCTCGCCCGCAGCGATGCCGGCGTTGCCGATATGCCTCTGAGCCCTCTCGACTTAAGTGAAATTTTGCGCGACGTTCTCGGCGAAATGAGGAATCTCGCGGAGTTTCGACGGATTCATATCCAGCCAATTCTCGATAAAGTGATGATTTCAGGCAACCGCCCGGCATTGCATCGCGCGCTTCTGGTTTTGCTCGATAACGCTTTGAAATACTCCGCCGAAGGCGGCGATGTGATGGTCACTTTGTCCGATGCGTCCCTTGAAATCAAGGACTTCGGAACCGGCATCAGCCACGAAGATTTGCCGCACATCTTTAAGCGCTTTTATCAGGCCGACCGCGCGCGCAGCCAGGGCGGCTATGGTTTAGGCCTCTCCCTCGCCGAGAGTATCGTCAAAGCGCACGGTGGTTCGATCGAGGTTTCGAGCGTCTTCGGCGAAGGATCGACGTTCCGCGTCGTATTTAACGCTCCTAAAAACGCCTTAAATCGTCACGTAGAGGCCCTCGCGAGGCCTTAATTGACCATAATGTACCCCAGGCAGGTCGGGAACCTGCCCCACTAAGAAACCGCTCCCTGTGGTCACGGCTCTTAAGCAATTGGTAGCGCCGATAACGAGCCGCGACCACAGGGAGCGGTTTCTTACTGCTTAGGGCGCGATCCACAAAGGAAGATCCGCGGTGGTTCTTTGCGATGCCTCCGCATGGACCGTTGTGGCGAGCCCTTCGTCGAGCGCCGCTTCGTCGATGTCGGTGAAGTCGTAGGTTGCCAGCATGCGGTAATCTCCTGGAGGCAGGCCTTCGAAGCTATATTTGCCTTCCGTGTCGGCGATGACCATGCGGTATCCCTTTAACGAGCGCCGCGCAGGTTCGGCCAGGGGCCACAGGAAAACCGGGGCTCCGGGTACACTCTTTCCTTCTTTCATGACGCTGCCGGAGATTTGGCCCGCTTTATCGGCGACCGTGATTCTGATGCGCCCGGGATAGCGTCCCTCGACAAATATGTCGAACCATTCCACCGACTTTTCGGGTTGCCCTTCGCGACGCACCTCTCCGCGGAAGTTGGTGATGGTCTCGATATATCTATCCGATCCCGCCTGCGCGCTCATTTCCCAGTGTCCTGCCAGCAGCGTCGCATGCGGGGTCGGGATCTGCTGCTCGGCCCCGGCGTCGTAGAGATCCTGGCGCCGGCCGGTTACGGTGACGGGGAAATTCACGGGGCTCGACGAGCCGGCGCGCCTTATCTCGAAATCGACAGTCGGCGGCGGCTGAAGTTTCACCGCGGCGTTGGACGTGGCTTTATCGACAAACAATTCGACGTATCCGGATTCCTTGCCGTTCAGATTCTCAGCGGTGATTTCGTAGACGGCGGGCGAGAGGCTGGGGAACATATAGTTCGTTCCGCACGGCACCTGCGTCACCCGATGGAGTGTTTCCGACGTCAGCGTCACCTTCACGATGCCGTCGAAGCACTGGACCTCGCCTCCAAGCTGGAACAGATTCCCGAATTCCGGACGCACGTCGGCGTCGGGAGTATCATCATCGAGCCGCACATCGTGGGCCCGCGCTTCGCGCACTTCGCGCGATTGAGGGCCGAACGTCGGAAGGATGCCGGAGCCGTCGTCGAGCGTATGCGAGGTGCTCCGCACCCAGTACCTGCCGCTGTCGAGGCCGTGAATCCGATAGACGCCGCGATCGTCCGACGTCCCCTGACCGGCAACGCGCAGAGGCAGGTGCGCCCGATAAGCGACCACCGGCACGCCCTCAATACCGACCCCGTTCTCATCGAGCACGCGTCCGGTAAGGGCGCCTTTGCGATGCATGCGGAGCTGGGCGAAGATATCGGAATCCTTGGTCACCAGGATCGGCGTGCCCTGGCCGTTGGGACGGCGCTGTCCATAGGCTCCGGGAAAATAGCCGTTGCGCGTGGCGATCAGGAAATAGTATCCGTCGGGCACGTTGAAGAAGACGAATTGACCGGCGCCGGCGGAGCGCAGTTGGATTTGCTTGAGGTCGATATTGTCGGCGCGGGGAACGGGAATCAGGCGGACTACGGTGCGGGAGAGGGCGTAGCCGGAAGCGTATTCCTGCACGGTTCCCTGCACGACGCCGGCGTGGGCGGCTGGAAGAAGGAGTGTAGACGCGATTAATCGCAGGCGGAACCGCCTGCGCCACCACAGCAGACCAACGGCAGGTAAGGCGGTGGTGCAGGCGGTTCCGCCTGCCATCGAGTTTTTCATACAGCTAGTTTTTTCCACCAGATCACCAGCCCCGTCGCGACCATCACCACCAGGAGCAGGCTCGAGAGTGAAACGATGATATGCGTCGGCCAGCCCAAAACGTCGCCCGTGTGGATCGAGCGGTTGAAGCGGATCACGCGATAGCCTGCCGAATCGGTCAGGTAATTTCTCATGTTGAGTACCTTGCCGCTGTATTGATCGATGGTGACGCTGCTGTGCACGGCCTCCGACGTTTCCTCCGGCATCCGCATCATTACGGTGTAGGAGCCCGCCGCACGCAAGGGACGGACCAGCAAGGCGACGGTCGCATTGGGCATGGCCTGACGCGCGATCTCGATGGCCTGGTCCGCCATGATCGGCGTCGCTCCAGGCACCACCACCGATGCCGAGGGTTGCGGGCGCGACGGGGGCGAGGAGCGGGTGATGCCGTAGTACGTCCGCTCTCCGAAATCGAAACCGATCATGACTCCGGTGAGGGAGGCGATCAGGAGAAAAAACGCCGCGTAGATTCCGATGGCTTGGTGCGTGTCGAAGGAAATCCTGAACCAGGATGCCTTCCAGTTGACGGATGTGCTTTTGCGGCGCCACCACAGAATCAGGCCGGTCGAGACCATCAGCGCGAGGATCAGGCCGGCAAAGTTGACGACGGTTTTACCCACGGCCGCAAGCTGAGGCGCGGAGCGGGGGACGGGCACCAGACGCAGATGAAGCTGATGGATGTAGCCCAGGACGAGGTCGCTGTTCATGGGGCCCTCGGACTCACCCAGCACGATGCCGTCGTACGGATTTACATAGACGGTGGTGCCGTCGGCGAGCTGCATCAACTGCACCAGATTCTTCGCGCGGAAAAACTGCACCACCGCAACACGCGCGCGCGGGAACCGGTGCTGGACGATCGAAATAAGATCGTTTTCGGGCAGAGGATGCGCGCCGGGCGTGACAAACCACAGGTCCGGATGGAGCCAATGGGTGATGTCTCCTTCAAACGCCATGATAGTGCCGGTGAGGCCGAGAATCGCGAGGAAAATCGCGGCGACGAGCCCCATGTAGAGATGGGTTTTAAGGATGACCGTGCGCGGTGTCATGGTCTTTTGACGATAGACGATTGCGCGGCGCGAAGTGTGCAGGAAATCGTTAAAAGAAGAGGGGGAGACCGCTGCCGTTAGAAGTACGCTCGATTGAGCGGGTAGGGTGTAGGGGTGGGATCGGCAGAAGTTTTACGGGCGGAATGGTGATGCGAGCGGGCTCCCTCTTTCTGTGATTAAGGTAGTGCCGATTTCCCCTTCTAGTCGCCGGTCGAATCGTTTATTCCATTGAATCCGCGCGAGATATACCTACATTAATCGCGTGACATAGGAATTTCTCTCATGCCGCTGGCATTCGGGTCGATGTGGCAAGAGAGCGGGTAATGAGGCTGTCTTTAAATCTCACATGGCGGACCTTTTGTTCAATCCTGGGTTGGATTGGCTTGGTGGTAACGCTGGGTAAGGTTACGGGAATCCTCCGCGCCACTCCGTTACAGGCAGCCGAGGGTGCACTCATTCTTTCGATCCTCATTGCACGGAGTGTTTCGAGCCTCCAGGAGGGAGCCTGGCGCAACTTGACCGATGCGGTGCTGGAGAGCGAGCGCACCGGCACCTTCAAGCCGAATTTTCCGATGAACTCGCCGTTGCCTGAAGTAAACCGGCAGGCCAAGGCACTGAATGCCGCGGCGCGCTCCATTCTGAATTCGCAAGCCGACCTAGAGGGGGCCTATCTGCAATTCGTGGAGACGATGGCGCAGGCGCTGGATGCGCGCGATCCTTACACGGCGGGCCATAGCCTGCGGGTCGCCGAATATTCGCACGCTCTGGCGAAGGCGATGGGGCTTTCCGATAAGGACTTGGAGACCATCCGTGTCGCAGCGCAGCTTCACGATATCGGCAAGATCGGGATTCCCGATTCAGTGCTGCAAAAACCCGGGCGGCTGACTCCGGCGGAGTACGGGCTGATCAAACTGCATCCGCAGATCGGGCGCAAGATTCTTGAAAGGGTGGGACGGTTTGAGGCGCTGCTGACAGTGGTCGAACTGCACCATGAGAATCACGATGGCTCCGGGTATCCCTACGGTCTGGCGGGTCTCGAAGTGCCGATCGACGCTCGAATTGTTCACGTCGCCGATTCGTTCGATGCAATGACTTCGACCCGATCGTACCGGCCCGCGCTATCGTTGCGGGCGGCAATCCTCGAGATCGAGAAAAACGCGGGGAGCCAGTTCTGTCCCGTCGCGGCGAAGGCTTTCCTCAGGTTGATCGCCAATGGAGGAATCGAGATCGGCAGCCTGCAGGAAACGAGCGGCGTTAAGATGGGGCTGGTCGTTTAGCCGTTTTCGAGAATCATCGCACCGGTGAGTCGAACCCCGCTCACTTGCTGCCCTCGAGCGGCCTTCATCAACATCGCGATCCTCTGCGCGGCAAGGGCGGGCTTCAATCCTTCTTCACGGATATTAGAAACGCAATTCCTCTCCGCATCGGTGCGCCCCACGCGAGGCGACCAGGTGAGATAAGCTCCCAGGCTATCGGGCGAACTCAAGCCGGGACGCTCGCCGATCAAAATGACGCTCATCTTCGCACCGAGCAATTCGCCAATCTCATCGGCGATCGCGACGCGAGCCTGTTCGACAACGCAAATCCGCGCGAGCTTCCATCCTTCGAGCAGAGGCAATAGAGCATCGAGCACCGGACCCGCATGACGATGAACCGCCGTCGCGGAAAGTCCGTCCGCGAGAATGATCGCTGCATCGTAATCGCCGCGCTTGAGCAGATGTGGATCGCGAAGCTGCCTGCCGAGGTCGGGTCGCCTTAAATAAGTAGTGCGATTTATGGCTGAACTATGGACGATTAAGGGATCGTAGGAGGCGAAAAGCAAGCAATTAAGGTCATTTAAGACCGCATCACGCGCCTTAGCATGCGCCATTTGGAACGCCAGCCGGTCTTTGGTAGACAAAATGCGGGTCAGCACAGGAGCAGGACTTTCTCGAACGCACCCGATTCCATCCGCTCGAACCACGCTTCAAACTCCGGTGCCGGACGGAGACCTAACAGATCCCGGGCATAAAGCGCATCGTGAAACGACGTGCTCTGATAGTTGAGCATGACGTCGTCCGCGCCGGGGACGCCCATAATGTAATTGCATCCGGCTGCTCCCAAAAGAGTTAGCAGGACGTCCATGTCGTCCTGATCCGCCTCCGCATGATTGGTGTAGCAGACATCGCACCCCATCGGCAGGCCCATCAGCTTGCCGCAAAAATGATCCTCCAACCCGGCGCGAGTGATTTGTTTGCCGTCATATAGATATTCAGGTCCGATGAACCCGACGACGGTATTCACGAGGAGAGGCTCATACCGTTTCGCCACGGCGTACGCCCGAGCCTCGCAAGTCTGCTGATCGATCCCATGATGCGCATTCGCGGACAGCGCGCTGCCTTGGCCGGTCTCGAAATACATAACGTTTGCACCAGGATGGCGTTCGCGCGCGGCTTGCCAGGCTTCGTCTAAGATGTTCAAATCGATCCCAAAGGCTTTGTTAGCCGCTTCGGTTCCGGCGATGCTTTGAAAAACGAGATCGACCGGCGCGCCTCTGCGCATCGCTTCCATCTGCGTCGTGACATGCGCCAGCACGCAAGTTTGCGTGGGAATCTCCAGCGTTTCCCGAATCTTATCGAGCAAATGCAGCAGCGCTTCGACGGAGCGCAAATCGTCCGAAGCCGGATTGACGCCGATCACTGCATCGCCGCTGGCATAGCTCAGTCCATCGACGATGCTCTCGGCGACCCCACGTGGATCGTCGGTTGGATGATTCGGCTGGAGGCGTGTCGACAATCTTCCCGCGAGGCCAAGAGTGTCGCGAAATTTCGTCACGACGCGAATCTTCTTCGCGACGGCAATTAAGTCCTGCGCGCGCATGATCTTCGATACTGCAGCCGCCATCTCCGGCATGATGGAAATCGCCGAGATCGCATCGCCCGACGCTTCGAGCAGCCACTCGCGAAATTCGCCGACACTCAAATTCGCGATAGGCGCAAACGCGTCGCTCAAATGCGTATCTATAATCAAGCGCGTAACTTCGTCGTCTACTAAAAGCTCGTTGCAAAACCGCGAGAGCGGAGTATCGGCAAGCTTCATCTGCGCGCGAACGCGTTCTTCCGCCGATTCCGCCGCGATCCCAGCCAACTGATCGCCGGACCGCAGAGGAGTGGCTTTCGCGAGCAGCGTTTTCAATTCCATTTGATCGCGAACTCTTCTTCGGGCGATAAGACTAATCGCTTTCGCGCATAGAACGCGAAGTAGGCAATTCCAAGTGCGAACCAAATCGCCGCGCCGTAAACGCCTTTGTTGTAATCGGGATTGAGAAACAACACGACCAGCGTAATCGCGGAAATTATGGTGGCAATCCAGGCGCCCGCGACACCAAGCGGGCTGACATAAGGCCGCTCCATCAGCGGCAGTTTTCGGCGCAGCAACAGAAATGACGCCATCTGCAAAATATAGGCGATAACGGCTCCGAAAACAGCCATATTCAGCAGGATCGCACCAACCTGGCTGTTCTGTCCGAAGAAATAAATCCCTAATGCCGCCGCCATGCCGAGCGCCGATCCGGACACCAGCGCCCGCACCGGAGTCTTATGCCGCGCACTGGTAACCGATAGCCACTGCGGGAAATATCCAGCGCGCGAGAGCGAATAAATCTGGCGGCCGTAGGCATAGATAATCGTGTGAAAGCTGGCAATCAATCCGATGCAGGCGACCACGGCAAAAAGTTTCGTCCACTCCGATCCGGCAATCGTTTGAAAACTCAAAACAAGAGGCTCCTGCGACGCGCCGAGTTTCGCTGCGCCGGGTGCGATGGCTGCGCTCAAAATCATCGTGAGAAACGAGCAGACTACTAGCGTCAAGAGGCCGTAAAGAATGCCTTTAGGCATATCTCGTCGAGGGTCGTGCGATTCCTCCGCTGCTAGGGGAAGCTGCTCGATGCCGAGATATAGCCACAACGCGAACGGCAATGCCGGCAACCATCCTTTTGACGGAGTATCGAATGCGTAGCGGGCGAAATCGACATGAGGAATCGCGCCGATCCAAAACACAATCAACACGATAAGCGCGGCAAGCGCGATGAAGATTGAGAATCGAAACGACAGCGCGACACCGAAAATGTTCAGCGCAACGAACACCGAGTAGCAGACCACCCACCATCCCGGCTCCCAGGATTTCGGAGTATGAAAAATCGCGCCAAGATATCCGCCGATGCCGACAACAATGGTCGCGGGGGTCAAAATATATTCCATGTTTTCAGCAAGTCCGGTGATATACCCGCCCCACGGCCCCATCGCAGTTCTCGCGAATGAGTAAGCGCCTCCGGTGTGCGGGAGCGCGGGGGACATTTCAGCGATCGAGAAGCAGAGGCCGGAGTACATCGCCGTCATGATGATTAGCGCAGTGAGCATGCCGGAAAAACCGCCCGCGATGAGTCCAAAATTCCAGCCGAAGAAATCGCCGGAGATGACTGCGGCAACTCCAAGAGCCCACAGGTGAAGCACGCCCGCGTGGCGGCGGAGAGTGCGTTTTTCAAAGTACTCGTCGTTGGGTTTCGAGTAGACGGGCAAGGCTTACAGTTTATATGTTTGGGCGGGAGAGCTTTCCGGGCGCGGAGGCACTCTGTTGGTGGGGCAGGCGCTTCCGCCTGCCGGTTGCTGAACATGCCTGAGTACCGAAGAAAGCTCCCACACTTTCATCCGGGCAATTCTTGTTTGTTCATCACTTGGCGGCTAGCAGGTTCGGTGCCTGCCAAATCCGGTCCGCTGTGGCTGATGGATTCGAGGATTGCCGACCTGGTTGCCCGCGCAATTATAGTTGGGGAGCGCGAGAGGCACTTTTATGAGCTTTACGCATGGGCGGTAATGCCGAACCATGTGCATCTGCTGATCTTTCCTTTGGTGCAAGTTTCTGTACTAATGCGATGGTTGAAGGGATCGACGGCCAGGCGTGCAAATCAGGCATTGGGGCGTACGGGGCATAGGTTCTGGCAGGATGAGTCTTTTGATCATTATTTAAGGAGTTCGAATGAAGTTGGGAAGTTTACCAATTACATTGAGAGCAATCCGGTGTCCGCGGGGTTGGTTCGTTGCGCTGAGGATTGGCGGTGGTCTAGTGCAGGACGGAAGGATTGGCAGGCGGAACCGCCTGCCCCACCTGGAGCTTCAAAGCCTCAGATCAGATAGAACGCTAGGTGTGATGGTGGACTTCCCAATTCTTGTAGACACCAAGGGCTTCTGCTACTGCGGCGCCGTGGCTGCTGATGTTTACCGCAACATGATGCTCATAACCGTTGCGGCAGATGTAGTGGAGTAGTCTTTGCAGGCCGGGGATTCTTACTACGCCGTAGCCTCCGAAGCTGGTTAGCGTGTCTCGGGTGATTTCGCCTTCGCCTAGGTAGGCTCGCATTTTGCCGTTTAGATCGTCGGTCGAGACTCGGCAGAATGTTAGCGGGCCGGACTTCATGCGGCCTACTATTGTGCCGAACGTGTTCTCTTTGCCGACTGAACCGGCGATGATTTCCTGGAAATCCATGCGCACGTTTTCGAAGAAATGTTTGGGCAGGTTGGAGCAGTGGAAGATCACGCTTTTATCGGGATCGTCGCCGAAGTTGTTGTTCCAATCGACGATGGCGCTCGGGGTTTCCGATGCAAGTTGCAATGCATACATGCCGATCATGCCGACCATGTCGGTTTCACATGCGCTGGGCAGAAGATTGTTCGACATCATGCTCATGATGGTGCAGGGGACGACGCCGAAAAATTCCTGCATGGCGGTCCAGCACTGGACGGACGTCCCGGCCAGTTCGTTGTCGCGCATCCAAGAATCGACTACCACTCCGAACTTGGCCATTTTGAGAAGAGACGCTGCCGGCGTTGCGCCTCCATCGACATATTTGCCGATGTTCGCTAGCTTTTCCTTGACGCGGGCATCGTCGTCGGTCATGCGATGGATTCTGCCGAAGACTTCGGAGAGGTCCAGCGTCTCGACCGTGATGCCGGCGTGTTCCATCAATTTTTCGCTGAAGCGGACGGTGTTGAATGCGGCGGGCCTGGCGCCCATGGCGCCTACTCTTGGATTTTTCAGGCCCTTCACGACTCGGCAGGTCGCGGCGAATTGGGCCAGGTCGGCTCGGAATTCCTCGGAATCGGGGGCGGTGGTGTGATTTTTTGTCAGCGAGTACTTGATACCGTATTGCCACAGGTTATTGCACGCGGAGATTTTTCCGCAGAAGCTATCGCGGCGGGCGCCCATCAGCATTTTCGAGGGGTCGTCGGGGAAGGCTTGCAACAACACGGGCACATCGAGACCGGCGAAACGCAGGGTGTTGGCGATGGCGCGTTCGTCCCCGAAATTCGGGAGAGCCACCAGGACACCGTCAATTTTGTCGCGATTTGTTTTAAACAAATCGGCGCATTTGCGGGCGTCGGCTAGAGTCTCTACGGCGCCGAATTTTGTTTGGTCGGGAGTTAAGCAGATTGTGCCGTAGCCTTGCGCTTCCAGGACGCGGAGAATTTCTATGCGACCGTCGCGGGCCAGGGCGTCGGGGAAGAAGCCTCTGTTGCCGATGATGATTCCGAAGGTAGTCATGGTTTAAAGAATAATTGGATGGTCAGAAGAGGGCAGGTCGGGAACCTGCCCCACTGTTTTCGAGTTCATGTTTTTGGGCGGAACGCGAGTACATATGCTGCGCCGATTACCGTCAGCAATCCACCCCACCAGACGGGGGCGTGGAGTTCGGCTAACACTGTGTGCGGGGGGTTCGACCACTCGGCGAGTCCGCTTCCTAAAATCAGGATGCCGTAGGCTAACAACATTATGCCGACGAAGAACCAGACTGGGATGATGTGATGTTTTTCCATTTGAGTTACCAGAAGATCCATTGCAGGATGATGAACAGTGCCAGGGCTACGCCGGCCCAGAAGATGGGTTTTTGCAAGAGCCCTACGTTGCCTTCGCTGGGAATTGCGGTGGCTCCGTAGACTAGACCCGCGAGCTCGCTTTCGGGCTTCGGTTTGGTGATCAGACTCACGACGACCGTTACCAGCACGCAGATGATCCAGGACCAGAGGGCGCGGTACATATCTTCCGCCATGGCTTTGGCGTGGGTCGACATAGCGATGATGGAGAGCGCTTCGGGGTTGAACTTCACGATTAAAAACATGCCGACGGAGGCGACCGTTCCCGCGAGCAAGCCAGCGAATCCGCCGGCGGCGGTGGTGCGCTTCCACAGCATACCGAGAATCACGGTGCCGAACAGAGGCGCAATGAAGAAGCTGAACAGAGCTTGCACGTAATCCATGATGCTGGTGAATCCCATGGCGAGATATGCCGCGCCGATGCTGATGATCAAGCCGATCATGGTGCACCAGCGGCCCATCGAAACGTAGTGCGCATCGGTCGCGGGCTTTTTTGAAACAAGCTGCCGCATGAAGGGACGATAGAGATCGTAGGTCCAGACCGTCGCGAAGGCACTGACGTTTCCGGCCATGCCCGCCATGAATCCCGCGACCAGCGCTGTGATTCCGAGGCCAAGCAGGCCTGGTCCCATATAACGCGCCATCATCAATGGAAGGACGGCGTCATAGGTATGCTGGCCTGCCTGGGCGAAGCCTTGGGGGACGAGATGATCGGGTAGCACGGCGAGTCCGATCAAGCCGGGAAGGATGACGATCAGCGGCACGGCCATCTTGAAAAACGCGCCGATGATGGGGGCGAGTTTCGCGGATCGCAAATCTTTTGCGGCGAGGACGCGTTGCACGACGAGGAAGTCCGTGGTCCAATAACCCATCGATATGATTGCGCCGAGGCCGAAGACGATGCCCGTCCAGTGAATGCCCATGGGGTTATCCTGCGCGCTGCCGAGAGTGCTCCAGGCATGCGTGAAATCCTGACCGGGGAAATTACTTTTGATGCGAGCGACCATGCCCTCCCATCCGTGCGTTTCGATGAGACCGAGAATCGGGATGAGCAGCGCTCCGAACCAGATGAGGAAAAATTGTAGGACTTCGTTGAAGATCGCGGAGAACAGGCCGCCCGATGCGACGTAAATTCCGACGGTGAGCGACGAAACCCAGATGCTGAAATGGATGTTCCATCCGAGCACCACCTTCATGGTGAGTGCCATCGCGTACATGTTGACGCCCGACATCAGGATAGTCATCAGCGCGAACGAAATTGCGCTGAGGCCGCTGGCGGCGGGGCCGTAGCGCAGTTGCAGATAGCCGGGGACGGAGTGCGTTTTCGAGATGTAATAAAACGGCATCATGACGATGCCGAGGAACAGCATCGCGGGGATGGCTCCGATCCAATACCAGTGCGCGGCGAGGATTCCATACTGATACGCGGAGCCGGCCCAGCCGAGCAGTTCGAGCGATCCGAGATTGGCGGAGAGGAAACTTAAGCCCGCAACCCAGGCCGTCATCTCGCGGCCGGCCATGAAAAAATCCTCGCCGCTCTTGGCGAATCGCCGCAGGTAGAAGCCTATGCCCAAGACCATGAGGAAGTAGATGACGATGATCGCCAGGTCAACGGGGGCGAGAGAAATCATGCGTTCGGTGGTCATTTACTCCCCTTCTTTTCCGGTTGCCCGTAACTGGTTCGATAGCGATCGAACCATTTTTTTACTTCTTTAGCGGGCAGAGGCTTGGGGTCGCCCTTGAGCAACGCTAGGTGACAGGTGTGCGCTACGTCTTCGAGCATGACGGCGGCTTTCAAGGCATCGCGCGGCGTTTTGCCGACGGCGAAGGCTCCATGATGCGCGAGCAAGACCGCCGGAGATTTACCGATGTGTTTGAGGATCGCCTGGCCGATGTTGTCGCCGTGATTATCGATATAGGGGACACATGGAATTTCGCCGCCGAACTCGTCGGCAATGGCGGTGAGGTACGCGGGGATGGAACGGCCGAGGAGAGCGAAACTGGTCGCGTAGTTCGAATGGGTGTGAATGACGCCGCCGATGTCGGGACGATTTTTGTAGAGATAAAGATGATGCGGGAGGTCGACGGAGGGCTTCCATTTGCTGTCGATTGATTTGCCCTTGAGGTCGGTGACGACCATATCGGAGGGGCGCATTTTGTCGTAATCCATGCCGCTTGGCTTGATGACGACGAGACCGCGAGCGCGATCGATGCCGCTCGCATTGCCGCTATGCATGGTGACGAGCCCCGCGCGAAAGATGCCTTGATTGGCTTCCCAGACGGCCCTCTTCAGAGCTTTCAGGCTCATGCTTTTAGAGTGACTGTGACGATCGACATCGCCGGGACGTCGAGGCGCATGCGGCCGCTTTCGACAGCGACGGAGTGAGGCTTGACGGTGATTTTATCCGGATCGTCGAAGCTGTTATAAGCGTTCATATCGGCGTTGTGAAGGATTTGCGCGCTGGCGCTGGAGGGCGTCGCCCCGGTGAAGGAACAATCGGCATGCACGTCGGTGGAGGTTCGCGGATTCACGAAACTGACCACGGTCTCGTTGCCGCTGTGCGAGGCGGAGACGGAAAGATCGAGAGCTTCGGTACTTTCTTTTTCGGTGCGGACGGCGGTTTTCAGGCGATGCGGCTTGAACATCATGAAGGCGTAGTAGGTCGTCGTGCGCACGCAGTTGCGACCCGTGGGACCGTCGGTCAGCAGCATCGAATGCAGGACATTGACGATCTGCGCGATGTTGCACATGTACAGCTTGTCGGCCTGGCGGTTGAACATGTTGAGGCCGAGTCCGGCGGCGACGGCGCCGCGCATGGTGATCTGCTGCCAGAGGCGGCCGTAATTTTTTTCCTCGTCGGGAATCATGCGATCCCACACGCCCCACTCGTCGAGCATGAGGTTCATCGCGCGCGTGGGCTGAGGCTCGAAGCCGTCAAGGATCGCCCGTTCCTGGACAATCGCATTTTCGACGCGCTGGAACGTCGACATTTGCGTGTCCATCGCATCGGGGGTGAACTGCGTGGGGGTGAGCCGCGAATTCTCGTAGAAGTGCATCGCGAAGCCGTCGGGGATGCACCCGCCGGTGTTTTGCGTGAGAAATTTTCGCGACCAGTCGACGTTGTTGCCGTTCGGTCCACAGGCGATCAGGAATAACTTTGTGCCGCCCCAATTTCGCATGTAGCCTGAGAACTGTCGGAACTGGTCGGCATAATGTTCCGGTACCATGCGTCCGCCGCAGCCCCAGTTTTCGTTGCCGACGCCCCAGTAGCGGACGTTGAAAGGCTCGGGCGATCCATTCGCGGCGCGCTCGTCGGAGAGAGTGCTGCCGGACGGATAATTGCAATATTCGACCCAATCGCGAAGCTCGGCCGGAGTGCCGCTGCCGACGTTGCCGGCGAGATAAGGCTCGGCGCCGATTTTTTTACAGAGGCCGATGAACTCATGAACGCCGAAGCTATTGTCCTCGATGTATTCGCCCCAGTGCATGTTGACGCGCTTCGGACGCTTGGCGCCGATGCCGTCGCGC
>Ga0182024_10004548_pt1 | contig 31818 bp, 45 predicted proteins | sample P32metaG_FD_120480 | JGI IMG/M metagenome (GOLD analysis project Ga0182024, IMG submission 120480) | Permafrost microbial communities from Stordalen Mire, Sweden - P3-2 metaG (Illumina Assembly) | ecosystem: Environmental > Terrestrial > Soil > Wetlands > Permafrost | place: Sweden: Stordalen...
CAAAGCGGCACGCTCGCTTCTCGCATGGTCGCAAGAAGACCTCGCCAGCCGTTCGGCCGTCCCCTATCCGACCATTGCGAGAATTGAGGCTCTAGACGGGCGGATTCGTGGGCGCGCCTCCACCGCGGCTAAAATTGTCACGGCGTTGGAATCCGCCGGAGTGATCTTCATTGAGGAAAACGGCGAAGGGCCGGGCGTTAGGCTGCGGAAAGCGAAATGAGATTCTGGATTTCAGGGTCTCGAATTCTTGGCCTTCGGCCCGGCGTCAGCCTCGACGATCAGAGCGATCTTGACGCGGTGGTCAACGCGAAGATTCCGCTAATTTTCCGCGTGATCGGCGTCATGATGTTCCTTGCGGCGCTTCCGCCGCTGGCCGTGGCGCTGTGGATTCTTTGGGTGATCGTCTCAAGCTGGCGTTAGGCGCAACGTGGTCGACACGGCGGCGTCACATTGTAACGGCGTCCGCCTTTCTGGTATCAATGCGCAGCCGCGATTTTTTCGGCCCCCCAGCCTGTCGCGGTTAGGGTCGCCTTGAGAATTCAGCCCCTCCGGGCGGCCCGTCCTCGCCGTCGACAGCCATTACGACCGTTAACTATTGCATCAAATTGAGTAGAATTACTCTCTTGCCGGGCTCTTAAGTTTCCCGGACAGTTTCGCCCGATGACTTGGCATGTTCAATACCGGCAAGACGCAGCGGATCGCCTCGCGACTTTTCCAACCCCCGAAGAAGCTATTGAGGCGGCCTGTCGTCTTATCGACGACGGCAGGGACGTTCGCGGGATTGGCTTGGGGTCGCCGGATGTATCGATCACGAAAGATGCAATCGCCCGTATCTACGCCATTTGGGCGAGGGCGAAATACCCGCTTGGCATCCGCGAGCGCGGCCTAGCCTCGTAAAATTATGTATGCTTGCGCGATGAAACGCCGTCGTGACCCGACCGAAGATGCGCGCCAATGGCGGCTAACCGCGCGACTTGCGGGCGTCGCCGCAGGGCTCGCAATCCTTGTCATTGTCCTGTTAGCGCACCGGCTCGGCATCGTGGGGTAGCGCGCCCGCGACTTCCTTGACTCCCGTCTTTGTCCGTGAGAACAAATATAGAACAAGATGGTGGAGCCCGGCGCATGGTCTATCACAAACTGCCCGACAAGATCGCCAATCCCGGCCCGCTGCTTGGCGTCATGCGGACGTGCCGGCAGGCGATGATTGATGCGTCAAGGCGCGTCAAGCCTATGGGAACGACCTATCACGGGCTCAGCATGGTCGTGACGGCGATCGATGCCCTCGCGGCGCTCTTGATCGGCAGGGAAACCTACTTTTGGGACAAGGGAAGCTCGCCCGCTTCGGAATCCATAAGGGAACGCGACCGCACAGAGCGCGAGGCGGAAGCCGGTCTGCGGCCGTGGCCAGATGAATGACGCACCGCCCGCAACGCCGGACCAAACCGCCGACGCGATCATTGCGGACTGTGGCGGCGACCCGCGCGCCGCCGCGATCGAATTGCTCGCGATCATTCGCAGCCTGATTCACGAAAACCAAACGCTACGCGAGGCCGCGTCACCGGGATTTGCGCGTAAGCGCCCGGTTGTGTTTGGATCGTCATCTTGACGGTTTGAGGTTGGCGCCATGACACTGGAAGAAACTCACGCGCTATTTGCACCATTCTACGCGGACTTTCATCACCTCGCCGCACTATCCCTCAGTGAGCGACCATTGCTGTTGGCGCACTACACTTCCCTTGAGGTTCTTGAGAAAATTATCAAAACCAATGAAGTTTGGTTTTCGAATCCCCTTTTCATGAACGACTTGCAAGAGTTGCGATTTGGCGTCAAAAAAGGAAGGCAGATCATTGACGAAATTTTGCGCGAGCCTGCAATTATTGCAGCGATCGGCGGAGACAAACGCGTCGGCCTAATCTCAGATGGGTTTAAGAATTCCTTTTCGAATTTCGATCGACAACTCGCGCTTGATGTTTATGTGTTCTGTCTGACCGAGCATGATCCCTCGAAACACCCGGACGGCCTACTATCAATGTGGCGGGGCTACGGCGCCAATGGACACGGCGCCGCACTCATCTTCAATACGAGCTTTCTCGCGTTTCAGGCCGGCTCCCCGCTGTTAATCGCAAAAGTGTTTTATGTTACGGAGCAACAGCGCGTCGACTGGCTGCAAAAAATGTTTCGCCGCTGTGTTGATGTTGTCAAGGACAACAATATCACGGACGCGGACTTGCACGCCGTCGGCCATCAAATGTTCTATTTGATGTTGATCTATTCTCTCGTTTCGAAACATCCCGGCTTCGTCGAAGAACAGGAATGGCGTATCGTCTACCTCCCCGATCAAGACCGGGAAGGTCTTTTGAAGGGCCAATACTCCTATGTCTTGGCTGCGAATTCTATAGCCCCTAGGCTACGCTTTCCCATCGAGCCCCTTCATATCGAACCGCGCCAGACTTGGTCCTTCAACAGCATCTTGGACTCGATCCTCTTGGGACCGATGCATTCGTCATCCTTGGCGGAATTTGCAGTCAAGCGAATGTTCGAGGTGCTGAAGAAACCGGAGTTTATACCAAAGCTTCGCAAGTCGGACATTCCGCTACGCCCGACATAGTCTTTGCCGCTGGGGACGATCAATCCCGAACGTCCGGCCCAGCGAATCCCTGCCGGCCGTCGGTCATGGCGATTATCAGGGCAGCTTGGGGCCGCGCCCTGCTTCGTCTCCGCGTGGTGCAATTCATAGGCGGCCATCTTCGCCAGTTCACGCTCGCGACCTCGGCGGCCCTCTGGACGATGGCGGGTTTTCCCAACGGGCGTGCTAACTACGCAGCGTGAGAAGAAAGGCATGGCCGTGACAAGCCCGATTTATTTATCGATGGCTTGGCCGTCGTCGTCTTCGTCTGATCCTCGCGACGGGTCTTCGGTATAGACGAGGCATCCTTCGTGAAAGGACTGTGAGTTTCCCTCTGGGCACATTTCTGCCTCGTCAATATCGTGCTCTTGCGCCCAGTCGTATCCTGCGGCGTGGCCTGCGCAACCTCCCGTGCACTCATAGCCGCCGAAAGTCGCGGCTTTGGCGTCGCCTGCGGAAAGGGCGATTGGCATTGAGAAAAGGATAGCCGCGATCAGAGCAGTTCGCATATTCAATCCTCCATCGCGGCGGATTGAATCACATATATCTCACGGAAGTCGAGTCGACACGCCTCTCACCGGCCTTGGCGCGCTTGACTATCGCGGCGCGTTCCGGCGCCGGCATAACCGCAAGCGCGTCCATTGCGAGACTCGTCCCGTCGATAGCCTTCAGGGTGTCTTCGCCAAGAGCCTTACCGCGAGCGGCTGCGGTGCGGATCGTGCGCGATGTCTTGCCGGTCGCCTTGGCGGTGGCTTCACGACTCGTCCTCATCGGGTGGGAGCGGACCGAGCCCGCTCTTGAAGCTACGCCCTGTCGATAGCTGGGCATCGAGCTTCCGCATCACGAGCATTTGCTGTGGCGTGAAGTCGGGGTCGCGCCGTTCGGTCCAAGGCAGCTTCTCGGCGCAGTAAATTCGGAACATAGGATCGTCAACTTTATTTCCGAGGAACAATCGGTAGAATCCGAAAAGCATCTTACCGCGTATTGTCTGACTCATCGCGACCTCCCGTCATTCGACCTTATGACAGTCCCTCACTTATGAAAAATGGGCGCTAAGGAAACGACTGCACAAATTGCAGCAACAATCACGGCAATAGCGGCAATCCACGCAGCTTTATTTGCGCTACGAGCATTGCGCGCTTGCTCCAAACTTGAAGCTATCTCACGCAAATGAACCTTCTTTTCAAGCCATGCTGTCGCCAAATCGCGCCGCGCGCCCAGATATACGTTTGTAGTGATCCCGGCGCGGACACCTTCCTCGCCCAAAGCGTCTAGTTTGGCCCAGAATTTCTCTGTCGAGTTTTGCGTCATTTTTTGCGCCACCGAACGCCGACTTGCGCTTAGATGCGACATTTTGGATTTTCGTGCAATCGTGAAGCGCCACTAGCGTTACCGCCTCTTGCTCGCACGCCACGCTTTTGCCACTTACCCGCGCGCCTAATCAGCGTAACCGGGAAGCGACGGCCCGAATCCTATATCGCCTTGCCGGACAAGATCACCTCCGGGGCCGAGGCCACGCGAAACACCGCTCTGCGGATCGCGACGAACTGCAAGAAATGTATTTCCGCTAGCGTGGACCGTAATGTCGTCAGGGGCTTTGTAGGCGACGCAAACCATTACGAATACGTTAGTGAGAGCGTCCTTAGGCGATTCAAAGACAATTTGTCGCTCTGCACCCGCGACATTCTCAGGCCAGATTATTCCGCCTTCTGTGTTCGTGATCGGGTCGCCTCGCTTTGCCTTCATGCAAAACTCCCTCAAGGCAACGTCAAGGCCGGCGGCGTTGCGATTTACATACGCCCCAACAGTTGCAAAAATTCCAGAAGCAGGGGTTTTGCTATAATTTCGTATTTGGAATTTGACATCAAGATTCCCATTACCATTGCCGTAGGCAAGATCAGAGGAAGCGGTGATGTTACCTGAGACAGCGGCCCACGGGCGATGGTCAGACTGCATAATAGTGAGCTGGCCAGAGTAGACAATCAGTTGGGACGCGCCGACGAAAACCAGCGCCCCAGCGAGAAAAATCTCTACCACATCTTTTAGGGTCAAATCGAAAAAGGAGTTCATGCAGTCACTATAGCGGAATTGCAATTTTGAATCATAGATCGCCCGGCGCCGACCGCCCCATCACCGTCGCGTGATGTATGTCGATACGGCGGCGGCGATTGCGCGACCGTCGAGCATGACTTCATTGGACGGCTTGCCCGCTGGCTCCTATCTCGGCGCGTCGCGAGCGGACGCCGCCGATAATCAGATCGACAAGCGCAGAGATTCCAGACGGCTTCGCGTCGGGGAAAGCCGCGCCATACTGTGCGAGCAAGTTGCGCTGAAGTCGGTCAAGCGCGGGGTTCATCGCATCGTCACTTGCGAAGCTACGCGCGAGGCGGTCGACTACGGCGCCGGCGCGCGCGTTTAGCTCATCGGGAGTCATGTCTAGTCCCTTTCTGGATCGGTCAAAACGTCATTGACTTCATGGGCGATGTCGCGAAATTCTCTTAATACGTGCAGGAATTCGCGCCATTCCGCCGAGCCAATGCCGCCGCCCGCTACGATCGCCATAACGGCGCGGGCCGCCATAGCGTAAATCTTTTCCTCTTTTCGGATCGAGGCGAGCGCGAGAACCGGGCGCGGCGGGTTCGGTGAACCCCATGCCGCGCCTTCTTTGTTTGTGCCGAATTCGTGCCATTTCAACTTGGGATTGTTCGACCCGATATAGCCCTCATGCGCGTCAACGTTCCACTGGATACTGTCTTTCATTTCGCCGGTATCGAGTAAGGGCGTGTTCGCGATTTTCCGAGAAAGTGTCACGGCGCTTAATGCGGGCCATCCCGGTTGCGGAACGCCGATAATGTCGCGAGCCGCCGCCGCGCACATTTCGCACGCGCGACGTATCACCTGTTCGTCGGCGACTTTCATTTCGACTTCTGCACGCAATAGCTTTGCCGCAAATTCGACAAGCGTAAATGCGCTCATAGCAGCGCCGCAGATGTAGGGTCGAAGATTGGATTTCTCATTGTGAGTCCTTGAGACGTTGCGGCGCGCGCCCCGGAAATTCCAAGACCGTGTCGCGCGCAGCAAGTTTTGGCGCTCGGTCGAACGTAGCGGAGCCGGGCGCCGGCTATCGTCAAGACAGGGACGCGGGGAGGTTCCCGCTTTCGCGCTGGCTGGCGCGCCTGTCTGACGAATTCTTTGAAACTGAAGCGGCGGCGCGAAATGGCACGCGCCGCCGCAGATGACGGACTCGCCGGTATGGAACGGCAGTCGTCACGATCGCCGACGCCGAACAGGACGCGGACAGAGAACCGCTTTCGTGCGCCTGCGGGGTGAATAGTCCCGGGCGACGCTGTTCGGGGGCAATGGGGAAACAGTTGCGGGGCGGCCCGGCCGCGCCGGAGAAGCCCATACCGGGCCGGCCCCGCCTGATCTAACCGTCGCCGCCCAGCGCATGATGGCGCGGCGAGGGGGATTCTTTATGCCGGGATCGTCAAGCGCATCGGCGCGCGCGGCGTCGCTGTAGGCTCGGCCTCGATGCGCTCAAGTTCGGAAATCAGCGCCGCGATTTCCGCGGGCGATTTGCCGGCCGATGCCGCAGACGCAGACGTCGCAACGGTCTGCGATTGATCGACGGCTACAGTAAAGCCACCGACTCTCAACATGCCGTCGATATATTCAAACCGGGGGATGTAGAAAAAACCGTCTTCATGGACGGTGTAACGGTTGATTCCGATGTTCGCTTCGTCCGTCCCCTTGGGGGCGCGAAGTCTCACAAGGTCGGTCATGCTGCTACCTCTGATCTAACCGCTCTATGCGGCCCAAGGATTTTCACTTCAAGCCGGCGCACGGCGTCGCCGATTGCCGAGAGTTCGGATTTTAGCGCGCGCTTGGCCGGCGACTCGTCCTTGTCGCGGACGATGATGACAATTTCGTCGACGACAGACGCCAGCGAGCGCCGCAGCGTTTGCGCGCCGAATGACTCGGCCGACCCATATCGAACGGGAAGATGCCGACTCATTTGCGAACCTGCGGAACGTAGGGCGGCAAAAACCGCGCCTCGAGTCGGTGCAGAGTCTCGACGACAAGGCCCACTTCAGCACATAGCAGCTTGCGCTCGGCGCCTAAATCCATTGCGCGCTGCTTGGCTATTAGCTGGGTGATGATGAACGACGGACCCCGCTTCGCGTAGAACACGGGAGCGGTCATGGCGCGCGCCTCGCTATCCACTCTGACTCCGACATTTTTTCGGGGCGACCTCGCATCAAAATGTCGCGAGCTTCGCCAGCGGCCTGCGCTTTCAATAGCGCCTGATCGGCGATGATGCTCGCCTGTTGGGCGCGAAGGCCGGCTAAGGAGCCTTCGGCCTTCGCGAGCGGGTCGCCATCGAGCGCGACTCGTATGCTATCGACCGTCGCAAGGAGCGAATCTACTTTCGCAAGATAGGATTCAGCGGCTCGCTTGTTGCTGGCGGTTTGGGCGATGATTTTGGCGAGGATGGGATCGGCCGCCGCTGTCTTGCCGAGCGCGCCGGTCGTGCGCGCCTGCATGTCGCGAATATATTCCGGCGACGGAGTCGAGTCGTGGCCGCGATAGTGGTTTGCTTGCAATGCCATTTTCAAATTCCAATTCTTGATGCGATGACCGCGTTGCGCTTGGCGATGATGACCGCCATGTCGGGCTCACGCGCGGGCTCGGCGTTCTCGACGGCCTTCGCGTCCAATTTCAGATTCGCGTCAACCCTCAAGCCATCAGAAAACGCCCTCCAAGCGAGGCGGCTTTGCGAGGCCGCATCTAGGTCGGTCGGCGGCATGGCAAACGTCGTCTTCAGTTTGCCGTGCAGGCGCTCAAGATCGAATGACACGGCCCGGCCCGGATCGGTTCCGCGCACGCCGTCAAGCGTGGCAAGAACCATTTCGAGGGCCTGATTGAGCTTCATCATCTTCGCGGCGAGCGCGCGATTGTCCGCGTCGAATTCAGAAATCAGCGAATCGCAGCTTTCCGCAATAATCGCCGCGATAGCGATGTCTGTAGGCGCGGCGATGCTCGCGATTTCTTGCGAAACTGCGGCATGGTCGGCCAAGATGGCGGCCTGCGCGGCCGTCGAGGCATTGGCGGATGCGCGTGCTTCGGCAAGAGCCCTATCGAGCCTGGCGCGCCTGGCGGCATCCGGCTTAGGCGCGCGGCCTTCGCCGCCAGCTTTGGCCCATCTGGCAATCGATTCACGCTCGGTCGCGTCGAGTTTCTGAATCTCGGCCTCGATCGGCGCCGCTTCGCCGCGTTTGGCGTCGAGTTTCTTTGCGGCGGCGTGCAAGACCTCGACCTTGGCGACAAGTTTCGCACGGGCCTCGATAAGGTCGGCCAATTGGCGGCGCGCTTCAGATACTGGCGGCTTGGCCTTGGCCTCGATAACGGGCGTCTTGATTTTGGATTTGGATAGTTTCGGGAATTTCACTTCGTTTTCCTTTGGAATGAATCGACGGGCTGGACAGTCCCAGCCGCGCCGTTTTTGAGATTTATCGGACGATTTCGACGGTTCCGATCGCGAAGGCGCCGCCGACATCGGCCAGCGAGCCGCCGGCAAACGGCGTCTGTGGCGTATCGTGAACCGGGATCGAGGCCGGCCCGACGATCGAGCCAGCGGACTCGGCGTAGGGCGCGTGAACCGGCGCGGCGGAATTGCCGGCGAAGGGGTGATGATCGGCGTTGGCGTTCGGGTTCATGGTTCTCTTTCGGATGTTGCCGCGCGTGGCGGCGGGGGAAACCAACTGCGCGATTTGGGCAGTTGGAATTGAGGGGCGAAATTTCGCCGGGAAAGGGGTTTGGCTATGTGAGGGGCAGGGCAGTCAGACTTGGGCGTCTAGGGTGCTTTTACTGCCCCTCTAGGCGGCCTTGGCGAAGCCCTGAGAGCGAAGGCGAGCAAGCTCATCCGCGCTCACGGTGCGCTTCTTTGGAATGCCGAGCCAATGACGGATCGCGGTCGCCTCGGCCTTGGTCGGCAGGCGATCGAGGAAAAAGCCGCCTTGGTCCTCGCCATCGTTACAGAGCCGGGCGAAGGCGAGCGCCTGCTTGGCGACATTCCAGCCCTTCGTCGACCAGCCCATAACGAAAATCTGGTAGCGGCCGGGCGCATAGGCGAAAATGTGGCCGGCGCGACCGGCGATGGCCCAATCGCCGCATTCTTCGCGCTTCAGGGCGTTGTCGCGGCTGCAAAGAGCGGCTGCAAATTCTAATAGCGCCGGCCGTTGCAGGCTGGCGGGAAACGTAGACATTGGGTTCCTTTATTCGGTGAAAAAATTTGCGCGGGCCGTTCGCGAAAAGCGGGGCCTTTTCAGGGGTGGAATCTGGACTGGCGGCGGCGCGCGGCGCCGAGGCCGAGCCGACTCAATTCGTTTCAGCCCGATCGAAGCGACCTCGATCTCGAAAGAGATCGAGGTTACGGCGATCGTCATCATCGAGCGCGGATTGACGGGCTCGATGCGACCTCTAGGACAGGCTGTAGGGTCGGCGGCTACTCACATAGCCGAGGCATCGTCGAGGGCCGTCCAGCGCCTCGTGCGCGCGCCTGTATGCCGTGCCATGCTCGACGATCGCTCGACGATCTACAGGGCGCGCTCATCGCCAGCGCCGAGCGTCAAGATCGGGATGGCGCGTCCCGCTGCATGGCGCGACACCTAATGCAGACCTGCATGAGGTTGCGCAACGGATCCGGGATGGTCCGGCGATGGTCTGAGAGGGTCGCGCCAAGGCGTCCAATAGGGCAGGCCCATCTGGACGCGTCCAGAAAGTCGGCCCGATTGCCAGAAACCGGGCGACTCCGGGCGAGGAAGCCGGCGATAGTCGGCGGCCTAGACCCTATTGGACGGCAAACGAGGCGTCGCATGGGCGAACGATCTTGGACGGTCGAGCAGCGAGTCCAAAACTGGCCGTTTCTGGCCCGGTTTGCCACCCTTGCGCATACCCCTGAGCCGCCGCGGTATAGAAAGGCCAGCAAAACCGGGCGTTTGCGGGCTGCGCTTCGCTAATGACAGATTAGGAACGCGCCCGATGGCCCCGGATGGGGTCTTCGGGGAATGCGCGCCTGCGGCCTCATGTGGACCACATGAATTGCCGGGTCACGGCCCGGCATTACGTGGCGCTTTCTGGCGAGCAGACGATTGCTTACATGCTCTAATCCGAGACGCGCATCCGCCTAACATGCGGCTGCTATCGTTACGCAATGCGAGCAATTGTCGATGTTCGCGTCATTCGCCTTGATCCGGGGTAACATACGGGCTCATCTAGCCCAACAGTGGCAGCCCTTGGCGGAACCTCTATCCGCCATTGTTGCCCGGTTCCAATGCCTATCCGCGTATGGATTCTAGCTGCGCACAAAAATACGGACAACTTACGCGGCTTTCGATGCCGCTTTGGCCGCTGCTCGACGCGCTCGATATGCGCGCTGGCGATCGGCATTGGACACGGCCGGCGTTACGGTCGAGCGCGTTACGCCAGACCGCGTTACGCGGATGCGCGTTACGGCCTTGGCTGGCGTTACGGCCGGCGCCTTGTCGACGTATTGATGCGCGATCATGCCGCCAGCGCCTTGAGCTTGGCGCGGGCGCGCTGGGCGCGCTTACGCTCGGCCGCCGTCATCGGAACCGGCTTGACCGGCGCCGGGAGCGCCAGCATTTCCGGGGGAAATTGCTTGTCGAGCGTGGCCGAGACTTCCAAAAGCCATACGGAAAGCTCGGCCCGGCCTTGCTCAGTGTCGCCATCGAAGATTATCTGCACGCAGCCGCCCTCGATCCAGCGCGGGCCGAGCGGCGTTCCGGGCGGGCTGGACCCGTTGTCGGGCAAGCAGATGATGGCCGGGCGTCCGCGCGATACCTTGGCCGCTTCGGCTTCCGCCGCTTGCTGTTCGTCATCGTCGGGGCGCACTAAAGCCCTTGCAGCCGACACGCGCGCGGTTGAGCCGGCGCCATCGTCGATCGCGATGGCGTGCAAGGCTCGCCACGCGGCGGAGCGCATCCTTTGAGTCGGTTTATCTAGGCGTTTGGCCACGATGGGCCTCCTTTTGTTTGATTGTGGCGTGGGTATGTTTAGGAATCGGCCATTCGCGGGGTTCGTGGGGCTGGCGAGGCCGGAAAAGCTGGCTTTTCGCTGTTCGGGCGTCACTGAAATATTGTAACGTCACATGCGCGACGGGCTATATTCGGCTCATTTGTGGATGGGGCGCGCGACATGCCTTTCACTATGGCCGCCGTCATCCCGTCACGGAGCCCTTCGCCCCATCGTCGAGCGTGTTAGCTTCCCTTTGTGCTTCCGACCATGTTTCTTGCTCGGGCAAATTTCAGAAACGCACCTTCAGTCCGGTCGCTTAACATTTTGGCGGCGCGGCGCGTCGTGCCGCCCATTTAATCTGTGCTACAAGTCGCCGACGGCCAATACCGGCGCGTCCGCAAGGGGCATTGAAATGAAAAAGGTTCTAATTGTCGCCGCATTGATGTCTTTGATCGCGAGCGAAGCAAACGCCGTTGTGTATTGCGCCGCTGGACCCTATCGAGCGGGATGCGTGGCGCGGCCGGGCGTCAGGGTTGGCGTCGTCCATCCCTACGGTTATCACCCCTACGGTTATCACCCCTACGCTCATCCTTACGTTCGCAGATATTGATAGGCGTCTTGCCAGCTTCGCTCGCTCTAAGTAAGTTCCCGAACGGCCGTTTCACGATCATGGGGACGGTCAAACTTGGCCGCCTCGGCAACAGCCTTGGCGGTCTTTTCTATCCTGCTCGCCGCCGAGAGACGGTCACGCGGCCCTCGGCGTCGAAAAGATCGCGGCCGTCACGCGCTTGCCTTAACGGGCTGGCGCTTGGCCATGCGTCTTGCCTGCCAGCGACGATTGCTTACGCGGCGAGCCCTGACTAGGCCATCGGCATCAATCTGGCCGGTGGCCAAGGATGATTTGGAGCGAGGCGGATTTCAGAAACGACACTTCGCGAAAAAAGGGCCGCAAGGTTTCCCTTGTCAGCCCTGAACTTTCTAATCCGCCGATTTGATTAACGATCAGCCATCGGCTCTTCGTTTTTTATCCCGCCCGAGGCATTCGAGGGCTTGGTGTCCACGTCTGGATTGACCAAGTAATTACTATCAGAGCTACCGTCGCTGAAGATTGGATTCGGCTGCGCCGTCTGTACGTAGGCCGCGCGTCCTTCCTTCACGAGGTGGCCGCGATAGCGGTGCAGGGGCTGTCCGAGATTTGTGTTGATCGACAAGGGCGACCACGTTGGAACATTGGGATTGTTGGCGTTAGCCGCGCCAGCCGCCCCGACGACAAGAAGCAGACCGGCTGTTCCGGCAAAGAGCAAATTGCGCATCGAAATAATCCTTCTAATATCCATCCGTAAAAGCGGACTGATAGATCAACGTGGGAGGACTCATAACGTTCCGCGCTGTCACGCGCTGTTGAGACTTCGACGCCTTTTGACCATGTTCGCCGTCGTCATCGCCGCCCCTGCGAGCCAGTGGCGATGCTTACGCGGCGAGCTTCAGGCCGCCTTTGGCGCTTTCCTCCGCCGCATACGCGAGGCGTGCGGCAAGTTCACGCTCGTTTCGCGGCGGGCCGGTGCGGCTGCTCGGCTTGGGCCGGGCCGGCGAGGCGGGCTCCGGTCCCCCCTCTCCCTCGACACCAATGTCCCTAGATATAGATGTAGGGGTGGATTCCACCATCGGCCTAGTAGGGGTGTTTTCCACCACTGGGGATTTCGTTTCTAGGGGTGGAATCCACCCCTCGGAATTGACGTTTTCCACCACTGGTGAAATTGATTTTCTGGCCTTACGCTTTTTCACATTTCTTGCCGCTTCCGCAATCTCTCCCGCCCGCTCAATCGTATCTATCCGGCGCCATTCGTGCGACCCGTCGCCGCGCGCTCCGTCGAGAGGGCGATACGTGAGCCGGAACTTGTTCGGGACGTGATAGATGCCCTCCCCGTGCTTTCCCTTGTCGTAACCAATGAAGCCAAGCGCCACTAATTCGCGAATGGCCGGGGGATTGCTTGGCGATGGATTCCATAGTCCTCGAATTGCTCATAGGTGACGGGCAGTCGGCCATTCTCTGTTCCGGCATGATGCGCGTGTTCGGCTTCGATTCGAGACAGAACACGATGCGCCGACAGGCTGAGAACCCTATAAGCTGGCGACTCAAGCATTTCGATAAGACGCGCCGACCATTGGCCGCTGATCTTGTTTTGCTTACGCGACATCGCGACGCCCTCCGGTGCGCATGAACTCGCGCAGCACGGCAGGGTCGACCATGCGCCGCCCGGCGAAACGCTGGTATCGCAGCGCGCCGTTGTGCATGGCCTGATGAATATCGTCTCGAAACAGGCCGGCGACCTTGGCCGCTTCGGCGATGCTTAGTAATGGTCCAATCGGCGCCATAGCGCCTGTGATCGAAGGCAATGATTTATTCCCTTAACGTTTGAGTTTTCCAGATTGATAGATTGCGTCGGCCTTGTGGGCCGCGACTTCACGGTCAACGAAGTCTTGCATAAGGGCATCCCCGCGAATCCGACACATGCGGCTGCGCTGCGCGCGCCTATAAGCGGATGGCGATAACCAGACCTTACCGCTGCTCATGCGTTGCCTCGTTTGGCTCATGGTTTCGTGGTTGCGGTCGCCTTGTGCGCCGCGCCGCGCTCGACGTGATCGCCGCGTTTGCCGCGCTGTTTCTGCCGGAACTTTCGATAGGATGCGGCCGGCAAAAACCTCTGCGGCTTGCTGTTGTCTCTCATGCGGCCCTCAATGAATCGTTGGTTTTGCTTTCGACGCCGCGTCGCTAACGGCGGCGAGCGCGCTCTTGCGAGTCGTGAACGCGCCGAGCCTCTTTCCTTCAGCGTCGGCTGCGACGTGCTTCCCGGCTCGAATCGTCACGGCGCCGAGACAAACCCGGCCGCTGTAGACTGCGACATCGGCTTGCGCGGTCGCGGTCATGCGTCCAGCCCCAGCCATGCGCGCAAGTCTGCGGGCGTAACGCGCCGCCGCCCGGCCACGGTTTTGAAGCGTAGCCGACCGCTTCGCATCGCCTCATAGATTTTCGTTCGGCTAACGCCAGTCGTGTCGTGAATCTCGTCGATGACGAGCAGCATTCGTTCAAGCATGGTCTGTCCTTTCGGGTTGAGTTTATGGGCTTCGCACGCCGATAGGCGCGCGGATGCGGACGGCCGCGCCCAAGGCCAGCCGTAAGTCGATTCAAATTCGATGGTCTGGAGGGCCGTGTGCTTAGGCGGCCGTCAGCGTGCGCTGGAACGAATGCCGACAGGGCAAAAAAAATGGCCCGAATGGGGCTTCAGACTTCGCCACAATTAATCGTCGGGGGCCGTGGGCGCGCAGAAGTGCCCCCTACATATATAATAGCTGGAAAAACGCGAAAAACCCAACGATTTCAAGGGTGGTACACTGTGGCAAAAATGCCACTGTCAATGGCCATTTGAAACATTCTTCGAGTCGCCCGGTTTTGCTGGCGATTTTTTTCAACAAAGTGAGACACGAGCGGAACAGTGCTGCCCCAGTGAGTCGCCCGATTGCGGCGAATGTGCGGCTTAATTCCGTATCTGATTCGCGCTTCGGCCTTACCGGCAGGGCGAGCCCTTGGGCGGTGGTTCTCTCACCATAACCTACTATGTGCCATTTTTTTTCCGAATAGCAAATCGCCGTCGCCGCAACTTCGTAGGGGTATGACATTGGCGGCGAATGGAAAAAGACCGCTCTGCCTAGAAGAAACAGGCGTTAGCGCGCGATCCTTGCGGCGTATGAATGTTGTGACCTCCAGCGACAATGCGCGCGATGGGACGCAACAGCGCGATCCTGTTCGATCGCGGCGGCAATGAGTTACATTCTGGCGCTGGAGAGGGCCGATGAGGCGGCTCTCTTTTCCCGCACGCCCCCTCTGGCGCGGAGCCGTCACGGCAGCCCTAATTGTAATAGTTCAACTTGTCCGTGGGGGCTGGGCCGAAGCCGCTTGCATCCCACTCCAAACAAAAAGCAGTTTCATGCAAGTCGCCGAAAACGTCGTGATATTTGACCGATCCGAGGAACAACAAGAGAAGTTTTTTTTGTTTGATACTGGCCCACTCCTCGGATTGGATAAGTCGCCTACACGGGAAAAAAGGAGTTTTTTCGCCGCTGCTGAGGTTCAATCCGGGAGGCATATCGCTCGCGATTTGTCTAAACTCTGTGGGGCATTTGTCTATGACGCGCATCTCGACATTGATCTGTTGCAAAAGAGCCGGCGTTTTGCCCTGATTTTGGAAAGCGAATTGTATTTCAAGAGTATCGCCGCCAGCGGCGTTGGATATTTGTCTACGATTAATTTCCTTCCACAAAAACAGATACGCACGCTCGACACGCTGAGTAGATTCAATGATTCTCTTACTGGCGTCGGCGGCATCTTTTGCGGCGTTGGCGGTGACGGCGGCTATCTTATCGGCGCGTATCAAATATCGGATTTGCACGGTCGAAATACAGACGAGGGCACCAGTGAAGATGGACAAAACAAAGGTGTAGAAGCCGACGGGTTCGTGGGTAGTCCAGTTCCAAAAGGCGCTGAATGGATTGTAATATTTGGCTTCGGTGTTGGCGGTATGGCGGGGGCCGTGATTTGCTGGCTGATGGGGATGGTCCGATGAAAGCCAGATTTGATCGACGTAAAAGAATGTCAACGCCCCAAAAAGCGCGGTGCAAAGTAGACCTATTAGACGGTCTCGCATTCCTTGATCGCCGTTCCGAAGATAATCCGCGTTGCGTCTCTTGTTATAGCGGAACTGGAACGCGGCAACATACAGCGGCAGAGAGTTTTCGCCTCCCGGAGAGTTCCGACCATTGCCGCGCTTACCAGCCAAACCCATAACGCGGGCCGCTGGACGGCATTGGCGACCGTGGCCGCTACCGTCATAGCGGGCGAGCGGGGCGCCCTCACTGAAGGCGCAGCGGGGAGGGAATTGGACGGCCCGCAATCCGAGAACGATACATGAACAACTGTGCCGGATTTTGTGCCTAGACGAACCGATATTGAACGCGCTATATGCGCTCGCGGCGTTCCACGGAAACCAGCGGTTTCCTAGGGAATCAAGGCGCGGAGATGTGGCCGAGAGGCTGAAGGCGGCGGTTTGCTAAACCGTTATAGGGTTGTAAAGCCCTATCGAGGGTTCGAATCCCTCCGTCTCCGCCAGTTTTTCTGCAAGCCCTTGAAGATAATAGGTTATTTTTGACAGGCGTTTTTAGCCCCACGTCCGGCCCCACATTTCGATGGTGCTGGACGCGCCCGCGTGCTGAACTGGGGCGTGACCGATCGCCTATCATGCGCCAGCCCATCGCTGAGGCGGGCGAGGCGACCGGCACAGTGATCCTATAGGGCCTGTCACGCTGCGCTGGCCTAACAGGCAGGCGCGCACGAGTGGACAGCGCCGACGAACGACGCGCGATGCCGCGAGAGCGCGCACCCGTGGAGCCAATGAAGAATTCTTTTTGCCGCCGAAGAGGGGGCCAAGGGGGAAATTGAAGGTCGAGAGGCGGCCTTCACTTTGTCGCACATAAAAATTTCCAGATTTTTCCAAATTCCGCAAACTCAAGTATCAATCAGTGCCGAGGCACGCGAGCGCAATGGCCCCGACTGCCAGCCCTGGAGCATGTCGACGGCTATTTCGACATCGCCGACGTGGAGAAATTGGGCACGGCCCCCTCAGTCAGGTGGGTTGCGCTGGTGCTGGACGGTCAGCAGTTTCGTACCCCGGCGACTGATCGGCGGAATGCGTGGCGCGCAAGATCGGATGGATGGTCGCAAAGAATTCTTTTGGACCTCAAACAGGGGAGGCAGGGGGAATCGAGCATCGGCGGGGACACGCTTCATGGTCGCGCACGAATTTTTTCTAGGTTTTTTTTGAGTATCCAGACAGCGGCGGATTGAGTCTGTGCGGGATCATTTGTTCCTCGCGCGAGCTGCCAAGACGAAGCACGCGTCCGCCGACTGTTCAGTCGGATAGTCGCGTTGGCATTCGAGTATGACTTGGTCCCACGGTTTCTCGCAGAAGACAACGCATGCGCTCAACCAAGAACTCAACCAAGAATGAGCGGGAACCGGCGCTTTAGGCGCGGCAGGCGCAAGTTTAGGTAGGCTCGCCATCCAAGCCAAATCTCTGGGAGAAATAGTCGAAGGATTGAGGTACTGCGCGTTAGCTTGTCCCGCGTCTTGTGCTCGTAGTTCCAGCCCTCCGCTGGCGGTAAAGGCTATAATGATTGCGATAAACGCAAGCACTCTTCGTATACTCAATACTTCCTCAGTGCTCACGATGCGTAGTTTTGGGTATTTAAACGATTCTAACTTTGGCATTTTGGGCCTCTGGTTTTTGCAGAATACCACTGCCAACATCGACCCGAAAAGTGAACGCCCCGTTAGTCCGATAGGTCAACTGTCAACTTCATAAGGTGATTGTTCGTTACCTTGATTTCGACCTTGCCGCCGAACGGCTCGTCGTGTGGCTACGGACCCCCAGGCGCGACCTTCTCACTTGGCGGTGTTCCCACCCCATTCCGACGCACTTGGCCGTCTACGACCGGCGGCAGGCCCGGCGCAGGGCTTCCCGTTTGCGATGGCGATGATCCAAGCGAATGCATCGTCACCACCCCCCGTCAGGTGCGCGCCGAAGCTTGACGACCCCTGCGGCGATAGAACCGTCACCCCGATGGGCCGCCTCCGAAGGCGAAAAGGTGCTAGTATGAGCGAAGCCTTCCGCCCCGCAGAATTGATCGGCCCCGGCAGGCTTTGGAGCCTGTGGGACATGCCTACGATTAATGCTCTTGAATTCTTCGAATTAGGTTCCGACGCATCAAAGGTCGCACATTCCATTTTCTTCACGGCCAGAGTGGGGAGTCACGATCTCGCACAATACGAAAAGGAGACGATAAAAGCCAACATCATTGCTTTAGCAGACATATGCAAGAGAATAGGCCTACCTACCTGCCTGCAACTTCTTAAGGATCGTGAAAACGACCCGCCGCAGTCGCGGAGAGAATGGGATATGCTTGTCGCAACCGTGCGCGCTGAGTTACAGACAAATGTCTTCGTGTTTGTTCCTATGCATCGCGCTAAATATTATGAGATGGTATTGGAGGGTGCTGTAACAGCGGCATTTTCAACTGCCTCGAAGGAATTGGTTTCGGCTGGCAATGCTTTGGCGGTCGGTCTCTATACGGCAACCGTATTTCACTCGATGCGTGCCGCTGAAATCGGGGTCAGGGTGTTGGGAAAAGAGCTTGGCGTATCCTACCCCGACAAACCGCTGGAACTCGCGGATTGGCAAAACATCCTCGACCAGGCTGACTCGAAGATCATCGCCATGAAGGCATTGCCGCGGGGCACTCATAAGGATGAAGAACTTAACTTTTACTCCCAAGCCGCAGTGCAATTTCGTTATTTCAAGGATGCTTGGCGAGTCCGCGTTGCCCACGCCCGCGAGACATATGAGGAATCGGCCGCCATCAAGGTGTTCAGCCATACGCTAGAATTTTTCGAAACCCTCGCTATTCGCTTGAAGGAGTGATCCGTTTTGGCGGCACAACTTTCTTAAATGCCCGATCAAAAGTCTCTCCGGTTTCCTCAATGCCCAGCTTACGAGCGGCTTCTATAAACCGCTCGGATTGGGCTTTGTCCGATAGCTTGGAGGGCCGTTTGGGCTTTTGGCGGATACCGACATTTGTCACCTCGGAGGTGGTTATCCTATCAATTTAGATTTGCGCGCGAGAACGGCCGCCACCCGTCTTATTTGGCCTACCATGGTCTTATTTCTATAAATTTTGTCAAGTCTCTTATCGAGAACATATTTTCTTAATATAGGGCTAGGATCAATGTTAAAGTCTAAGAATGACCTATGAGTTGCACACTTATTCCTGACGATGTATTCCAATTCACGAAAGCACAGTTTGGCTTCTTTGAGCCATCCAAGGGTTAGTATCTCGTCAATGAAGGCATCCAGGACCATAATCGATGCTTCTGCTGAACGAAGCGCCTGCTCATCTCTCCTGTTTAAGATATTTATATTTCCAAGTCTGTTTTTTAGACAGTCCAATGGATGCAGACATAAAATTCTCACGTCGTTTTCGGTGCCCGTGAGCTTACCTTCGAGAGTTAGAAATCTGGTCTCTACGTCTTTAGGTTCTACCCATACGATCTGGCTCATAAAATCGATTGTGATTTTATCCGCGCGTGGCGGGGGCTGCCAATATCGATGGTATTGCCCGGTAGTGCTCCATATCCTCTTCCAATCACGTTGCGCTGACCTACAGCAGCGAGCCTGAGTCGGAACGATCAGCAGTTGAGGGCACAGGACCTCATGGGCGGCCTTCTCACTTGGCGATGCCACACACCCCGTTCCGGCGCTCTTGGCCGTCTGCGGCGGGCGGCAGGCCCGGCGCGGGGCTCTCCGCTTGCGATGACGATGATCCGGGCGCTGGGGGCGGCGTGAAGCTCGTTGGCCGTTCCCGCCAGATCGGATCGCCGTGCCCGGGCGAATGTTTCGTCACCATCCCGTCGAGACGGTCAAGCCAGCCGGCTGGCGAGGCATCACACGACCGGCCGGAGTCGACCCAAAGCCGTCGTTCGGCCCAGCTGGGGCCATGTCGAAACTTCGCACTTCAGGCCAGTCTCTGTGTTAGGCAGGATCGAGGGGGACTGGCGCGATGAGCGAGACCCGCAAAATCGCGGCGATCCTGGTTTCCGACGTGGTCGGATATTCGAGGCTCGCCGGGGCGGACGAAGATCGCACGCTTTCGCGGCTGCGCGGGCTGCGCAGCGATCTGATCGATCCGGCGATCGCCGCGCATCACGGCCGCATCGTCAAGCGCACCGGCGACGGCAGCCTCGTCGAGTTCCGCAGCGTCGTCGATGCCGTTCGCTGCGCGATCGAAGTGCAGAACGGAATGGTCGAACGCAATGCCGGCTTGCCGCAAGAGCGCCGTATCGACTTCCGCATCGGCATTCACCTGGGCGACGTCGTCGAGGAGAGCGATGGCGACTTAATGGGCGATGGGGTCAACATCGCCGCACGGTTGGAAGGCATCGCCGAACCGGGCGCGATCTGTCTGTCCGAGCAGGCTTATTGGCAGGTGAAGGGGCGGCTCGATCTCGCGGTCACCGATCTCGGCCCGACGCAGCTCAAGAACATCGCCGAGCCGGTCAGGGCCTATTCGCTGCAAATCGGCAAGCCGGCGCAGGCGAAGCTCGCGTCGCCGGCGACGTATGCGAAGCCCGCCGCGCCGAGGAGTCGTTCGGCGCCCGCGCCCATCGCTTTGACGACCGCCGCCGTTTTTATCGTCGTTGCCGGCTGCGCGGCCTGGTATTTCGCGGGCGGGTCGAAACCGACCGCGACGGTCGCGCAACAGAGCGCCGCCTTGCCGACTCCTGCCGAACCCGCCAAGCCGCTTCCCCATCTCTCGATCGTCGTGCTGCCCTTCGCCAACCTCTCGAACGATCCGGGCCAGGATTATTTCGCCGATGGGATCACCGAAAATCTCACCACGGAACTGTCTCGCATCCGCAACAGCTTCGTGATCGCGCGCGAAACCGCCTTCACCTTCAAGGGCAACGGCGCCGACGCCAAGGAGGTCGGCAAGCAGCTTGGGGTTCGCTATGTGCTCGAAGGCTCGGTGGAGCGCAATCAGAACCGGGTGCGCGTCAACGCCCAGTTGATCGACGCGGAATCGGGCGCGCATCTCTGGGCCGAACGGTTCGAGGAAGACATCGCCGACCTCTTCAGCTTGGAGGATCAGGTGGTGGCGCGGTTGGCCAACACCTTGAGCATCGAACTCGTCAAGGCGGAGGCGGCAAAGAGCGCCCGTTCCAAAAGTCCCGACGCGATCGATCTTGTGATGCGCGGTCAGGCCCTGGTGTTCAAATTCATTCAGCAGTCCACCAAAGAAGAAGAACTCGACCATGCGGCGCAGGCCTTGTTCGAGCAGGCGCTCGCGATCGATCCGAATAACGTCGACGCTCTAGTGGGCGCGGCCTATACCTATCACTTGGACCGTCTTTACGATTGGAAGCCCGCCGACACCGACTACGAGGCCAAAGTGCTCGCTCAACTCGACCGCGCCATCGCGCTCGATCCCGAAAATTTTCGGGCGTATGCCATAAAGAGCTCTTACCTCTCCAACTCAAGTCGCCCAAACGAAGCGCTCAGCGCCGCCGACTCCGGACTGGCGGTCAATCCGAATTCCGTAGCGCTTCACAGGCAGCGAGCTCTTGCTGAAAATGGTCTCGGCCGCTTCGACCAAGCGAAATCCGATGCGCAACAAGCGATGCGGCTCAGTCCACGTGATCCGACTATGGGCACTTCGCTGACGACTTTGGCCCTTTCGGAACTTGGGCTCGGGCAGTTCGACGCCGCCATTGACGCGAACCGTAAGGCGATCGAGGCCGGCTTTCGCAGTAACATACCCTACATAGGTCTGGCCGCCGCTTATGCGTTGGAAGGCAAGATGGACGAGGCGAAGTCCGCCTTGGCGGAGGCGCGACGGCTCAGTCCGAAACTCACCGTCAAATGGGCGATTGCGCGAAATCCGAACGTTCCATCCTTGTTCGAAGGCCTGCGCAAGGCGGGGCTTCCGGAAGAGTGAGCGGGGCGTGTTTGTAAGCGGGTTGGCGACTTTCCTTCTGGCGTCGGCGGCAAAAAGGGCGATCGGCCGCTATCCCCCCAAAGCGGCCCGATGTTACTTCGGCTCCCCCGACTAATCCGCACGTGGCGGGGGCTGCCAATATCGGTGATATTGTCCAGTGGTGCTCCATATTCGCTTGCGTCGCCATCCCATATCCAGAAGCACGGGACTGATGAGGTTACCTTGCGTCTTGAGTGCCGCCTCGAACTCGGACATCGAAAAAGGGCGGTTGCGGGTAAACTCCGGCAAACTGCGATACCAGTCCATGAAGCGCTGGCGTAGGCTCGCTGGTCGCGTAGGCGGTGACTGGGTCGCGGCAGTCAGTCTTTTCAGCTCCTGAATGTAAGCAGACATGGCCGGATTCCTTGGACTGGTCGGTGGTGGTTAGGAATTTGATGGGCAAGGAGGCTACCGAAAACCGTTTCGGTTCCGATTCGGTTTGATCCATTTACCGACAAACCGACTCCCCCTATGGGGGTCGGTTTCGGTTGGATTTTCGGTGAGTGTCATTTGAGCCTCATCCCCCCATCACCCAAACGGATGTGGCCATTCTGGAGGAGTCGATCGATCGTTTCTTTCGCAACGGCAGTTCGGCGTGCCTGAGGACAGGTCAAAACGGCCGCCACTTCTTTGATCGCGTCACTATGGGTGATCCCATTGGGGTCCGCGGCGATCAGCGGCCCCAGCTTCGCCATTGCTGCAACTTGGTTCTTTCCGGAGAGCCGCTTGGCCTTGGCGACGGGGACGTTCACCGTGCGGCGCACCGCGCAGCTCGTGATATCGAACCCATCTTGGTCCCTGTCGACGACATAGCGGACCAATTCAAAGTCGTAGGATATTCCCCCCTCATCGTCCTTGGATTTGGCGACTTTCCACAAGCGTCCGGCTGACGAGGTAGTGACCTCGATCACCGCGTCCATGGCGGCAAAAAGGGACGAGTGACCACGCATGCCTCGCCCTTTGTCCTTGCCGGCGTGGTGAACGAGCACGACGAGCCCCCGCACACAGTCAGCCAGGATGCTGGCGTTCGTCAGAATACCGCTCATATCCTTTGACGAATTTTCGTCCGCGCCAGGGGCAGACTGGTTCAACGTGTCCACCACTACGACCGCCCCGGCACCCAATGCTGCGAAAATCTCAGCGCCCAGTTTATCGACGCCCTCCGCTTCGAGAAGCGAGAAATCGCCCAGCAAAAATCTGACGTCCGGCGCCACGCTCTGCTTATTATGGGCCTCCCACGCCCTGATCCGCTTGCTGACACCGCCGCGACCCTCCAGGGCGATGTAAGCCACCGGGCCCTGTTTGACGGCCATGCCGAACCAATCCGGGCGCCCAGCGGCGATTGAGAAGACCAGGTCCATCCCGACGAACGATTTGCCGGCGCCGGACTCGCCATAGATCGCGGCGACGCCTTGCGCGGGAAGCAACCCCCTCACGCAATACGGGAGGTTGGGCAGCGCCTTGACTTCCTCCGCCGTGAGCAGCCGGTGACCCTTGGATGCGCTGTTGTCGACATGCAGTCGCGGCGAGCTGGATGCCACCGGCCTCGTCCACCCATTTCTTACCGCATGGTGGTGAAGCGTCCCGAGGGTTATGCCGCGATTAGGATTAAAACCTCGGACGAGATTATCGAAGCCGGACTCGTCATAGCGATCGGCAGCCTCCATGCTCCATGATCTGGCAAGTGCCTCCGCGCAGCTCCAGTCCGTTGACAGAATGGACCAGACGATGTTGCGCCACGTCTCGTAATCGGTGTCGGAGGACACGAACGAAAGCTGCTGCTTCACCAGTTCGACGTTTTGTTCCGTCTCAGCTAGCTGAGACGGTGCCAGGTTCGACCCAAGCCTAGATTTTAGCTCCTGATGTTTCGGGCCAAACCATTGCCGATGCAATTCGACGAGGCCGCCTGTGGCATCTCTGATTGTTCCGCGACCCTCGACCCCCGTCACGGTCATGAAACGGCCGCTGCAATACATCTCATGGCCGCTACCGTCATTTCCGCCCTTCAGCAGCTCCGTGCTCAGGGCAAACATTCTGATGCCGTTGCCGCTGGGAGAAACCTCCACGTAGGGTTTGCCGAGGCGCAGCCACATCTCCTCGAGCGATTCGTTTGCCTTCGCGCAATTATCGAAATCCAACGCTACGAGATAGTGCTCCGAGCCTTCGTCCAGGATCGCATGCTCGTGACTCAAAACAATCCCGATGCCGTCTCCCTTGCCGAGATCGTGCGCGGTGAGTGCTGCCTCATAAGTCAACCAGTTCTCCGGAGCTTGCCCGTCGATGTTCCGGCCGGTCGCGGGATCGCATGGTATTTTGTCAAATTTGCCATTTGGCTTTATCGGACCAGCACGCCAAATCACCCAGCGTTCGACGCCCTTCAGTTGCGCGGGAATCTTATCTCGCTCAATTTTCGCTTTAGGCGGCACAGAGTTGTTGTTCGCCGAGGACATTACTATGCGTCCTTTGCTTGCATGATGGCTTCTGCAATAGGGAGCGCAAACTTAATGATGAGGTCCTGACCAGCCGCTTGTTTTTTGGGGTCCACGTCCACTTCAGAAGCCGCGTTTCTGCGGAACCCTGAATCCCTGATAGCCGAGCAACCAGACTTGGGATCATTTGGAGGGGAACTGTCCTCACGGAGCACCCAATTGGAGTTCGCCTTCAGCTCCGGCAGGATGCCGTCGAAATCTGGTCCAATCCACATTTCACTCTCCTCCCCGCAGAGAGGCGCGAATATTGCCTACAACGAAGCGCGTGGAGCGTGCGCCGACCCGGACTGGCGGAGCCAGCCGACCCTGCGCGACATCACGCCAAGTGCTTGCTGGACTGCGCCCACGAACGGCGGAAACCACCCAAACGTCGATCAGGGCGTCATCAGGAAGAGAATGAAATCGTTCGAGATCGCGCTGACGGCGGCGCGCAACTCTTTCGCTAGGATCATTATGCTGAGGTTCTCGGACCGATCGTATCGCAACCACGGCTTCTCTCCTTAACAAAGCTCCATTTCGATCATTGCCGTTCGGGCGCTTTCGTTAAGAAAATTGAGTGCGCCTAAGCCGACATTGCCATCCGATATGACTTCGGCTCGGGTCGGCGCAAGTCGTCTCAATTAGCTAAAATGAGCGAATCTCCTATAAATGTCGTGCCACATGATATTTTAGCGAAATCAAATAGTTATCGCGTTAACCATGTCGAAGGATTTCCGCCTTGACCATCGGTAGCGGCTATTTTGCGCGGCCTCTCAGGGGCACTACTTTTGACGATGCGTCGCCGCCTCCATTATGCTGCGCCCACGCCTCCATCATGACGCGCCGCTGCTCCAGCAGGTCTGTTCGATGATACGCGGCTTCCGCTTGGTTGCTGATCGTGTGGGATAATGCCCTCTCGGCGAGATCGCGCGCGTAGCCATTTTCGGATGCCCAGTCGCGGAATGATGAGCGGAACCCATGCGCGGTGGCGACACGTCCCTTGTCGCTGCTTTGTGCCTTCTGATCGCGTAGGAACTTCGTCAGCGCCATATCGCTGAGCACACCGCCGCGAGGTGCGGGGAACACCAGGTCAGCATCAGGATGAAGCGCACGCTGCGCCGCGAGGATTTCGACAGCGCGCTCGGAGAGCGGGACGCGATGGATGATCTTGGCCTTCATCCGATTGGCCGGGACGGTCCACACCTTTGCCTCCAGATCGACCTCGTCCCACGTCATGGCGCGCGCCTCACCAGACCGTGCAGCGGTCAGGATGACGAACTCCAGCAGGGCCCTGGTCACATTGGCAGCGCCGGCGTGCAGCACCCCCTTCACCAACGCGGGAATATCGCGCCAAGGCATGGATGGCTGGTGCGTCGTCCGCTCGCGCTTACCTGGCTGCTGCGGCAGCAGATGGTCGACAACGTCAACTGCATTCGCTTTGACCAGCTGCTGAGCCCAGCACCACTTTATGACCATGTGGCAGCGCTGCTTGACTCTCGAGGCGGTCTCGGGCTTCTCCAACCAGATCGGGCGCAACACCTCGGCGAAATCCGCCGGGCCCAGGTCACCCACCTTCCGATTGCCGATCCTAGGGAACGCGTAATCGCGCAGGGTATTGATCCATTGGTCCGCATGCTTGGAGTTCTTCCAGCCGGGCTTCTGGGCCTCGTGGACCTGCCGCGCCGCCTGCTCGAACGTGATGGCCTTTGCAATGCCCGCGCGGGCTGCTCTGTCGGCCTCGCGCTCTTCGATGGGGTCCTTGCCGCTGGCGATCGATTGGCGAGCCGCCGAGCCCTCGGCGCGGGCGGCAGCAATACCAACCTCTGGGTAAGCTCCAAGGCCCATGTCGCGCCGTTTGCCGGTCACTGGCGACACGAACCGAAGTATCCATTTGCCCTGCCCCTTGGCCGACCCGGATTCCAGCCTGAGCCCCGTGATCTTGCCGTCTGCCACGGGCTTGTCGCCGGGGGCTATCCTTTTTGCACCTAGGTCGGTGATCTGGTTCATAGTCAGCCCCACATCTGGCCCCACAAAAATGGCGCGATATAATGATGCGGCATGAGACGACTTGTGTCAAAGGCTTACTACAGCAATGTTTTTATAGATGTTTTTCATGGTTATGAGACGATCTGAAACCGTATGAAACAATATCAAGGCGGACTCCGTCTCCGCCAGTTCAGCGCGGAATTGCCGACGCTTCGCGCCAATCGCCGCGCCTCGCCCAGCCCCACATCAAACACCTCTACGCCTTTGAATACCGGTTAACTTTTGTCTGTTTAATCAGTTTCCCCATGCAAATGCTGCAACAAAAGCCAATGGGGAAGCGAATCCTCTCGCAAAGGGATCGAGGCTTTGCGGTCAGCCTCATGGAGCATCTCGTCGTTCCGACCTTCGTGATCGACGCCGATTCGCATGTGCTGATCTGGAACAAAGCCTGCGAGCGGCTGACGGGCGTTTCGGCGGGCGAAGTCGTCGGCACCAGCGATCACTGGCGCGCCTTCTATGGCGCGCGGCGTCCCTGTCTGGCCGATCTGGTGCTCGCCCGCCGTTTCGATGAAATCAGCTCGCTTTATGCGAGCGGCGGCAATTTCGGGTTCAGCGACTTTGGCGTTTCGGCCGAAAACTGGTGCGTCATGCCCAAGGCCGGCCGGCGCCTCTATCTGGCGATCGACGCCGGCCCGATCTACGACGAGGCCGGCGCCCTGATCGCGGTCGTGGAAACGCTTCGCGACATCACGGTCCAAAAACAGGCGCAAACGGATCTGGAGGCCCTGGCGACTTGCGACGGCCTCACCGGACTGGCGAACCGGCGAAGCTTCGACGAGAGATTGGTGGCGGAGGCGCGACGCGGCGCGCGCAGTCAGCTTTCCCTGTCCCTGCTGATGATCGATATCGACTGTTTCAAGCCCTACAACGACACCTACGGCCATCAGAAAGGCGACGAATGCCTCAGATCCGTGGCCAAGACCATCGCCGCGACGCTCTGCCGCGCGGGTGATTTCGCTGCTCGCTACGGCGGCGAGGAATTTGCGGTCATCCTGCCCGATACGTCGCTTTCAGGCGCCGCGTCGATTGCCGAGCGACTACGCAAGGCCGTCGATGATCTCGCCCTCGCGCACAGCGCCTCCATCGCCTCGGCGCATGTCACCCTCAGCATAGGCGGCGTGGTCGCGAATGCCCCGGAGCCGTCTCCCGAACGACTTGTCGCCTCGGCCGACGCGGCTCTGTATCGCGCAAAGCGCGATGGCCGAAACCGAACCTGCGTGGTTCCTTTCGAAGCTTGCGCTAGTTGAACTTGCGGCCGGCCCGCTAGCTCTGGCGGGCGCCGGCGTCGAGAATCCAGGTCCGGTCGCAGAAGGCGACATAGAGGCGTTCCTGCCCCAGGGCGGCGCCGAGTTCGACCGCCAGTTCGTTCAGCATCGCCTCGATATCCCGATCGGGCAAATGCCCGAGATAGGCGTGTACCGCCTCGCCGGTGAAGACGGCGACCGGTTCGCGGTCGGAGCCGGCCGAGCCGTCCGGACGCGGCCATGCATAGGTCACCTCCGCTCTTGTAAACATGCCCGACAAAGCGGGAAGATTCGCGCCGACCCGGCGGCCCATCCAGGCTCGCGCGGTGCGCACCGCTTCGGAGACGTCATAGACCCTGCCCTCCGAATCCCAGCCTTCGCGCAGGCCGACCGTGATGCGGAAATCGCGGCGCGGGCCTTGCGAACCCTCGACAACGCAGTAGTCCTGGCGCCTCGGCGCGGCCGGGCCTCGCGCAATTTCTTCGCTCACTTCGGCTCCTTTGGCGGCGCCCGCGGCAATGGACGAACGCCGTCGCCATGACCTTTTCGTCAGCCGGCGGTGACGGTGGTTCGCAGTTTCAGGGGATGATCGATCATACGCAGATTCTCAAAACTGCTGCCCGTCCCGCGAATCGTCACATTTCCGTAGCTGAACAATCGGCCGATCAGCGTCTGATCGACGTCGACGCTCTCGACCTTCTGCATGTTCATCTCGACGGTGTGGCGGCGTATGAGGCCGCGCTTGAGGATGATGCGCCGATCGGTGACGGCGATTTCGGTGGTCCAGCGGCGAAACCAGGCGGGAACGAACATGGCGACGGCGGCCAAGGCGAAGACGATGGCGACGAACCAGCTCAGATTCACGGTCTGCTGGTAATCGGCGCCGATCGCCAGCGCGGCCAGCGCGACAATGGCGAGCAGGATCGAGGGGATGTAGATCGTCCAGCTCACATTCGTGCGGTAGCGAACGGTTTCGCCAGGCTCGAGAATACTGTCGACATAGCTCATGGCGGGCGCTTTCATGGAGGTTCGAGGGCTGACAATCGCGGAGCGGCGTTCGATGCGGTCTGGACATTTCCTTCAGGATGAAGCGAGGCGGGCTGAATGGATCCGATCATCCATAGTCTTCTTGCGAATCAAACCGCCGAAATTGCAACCCGCCGCGTGGCATCTGGCCGCCTCCGGCGGATGGAATTTCCCTGTCTTGCGACTAATAACGCGAAATAGGGTCGAAAGATTCCGTGGCGGCATTTTGAGCGAGCCGCAAGTCATTGCCCGAGAGAGCCGGCCGAAGCAGAATGATCGCGGGACGGCTCGCCGTCACGGGCGCCGGGCGAACCATCTAATGTTCGCGTGAATTGGAAATGAGTTTCGTATGTCCATCGCTGAGGATCGGCACAAGCTGCAAACAGCATATTCCCTCCACCAGAAGGGCAGCCTCAACGAAGCCGCCAAATTATATCGCGAGCTCGTAAAGAGTAATCCGAATAACTTCCACGCGCTCCAATTTCTTGGGCTTGTCGAAGCGGGCGCCGGAAATATCGAACAGGCCAAGCGGCTGATGGCGCGCTCGTTATCGATCCAGCCGCCAAACGTTCAGTTCGTGGAAAACTACGCGACATTATTATATCGGATTGGAGACTATATTTCTGCTTTTCAGATCTGCGAGAGGGGCCTTCGACTCACAAATACCAGCGTGTCTTTGCTCTATATTTACGCAAATTCGATGTTAAAACTCGATAAATTGCAGGATTCGCTCGTACAATTTGACAAACTTCTGTCGCTGCAGCCAAAGCATGTCGCGGCTCTCAACGAGCGCGGCTCCGTTCTGGCGCAGACGGGTCAATATGATGCGGCGCTCGCCAGTTTTACCAAGGCGCTGAATATTGACCCAAGATTCGCCGAAATTCATCTTAACATGGGCAATTTATACAGCGTCATCAAACGCTATAATGAAGCGTTCGGCGCTTATGACAAAGCGCTGGCGCTCAAGCCCGACCTTGCGAACGCCTGGCTCGGCCGCGGCAATCTCTTTCGAGAGCTGAAGCGCTACGACGAATCTTTTGCCGCTTTTGAGAGGGCGCTGACGCTTGATCGGACCCTTGCCAACGCCTGGCTTGGCCGCGGCAATGTTTTTCGCGACCTCGAGCGCGCCGAGGAGGCGCTGGCGAGCTATGACAAGGCCATTTCCCTCGCGCCTCAATTTGCCGAAGCGTGGCTCGGCCGCGGCAATGTTTTTCGCGACCTCGATCGCCTTGAAGAGGCGCTGGCGAGCTATGAGAAGGCGCTGGCGCTCAAGCCCCACTTTGCGGAGGCTCACGACCGCAAGGGATGGACGTTGCTCGAACTGGGCCGCGTCCAAGAGGCGAGCCACGCGATCGAGAAAGCAATAGCCTCAGCCCCCAAGCGCGCGCGTTTTTACCACAATCTGGCCGAATCCACGCGATTCGCGCCCGGCGATCCTCATATCCAGGCCATGGAGGAATTGGCGCGAGACATGCCGTCGCTTCGCGAGGACGAGCAAATCGACCTGCATTTCGCCCTCGCGAAGGCGTTTGCCGACATCGGAGATCCCGCACGGTCGTTCGCGCGCCTGCTCGAAGGCAATGCGCTGAAGCGCAAACAAATCGTCTATGACGAGGCAGCGACTTTAGACGTCCTGGAGCGCACGCGGGCTGCGTTCACGGACGAACTTATGCGCAGCCGTCAAGGTCAGGGCGAGCCGTCCGCCGTCCCGGTGTTCATTGTCGGCATGCCGCGGTCGGGGACGACGCTGGTCGAACAAATCCTGGCCAGCCATCCCAAGGTTTTCGGCGCCGGCGAGATTGACGATTTTGGTAAGGCTATAGAGGCGCTCGGCGGGGCAGCCGGGCATTCACCGGAGGCGGCTTCGCTTTTATCGGGCGAGCAATTGCGGCAACTCGGCGCGAGCTATGTCGAGCGCATCCGGGCCGGGGCGCCGGCGGCCGAGCGGATCGCCAACAAGACGCCGGACAACTTCCGTTTTGCCGGCCTCATCCATCTCGCGTTGCCCAATGCGCGCATCCTCTATACGCGCCGCGACCCCGTCGACACTTGCCTGTCCTGCTTTGCGACGCTGTTTGCCGAGACCCTCGCGCCATACGCCTATGACCTTGAAGAACTCGGCCGCTTTTACCGCGCCTACGAGGCGCTGATGGCCCATTGGCGCGGCGCGCTGCCGCAAGGCGCGATGCTCGAGGTGCAATACGAGGCGGTCGTCGGCGATCTCGAAGGGCAGGCGCGCCGCATCCTTGCCTATTGTGGGCTTGAATGGGACGCGCGTTGCCTCGACTTCCATCGCACCGAGCGGTTGGTGCGCACGGCGAGCCTCGCCCAGGTCCGCCAGCCCATCTACAAGAGTTCGGTCGGGCGCTGGCGCGTCTATGAGCGCTTCCTCGGGCCGCTGCTCGCCGAACTGACGCCCTCCATCGGCTCCGTCACGCCGGATCGCCCCTAATTCAGCAAGCCGGCGGCCGTTTGCGCCAAGGCGCGGAAAACAGGAGGAATTTGTGGATCAGGCCATATTGGAGCGGCTCGCGATCCGCGAGTTGATCGAGAACTGGGCTGTTTGGCGCGACGCGGGCGACTGGGAGCGATTTCGAACCGTTTGGACCGACGACGGCCGCATGGAGGCGACCTGGTTCCAGGGCGGCGCGGAATCGTTCATCCGCGTCAGCCGCGAGGGCTGGGACAAGGGCGTCAGCATCCTGCATTTCCTGGGCGGCAGCGCGATCGACGTGGCTGGCGATCGCGCCATCGCCCAGACGAAGATGACGATCTCGCAACGCTCCGAGATTGATGGCGTGCTGTGCGACGTGGCGTGCACCGGGCGCTTCTATGATTTTTTGAAGAAGCAGGCCGGGAAATGGGCCCTGGCCCTGCGCCAGCCGATCTACGAGAAGGACCGGCTCGACCCGGTCAGCCCGGGCGCAGCGCCGCGCCTCGACGCCGACCTTTTGGAGCGGTTTCCCGAGGGTTACCGCCATCTTGCCTACCTCCAGACCAAAATCGGCTATGCGGTGAAACGCGATATGCCCGGGCTGAGGGGACCGCGAACCGAGGCCCTTTATGCTCGCGGGCGCGGTTGGCTGGCGGGCGAACCTCTGTGAGGTCGCCGCCGCCGCTTCAGCCCCTCGCTCGAAACCCTTGATTCGTTGATCAAATATTCTTGCCAATTCGCCATCGCCGCCGCCGCGCGCGCCGTGCGAAAAAAAGCCGGCCCTGGGGACAACCAAAGCGCCGGCGCCGGGCGCTTCCGGCCCAAGGAATTTGAACGATAAAGACGTGTTGAATCAATATCTTGCCCGGAGGATTGATTATCGCTGAGAACCCAGGCCGCGCGATTGATCCGCGCCGCTTTCGTGACCTTTATGCAACATGGTGTCGAGAAAAGCGATTTCAGGCAGGTTTCTGGCATTTGTTAGTTTGTCGAATGGTCTGGCGAAAGAGGCAGTTCAATAAAATGTCGTATTATCAATGGCTTAAAAGATTTCTTCGAAGCGAATTTTCCAATTTTTCTACGCTTTGGACAACGTCTTGGACAACGAAAGCAAAATTTCGCGCGTAGGCAAACGTTTGAAAAAGCATCGTAGAGCCGAAACAAGCTACATAAAAAAAACCCCGGAGCTTGCGCTCCGGGGCTGATAAGTCTGTAAAAAATCAACCGCGATCAGAAGTTGCGGGTGACTTCGAAACGGCCGGCAAAGCCGGACGAGTTGGCCGGGAAGGCCGACAC
>Ga0182024_10004549_pt1 | contig 31813 bp, 25 predicted proteins | sample P32metaG_FD_120480 | JGI IMG/M metagenome (GOLD analysis project Ga0182024, IMG submission 120480) | Permafrost microbial communities from Stordalen Mire, Sweden - P3-2 metaG (Illumina Assembly) | ecosystem: Environmental > Terrestrial > Soil > Wetlands > Permafrost | place: Sweden: Stordalen...
CACTACCGAATTTTCAGTGAATTATGCGAGACGGCAAATCCCGGACCCTTGTCCTCCGGCTCGAAGTGTCCCATTGAAGCTGCCGTGGCATCACCACCATGCAGAAAGCGAGACGAAAAAACAAATCAATCCTTCGTTATCCAGCCATTTAGACGTCGTCTGCTTCCGTGACTCCCGCTAGTCTGGAGTTTACTGGTGCCGAATCCATGGAAGAATTAACGCTGACCACCACCGGCTCGGACCTGAATGGCCTCGAGACGATTGTGGTTGAAAACCGCTACCTGCGCATTATCGTGCTGCCCGAGGCCGGCGCAAAAATCTGGCAGATCACCTATAAACCACTGGCCGTAGAGATTCTGTGGAACAATCCCCTGGTCCCTGCCGCGCGGCACGCGATCCACGCGCCCTACGACGACGTCTGGAGCGGAGGCTGGGATGAACTGTTTCCCAACGACGAGCCCGGACCGGTCGATGGTCACATTCTCCCGGATCATGGCGAGCTTTGGACAGGCAACTGGCATGCGGAGCCGTTCGAACGAGCGGGCGCTGCCGGCGTCCATCTGCGCCTCAACACCCCCATCAGCAACTTCCTCGTGGAGCGTACCCTGCTGTTGCGTCGTGATCGCGCGGCCTTCGAGATCCAATACCGCTTCACCAACCAGGGGAGCCAGACCTTCCCGTTCCTCTGGAAACTGCACCCCGCCTTCGCCGTCTCTTCCAGCCATCGCATCGACTTCCCACCGATGACCGTCGTGCGCGAAGCCGAGTTTCCCGGCACCCTGGGCGATGCGCCACTCATCTTCCCCTGGCCCCACGCGCCGCTCGGAGACACCATGCTGGACTTGCGCCAGGTTCCCGGCGTCAGTTCCCGCGCTGTTCATTTCTTTTACGGGACCGGCCTGGCATCGGGCTGGTGCGGAATCACCAACAGCGCCAACCGCCTGGGCTGCGCCTTGCGCTTTGACCCCCATGTCCTTTCCAGTTGCTGGCTTTTTGCCACCTACGGCGGCTGGCGCGACCTGAACGTGGCTGTCCTCGAGCCGGCCACAGGCTATCCGTTCCAGATGCGAGCGATGATCGCCGGAGGGCGGGCGCTGCGGCTGGCCCCCGGAGAAAGCCTCGAAACATCGGTCTTGTTCTCCGCCCAGGAAGGACTGACCTCCATCGGCGGCGTCGACGAGAATGGCCTGATTTTGCCCGGCGACGAAGACTAGCCACAGTCGCGAAACGGCTCTATGCGCTCGCCTTAACGGGAGCCGGCTCGAGGGACAACAAAATCGCCGCCGCAATCGCCACTACCGCACCGGCGGTCTGCATCCAGGTCAGGCGTTCGTGCAGAAACACCACCGCAAGCACGACGGTCAGCAGCGGGAAAAGCGAAATGAGCGAAATCACAATCGAAGCTTTCCCACCGGATTCGAGCGCCCGGAAGCTGGTCCAGGCTCCCAGCCCGTTCAAAGCACCCCCAGCCACAGAACACACGACCACCAGCGTTCCCAGCCCCCAGTGTGGCCGAGCCACCACCACCACTGCGGCCGACAGCGCCACCATGGCCCAGCAGAACCACAGAAATGAACGCTCACTCGAGATGCGATTGGTGGAGAGTTTCTGCGTTACGCCCGAAATGCCCCACACGACCAGCGCAAAAATCGCATATCCAAGCCAGACCATTGACCTCATCGGCCTCATCCCTCCCGATCATGCGTTCAACAAGTAAATGGCGACAAACGCCAGCGCCAGGCCTAGCCATTGCACGCGCCCCAGCCGCTCCTTCAAAAACACCAGCGCCAGCAGCACCGTGACCATGGGAAACAGGGCCGTGACCGGTGTAACCACTGAGGCCTTGCCGCCCATGACCATGGCCTGAAAGTACGCCATGTTTCCCACTCCGCCTAATATGCCGGTGAGAAATGCCCAGAATACGCCGCGGCCGCGACGTTTTCGCTTCTCTACCGATTCCTCGCTACCGCCGCTCCTGCTCACCTTCCACGAGACAAAAACCAGTAGCGGCGCAATGCCCACGGTGAAGAGCAGCTGATTCATATAAGCGTCCACGCCGCCCGAGGCGATTTTTGAAACCAGCCCCCACGTACCCCACATGACGATAGTGACCAAGGACCAGAACAGCCACAACGGCAGGCGACCGGATTGGCTCTTCTCACTCATGCATCGCTCCCGAAGTTTGGGCCTCGTCGTTGGGCCCGATCCCTGCGCCGAGCATACCCGCCCCGCAGCTCTCGGAGCAATGGCCGGGTTCGGCTCTCGCTCCTGTTTTGCGGTTCATTCTTTCGCTCTGGCCGCTCTCGCCTTCACTGGCACACCAGTCGCGTTCTATCATTTCCCAGTCGAGCGGAAGAATCGCCCATGAAGATCACAGCAGTAGAAGCCATTCACTTGCGCGCCGAAGACCCGCTGATCGAGCTCTTCGATGGCTCTTATGACGATTGCGTTTTGGTCGTCCACACTGACGCCGGCCTTACCGGCATTGGGGAAACAGAATCCATGGCGCCTGCCATTCAGGCCATCGTGCGTGGACCCTCGGCCCACAACCACGCCCGGGCCCTCTCCGCAGTGCTCGTCGGCGCAGACCCTGCCGATCCCGTCGCACTGTGGCATCGGATGTTCGAGACGACTGATTATCTTGGACGCCGCGGCCTGACCATGCACGCCATCGGAGGGCTCGATCTGGCCCTTTGGGACTTGAGAGGCAAAATCGAAGGCAAACCAATCCATGAATTCTTAGGAGGAGCCAGGCGCGACCGCCTGCCCGCCTACGGCACCATCTACCCCATGGCGCAGACAGAGGATGAAGTCCGAGATCAGGTTGCCGCCGGCCAGGCTCGCAACCTGCGCAACTTCAAGTTTGCCGCCGACCCCTGGTGGCTTAACGATATCGCACACACGGGCCGCCTGCTCTCCGCAGCCCGCCGGCAGGCCGGCAACCAGGCCCATCTCATCGTTGACGCAGCGCTTTCATACCAGACTGCCGCAGAAGGCCTGCGTCTCTACCCCGTCTATCGCGATGTCGGCATCTGGTTCCTTGAAGCTCCGCTGCCACTTGACGACGTGGAAGGCCACCTGGAAATGAGCCGCCACGGACTCCCCCTCGGCGTGGGCGACCTTGGCCTCACCCACGTCCGCGAGTTCATTGAAATGATGGATCACGGCGGCGCCAGCATCTGCCAGCCGGACATTTCGCAGGTCGGCGGTTTCACCGGCATCCTGCAGGTGGCCTCGGCAGCCTATTCCCGAAACAAGCGCGTCATCACCCACGGCTACAAGACCAACATCGAGATCGCCGCGAATCTTCACTTCCTGGCCGCCCAGCCCAACGTCGAGCCGCTCGAGTTTTCTCTCAGCCACTCGCCCCTGCGCTGGCACACGACGAACGAGCACTTCCCAGTGGAGGAAGATGGCTGCGTCAGCATCCCGCAGGCGCCCGGCCTGGGTGTCACCCTCAACCCTGAAACCATCGAGCGCTACCGGTTCACTCAGTAGCGCCGTCGGATATCGGGAGGGAGCATGGCCCGGACGCCCTGGTTTTATCGGCCCCATTCCAAGGCGTTTAGGCCCGGACCTTTGCCCAGCAGCCGGCTCATTGCGAAGCTGAAACCGCATCGGAACTGATCCGGATCACGGCATTGCCTGTATGCCTCGCATACTTCGGAGGCGTGACGGAATGACTCACCGTGACGTATGCATCATCGGCGGCCACAATACCCGAATCGAAGCGAACACCCGAGAAACTAATGCGGCCTCTGCCTGACACACGAATCTGGCTGGTTGCCAGGTCAGGGCGCTGCGCTGCAAGCCGGAGCGCGCCGACGGTCGAGTTCTCAACCGTCATGCTCGCATCTCCTGAGACCGCAAGCCAATCCGCATACACTGTTGAATTGCGAACGGCGACACTCGCGTGATCGCCGGCGATCAATTCGTCGATTTGCGAATCCTCGACTGTCAGCTTTGCATGCCCTGCCGCATAGATGTCCCAAGTGTCCACGTTCACGTCCTCCAGACTGATATGAAACTTGCAGTCGGAACTCTTCGAGTCGGGAAATCCTGCCGGCTCCGCGGCCGACCCCAATCGGCCGCGAGGCAGCCGGAAGGTTCCATCGCAATCGGGAAAGAACGCCAACTGCACTCGATCCATATGGGCAAGCGCCGCATCGGAATGCCCGTGCACATACAAAAGAAAGAACTGAATCCGGGAGTCCGTAACTTGCGCACGAGCGCCGGACCCGAGATCGAGAGTTTGTGTGAAGACGCGGTCCACGGGGATGTTTGCAAAATGCAAATGGTCGTCTTCGCCGCTGTGCGTTGAGAGGAAGACCAGGTCCAGCCCATGAGCCGTCACCTGGCTCCGATCCGAAATCTCAAGCTCGAAGATCTTGAGTTGATTGAGCCGCGCTTGAACATGCTTGAGATGAAATTCGGAATTCACGGTTGCAAAGCGATCCACATCCAGATCGCCCTGAAGCAGCCACATGGGATGGGCGCTGCCCACCGGCGTCATCGTCGAGCGGCGGACCAAAACGTGAGCAGGGCCATCGCATGTAAGCCCGCTGGTGCCATTGGGCGCGCCATCGGGATCGGAGACCATGAGATGCACGTCGTTCAGCTCCAGGGTCGAATTCGCAGCCACGCGAATGGGGCCGTGGAGATGGAGCGTCATTTCGCTCAGCGTGACTTTGCCCTGCACCAACAACTCGCCGTCGTGGCGAAACTCCCCCGGACCCGCAATGACTGCGCCATCCTGCAAAGCAGGCAGAGGCTTTTGGGCAACCACAATCGCCGGAATCGCCAAAAGTGCCAGAAGCGTGCGTTTCAAATCCATTACCCCGCCGGTTGCGATTGCGGCTGGTTGGTACCCGCCTCGTGCGAGCTGAATTGCTGCGGCTGGCTCGCGTATGCCCGGGGCGTGCAGTGCATGTACTTCTTGAACACGGAGGCAAAATAAGCCGGATTGCAGAACCCGCACTGATCCGCCACCTCGGCCACATGCAGCCTCGGATCCAGCAGGAGCCGCTTGCCCATCTCCAGGCGCTGCCGGATCAGGTACTCCTCCAGCGTATGCCCGGTGGTCCGGCTGTACACCCGTCCCAGGTGCCCGGCCGACAGTTTCAAATCCCGCGCCAGATCCTGGATCGTCACCTTCTCTGGGCCAAGCTCCCGCACCAGCCGGTGCGTCTCGCTGACAATCTTCTCTTCCCGCTGGCTGAACATCTGCACCAGTTGCAGGCGCAGTTTGTCCACGTAGCTGCGAAACGCTTCCGCCATGGCGAACGAACTCGGTGAACCCACAATAATTTGCACTGCCCGCTCTTTGGCCGCGTTCACCAGAGCCATGCTGATGCCAATTGTTCCAAGCTCCCGCGCCAAATGTTCGCAGGCCCAGGTCAGCAGCCCGCGCGCCTGTTGCAACTGCGCCACCGTAGCCGCCGCCGGAGCCGCGCCGGCGAGAAACTCCCGCACCGACGCGGTAATCGCCGCCGAATCGGCCTGGTGCAAAGCCTTCAACACCCGCCCCAGCGCCTGCGCCGGCTGCTTTTCCGGATCTGGGAGAGTCTCGAAACAATTCACCGTGGAATGGCCCGACTCCAGCGCCGAAGCTGCCTCGTGATACGCCCGCAGCAATTCGGTCGATTGCTGGTGCAGGCTGCTGATGCCCACCCTGGCCAGCGGAAACCCTTGTTCCCGCACAATCCGCAGCAGCGTCTGCGCCATCTCCTCCAGCAGCATCCGCTCGTTGCCCGCGGTTCGCGACCTCTGCGCTGTAAAAATGCACATCTCACCCGGCGTCACCGCGGTAGCCAGCGTGTTCGGCCAGCTTTGGCAGCGGTCCTCAATCAGGTGCGCCACGCGCGCCAGGGCCAGATTTCCCCCGATCGCCTTGGGCGCGCCAAACTCTGCCACTCGCCTTTGAGGAGATGGCTCCAAAGACTCTTCCATGGCGGTCTGTAGCCGCAGCACGAGAACCCGGTCGGGATACCGCTCCAACCCCACGTTCCGCGCCAGCGACCGCACCTGTTCAAAGCTTCCCGCCGGCCCATTCCCGACCTGACCAGACAGAAGCAACTCAGCCAACTCGCGCCGGTCCAGCGCCAGCTCCCGCTCCCGCATCCGCTGAAACTCGCTCATGATCTCCAGGCGCTTCCAAGCATTGCCCAGATAACGAGCGAATACCTCCATCATGCGCAGCATCTCCGCCAATTGAGCGGTGGTCACGACGGGCACGCGATAGTACGCGTCCTCAAGGCGCCCCATATCGATGTGCGGCTGATCCTGCAGCGCCCCCTTCACATACTCAAAGCCCTCAGCCGTCGGCGGCACAGCCAGCACCTGACCGCTGAAGAGGGTTCCCAGATAGCGCCCCTCGCAAACCACCGGCACCGCAATGTCGGTGAGCCCCACGTGGCAGGGATAAACCTGGCTCTTGCCGGTCGCGCGGCAGCGTTCTTTTGCCGGCTTGTCGCTGCGCGCGCAAGTGGTTTCCTCGTGTGCGCCAAACCCATGCACCAGGTCGCAGAAGTGTGTGCTCGGACTAGGGGAAGTCCGTCCCGGCGTGTCTGCTCCAGCCGGCTGCAACTGCACCAGAGCGTCTCCAGTATTGACCCGCGGTCCCTGGCTTGGATCGAAAAGCTCCAGATCGTCGGCCCACATCAGCTCCACGTTGCGGATGGGGCTCGAGTCATTGAGCAGCACAAGGAAATACTCAAAAAGCTCCAGATCCTTCTTGAACTCCTGTTTGAGGGTCTCGCTCAGGTCCGCCTTTTGCTTTTTCATTTCAAATGACCTCCGCCGCCAGGGGAATGGCGCTGTCATCATAAGCTTTGAAACTTAGACCTGAATATCAATAATCCGGCATAAATTATCATTTAATTGCTCAACCCGCAGACATTTCGATCGTCTGGTGAACAATCGTCCAATAAATCCTATCGATGATTTCCAGCAATCATGGATGAGCCCGGATCGTAAGGCCCCCATCCACAATCAGATGCGTGCCTGTCACCCACGCCGCCCTCGGGCTGGCGAAGTACGCCACCGCTGCGGCTACGTCGCCCGGCACGCCGCGTCTGCCCAGCGGATGCAAGGCCTGAGTCTTCGCCGCCAGCGCCTCCGGATCGGGCGCGGACCGCACCCATTCATCCCACATCGGCGTGTCAATGTATCCGGGGCAAACCGCATTCACGCGAATGTGCCGCGGCGCCAGCTCCAGCGCCAGGTTCCGCGTCTGCGCCATCAGTCCGGCCTTGGAGCAGGCATAGGGAATGGCATTCGCAAAGGCGTGGCTCGCGTGAATGGAGCTGATATTCACAATCGCACCTCCACCAGCCGGGAACAGCGGCGCCATCGCCTGGCTCAACAACAGCGGAGCCCGCAGGTTCACCGCAATCACCCGGTCGAACAGCGCGGCAGTCACCTCGGCGAAGGGCAAATCGTATTCGATGCCTGCGTTGTTTACCAGCACATCGACCTTGGTTGCAAGCGCTGCAACACGCTCCGTCAACCCTGCAATCGCCGCGGGTTCCTGGAGATCGGCCACCACAAAATCCACACTCGATTGGCCTGCCTTGCGCATCGCCTCGGCTGTTGCGGCAACCCCGACCGCATTGCAATCCACCAGCACCAGATGCGCTCCGCGATGATGCAGCTCCTCAGCGATGGCGCGACCAATTCCCTGCGCGGCCCCGGTGACAACCGCAACCAGCCCTGCAAACTCACCGCCTACCTCGGGCCGTCCTAGCCCCATTCGGCTGCCTCCTCACTTCCCCGGTGCGACCTCGTCGAGAAACACAAGCTCCGAACTTAAGGGCTCCTGCAAATGCAACGAAAGTCCAGCGCCCATCAACTCTGTGCCCGTGGCCTCGCGGTCCGGCTGGCTGCCATCTTCAAAATGCAGCCGGTAGCGCTTTCCGGCCTCCAATCCGGCAAGCACAAAACGATGCTCTGCCTCATCCGCAATCGACCCGCGAAAAGCAAAAACTACGCCTTTGCCGCGCGCAGGGTCCCAATACTCGATTCCATCCCAGTGCACGCCGTCCGGCCGAGCTGAAACGTGATACATCCGGGCATCGCGAATCAGCGGCCGCAGTTCCTTCTTGTAGAGCGCAAACGCCCGCCGCGCAGCTTCGTGCTGCTCGGCGTTCCAGGCAGTGGTGTCCATCATGATGGTCGTCCAGCCCATCATCCCGCTGCGCAGCATGTAGAGAAAGTTTTCCAGCTTCGGCGTTGGCCATTTCTCCACGTAGCTTTCCAGCATCGCCGCCGGAAGCACATGACTGGTGTCGTAGAAGGCGCGCCGATTCGACAGCGGATCGTACGTGTCCGTGATGGAGAAATAGTCCGCGTGGGCCGCCGAACCAAAATCGACCATCCGCCCGCCGTCGTTGCAAACTTCAAAGAGAAGGCCCGGATGCTCGCGCCGCGTCTTCTCATAAATGTCATAGTAGGCGCGGGCCGCGTGGTAGCTCACGTCGGTAGAATTCGATGCCAGCACAAAGTCCGAGCCCCAGTCGTGAGTCACATGCATTGTGCTGCGGTCAGGCGGAGCATGAGGATGATCTTCGCGGACGCAGCCCTGCGCCACCAGGTAGCCGTCGTGCTCCAGCATGTCCAGGTGATAGTCCTCCACAATGCGCTTCACTTCTTTGGCTGCATAGTCGTGCGCCGCGGGAACCCCAATGTCGATCGTCTGCCCCTTGAAATCCTCCGGCTTCCAATCCGGTTTCAGATCCGTCACCATCCAGTCGCGGACTACGGGATCGCGTACATTCAACGCTCCCGGCTCAGTGTCCAGCGCGGCCTGCGTCCAGTCCGTCCAGATGCCGAAGCGCAGCCCCTGCCGGTGCGCCTCATCCGCAATCGCCGCCAGGCCGTGAGGAAACTTGGCGTTGGGATACCAGTCGCCCACGCCGCGGAACCAGCCGGCATCGATGTGAAACATTTCCAGGCCAAGCTCTTTCGACTCCGCAATCATCTTCACCGCCAGCGTCTCGTCCACCCCCATGCCGCTGCCCCAACTGTTGTTCACCATCAGAGGATATTGCGGATCCTTCCAGGTCAGCGGATTGCCCAGCACAGCGCGCACCCAGGGACGCAGTTGATTCCCCGCTCCATCAGGCCCGTCGTCAAACGCCCCCAGAAAAACTGTCGGCGTTTCAAAGCTGCCGCCCGGTTCCAGCCGCGTCTTGAACGGCCCCGGATCTGGATCGAGCCCCAGCACACTCTTCACACTGCCGCCAGTGCGCTCGAGAATTATCCGCGTCCGCCCGCTGAACTCGATCCCCGCGTACCAGCCGCTCTCGCTGCCGCCCGCGCCATAGACAAACTCGGCCGGGATGATCTCCCGCTTCTCGCCCTTGACGGGATGCGCGTAGGTTGAGGATTTGCCCGTCCAGCTGTAACCTTCGCCTATAGTTTCCAGATGCGACCCCTCGGCAGATGGCGTATCCGCGCCCTTCTCCACGTAGAAGTTGCGCAGGCCGCGGCCGGCGGGAACACGCCAATCCAAGCGGAGCGAGTCCACCATGGGCAGCCACACTTCCTGCACGCTCAGATTCTCGATGGTGATGCGATGTTCGAGGGGTCCGAAATCCGCCCGCGCTTCCCACTGCCAGCGCAATCGCAGATGTGGCTTCGCGGACTCGTAGACGAACACGGCATTTCGAGCGTCGGATTTGCCGAGCGCCGGTTCGAGTTGCCAGGTAATTGGAACCGTGGTCCCGTTGATCTCCACGCTGGTGGGTAGCGGCTCTTCGGCTTCATTGCTCCACGGACGGCCAGTCGCGCCCGTGAGTTGAACCAGCCTTGGCGCAGTGCTCCCTGCCCGCAGTTCCGCGCGAACATCGCTGGTCTTCAGCTCGGCGGAATTATGCGTGTCGAGAGCATGCACGATGGAGCAAAGCGCAACGCAGCCGACCACGATGATCCAGCCCACGCCTCGCGCCTCCAATTTCCTCTGCATTCTTGCCATGGTCTCACGGCCGGTAACTTGCGGGTTCCATGCAGCCTGGCTGAAGAAGATGGTTACTTCGGCAGCCTACAACAACTCTCGGCCTTTACTAAATCTGCTGCATGTAATGGGTTATGGCGAAAAGAAGCCGGCGATTGGGAAGTTGAATCGCAATCGCCGCTCCGCCACTGCAGCACGCTCTAGAAGAAGAACCGGAGACCGGCCTGCATCACGCGCTGGCCTGTCTTGCCGTTGATGCCGCCGAACACATTCGAGTCCGGATCGTCGATAATGTTGCCAAAGACCGGATGGTTAAGAATGTTGAGCGCCTCAATGCGCGCCTCAAAGTAACGCGCCGTGCTGTCGCCCAGCATGAACTTCTTGAGGACGCTGGCGTCGGTATAGAAGCTGCCCGGATTGCGCAAGTTGGCGAACATGACTGGGGCGTTGCTGAATCTGTAGTCCGGCGTGCGCGTGAACGCATTCGCATTCAACACGCCTTCCGTGCTTGAGTTGGCAAAGTTCCCATTGATGACCAGGGCATCCTCGTAGCTGGCGCCGGAACGCTTGACGTTACCATTGGCAAGCGACCAGCGAACTACCGCGCCGGGCGCGTGGTTGCCGCCATCGACGGTGGGCAATAACACCGGAGTGCCCTTAGGATTCCATGTGGATATGCCAGCCAGGGCCCATCCGCCGGCAACAGCATCCAACACCGCGCCGCCCACTCCGTCAGGATGGTTCATCCACTCCCTGCCGCGACCGAAAGGCAGATCGTAGGAGTAGTTCACCTTCATGGTCTGCGGCATCTCATAGAGAGCCGCGCCATAACCCTCCATCAGGTTGTGAGGATTTTGGAGCGACCCTGCAAGAGCGCCATACTGGTGAATGTCAGTACTGGCGGTATTGCTCAATGTCTTGCGAATAGCGTAAGACGCCAACAACTCCAGCCCATGGTAGTTGCGCGACTGAATCTGGAAGTTTCCGAAGTTAGAGAATGATTTGCCCCAGGTGGCTTGTCCCGGCGAGGTCGAGTTGGTTCCCGCATATTGTGGCGACAACGCCAGCAACTGGCTGAGAGAGACAGTCGGCTGGCTGGCGAACGTCTGCGACTGCCCGTAGAACGGATTCGGCACCTGATCGTTCAAGTGCGCTCCCAACTGGTAGAAGCCGGTAGGGACATTGTTCAGGCTCCAGCCCCAAACGTCGGTCAACAGGTGTACGCCCTTGATCCCCTGGTACTCGGCGGTGATGGCCCAGTCCTTGCTCAACTGACGCTGCAGGCTCAGCCCCCACATATAGTTGGTCGGCGTGTCAAAGTGGCCGAGGGTGGTCCCTGCCTGGTCGAAATTACCTGCGGCGCCATAGCTGGCGTACCAATAATCCTTGTTGTTGGTGAGTGGCGGCACAAAACCCAGATGCGATCCGGAGGACTGCAGCGGGAAGGAGCCGAGGCCGTGATCGCTGCCGAACTCACTCACCCAATGCTGGCCGTCGAGCGTGGGAATCTGGTTGAAAGTGTTTGAGTTGTAGTAGAAGCTCATCCAGTCCGTCGACAAGCCGTTGAGCCCCTGGTCCACCGTTCCCGCGCTCAGGTGCAATACTGTCCTTTCGTTGATCGCCCAGCTGATGCCCAGGCGCGGACCCAGGTTCACAATGTTAGTTGTGTAGAGGTTCTTCTGCGGATACTCCGGCGTGCCTAACAGAGCTACGCGGCCCGTGGCTCCCTGTGATAGCCATGCGGGCATCGGCATACTTGAAAGTTCCGGTTCCGCTGCCAGAACCTGGCTCCACGCCCATCCGCTGTCGGCGGTAAGCACATTCTTCGCATTGAGGTCGTAGATCAGGCTTCCCGGCACATGGCGGCCCTGGCGCGCGCCGTCATGATCCCAGCGCAGGCCAATCTGCACCGTCAGCTTGGTATTCACCTTCCAGTCGTCCATGATGTAGGCCGCCTGGTTCCAGCCGAATGGAGTGATGTCCCAGTTGCCCCACTGGAAGAAATTCGAAGACCCCATCATCAGCTCAGCCAATGGGCTGCCGGTCAAGCCGTCGTTCTGATTCCAGTATTGGTTAGAACCGCCTCCCGCGTTCACCCAAGCCGCACCTGTGTGATCGCCGCCTTGTTCCGTGAATCGGGTAAAGTACTGCTCGTAGCCGATTTTGAGGGTATGGCGGCCAAACAGCCGCGACATTGAAATGGTTCCGTTGTCGGTTTGCGTAATGAATGAATCGAATTCGGAGCCGCCCACCGGCGTGTAACCGGTCCCATTTGGACCGTTCACGGTCATGGCCGGGGGAATCTCGGTGGTCGACTTCTCGGGGTTGGTTTCCAGCAGGGGGTCAAACGGCCACTTCGACGTATCGACGTTAGGATCGGGAGCTGAACCGAGGCCGGATACGCCGTTGCTGATCAGTTTGCTGGTGCCTATACCCAATCGGAGGTTGAACACGGTGCGCGGGGTTGGCGTCCAGTTATACAGAAAGCTGCCGGTCCAATCGTCGTCGGTGGTAACCGATTCAGCGCCGTGGAGCCATGGCGCCGGAATGTTATCGGTGAGCATTGACCGGCTGAGACTTGCCTGCAAATGCTGATTCTGGCGAATTGCCTCGTCTCCACGGAAGAATAGCTTGTCTGTCGGGCGGGTGACGTGGATCTCGTCGTAGCGGTTGTTTGTGTGGTCGCTAACCCCTGAAGGCATATGGTTGGGCTGAGGCCAAAGCGCAAGATAGTCGGCAAAGAGTGTACTTTGACCCGACAGCGAACAGGTGAGGCCGGCACCGCAACCGGTGCTTGAGCCGTAGCTGGCGGGAATCTTGCTGCCCGGGAACTGGGGGCGAACCCAGCAGGGCGCCGACCCGGTCGGGGTGCCCGCGCAGTCCGCGGCATTATTGTCGTATGTTCCATAGAACGGGTCGTAGATGTTTGCATACACCGGGTTGCCGTTATTGAAATTGATCACTGTCTGCGAGAAGTCTCCGCTGTGATTCAAGATCGACGGCACGGTCGTCTCCACCTCTTGCCCCTGGGAGAATCGTTCCCCTTCCCACGCAACATAAAAGAAAGTGTGATCGGTGCCGTTATAGAAGTGCGGAATGCGTACTGGACCGCCTGCGGCCACGCCATAGTTTCTCTGCTGGAAATCCTGCCGCGGATTGCCCAGCGAATTATCCGTCCAGTCATTGCTGTTCAGGTCCTGATTGCGCAGATAAAAGAAGGCGCGGCCGTGGTAGGCGTTGGTGCCGCTCTGCGTTTCCATCGAAATGATTCCGCCGGCGTAGCGTCCTTTGTCGGCCGTGAGAACGCCGCTCTCCACGCGGAACTCACCGATCGAGTCGGGGGTTGGGATGGACCTGTTGGTGGCGTTGAATTCGGCCTCCTGCACAGGATTGCCGTCCACGCTGATGTTGGTGCCGTTGACCTGTCCGCCGGAGACCGAATAGCTGTTACCGGTGTTGGCGATAAGATAAGCCGAATTGCCGAGTGTACCAATCTGATCTACCTGCGGCCCGGTACCCTGAATGGAAGGGCTTGTCGAAGTCAGATCGAGGGCATTGCGGTTTAACTGCGGCAGCTCGGTAATCATATTGTTGTCGAGCACGTCGGCGGTACTTGCTTCATCGGACGAGATGAGGGTTTGCCCGCCCGTGACAGTGACCGACTCCTCAACAGCGCCCGGTTTCAGCTCAAAGTTCTGCGCCAGATGATCTCCGGTGCCAAGTACCAGTCCGGAGCGCTTAACGGAGCCGAAGCCCTGCGCGGTCACGGTCACCGTGTACGGACCAGGGAGCAGCTCCGGCAAAACATAAATGCCCGAGCCGTTCGAAACAGCGGTGTAGGGCACGTTTGTTGCTCCGTTGACAGCCTTGATCTCCGCCCCGCCGATGACGGCCCTGGTTGGATCGGTAATCAGCCCGCTGATTTGCGCATTCGACGTCTGCGCCTGCAGCGCCGGACTCAGCCCCGACATCGCCAACATAACCGTCACGCAGAGAATTGACCCCAGCATCGGTCCGGCCTGCTGCGGGCATTCTCTCTTCTTTGAACTCATGGCCATTGATCGCCTCCACGACTGTCTCCGCGCGCCTTTCCATGCAGAAGCGGGCCAGTCTATCAGTCATTGATATTCCTTGCATGAAATGGCCGTCTATGCGGGTTGGCGATATTTCTTGTGTTTTAAGGGCTTCCTGCCGGAATCGTGTCTTATGGGATTGTGTCCAGCTCGGAGTTCCTGAGTCCGAGCTCATGCTGGCTCCGTCAGGTTCAACCGCTGATCCACGGCAACCTCGCCCAGCGTCTGCACGGTCCCCGATGGCCAGCGAATCTCCACTACGGCCCGCGCAGCCTCACCAAGTCCAAAGTGGACCGTCAGATCGCTTGAAGACGCATAGCCCACGCTCGAAGTGACCGTCCTGATCTGGCTCCGTCTTCCCGCCTGGCAGCGAACCTCAGCGCCGATTGCCGACCGGTTGCTCCGTCGTCCACTCAAACGCAGTTCAAGCCAATGGCGCGCCAGATTCTCTGCGGAGCTCCGGTTCCACCACAACTCAATGGGGGCATTCAATGCCGTCACGGCCGCATCGATTCTCCCATCGCGGTCGAAATCCGCAAACACTGCTCCCCGATGAAGCGCCGTCTGCGCAAACTCCGCACCGGCACTCGCGGAGACATCTTCAAACCCCGCGCCTTTGGTCCGGATGCCTTCGCCCTGACCGCCCTTGTTTCTGAAAATCCGATTAGGCTGCGCATCCTGAGTGTCCAGGCCGCCACCGGCCACAAACAAATCCAGCCAGCCGTCGTTGTCCAGGTCCACGAGCCCGCATCCCCACCCGCTCCACATCCGGCTTAGATTCAGCAGACCCGTCTGCGCGCTCCCGTCCTCGAACTGCGCTTTTCCCTGATTCAGAAAAACCTCGTAGGTCTCGTTCTTCAGCCCTGTCATCACAATGTCGAAACGCCCATCCCCATCGATGTCTCCAAAATCCGCGCCCATGCCGGAGATATTGCGTCCATCGCCGTTGAAAGCCACGCCTGCTTCCATCCCAATCTCTTCGAATCCCTTGCCGCGATTGCGCAACAGCAGATTGCGCGCATTGTCGTTGGCCACAAAAATTCCCGGCCGCCCATCCCCGGCAAAGTCGGCCATCGCCAGCCCCATTCCCTTGCCCAGCAGGTCGGGCAATCCATCCTTGCGGGTGATTTCAGTAAATGTGTTGTTCCCATTATTGCGGTAAAGCTGCATTGGCTCAGCGTGATATTTGTCAGGATGGCAATACGCGCGCGCATCTGCCTGCAGCCCTCCGCAGACCGGATCGATCCCTGGCGCCCAGTCGCAGTAGTTCGAGACAAACAGATCCAGCCGCCCATCGTTGTCATAGTCGATCCAGCAGGCCGCAACGCTCCACGCCGGCCTGCCCAGCGATCCCGGCCCGGCCAGCCCCGCCTCGCGCGTCACATCGTTGAATGTCCCATCGCCGTTATTGCGATACAGATGGTTCCCATGCACACCAACGACAAACAAATCCTCGTGACCGTCGTTGTTGTAGTCGCCCACGGCCACGCCCATCGAGTAGCCTTCGCCCTGCAGGCCCGCCTTCACCGTCACATCGCTGAATGTTCCGTCGCGATTGTTCCTGTAGAGCCGATTCCAATACTCCGGCCCGCTCTTGGTAAGCTCCGGCAGCGTGGCCCCGTTGCTGCAAAACAGGTCCGGCCAGCCGTCCCCGTCGAAGTCGATCACACCCAAGCCGCCCGGCAGCGTCTCCACCTGGTACTTGCGCCCCATCGCTCCGTTGCGCAGCACAAAGTCCAGTCCCGCTGCCCGAGCCCCGTTGACCATGCGAATCGGTGACGTTCCGGCAACGGCCTGCGCCAGCGCGGCGCGCGGCCATCCATTTGCTAGGGTCCCAGCGGCCAGCGCACTCATAGCGCGCAGCACGCGCCGCCTACTGGTTCGCATCGGAGCTCCCGTGTGAGCCGTCGGTTTCCTGCGCCTGAAATGCGTCCGACAACCGCCGCGCTTCAGCCTCCGCCTTCAACGCATCCGCCTCCCGTCGCAGCTTGCGGAGCGCCCGGCCCAGCAGAGCATGCAGTGCGCCTTTTTCATCCGGGTAGCCCGAGGCCAGCGCGGGGCCCAGCAGGCCCACAGCTTCTTTGTCTGCTCCCGTCTGCGCCAGCGCCTTCGCCAGTTCCACCTGCACCGTGCGGTCACCCGGATTCTCCTGGGCCAGTTGCCGCAGCCACGGCAGCGCCTGGTCGTAATCCCGGTTGTTCGTGGCCAGCGAAGCCAGCGTCCGCAGCGCCTCGCGCCGGTGCGGATCGACAGCCAGCGCCGCCTGCGCCGACGCCCGCGCGCCGTCCGTATCGCCTGCCGTCAACTGTGCCTCCGCCAGCCGCTCCAGCAGCGCAGGATCGTTGCTCCTCACCGCCAGCGCCTCCCGATACTCTGTTTCCGATCCGGTTGCATCCCCTTTCAGTCGTAGCAAAACGTCGCCGCGGAGCCTGTGTACCGCGGCCTGGTCCTCCGCGCCAGTTTGTAGTTGCCCGGCAACTTTCCCAGCCTCCGCTGCATAGCAAACGGATAGCTTGTATGCGCTCTCCACTTGCAGTTTGACCGCATTGGGACCAGCCGTCCGGAGAGCGATCCTTCTCTCCAAGAGCGGGATTGAACCCTCACACACCAGGCCCACCGAAGGCGTGGATGCGGCTTCCGCCATGCGGCGAGCTGCGGCGGTGCCTGCAGCCGAAACGCGCAAGAGTTCGCCAAGCGCACGAAATCGCTCCAGGGCAAATCCCGCCCAGGCCTCAAGGGCTTGCTCGGAGCTGTGCCCGCGTACGATCGCTCGCTGGTATGCCTCCGCCGCCAACTCGTAGTGTCCCAACCCGGCTTCCGCTTCGCCCAGGTAGTCCTCCGGAAACTCCTCGTCCGGCCGCACGCGCGCCGCTATCTGCAGCCGCGGCACAGCCTCGGCAGCCTTGCCGGTTCGCAGCAGATCAATGCCCAACAACAGATTCACAAAGTAGTCTCCGGGCTCGAGCCGGTGTGCGCGCTCCAGCACCGGAATCGCCTCCGCAAAGCGCGCTTGCTGATGCAGTTGGAATCCCTGCTGCAGCAAAGCTTGCAAACTGTCCCCACCGGTCGACTGTGCCCAGCCCGTGGCGCACATCCAACACGCGGGCATCATCGCAGCCCACAGCCCTGCTCGGATTAGATTTCCGCTTTGCGCCACGGAGCCACAATAGAGCCTGAACGCGTTCGCCTGCAAATGGCGGTCCAGTCCCCATCTGCGCGTAATCGAGGGCACTGAGCCTTCGATCATGCGCGCCCACCCGCTGGGAGGGTCAAAGGCTGATACGGGCGTCGGAACGCAAAGCAAATGCCACTGATGTCCAACTCGTTTGATCGAATGATCGATCCGTCTGTGTGCATGAGCTGTGGGTGGAGCACGAATCCTGATGCAAACCCAGAGAGTCGACCATCGGTGATCGGCTCAAGTCTTTCGGAGGCAAATCAAACGCTAGCTTCCAGTGAATTTGAGGTCCGGTCACCTGGCGCTTCACAGATCCATCAAGAACCACAGGGAACCACAACTCAACGAGCTAAACCCCCCTCAGACGTAGATGTTTTCGTAGTCACTGTTGCATCCTGGATTGGATGAGAAACCCAATATTGACGCACTTTCCAGGACTAGAGCACCTGGGCCAACACCAGAGGGTCGGGCCCACCTGCTTGCAAGTTGTTGATTTTAATGGTCTGGAGGGAGGATTTGAACCTCCGACCCCCTGGTCCCGAACCAGATTTTGCGACTTGTTGAAGTCTATTGAAATCGAGTGAAAATAACTGTTTTCGATTGAATGCGCTGCGGCCATGATATTGAACGCTGTGGTTCTGAATGGTTCCAGAGTGCTTTGGCAGCTACAGAATCGACTACATGGGCTTCAAACTTCGGAAAATTGCTGGGATCAGCCTTAGTTTGTCTCTGATTGCTTATAGTACAGAATTCGCCGGACGCTCCAGGATGTCTGGGAAGCATGAGGCTACTTACCTGAGTTGGCCCAAAATCTTGTAGTCGCATCAGCCTTGCGGGCCAGAAGTAGAAAGCCGGCGCTTCGCTCCTGTTCTTCAACCAGGCTAAGCTGATGTGTCGCACCTGGCACGTCGCCTGCTTCCCCCCGCACCTTGGCCCTGACCATTTGTGCCTCCCAGGTGAGCCCGGCGAGCCCGCCTGCCTCAGCTTCCTTTGAGACCGCGTCCAGCAGAGTTCGTGATGAATTGAGGTCGGGTTCCGCAAGCAGAACTTTCGCGAATTCGAGCGAGAACCTGAGTTGCAATTCCCGGTTGAGCGTCTTCTCTTCAAGAGGACGCAGTGCAACGAGTTCTTGCTTAGCATCGACATTCTTTGACAGTTTGAGCAGTGCGTCGGCTAGCACGAGCCCGGCCCCAATTTCGTCATCCGGCAATTGCTCCTGATGAAGCTCATTGAGGCATTGACGTGCTTCCATCTCTCCATCTTGTGCGTGGCCCTCATCGATTGCAAGTCGCGCGAGAGCAACCCTCGTCTGAAGAATGCCTTGCTTCTCGCCAATTTCCTTTCTGAGCTTGAGCACCATTTCATACTGCTTGCGGGCTGCAGCCAGTTGGTCTTGCTCGATGAACACATCGCCAAGCCCAGCGAGCCCGTAAGCGGTCGCACTCTTGTCGGCGGCCTGAGTGGCTATCGTGATTGCTTGTTCATAGTTGCTCTTGGCGCTTGGCAGATCGCCTTTTTGCAATGCAGCCTGGCCCAGGTCAACCATCGCAAGCGCCACCCCGACGCGATCTCCAATCAGGCTGTAGCCTGCCACCGACTGTTCCAGCAGCTTCCTGGCTTCATCCAGCTTTCCGCGTGTCAGCAGTACGTCGCCCACGTTGTTTGCTGAAGCTGCCAGACCTTGCGTGTCTCCCACCCTTCGAAAAACCTCAATCGCTTCTTGCCACATCGTCTGAGCCTTAGCAAGATCGCCCCGTTGATAGTAGATAGCAGCAAGGTCGTTCAGCGTGCGAGCGGCGTTGTTGAGGTCGCCAGCGCTGATGTAGCTGTTTCGAGCAAGATTGCATTCCGATATAGATTGATCCATCGGCACTCCAACCGCAGAGTCCTGCTGGCAGAGTATTCCGTACCCGCGAGCTACCATCAGTGAGGCGCGTTGCGCAGATGCCTTGGCGATTGCTTTCTGGGCAGCCGCGCGGGCCTTGGGCAGATCCTGACCGATCAGAGCGGAGGCTTCCATTAGGTCGATACGAGGGTCATCGCCAACGGGGGCAGGAAGCATTCGAAGCAATACAAGGGTCTGTGTTGAGTCCGCGGGGTTCACGTGAAGCTGCGCCCTGGCAAGCTGCAGGCCGTAGGTGAGATTGTCCTGAAAGAGATGGACAAGCCTTTGATAGGTCGTCACAGCACTTGCCCAGTCGTTGTTCGACTCTTGATATTGTCCTTGGATCTCTAATGCGATCTCCGGCGGTAAATCGTGCGAATGTTGCAGGGCACGTTTCGCTTCATCGCGCGCCTGCGCCTCAAAACCGAGACTGGCAGGGCACTCGAAAGGGCCGAGTGGGCGAGGGCAAAGTCTGGGTCCGCGGTGACAGCTCTCTTCAGAAGGTCGCGCGCACCCACAAAATCAAACTCATAAAGCCGAGCACGGCCTTCGCTGTAAAACTGCAGCGCGAGTTGGTTGGAGGACCCGGAAAATCGAGGCGTGTCTGTCGCCGGGGCAAGGCTAAGTGAAGGGTTGAGGCTTTCGCGAAGCCGGGAGCCAGCCTGCGAAGCAAGATCGAAGAGGTCGTTCTCATTGCCAGTGATGGCGTCTTCGAAGATGGTCTCGCCGAGAGCCGTATCCTGCGCGCGAACGTCCAGGCGCATTCGATTCTTACCACCGTTACTCAGCAGCGTATAAGAGCCCACAACCACGACATCTGCCCCGAGACTCGACCGAAGCCGCGCCAGCGTGGACTTGGCCAGCGTGTCCTCGGCCGCCAAAGACATGTCGTGCTTGACGTTCGCCACGTCTTCTCCCGATATCAGGCGAAGATCGCCGTTTGCGGCCAACTCTGTATTGAGCATCTCTGTGAAAGCTGCTGAGAGCCAATTCTGGTCGGGCCCTCCCGCCAAATTCCGAAAGCCCAGCACGGCAACGGAACGCCGCAGCTTGAGTTGAACGGCGGTTGTCGGCGTCGAGGTCTCGGCTTTTGGCGAGTGAAAGCGAAGGCGAACAGCGGTGAACACCAGGACAATCGCCGCGCAAATTGCCGCCGCGATATACCAGAGCCGCCGTCGCGCCCTTGCAATCCGCACTTCTGCGACCGGGACGGAGCTCGGTAGAGCAGCCACTGAATCAGTAGGCAATGGTTGGGCGGCCGGCGCCTCCGGAGAAGCTGCATTTGGGCCGGAGTGCGGGCGGCCGGAAGGAGCCTCCACAGACACCGGAGCGATAAATCTATAGCCCCGGCGAGGCGCCGTTTCCAGAAATCTTGGATTGGTGGCGCTATCTCCCAGTGCCTCGCGCACCTTGAGAACAGCCACGCCCAGGCTCTTGTCAAAATCGACAAAAGTATTGCTCTCCCATAGCCGCTGCCGAATTTCTTCGCGGGTAACGATTTCTCCGCTCCTCTCAACAAGCAGGGCGAGAAGTTGGAACGGCTGGTCCTGCAACTTCACCCGAATGCCGTTGCGGGTGAGCGAACCCGCCGAAGCATCCAAGGTGAAAAGCCCAAAGCGATATACAAATGGGGATGAGTGAGTCGGCTTTCGATTCGTATCATCCATGGCCAGGGCCCGTCCGTGAGGAGGTCCACCCAGTCTAGCACGAGCCCAATCCTCGGCGAGCCGGTTAGCTAAAGGCCGCAAATAGCTGCCCCACAAACTGTTAGCTGTTAGTCGACCGTTGGCCAGAGATTAGTTTGACGCCGGCCCCAATTCGGGCGCTAGATGTCAGCCATGAAGACAAACACACCGCACACCTGCCGTGGGCGCCTAACCAGGATCTTGATCGGACAGGCGGTCTTGCTCCTTCTGGCAAGCCTTCACTGTCCAGCCCAGGATGCGCCTTGCAATGCCGTCGTCGATGCTTCAAATCTGATGGCGCGTACACCGAACCATCGCTATACAACCAGTTTTAGAGACGGTCGCACCGTGGCATCGGAGCAAATCTCGGCCAACAGCGGGGTCTATTCGAAATCCGACGGCGCATGGCTAAACACAGGGATCTCCATGAAGGAGATTGCGGGGATGACGGCAGATGCAAATCGGGACCTGCACGGGTGCACTCACGATCCCGATGAGACCATCGATGGTCAGCCTGCGGCCAAATACACGGTGCGCACCTCTGGAAGTTCAACCACTGAAGCCATCTGGATCGCCATCAAGACCGGGCTGATTCTGAAATCCGAGACCGTCTCCGGGGCGAGCAAAATCTCGAATCGCTACGAATATACCAACGTTCAGCCGCCAGCCAATGTTCGTTAACGACAAGCACAATCGCGCTTTGAGGAGATAAGACCATGAGCCAGTTTTGTGGAAAATGCGGAGCCGGTAAGCAGCCGGAATATCAACCCACGTCGCAGCCGGCGTCGGCCTTGGTCATTGCCGTTCTGGGAGTGCTCGCTTTTACCGTGCCCGCCTTCGCGGCACCGGGGCCCGGCAGCGCCTGGATCGACAACGGAGCCACAGCTTGCGAGAAGTATCTCACGCCTGATGTGGTGGCCGCAATCCTGCGCAATCCTGCCGGCCACCCGCGGCGGCTCGATGCGAACTCGTGCAATGTCGGCCCGATTTACATCGCCCTCAAAGTCGCGGACATCGACATATTCCGGGCGGAACTGCCGAGGATTTTCCAAGCACACTCGATAGGCGGCATCGGCGACGGCGCGTACTGGAACGGGGCAGGCGCCTTCTCTGCTGTCAAGGGCCACGATCGCGGCTGCGACATCAGTGTCATCGACCCAGGAGCACCGAAGATTCACAACGCAGAGCTTGGGCAAAAGCTCGGCGACATATGCAACAAGCTCTTCGCCATACCTTGATTTGCGTGGGTGCGGCTAAAGACCAATTCGCGATAAGGAGCAAGAACCATGAGCATGTTCTGTGGAAAATGCGGAGCGGCGCTGCATGAGGGCGCGGGGTTTTGTGGATCGTGCGGAGCCAGCACGCAGCAAGCGGCGAGCCCGGCTTCGCAGCCGGAGTTTCAACCCGTCGCATCGCCTGCGCCGTCTTCTCCAGCGCCGCCACCCGCTGCGGCATCGTCAATTGCGGTTTCAAAGTCTTCCAGCCCCTGGCTGAAGTTCGTCATCGTGGTTGTGATCGTCATTTTTGCCGTCGGCGCAATGGCAGTTGGCGGCGTCATCTACGTAGCCCACAAGGTGAGCCAGAAAGCGCAGGAATACAAACGCGAGGTGCTCGGTGAGTCGCCCACGCCTGCACCTGGCGCCGCGACAAGCGACGCGCCAGGGGCCGGCGGGGTGCAGCCGACAGCAGACGGCGGCGGAGTTCCAGCGCCCCAGGCCGAAGCGGCTTCATCCGGCGTCCCGTCCGGTTTCGCCGGCGACGCTTGCCGGCTGCTGAGCAAGGAAGACGTGAGCCGCGCCATTGGCATGGATGTCGTCGAGACCACTTCGACGGATGGCGGCTGCTCATATTTCGCCAAAGGAACGTCGGTGGACATGACCGCCAAACACGCCGCCGCGATGGTCGGCAAGATTGGCGGCGCGGACAAAAAGACCCAGGGCATGTTCGAGCAATTTGCCGGCGCGATTGGCGGCAGCATGCCCAAGACCGAAACGTCCAAAAGCGACAGGCCCGACGGAACTACGGCTGTCCTCGTCTTCGGAATCGACACCAACGATGCAGAGGAACAGATGAAAATGAACGCCAAGGCCCTGGGCTTCGGGGGGATGGGCAGCATCGACGCAATCGACGGAATCGGCGATGAGGCATTTTCCAAAGCAGACTCCATGATGTTCGTGCGCAAAGGCGACAAGCTAATTCGCATCATGTACATGATGTGCCCATGCAGTACTGATGCCATCAAGCCCTTGGCAAAGACGATTGTCGCCAATCTTTGAAATGCCTTAAGCATGCTAATGGGTTGCAAGCCAATAGATCGTCGAGCCGTCCGCAGAGAAACGCAAACTTGAGCCGAATCATAAGGAGATCCATATGAGTTTCTGTCCATCGTGCGGGAAGGCACTCAGTGAAGGGGCAGCCAACTGCGGGTACTGCGGAGCTGCCGTCCGAGCATCCGCCGTTGCCGCGGCTGTGGCGCCGCAATCGGCCGGCATGAGCGTCAACGCGGCTGCGGCACTGGCCTATCTGGCGGGATTCATCACCGGCATCATCTTCCTGGTCGTCGATCCTTACAAGCGCGATCCCTTTGTGCGCTTCCATGCATTCCAGTCGATCTTTTTCAACATCGCCTGGATTGGGTTCTGGATCTTGTGGATCATTCTCGGTCTGATTCTCAGCGCTGTGACCAAGGGACTCTTCTTTATCATCCAGATGCCCATCGACCTGGTCATCACGCTGGGCGGCCTTTGCCTGTGGGGCTTCCTGATGTACAGCGCTTCGCAGGGCAAGAGATTTCGTCTCCCGGTAATTGGCGCTCTCGCCGCCAGACAGGCAGGGCTGTGATGAGGGGCAAGCGGGCGTGTTTTCCCATAATCGGTAAAGTAAGGGTGATTGTGCTATCGGGCGCGCTGATTTGTACGCTCGCTGGCGGATGCAGAAAATCCGCTGCGCCAACACCTGGCCCCAGCCCCAGCCAACAAGCAGCCGACACGGGTTCGAGGCCGTCGGTCGCCGACGAGTTGTTCGACTTCAAGCGGCATCCGCGCAAGTCGATGATCAAACCACTCGATGTATCCACCTTGTCGGAGACAGAGAAGAAGTATGGGCGTGCGCCGCAGCTTGATCCCAGCGTCGATTATCAACCCGGCATCATCCTGATGACGCAAGGAGATAAGGCGATCAGCTCCGTGGGCACCGATGGAATGTCCTGGACATTCGATGCGAACGCTCCGCACGTGAACGAGTTCGAGAAGGGCAAGATCGTGTTTGCCACCGGGCGGGCAGTCGGACGGATTCTCTACATCAAGCGAGATGGCGACGCCGTAAAGGTTGTCCTTGGCCCGATCCAGCTTACCGATGTCATACGCAACGGTGACTTTGGCATGAGTGAGGATATCAACCCCGGCAACGCGCTGGTGTACATCAATCCGGACCTTCCGGAACCTGGGGTTGAAAAGACCAAACCGAACATTTCCCAACTCGACCCGCCTTGGAAGGGATGGAACAAAAGGGTTGTTGTGTCCTCGGTATCCGCAGCAGGCAAGTGGACGCCAATGAAGATGATGAAGATCGACCGGGAAGGACAAGCCACTAACTTCCGCCGCATCGGTCGACGGTGGGCAAGGACAGGTTATCTGCCCGCGGTACTTTCCATGTCGGCAGGCCGGACAAGAAACGGAGCGCCGCGGCTCGAGCACACAGCATGGGGTGGCCAATTCACGATGCCGGGAGCACCGGGCCCTTCGATCAATATCCCGAAGATACCGTCGCTCGAAGTGCCGAAGGCCATCACGGTCACAGCTGCGGATTTGACGGCACATCCTTTTGCAACAAATTCATCGATAGGCGTGCAGTACATCTATGACAAGAATGACCTCTATTACGAAGCCACGGGCCTTCTCGGGCTGCGCAATCTCCACACTAATTTCGCGCTCGGTATCTTGAATGGCGAACCGGCGGACTCGGGTCTGGATCTGGGTGGAGAACTCAGCGTGCATGTTCATTTGAACGCCCATACGTCGCAAAACTTTCACGTCAACTCTCAAACCAAGTTATGGGTGCCGGTGAGCTTCTCCATCCCTTTGGGTGGCCCGGTTCCCTTCGCTCTCTCGTTCGAACAGGCAGCAATCATCAATACCGGCTTTAGCGCCAAGAACGCCATAATGAACGCCGATGGCCAATACAACTTCACGGGCGGCCTGAAAGCAGGAAGATTCGGTGGTAAATGGGGCGTCAGCGTGCCCATGAGCGTGAGCTACGTCACCGACGTCGGACAATCGCTCGAGGGCATATCGGTGGGAATCAACTCTCTTGTACTGGGATGCTCTCTGGAAGGAATCGTGGGCTTGGGGGAAGCAGGATTCACAACCGGCGTATACGTGATGCTCACCGTTACTTCAACCCTGCTCCGAGCTCCCGATATTGCTTTGGCCTGCCGCCACGGCACCATTGAAGCGTGGCTATATACGGGATTGGGCTATGCCGTACCGAAATGGTTTGCCGACGCCGTTAACTACGTACTCAGCTTCTTCACGGATGACCGCATCGACCAGGTCGGGTCCATACTGAAGGGTCCGGCGACGCGACTGTTCCATGGTGACACGAGCATCCCCAGAGACTGTGATTCTCCAAGAAAGGGAGGAGGTTAATCCTCTTGCCTTACTGCATAAAATGTGTACACCGGCTCGGATCCGGTGTACAGTTCTGCACTCGTTGCGGCGCGCCTGTTGAGGTCAAAGCGCAAGCCGGCGCGCCGCAAGTGCTAATTGAAAAGGCGGCGACTGACTTACCACAATCAGGAGCGGCATCTCCCTTGCAGAGTACGCCTGTCGTCCCGTCGCAACAGCAAACCTCAAGTACAAAGAGCGGCTGCATGCCTGCCGTCCTCATTGTGCTTGGAGCGCTCGACGATCAACACGTGACCCAGACTCCAGAGGGATGCGCCTCGCAGAAAGGTGCAGGGTGATGGCTATGAGCTTTTGCACAAAATGCGGCAACCGGCTTGAGCCGGGGCTCCGATTCTGCACCGGCTGCGGTGTGCCGGTTGCTTCCGCAGAGCAGCCGTCTCCGCCTGCCGCTCCGCTGGCTCCGCCCCTATCAGAAGCTGTGCTCCCCGCAGCTGCTGCGGTGATTCCTGAGACGCCAGCTGCGAGCGAATGGCAGCCGATGCCGGCTGCTGCTGCGCCATCGTCTGTCCCAGCGGCGTCACAACCCGGGATGCCGGCGCCGCAACCCGTCGCAATCGCCAAGAGTGGCTGCCTGCCCGCCATCCTCATCACTCTCGCGGTGCTGGCTGTGATTGCGGTTCTCGTCGTCGGCGGCGTGGTGTATGTCGGCTACAAAGTCAAGCAGAAGGCGACCGAAGCCTTGCAAAAGGCCATCCCCAGTACCCAGACGACGCCGAACCCAGGCGGGATCAAGCCCGGTGAGCAGGCAAACGCTCACCCTGACGATGGCTCGGGATTGCTCGGTGGGCTGGGCGGTCTCCTGGGCGGCGATGACGATGGCGACCTGGTGCAGAGCATCACAGACAAGGACCCCGTTGACCCATGCGTGCCAGCTCCTTTTCCGGCACAAACGGCCGCGAAAGTTCCGCTCCAGGATGGGACAGTTCTCACCACGGCATGGGGCATCGCTCCCGGCGATGTGGAGTCCCGGACTGAGCTTGATTCCGCAACAGACAACTCGATCTCGATGAATCAGAGCACCGAAGCGTACGTCGACGACGACGGGCGTAAAGCTACCGCCGTGCAAATGAAAGCCTTTGTGTGTAACTCCGATCTTCTTTCTGCCGATACCTACCTGACAGCGACCTGGGATTACATGCCCAAGCTGATCCACGGAACTACGCGCCTCAGGCTTTCCGACAAGTCATTCAACGAGATAAAAACAGCGGGAAAAACCGATCTTCGATATTTGGGAATCACAAGGACTGGAGAAGAAGAGTCGAAGCCATATCACGACGCGGGAACTTTCACGCGTGTCGAGCCGGACGACGTACAGTATCCGATGATCGTGAACGATGAGCGCGTGACCTTGCCTGTGATTCACTTGTCCGGACCCATGGCCTCAGTGGGGAAAGATCCACGTCCGCATAAAGAACGGCCGACTCAAGATGAAGGGGAGATCTATGTCATCGACGATCCCGTCGACCCTCTTGTCCTTCTCTATCGCGAGAAAGACCCCGTCTATCACGCGGGAAGATTCAGAATTGAAGTGGTAAAGATCGACTACAAGGTTCCGCATCCGGTGAACACCGTCGAGAAGCAGCTTAAAGAGGCAAAGCGTGCTGTGACGTATGGCATCTACTTTGACTTCAACAAAGACACCATCAAGCCGGAATCGGAGAAAGTGCTAAAAGAGATCGTGCAAGCCATGACGGACAACCCCACTTGGAAGCTCACCGTCGAAGGCCACACGGATAACATTGGCGGCGACGCTTACAACCTTGACTTATCCAAGCGCCGCGCCGCCGCGGTCAAGCAGGCGCTGGTCACTCGCTATCACATTGCTCCGGATCGCCTATCCACAAACGGCTTTGGCTCATCGAGTCCAGTGGACACCAACGACACGCTCGAAGGCCGCGCCCGCAACCGGCGCGTCGAACTCACTCGCGAATAGAACATCATCGCCCCACACACCTCCTCTTCAAGGAGATCGAAATGAAAGCATCATGGTTCCTCATCCTCGCTTCCGCGGCTCTTCTTCAGCTTCGGCGTGCCGGCGGGATACGAGCAGGTCCCCTGTTCGATGCTCAAAAACGCGCAATGATCGAGCGCCTTCCCTCTATCGAAGAGTTCTAACTTCAATCTCGTTGTCACCAAGCACCATCCAGGAGGTTCTTCTCACTATGCGTATTCTGATCGGTTTCCTTTTGCTCTGCACTGCCGCCTTCACCTTTGGCCAAACCCTGCCCATCAAGGAAGGCCTATGGGAAAGTACGGTCCTCAACGACGACGGCACCATCGCTGTGCGCTCTCTCTCCTGCTTCACGCAGAAGAGTTTTACTGAATTGATGGTCAAGGCCAACTCCCATCCGGGCTGCAAAGTAGCCACTCAGAACATCACAAGCCACGGCATGGTCGTCGATATTTCGTGTAACAAGCCGGAGATGCAGACGAGCGTGCACAGCGTGGTTGAACTTGTCGATGCACAGCACATGCGGGGTACAGTCACCATGAAAATGACCTACAAGGGCAAAGCGAGCGACTCAACCACCAAGTCTACCGGTAGCTTCGTCAAGTCCGACTGCGGAAATATCAAGCCAGACAATCCTCAGATCACCACCCCGTGAGAGTCGTGGTTTGGATCCGATTAGGCTCTATCGGGCAATGAAACTATCGGGGGCAATGAGCCAGTTTGAAGTGCTCCACCAACTCACACCCTATGGAGACAACACTATGAGACCGAATGCAAAGCGCGTAGCGGTCATTGTCCTGGGCTTTTCCACCTTCGCCGCAGCCAAGACATTGACCACGGACCCCCTCACTGGCCTGCCACTGCTGCCGGCGACCGACAGTCCACTCGGGAACGAACCGACGAGATTGCCTGACACGCAAATCTGCAAGAGCGAGATGCAGGCTGAGTATTATTCGGTGTTTAATTCCAAAGTGAGTGCCACCCTGAACTGGTATGCATCACGGCTCGCGGGCTTTCACAAGACACATGGATACGCGGATAGACGATCGCAGGATGCGTTCTATAGCGCAGACGGCACGACGGTCGTCTCCGTGACGGGAGAGCCAGGCAAGGACGGCGAAGACACAGAAACATACGCAGTTTCGTACACGCGGTTTCAACCAGGGCTTCCTGCGAAGACGATCATTGGGATCAATCAGCACAATATTGTCTGCAACTGAATAGGGCGAATTGCAAACCGGTCGGCAATCCGTACAGTCTGGATGGCGATGAAAGAAAGATTGCCGACTCTCGCCCCTTCCATAACTGTAAGTAATTGATTCTATTGTATTTATTTCGAAGCCTGAATCCGTCTGTACTTGTTACGTTCTTGAGTCATGGCTAATTCACATAAAAGAATAGGCTTAGTTGGTATCGATCTCCGTGAAGATTGAGCACTCGCCGTCGGAAACGCGAGGATAATTCTCTCCACTCGTGCGCGCCCGATGGATATCCGTCGCTGACCTTGCGGTCTGCCTGTTGTTGACTCACGGAAGGCCGAAAACCGAGTTCTGTCCAAATAGCCGGTAATTCGCCCAGAATCCCAATCAGCCCTGATCGCGAGCGCTATCGGAAGGTTTCGTAGACTAATGCAAGTCAGAAGTTGCTAACGAGGACAGCTTTGGAGCCTATTACTTCGCGGGCGCCAGCGACCTGAGATAGGCCACCACCGCCTCCGCGTCGCGGCGTGTCAAGTGATAGTCAGGCATCGGTGGCATCGGCGCCTTCCCCTTGTATTTGCCCGTCGTGAAGAAGTTGACTGCGTCCTCTGTGCTCCAACCTGACAGTCCCGCAATGTTGGTGGCAGCATCGGCCCAGGGCATCGTCACTGTGGGCTTGAACACGAGCAAGCTGCCTTGCATCCACTTCTCGGTGACTGGTTCGCCCTTAGCATTCATGGGAGTGTGGCAGTCCCCGCAATGGGCCACTTCGACCACCAAGTACTTGCCACGCTGAACCTTAGCTGAAGACACCTGACCCGCAGCGGCGCTAGGAGTCACCCAAGTCATAAACAACCAGGCTGATGTGACCAATCCTAGGGACAAACATTTCATTGCCTTAGCCTCCTGCGACAGGAGTCTAGCAAGCAGCGCTACTTGCTGACTACCAGGTAATCGGCCGCCGAAGATGCTCCAGGTCCTAAGCGCCCGGTTGCGACAGTCACGCGGACGAACAGCGCTCACAACCCCTGAGTCGGGTCGTCACTGGGTGGATGATCGCCAATCAGGAAATAATCCCGATTTTCAAGTTCTGTCCGGTTTGGCGGTCAGCCGACCACAGCGATCTAGACTGACTTGAAAGATAACGCTAGGTTGTCATGTGCCTCGCGCCACCCTTCCGTTCTTCGCTTGGCGCTATCTCCTTTTAGGGGCGTTGCCAGCCGGATCGAGACCCGAGCATCTGGTGCAATACCTCTGACGCACGAGCTTCAAGATGCTGCGCTTTATGGAGCTCACACTCGAATTCAGGCAGATTCCGCAACCCAGCAAACACTGGATCCTGCTTCAACGTACAGGACGACCAGAACCCTTCAAGTCGGGCGTGTCGCAAGGTTCGAACAGTAAGTTCGGCGGCGTTCAACATGCCGCAGTGTCGTGCCAGATAGAACAGCACTTCGGGTTCTCGAACAACTTCAGCGTTCTCGATGATATCCATCGCTTCTCTCGGCTTGCCGTCCAAAATGGCAAGAAGCGACGCCATGAGAACGGACATGACCGGCCCCAGTTCAGGTTTCGCCAGGCGCTCGCGCAGCACAGTCGCGGCTCGCTCCGTTGCTCCCAGGGCTGCCCAGGCCGCAGCGTCCAGATAATAAAGCGTGCCCGTATACGTTTCGAAGACCTTGGCGAACGCGCCCCGCAGGAAATGGGTATGCGCAACGCTCGTCTTGATCGTTGGATCAAGCGCAACGGCTCTCTCATGCGCGGCAACGGAATCCTCAAGAAGGCCGCAGCAGCGCAACACTTGAACAAGGCCCGCGAAGGGCTCAGCGTCTTCGCCGTGGCGCGTCAGCCGGGATGCCAGCCGGATCATCGCCTGCGAGGCTTGCCCTGAATCAACCTGCAGCTGCGTATAAAACTGATGAGTACACGCCGAATCAGGATCGATGGCAAACGCGCGCTGGAAGGCTGCCTCCGCCAGATCTGGAGTGTTCGGGTGCCCTTTGAACTTTTCCAGCAAGCGGCGGCTGCGTCCCAGCCAGGCCCAGGCGGCCGCAAACTGCGGGTCGCGCGCAATACACACCAAGAACAAGTCCTGAGCGCGCAGGATTGAATCCGGCGATCGTTCTGCCAGAAGCTCCTTGCCCCGGACGAAACTCGCATAAGCAGCCTGCGTCACTCCCGACTCACCCGTCACCGGTAGCGTGAATCGATAGCCAAACTTTGAAACTGTCTGGATAGAATCGCGCCCCAGCACCTTGCGCAGAACCACGATAACATTGGTCAAATTCGCTTCAGATACGTGGATGCCCGGCCAAAGCGTTGAGAGAATCTCGGTCCGCGACACCAGGCGCTCGTGACAACGCACGAAGAGATGCAGCGCGTCAAAAGCCTTGGGAGGTAAAACAACACAGTTGCCGCCACGAAGCAACCGCCGCTCCCGGGCCGACAAGGAGAATTCACCAAAGAGATAGGTCTCATCTGCCATCGTTTGATTTTAGTTTGATTTTAACTATAGATTATCTGGGTTCGTGTCAGGAGAATTGGACTTACTATTTCTGCATCTTCACTTAGAGGAGGAGAGAATGCACACCGCCGTTACCACCGAAGCCAGGCAAGTTGTTCAGGACTACCTCAACGCGCTTAGCGGACACGCGAAACCTGGGGACCTTTTGGACCGGTATCTCAATGACCCCGGCCTTAAACAGCATATCCTGCAAGCCGAAGTGGCATTTCCAGCCTATGAATTGATTACGCATCAGATAATCGCCGAAGACGATCTTGTCGCGGTCCGCGCTATGTTCCGCGGAGTCCACAAGGGAGAATTCGCCGGCATAGGGCCAACCGGCAAGCAAGTCTCCTCCAATCTAATGATCATCTATCGCGTCAAAGACGGCCTTATCGTCGAACACTGGCTGCAAATGGACATGAAAGACGTCGTGGACCAACTGTCCGGGTAGCGATCGATCCGACTGGAGTATCCGATTCGAACGATGGATTGTGACGAGCGCACCGACAGCGTATTCATCTTCAGGCGATGCTTTCAGACGTTCTGAGCGTATCGTCGCCAATCCGGACATCCCGGTTTTCGGTAAAGTCGAGGTGTGGCGCGGTGGTTTAGATGCGGCCTATCTGTTTCCGGCCCTTTTGTCTGCCGGTGTCTCATTAGCTGCGCCATGCCCCGTTTCCACACCTCGCTTATCGAACC